>SNQW01000007.1_pt1 | contig 323080 bp, 303 predicted proteins | sample 2580511 | NCBI WGS metagenome assembly SNQW01 (sample SAMN10953775, study PRJNA522744) | food fermentation metagenome | isolation source: 8-hour incubation of native-enriched microbial consortia from nixtamalized... | place: Mexico | collected 2017-09-24
GCCCACGGTGTTCAGTGAATGGGTCAAGCGACTGAAGGAAGAAGATCAAGCCAAATTCCATAGAACGCTGTAATTTGTTGAAAAAGTGAGCAATCGTACGACACACATTATTTTGACGGTGTAGACTCCGGAATTAGGGGGCCGAGCCGAAAGTGCAGTTGAAAATGGCCCGTAGAAACAAATTTGCTCAACATGGCGATACTGGCCTGCACTTTTGCATTTGACGGGTCATATTCGGGCCATTTCGACGAAAACCGCATGCACATTTGCATTTCATGGAATTCGGGAGCAGCTGCCGTCTGATGCCGTAACAAAAATCAGCTCTGCAACTGCCGCCAAACGCGGTCCAGGCTCCTCAAAACGGGGGATGGGGATAACGCCGAAATAACGGCGCTTTTTTCCTTTATATCATCCCTTGCGGCGGCCCGAACCCCTGGGGCGATAAATGCTTTAAATATGTCTTGCAATGACCGCTTCCAACTGGGCGGCTACCGATTGCGGACCGCGAAGGAGATCGTCTCTGGACAACCGGACCCGCACAAACCGCTCATCCAGCTCCAGCGCTTCGGCGAACAAGCCGCTTAAGCCGCGGGCGCGGCGATCGACCTGCAGTATCAGCTCGAGCGTATCGCCTTTCGGGAAAAACAGGATTTCCAACTCGTCCAGGTATCCGTAGAATCTGCCTCCGGGCGCGTATTCGAACTCCTGCACGAACGGCAGGGCCCCGCCAAGCCTCGGAGCGTAATCGTTCGTCACTTCGCGCAGGCGGAACCCGAGCAGCTCCACCGCGTCCAGCACGGTTCGCATTTTCCGGTCCGGTACGACGTGGATCAGGTCTTCGTCCTTCGGATCGACCCCCATGTCGATGTCGAGCCCGGTTTCGATCCAGATCGGTACGTTCCGCAGCGTCACCGGCATCCGGTCCGGCAGCCTGAAGCGGAACGGAATTTGCTTCCTCTCGCCGGCCTTCAGCTCGAAGCCCTGGGTCACCAGGTATTTGGCGATCGTGGCGGTTTCCCTGAGCTTGCTGTCGCCTTGCTCGCGTATGTAATGGGTCTTTAGCTTCAGATAAATGTTGTCGATGGACTGGTCGGCCTGTCCTCCCTCCAAATAGACGGTTCCGCCGATTTCCCCACCGACAGCGACCTCCAACGTATCCAGCTCCGTATTGATCCGCGCCGCCCCGATTCCCACGCTGGCCAACATTTTCTTAAAAAAGGACATGATATCAACCTTCCTTCAACATTTTTTCGTCTGCAGGATTATGTATGCAGCGGTTACGGAGGTTAATACGGTCTCTGGACGGTTGCGGTTTCACTTTTCCATACGGATTACCCGGCATTCATACGCGGCAACGGCGAACGCCCCGGCGGCGGTCTTGCGCCCGGTGACGGCATCCAGGCCTTCGCGGGGGAGGGTGACGGTTCCTCCCAAGCCGTCCATATTGATAATAACCCAAAGATCATGGCCGTCATCTCCGGTTCTGGGGACAACAAGCGTGCCGGGGGTGACGTCGCTCTGCAGGGCAACTCCCGCTTCGCCGGCATAATGCCCGATCAGCTTTTGCAGCAGCAGGTCGCCCGCTTCGCCGTACGGCAGGGAGCCGAGCATGACGATTTTGCCGCGCCCATGGCGGCGTTCGGTCGCGAAGGCGAGGCCGGGGGTCAGGCCCGCGGCGATGGTGCCGACGACGGCGGTTTCCCGGCCGGCCGGCGCAAAGACGGCGCTCCACAGGGAAAGCGGGGCGGTGACGCCGAAAGCTTCCCCAACCGAACCGGTCCCGTCCATCGGATACGTGTACACCGTTTTGACGCCGGCCCAACCCTCCAGCTCGCCCAAACCGGCCTCCGCCGGAATCGTATGCTCCGCCGTCCGTCCGCCGGTCAGCGGCCCGGCCACCCAGATGCCGCCCTCGGCAACCCATTTAAGCGCCCGCTGTAAAAATTCCGAAGACACGTACGGCAGGAAAGGGGTGAACAGCAGTTTATACCCCGTCAGCTCGCCGCCTTCGGGAACGACATCGCGATAAAGGCCCTGCGCTAAAATCCGTTTGTAAAAATCGTTCATCAACCCGCGGTAATTCAGCTTCCGGTGCGGCTCCGTCTGCAGGAAAGCTTTGGCGCGGTCGGAGTACGTGATCGCGACCTCGGCGCGCGCCGGCCGGCTCGCCAGCAACACCGGCTCCAGCTCCCGCCGCGCCGCCTCGGCTTCCAGCACGCTGCGGTAGCCGATCGTCGGCTCGCCCCAGGCGCTGACGACGGAGCCGTGCGGCTGCTCGCTGCCTGTGCGCTGCTGCCGCCACAGCCAGTAGCAGAACCCGCCCGCGCCCAGGGCGTAGGCGGCCGCCGCTTCGGCCTTGACGTACCCGATCGGGTGCGGCGAGGCGTAGCTCTCAAGCGACGCGGCGAACGACGGGCTCGTCTCCATCACCCAAAAGGCCTTTCCCGGCTTCAAGTTCCGCCACAGATCGCAGTTGAACAAATAGGCGTGGGCGTTCTCCCGGGAGGCGTACGAATCGAAGGAGGCGAAGTCGAGATTCCGGAACAGTCTTTCGTTGTCCAGATGAAACGGAATGTTGCTGTTATGGGTGATCGGCGCAGCGGAGTAACGGCGGATAATGGCCGCCTGCTCGTCGGCAAATTCGGCGATTTGTTCCATGGTGAACAGCCGGTACATCGTGCGCAGCGACGAGTTGTGCAGAAACGGCGTTGGGCCGGGCTGCGGCACCTCCTCAAAACGCCGGTACGTCTGGCTCCAGACGTTGGTTCCCCACGCTGCGTTCAGCGCTTCGATCGTGCCGTAGCGCCGCTCCAGCCAACGCTGCCACAGCTTCTTGCAGGACGAGCACAGACAGTCGGCGACATGCGCCTTGAACTCGTTGTCGAGCTGCCAGGCGATTACTCCGGGCAGCCGGCCGACGGTCTGGGCGATCCGTTCGGTAATGATCGCGGCCCGCTCGCGGAAATGGGCGTTGTTCGTGCAGACGTGCTGCCTAGCGCCATGGTTCATGACGATCCCTTGTTCGTTCACGTGCATCCGCTCCGGATGGCCGTCGCTCATCCAGATCGGCGGCGCCGGAGTCGGCGTGCACATCACCGTATCGATGCCGTTCGCATAAAGCAGCCCGATCACCTCCGCAAAAAAGCCGACATCGATGCGCCCCTCCTCCGGCTCCAGCACGGACCAGGCGAATTCGCCCATCCGCACGACATTGATGCCGGTCTCCTTCATGGCCGCGATATCCCGCATCAGCACGTCCCGGCTCCACAGCTCGGGATACAGGGCAGCGCCGTGATAAAGTTTGCCGTTGATCATCAAATCCACTCCTCTTTAGAAAAAAATCGCTTGGGCGGCGGGAACGTCGGGCGGACCTGGCGATAACCGGGAACTGGGCGGCAATACTCTTGGACGGTAATACTCTTCCTTACCCAGCGCCGCACCGCGTTTAGCAATCCGGTCTAGCGCCTTCTACCCGCATATCGCGCCGTAGTGCGTTCAGCCCCCTGTCAGCCGCCCGCTTCTCTCCCCGTCAGTCTGCGCCAGTTGCCAGGGGCGGCGCAATAGCAATCTTTTGCCGGGTTCGCACTTTTTTGAAAAAATGGGACCGTCCCCAAGCGGCAGGCGCGTTCAAGAAAGTCCAATTGCCGGAAAGGAAGGGCCGCTTCATAATGAGACTACATCGGTCGCAAACCGGCGGAGCAGCCTGCAGCCAAATGGCGGTAAAGCCGGCTTGACGATTCGGCAGAACGTCTTGGGAGGTGAACGGGGTGAAGCAAACGGCTGCGGCAAGCATCCGAATGAATCAACCGCCTTTACAAAGCAAACGGGAAACGAGATGGAGACGCCTCAGGCGCGACAAGTGGCTGTATCTGCTGCTGACGCCCGGGGTCCTGTATTTTATCATTTTCAAATATGTGCCGATGTGGGGCGTGCTGCTGGCTTTCAAAAACTATCAGCCGTTCCTCGGATTCTGGAAAAGCGAATGGGTCGGCTTCGAGCACTTCAGAGTTTTTTTTCAGAACCCCGACTTTTTTATGCTGCTGCGCAACACGCTGGTGCTGTCGCTTTACAACCTGATCTTTTTCTTCCCGGCACCGATCATTTTGGCCTTGCTCCTGAATGAAATCCGCCGGTCCTTCTTCAAACGGACGATTCAGACGATGATTTACGTTCCGCATTTTATTTCGATGGTCATTGTGGCCAGTTTGTCTTACGTGTTTTTGACGACTGAGGGCGGCATGGTTAACGAATTTTTGTATGCGTTTACAGGTGAGAAGATCGATTTCCTGTCCAGCCCGGACTGGTTCCGGCCCCTGATCATTTTGCAGACGATTTGGAAGGAGTGCGGCTGGGGGACGATCATCTTCCTCGCGGCGCTGGCCGGGGTGGACGTGGAGCAGTACGAGGCGGCCATTGTCGACGGGGCGAGCCGCTGGCGTCAGCTGTGGCATATTACGCTGCCGTCGATCCGCAGCACGATCGTCATCCTGCTGATCCTGCGCATGGGGACGATTCTCGATAACGGCTTCGAACAAATTTACCTCATGATGAACGCACTGAACCGCGAGGTGGCCGAAGTGTTCGACACGTATGTGTACACGCTGGGGATCACCCAGGGGGCGTTCAGCTACAGTACGGCCGTCGGCTTGTTTAAGTCGGTCATCGGCGTCACCCTCGTGCTCGGCACGAACTGGCTGGCCAAAAAATCCGGAGAATCGGGACTTTATTAAAAAGGAGGGACGCTTATGGCCAAACAATACAAAAGCACGGGCGAAAAGGTATTTGACGCGTTCAACTACGTCTTTCTCAGCCTCTTCGGGCTGCTGGCGATCCTGCCGTTCATCTTCGTCATCTCCGGCTCCTTCGCCACCGATGCGGAAATTACGAAACGCGCCGTGTTTCTCATTCCGCGCACGTTTTCTTTGGACGCGTACAAGTTTATTTTTTCGACGGACACGATCGTCCGCAGTATCGGGGTGTCCATCTATGTCACCTTGGTCGGCACGATCGTCAATCTGTTCTTCACGGTGACGATGGCTTATCCAATGGCCCGGCGCAACCTGATGGGCCGGAACTTGATTCTGAACCTGGTCATTTTTACGATGCTGTTCGGCGGCGGCATGATTCCCACGTACCTGGTCATCCGCGATCTCCAGCTGCTGGACACGCTGAACTCCCTTATCCTGCCCGGAGCGATCAGCGCTTTTAACCTGATTATCGTCAAAAATTTCTTCCAGGAGCTCCCCCCGGAGCTGGAGGACGCCGCCAAAATCGACGGCTGCAACGAGCTGGGCTTGCTGTGGCGCATCGTGCTCCCCTTATCCAAGCCGGTGCTGGCTACTTTTACGTTGTTTTACGCCGTCGGCCACTGGAACAACTTTTTTTCGGCGCTGCTGTACATCAACGATCCGGCGAAATGGCCGCTGCAGGTGATGCTGCGCCAGATCGTCATGCTGTCCCAAGCGGCGGGGGACATCAACTCCATGGACCCGACCTTCGTGCAGCCGCCGGAGCAATCGATCAAGATGGCCGTGATCGTCGTCGGCACGATTCCGATTCTGTGCGTGTACCCGTTCCTGCAAAAGCATTTCGCCAAAGGGGTGCTGCTCGGTTCGATCAAAGGCTGACCGGCTGCCGCCATCGCATCAACATTCCGCATCATTGAAAAACCTTTGTGTAAATTCATGGACTTTTCTTGAAAGGTCCGATGATTTTGCAATATATGCCGAACCAAGCTCATACCATTAAAAGGAGGTCAAAACGTATATGACTGTAAAATTGAGTTGGAAGCGCTGGGCCGCTTTGCCGCTGGCGGCGGCGCTGATGTTCGCGGCCGCCGGATGCGGGGGGAACGGCGGAAGCGGAGGACCGGAAGCGTCTCCGGCCGCCACCTCAGGCGGGGGAGGGAACGCCTCGTCGGAAGGGCCCTTGAGATTGTCGATCATGCTGCCGGTTTTCAAAACAAACTATCCGAAGGACGACGGTCCGGTCGTCGAAGAGATCGAAAAGCGGACCAACACGCAGATCCATTTCGAGTGGGTGCCGAACGCTTCCTACGCCGACAAGTTCAACATCACCCTCGCTTCCGGCAAGCTGCCAACCATCATTTACGTCGGGGACGTCAAGGGACCAAGCTTTGTGGGCGCGGCCAAATCCGGGGGGTTTTGGGAGTTGGGGCCTTATCTCAAGGACTATAAAAACCTGAGCGGGGCGAACCCGGTCATCATGAAAAACTCGTCCATCGAAGGCAAGAACTATGGGCTCTACCGCGGACGGGTGCTCGGGCGCAACGGAATCGCGTTCCGCAAGGATTGGCTCGATAAGGTCGGGCTGCAGACACCGCAAACGATTGACGATTTTTACAATATGCTGAAGGCCTTCAAAGAGCAAGACCCGGACGGGAATGGAAAAGACGACACGTACGGCATGGTTCTGGTCAAATGGACGGGGCAGTGGGCCAGCGGCTTCGACACCATAAAATTGTGGTTCGGCGCGCCGAACAAGTGGGGGGGAAAGGACGGCCAGCTCGTCCCCGAGCACGAATACCCCGAATATCTGGAAGCGCTGAAATTTATGAAAAAGCTGTACGACGAAAAGCTGATCAACTCCGACTTTGCCGTCATGGACAGCGCCAAATGGGTCGACCCGGTGGTCAACAATAAAGCGGGCGTCATCGTCGACGTTGTGGACGTCGGCGCGCGGATTGACGACAAAATCCACGCCGCGCTGGCCAAGGAGGGCAAAGACGAGCCGGAGAAGCATTATATCGACGTGACGGGCGGCGTCACGGGCACGGACGGCCAGCTCCGTACTTTACCGACCTCCGGGTATTCCGGCATTTTGGCGATCCCGAAATCGTCGGTTAAAACCGAAGCGGAACTGAAGCGGGTGCTCGCTTTTCTGGATCAACTGAACGAACCGGAGATGCAGACGATGCTTAACTTCGGTCTGGAAGGCGCCCACTACAACCTGGTGAATGATTACATCGAACCGATCAAGGATACGGCGAAGCTGGAATCGGAAGTTGAAGGTTTGAACCAGATGCTCGCGTTTATTCCCGAGGATCGTTCCAAACAGGTGAAGCAGACGCCGCTGCGCGTGAAGCAGGCGGAGGTGCAAAAGGCGAACGAGCAGTACATTGTTTCCAACCCGGCGGAGCCGTTCATTTCCACGGTATATTCGCAAAAGGGCCAGCAGCTCGACAACATCATCAATGACGCCCGCATCAAGTTTATCGTCGGCCAGATCGACGAGGCCGGGTTGAAGTCGGCCTTCGAGCTGTGGAAAAAGTCCGGCGGAGACGATCTCGTCAAGGAAATGAACGAGCTTTACAGCAAGGAGAACCCGTAAGCGCATCAAGCTCACCGCAAAAAGATCATCGGATGAAGGCGTGGATAGCGGCTGCCCCCAAGGTTCGTGACGAGCCTTTGCGGGCAGCTTCCCGCACTTATATTCCCAAAACATGTAACGTGCATTGCAATTTATCGTGTATGCGTTTACATTTTGGGTATATCTTATTTCGGTTGGTGAGGAAATGAAAATGGGGAAAGGGCGGTATTACCGCAAAAACCTGATCCTGATGCTGGTGGTTTCGGCCATTCCGGGAATCATCACCGGGGCGCTCGTCTACGGCATGATCGGCGGGCGGCTGGAAAACGAGCTGCTGCAGATGCATCACCGGCAAATCGAGCAGCGGGCCCGCAATATCGACGAGCAGCTGGCCAATTTGGAGCTGATGTTGTCCCATTGGGCGTTTGATCCGAAATTCGATTACAGTCTGAACGGACTAGACTTCACCATCGATTTCGAGCGGGCGCGGGACATTACGAAAACGCTGGTCGTCATGCAGGGCTCCAATACGATGATCAAGCAGGTGGAGCTGTATTTAGGAGGGAATGAGCCAATCCTGTTTGACCCCGAATACGGGGAGATCAAGTCCGCGGCGGTGACCGGCTTGTACGACAAGCTGGTCGGGACGCGGCAGAGCACCTATTGGACGGAGTGGGCCTTTGACCCGAGCCGCCCCGGCGAAAAGGAGCTGACGCTGGTGCACCACATCCCCGGCGGCAGCCAGGAGCCGTTTGGGGCGCTGCTGATTCGGATGGACACCGGGAAAGTGGCGGATATGCTGAAAACGATGACGCCTTATAACGTGGGGGAGACGTTTTTGGCCCAAACGACAGGCGGGCTGTTCGCTTCGGCTGGCGGAAGCGCGCCGGATTCGCCGTTCGTGAAGCGGCTGCGGGCCGAAATCCGCGAGCGGGGAAGCGCCGATAAAGCTTCTTTTGTCTTAGAGTGGGAGGGGAAAACCTATGCCGTCACGTACGGCGCGTTTTCCCGGATCGCCAATGAATGGGTGTATGTCTCCGCTTCACCGATTTCCAGCATCACGGCGCCGGTGATGTTTGTATCCAAGCTGATTTTTATCGTGAGCTTCAGTGCCTTGGTGTTGGCCGCGCTGCTGTCCTGGCTGGCGTCCAGGCGGATGTACTCGCCGATCCGGCGGCTGTTCAAGACGCTGCTGCCGGAGCATGCGGCGGTGGAGGGCCAGGAGGACGACGAATTTGCACTGATCGAGCGGCAGTGGCTGAACTTGCACTGGGAGAGCCACGACCTGCAGCGGAAGCTGGCGGAGCAGCTTCCCCATGTGAAGGAGAGCTTTCTTCACCAGCTGCTGCACGGTCATTTATACGCCTATTCCGAGCAGGAGCTGCGCGGCCGGATGGAGCGTTTTAAATGGGAGGTGGAGAACCGCCGCTTTGTTTTGCTGTATGTCCAGCTGACGGGCATCACGAGCTTGGGCGGGAAATTCAAAAACGGCGACGAAGGACTCGTATCCTACGCGGCGGCGAACATCATCAGCGAGCTCGCCGCGCAGCGCTTCAGCCAGTGCGATACGATTCATTTTCACAATTTATCGACTGGGATTGTGCTGATGGTACCGAACGAAACGTCCTACATGCCAGAAGTTCAAGCTTTTAGCGAAGAGTTGATCCGGACGGTGAACCTGTTCTTGAAGATGCGCGTCACAGTGGCGGTTAGCCGGGCCGTGACCCAGGTTACGGACATTCCGTTCGCGTTTGAGGGAGTACGGCAGGCCGCCAGCTACCGGCCATTTGACGGGGAGAACCAGATCATCGAGATGGAGAAGCTGGACCGCGAAGGGGCCGAGGAGGGAGAGCCGGCCTATTCGTTTACGCTCGAGCGGGAGCTGATTCAGGCGATGCGCACCGGCCAGGAGGAAGACGCGTACCGGCTGCTGGGCGAATTCCTCGCCGCCTTGAGCGCAAGAGGCGCCAAGACGATCGACGTGCAGCAGGGGATGCTGCAACTGCTCGGCCATATCCAGCACGCCATCATGCAGTCCGGCATTCATCCGAACCGCCTGTTTAAAGGTGTCAATCTGTACGAGGCGCTTTCGCAAATCCGCGAGCCGGAGCTGATCCTGACCTGGTTCCGGGAAAAAGTGCTCGCCCCCTATCTCAAAGAGCTGTCCCTCCGTGCAAACGCGGGGGTCAAGCTGCTGATCGAGCAGGCGATGATTTATTTGCAGCAAAACTACATGAAGGACATTTCGCTCGACAGCTGCGCCGATCACATCGGCACGAACCCGTTTTTTCTGAGCAAATCGTTTAAGCAGGTGACGGGCCACAATTTCATCGATTATTTGACCGAGTTGCGGATGGAGAAAGCTAAGGAGCTGCTGCGCGACACGGGCCTAAGGATTTGCGATGTGGCCCAGCAGGTTGGGTACCAGCACAGCTATTTCAACCGGATTTTCAAGAAGCTGGAAGGGATGACGCCGACCCGGTACCGCGAGCTTAGCCAGTAAAACGGCACTAGCGTTGCATAAACTTTTGCATAAGACAAGTTGTAGCCCTGATACTTTCCGGATTTCCGCAATGGCTCAGGTTTTCGAAGCGATATTGTCGCCCGCCAGAGAATCTAACGGTTGCTAGCACTGCTATTTTACGAAAAAAGGCGCTTTCTACACTGGTGTTGCATTAGCGCCTACACAAAATCTCAGGTACACCTTGCCCGCTATTCCATTTGAGATCACGCCAAAATCTAACGGTTGTATTAGTGGCTATTTTGCCAAAAAAGACCCTTTCTAAATTTTAACGGTTGTGAGCGCTGTTATTTGCTCAAATCAGAGCCCAAATAGCCGGGTTTTAGCTAAATAAGCACTATGGCAACCGTTAGAATTTGAAAACAGGGATATTGGAGCAAATAGCGGCTGTGGCAACCGTTAGAATAGTTACGTGCAACGCTAGTCGTAAAACGGTGGAATTCCGGGGGCGCAACAAAGTCCAAAGCGAATAAAAATGTGCAATCCAGCTCATTCCGGCGGGCCGGGGACAGGGGAAGCGCGGGCAAAAATGTCTCATTGCCGGCAAACCGGCTTGTGCCTACAATCAGGGCACATACCAGAAAAGGAGATGATTGCCGTGTCTGGAGCTTTGCCTGGAGGTTTGTCTGAAGCGGGGCCGGTCCATTTGCGGTGGCTAAGCGAGCGGGGCGAACCGGAACTGCCTGTCGGTATCACCTGGGGCGTCCCCTGGAAAAAAGGCGCGCTCGCCCGGGAGGAGGTGCCGGGGCTTAGGCTGGGCTGGGTTGGCAGGTCCGACGGGTACGGCGGGCTCGGCCGATCCGCTGAGACTGCCGGGTCTGGCAGGCCAGCGGTGTTTGCCGAGTCCAACGAGTCTGTCGTGTCCGGCGGGTTTGGCGTGTCTACTGGGTCTACCGGGTCCGACGGGCACAGCCGCTCTACTGAGACTGCCGGGTCTGGCAGGCCAGCCGTGTTTGCCGAGTCCAACGAGTCTGTCGTGTCCGGCGGGTTTGGCGTGTCTGCTGGGTCTACCGGGTCTACCGAGCCCTCCAGGCTTGCCGAGCCTTCCAGGCTTGCCGAGTCTGCGGGTGGAGGATGTGCGGGCAGGTTGGACAACGCAGGCTGCACCACGGGCGGCACCGCGGGTAGCATGGTTGGCTTGCCGGTGCCGGGCGTTGCCCCGGGAGCTGTGCTGGTCCGGGCACATGCGGCGTGGGGGGAGCTGATCCCTGACGTGATCCCGGACGAAGAGCTTGTACCCCTGCAAAGCTGGCCCACGGCCTTCTGGCCGGACGGAAGCGTGAAATGGACCGCCCATGCGGCGGTGTTCGGAAAGGGCGGAAGCATGAGGGATGCGGCATTGGCGGCGGGAGGTTCCCCTTTGGGCGGTACCGCCGAGCGGCTGAACCCGGATGGACAGCGCCCTGCCTTAGCAGCAGGCAGCGCGCTGTCTGTCGAAGAGCTGGAGGATGCAATCCGCGTAGATACGGGAGCTATCACATGCCTGATCGGCACGCGGGGCCAAAAAGTGATCGGCAGCATCATACGGGGCGGGGCGGAGCTGTGCAGCGGAGGAACACTCGTCTGCCTCCGCGAAGCGGAAAGCGCCGTAAGCGGGGGGCGTGTCCGGCGTGAAGAGCCGTTCACCGGCCGCATTCACCGGGCCAAGGTGGAGCAGGCCGGTCCGGTCCGCGCGGTGGTGAAGCTGGAGGGGCGGCATGCGGCGGCGTCCGGCGGGAGCAGGGAGTGGCTTCCGTTCACGCTGCGGTTGTATTTTTATGCCGGGCTGGAGTCGATCCGCTTCGTCTATACGTTCCATTATGATGGCAACCCGCATCAGGACTTCATCAAAGGGCTGGGCATTTCCTTTGCCCTGCCGATGCGCGGGCCGCTATACAACCGGCATGTGCGTTTCGCCGGCGGACGCGGCCTGTTCAGCGAGTCGCCGAAAACGCTGCATACGCGCCGCACGAAGGGGCGTTACCGCGAGCTGTTTGCGGAGCAGACGGCGGGGCGGGCGATCGCGTTTGACCCGGAGCAGGACGCTTATTTCCTCGGCCTGCTGGACGACTCGGCGACCTGGGACGCCTTTAAGTTGGTGCAGGACTCTTCCGAGCACTACCGCATCGCCAAGCGGACCGGGGCAGGCTGCAGCTGGGTGAAGGCGGCGGACGGCCGGCGGGCCGGCGGTTTGGGATATACCGGGAGCGAAGGTGGCGGACTTGCCGTTGGACTTAAAGACTTTTGGCAAAAGCATCCTTCCGCGATCGAGGTCTCCGGCATGGCCGGAGAGGAGGCGAACTTCACCGTCTGGTTCTGGTCGCCGGATGCGGGGGCCATGGATCTGCGGCATTACGATACGAAAACGCATGTGGAGTCTTCGTATGAGGGCGCCGAGGAGCTGCGGGCCACGCCCTACGGCATCGCCAACACGAGCGAACTGACGGTGTGGTGCACCGGGGGGACGCCGGAGCCTGAAGCGCTTGCCCGTATGGCGCGCGAGGCCGGCGCGCCTTCCCGGCTTGTTTGCGGGCCGGAGTATACTTACGTGGCGGGCGCGTTCGGCATATGGAGCCTGCCCGATCGGAGCACGCCGGCCAAAGCTTATCTCGAGGACCGTCTTGACGGGATCATCGCTTTTTACCGGCGGGAGATCGAGCAGCGGAAATGGTACGGCTTTTGGGATTACGGCGATGTTATGCATAGCTATGACCCGGTCCGGCATGTGTGGAATTACGATCTCGGCGGCTGCGCCTGGCAAAATACCGAACTCGCTCCGAACATGTGGCTGTGGCTTACGTTTCTCCGCACGGGGCGGGAAGACGTGTTCAGGATGGCGGAGGCGATGACCCGGCATACGAGCGAGGTGGACGCGTACCATTTCGGCGAATACGCCGGACTTGGCTCGCGCCACAACGTCGTTCACTGGGGCTGCGGCTGCAAGGAGGCGCGGATCGCGATGGCCGGGCTGCACCGGTATTACTATTATTTGACTGCGGATGAGCGGATCGGGGACATGATGGATGAGGTGAAAGATGCCGATTACTCTACCGTAACGCTGGATCCGATGAGGGCGTATTTTCCGAAGGACGAACACCCCACGCATATCCGCGTCGGGCCGGATTGGGCGGCTTTCAGCTCGAACTGGATGACCCGCTGGGAGCGCTATGAGGACGAAGTCTACCGCGACAAGATCATCACGGGGATAGGCTGCCTGAAAGTGGCCAACTTTCGGCTCATTTCCGGACCAACCTACGGGTACGACCCGCGGACCGGCGTGCTGACCGGCATGGGCGACGACAATTGGGGACGGCATTTGGCGATTTGCATGGGCGGTCCGCAGGTATGGTTCGAGCTGGCCGGGATGCTGGAGGACCCGGAGTGGGAGGAAATGCTGGCGGAGTTCGGCCTGTTTTACAATTTGCCGTCCGAGGAAAAGCTGGCTCGGACCGGCGGGGCGGTCGGCGGCGGCCGCCTGCGGTTTGAGCACCCGGTGCTGAGCGTCGCGATCGCCGCTTACGGGGCGTATTACCATAATGACGCGGCGACGGCGGCGTTGTGCTGGTCGATTTTGCTGGACAATGACTTCGGGCGCGTCGATCTGAGCCGGGCGGAGGTTCCGGCGCTGCATGCGGAAGAAGTGCTGGAAGTGGACTGGATGAATACGAACGAGGCTTCGCAGTGGTCGCTTAATGCGATCATTAGCTTGGAGTTGATCGATCAGTTTTTGCCGGAGCAAATCACGGATGAGTCTGCTAACGCGCCAACATAACGAACAATGAGCCAGGGGGCGAATGAAGGCATGAGGATGCCGAACATTTATTTTTGCTTTCCGGGAGGGAAGCACAAGGTGCTGACGATGAGCTACGATGACGGGCGAAGGGCGGATGAGAGGCTGGTCGGCATTTTCAACCGCCATGGGATTCGCGGGACGTTTCACCTCAATTCCGGTCTGCTCGGGGATAAAGATCGCCTGACGGCGGAGGAGGCGGTGGCGCTGTACCGGGGGCATGAAGTTTCCGCGCACACGGTGTGGCATCCGACGATGGCCCGCTGCCCGATGGTGCAGATCGTCGATGAAGTGATGGAGGACCGCCGCAACTTGGAGCGGCTGTTTCGGACGACGGTGCGGGGGATGTCGTACCCGAACGGCTCTTACAGCCGGGAGATCAAGGAGCTGCTGCCGCATCTCGGGATCGAATACGCGCGGACGGTGAAGACGACCCGCGGCGGCTTTGGATTGCCGGAGGATTGGCTGGAATGGGAGGCGACCTGCCACCATAAGGATCGCTTGTTGGAGCATGCCCAAACCTTCATCGGGCTGCACAAAACGCAATATTTGTATTTGATGTATGTGTGGGGGCACAGCTATGAGTTCGACAACGACAACAACTGGGAACTGATCGAGCGGTTTTGCGAGACGGCCGGCGGACGGGAGGATGTTTGGTACGCGACCAACATTGAAATCGTCGACTATATGAAGGCCTGCAAATGGCTGCGGTTTTCCGCGGGGCGGGAGTTTGTGCAAAATCCTGGGGCGTCCCCGGTTTGGCTCAGCATCGATGGCGGCATCGTCGAGGTGCCTGGCGGTGGCTTGGTGGAGCTGTGCTGAAAGTTTGTTGAGGTGCCTGGCGGTGGCTTGGTGGAGCTGCGCTGAAAGTTTGTTGAGGTACTTGGTGGTGGATAGGCGGAGCTATGCTGAAACTTTGAGGCGGGGTGTGTGGCGGGAAATTGGGCTCAACCTGGAAATCGGAACTGGCAACCGGCTGTTGGAACAACGAACCGTCGCCTGGCTGGAATAGCCAACTGCCGGCTGCTTGAACAGCCAACCGTCAGCAGCGCAGCTGAACCGTTCAAAATAGCGGCACTTAATGTACTTATTATCCGCAGCCAAGCATGTTCATCCTCATTAGCAGCATTTTTTGTTCTTATTTTCCTATGAATGGTCTGGGACACAGGCATTTCCTCAAGAATCTGGAAAATAGCGACATAAATTACCTCTATTGCACTCAAAATGGGTGATATTGCCGAAATAGGGACACTTTTTGCTCTTATATTTTTCACTGGAGTTTCTCAGACAGCCTGGATGTTATGGATTTTATCTAAATTGTTTGTCAAGTGTGGTTTTGGGTTTAAGCCGGAACTTGTGATGAGAATTTGTGGTGTAAGTTTGCGGTTTAAGTTTGGGTGTAAGTTTGCAGTGTAAGCTTGCGATGGAAGTGTGTATGGAAATGTGCATGGAAATGTGTGATTGAGATGTATGATGGAAATTTGTGCAGGAGCGGTTTTTAACGTGGAGCGGAGGTAGAGTGAGATGGGACTGGAACCTGTGAAGCAGAGAGCGATGGATGCAGGGAGAGCGGGTACGGTGGATAATGCGTCGTGTACACGCTTGGAGGCAGAAAAGCAGGGCGAGGAGAAAGCGGCCTGTCCAGAGGCTTGCCGGTTAGCCGGAATCGATATCTCGGCGGCCGGCCCGCGCTGTAAAATGCTGCTGGGCGATTTAAACGGCGACGGCCGGATGGAGCTGCTGCTCGTCCAGCCCGACAATCGCCAGGATGTGCGGTATATCCCCCACCAGGTGCAGTGCCTGACGGCGTTTAACCTGGACGGGAGGCTGCTGTGGCAGCACGGCAAACCCGATCCCGGGGCGGGCAGTCAGGGTTCGGATTATCCGGTCCAAATTTATGATTTGGATGGGGACGGCAAGTTGGAAGTGCTGTGCGTGATGAATGGGCGATTTTATATGCTGGCCGGAGAGGACGGTTCGGTGAAAAGGGTTTACGATTTGCCGGACCCCGAAGCGCATGACTGTATCGTTATCGCCAATTTGAGCGGCGGGGAGCGGGCTGCCGATATTCTTTTGAAAGACCGTTACCGGCGCATATGGGCGCTGAACCATGATTTTGAGCTGCTGTGGACGCATAAGGGGAACACGGGGCATTACCCTTGGGCTTGCGACTTGAACGGGGACGGATACGATGAGGTGATGGCGGGGTACGATTTGCTGGATCACCAAGGCCATGTGTTGTGGAGCTGCCGGGATTTGGAGGATCACGCCGACTGCATTTGGGTCGGGGACGTGAACGGCGACGGGGCTCCCGAACTGGTGATCGGCGGCAGCGTGACGGTGATGTACAGCCGGGACGGCAAAGAGCTGTGGCGGTACGATGGCTCGATCGAGTCGCAGCACATTGCGCTCGGCAAGTTCAGAAGCGACCTGCCCGGCCTGCAGGTTGCCGGATTGGACCGTATGGTCCGGGAGGACGACGGCAAAGGCTTAAAAGGCAAGGACGCCTTGTTTATGCTGGACGGCGAAGGCCGGGAATTATGGAAAGAGGAGCGGCAAACCAGCGGCTGGCTGACGATCGCCGAAACGTTAAGCGGCTGGTATCCGGGAGCGCCGGACTATATTTTGGCGTACCGCCGCGGCGGAGGCGTATTCCCGGCCCTTTATGACGGGGAACTGCGGATCGTCGCCCAATTTGGCCATGAAGGGTATGCGGTGCATGGCGATCTGCTGGGACGGGGTACGGAGCAGGTGATCATTTATGACGATGAACTGGCCGTTTTGTTTGCGAGCGAACCGCTGAAGTTAAGCGGGGCTTTTGCCGCCGGTTCTGAAAGCTTTGATTCCCCCTCGGGGGAAAGCCTTGTTCAAGGCTCACGGCCGCCTGGCCCGCTGCCGCAACCGAAACGGCTTTACAATTCCACCTTGTACCCGGGAGGAGAAGTCGATTGGAGAAAGGGGTGAGGCATTGGTGCCGCCTTATTTTCATGAGTATGATGCAATAGCGCGGGTTGCGGCGGGCCGGGTGGAGCCGGTGCTGTCCGCCGTGGCCGGCAGGTTTGTTGGAGCGAACCCGCCGCGGCCCCCGGTGTACCGTGTGCACTCGCGGCGCGGGTTCAAGCGGTTGGCGGACTGCCGTTACGATATGGATTTGGTCCGGCGATGGCCGGATTTGACGCCTGGACAATTTGTATACGTGTGGGGCATGCTGTGGTGCGAGCAGAAAGGGGAGACGCCCTTTTCCGTCAGCTGTTACAGCCCGGTCAAAGTTTATGTCAACGGCGCGCTTGCCTTTCAATCGAATTTAAATGATGACGTGTTTCCCGACCGGAAAGCCTTCTTCCGCGCAAAGACGGGGAAAGGGCGGAACGATATCGTGCTGGAATTCACGGCGGCCGGTACCGGCTGCGGCGGCGTGTTCGGCACGGGCAGCGTGAAAGGAGCGCCCTTGCATTTCTTGAATCCGACGCCGGAGGGGCGCGGTTGCGAAGGGTGGGTGTACAGCGGGCCGCAAGCGAAACGTTGGGATCGGCTGCCGGGAGCGGTTGAAGGCGAAAGGTGGGGCGGTAGCCGCAGCAGCGGGAAGCGAGAGGACGCTGAGAACGCCGAGAACGCTGGGAACACTGGGAACACTGGGAACACTGAGAACACTGAGAACGCCAAGAATCACGAAAACTGCCAGAACCTTGTTGGCATGAACCAGGGCTGTATCTATGGCGCGTGGCATCCGCAGGACCGATGGTCGCCGCAGGAGCTGGAAGCGGGCTGCTTCGCCCGCCTGTTTGGTTCGGAAGCAAAGTCCGGCGACAAAGTGTTTGCATGGTGCAAGCTGGAGACGCGAAAGTTTCCGGCGGCGAACGTGCGGATCGCCGGACATTATGAGGGCGCCGCAACCGTGTATATCGACGGCCGCCCGGTTTTCCGCGGCACGGAGGAACGGGGCCGCTTCGGGATCGTTTTGCGCGGCGTCGATTACGGTACGCATGATCTGGTGGTGGAGTCGGTTTGGGGCGGTGGCAGCTGGGGATTTGGGATCGACAAGGTGCGGGAGTTGGAGGAGGGCGAAACGGGGAATGTCTTCGGGGAAGGCGCAATCGCCACGGCCCAAGCTACCGAGCATCGGCGGGCCTCGGAGGAAACGCCGGCTTTTTCGGGCCGGAATCGCGTCCGCCTGATGAGGCCCTATCCGGTGGATGGGATGACGGAAACCTGGCTGTATGCCGGTCCTTTTTCCGGGGAAAACGCCCCGCAGGCGGCCGCGGTGACCGTTATGGATACCTTGCTGGGCCAGGGGGAAGAAGCAACGTTTTGGCGGATTGACCGGCCGGATTGCTGGATTAGGCCTTTTACGGAAAGTCCGTTGTACGGCCGATGGAATTATCCGCTCGGGGTGACGCTTTACGGTCTGCTGAAAACGGGGCGCGTCCTGAAGTCCCCGCATTTTACCCAATACGCGGCCGAGCATATCGAACAGTGCAGCAAACTGCACGAGTACGCGCTTTGGGACCGGGACCGCTACGGTGCTCCCGGCATCAACCACCAGCTGGCGATGATCGATTCGCTGGACGATTGCGGTTCGTTTGGCGCCGCGATGCTGGAGGCGAACAAGCTGCGTCCGATCCGGGGAGCCGCCGAGGCAGCGGCACATATTGCGCGTTACATTAGTCATGTGCAGGATCGCCTGTCGGACGGGACGCTGTACCGGGCCCGGGGGACGACCGACTTTATGAAAGACACCCTTTGGTGCGACGATCTGTACATGAGCACGCCCTTTTTAAGCAAATATTACGAGCTGACGGGAGAAGAAGCTTATCTTGAGGATGCGGTCGCGCAATTTTTGCGTTACAAGGAAAGGCTGTTTATGCCCGAACTCCAAATTATGCACCATGTCTACGATATGAAGTTTGGCCGGCCAAACGGGGTGGCTTGGGGAAGAGGGAACGGCTGGGTCGTTTTTTCTCTGGCGGAACTGCTGTCGGTGATGCCTGACCGTCATGCGCTTCGCCCCGGACTGCTGGCGTTTTATCGGGAGCTTTGCCAAGGATATTTGCGGCTGCAAGGTAAAAACGGGCTCTGGCATCAGGTGCTGACCGAGCCGGAATCATATGAGGAGGCGTCCTGCACCTCGATGTTCATTTACGCGTTCGCCCGGGGCGTCCGCCGCGGCTGGCTGGAGGAACCGGAAGCCTACCTGGAGTCGGCCCTGCGGGGCTTGACCGAGAGCTGCATCGACAAGGACGGCAACGTCTACGGCGTATGCCGCGGGTCCGGTTATTCTTTTAACAAATACTACTACAAGGATGAATTGACGTGGCAGTTGAACGATACTCACGGAATCGGCATCGTGCTGCTGGCGGGGATTGAGGCCCTTCAACTGCTGGGTGGAAGGGAGGTTGCCGGTTTTGGCGAATGTTGATCCTCCTATGATGGAGAGCGGCATGTTCATCCCCGAAGGTTGGCGTTTATTGTACAGCAATCCGCTGCAGTCTTCGCAGGATACGGCGGGATTTAGGATGGAAGGGGACGGGGCCGCGACTTTTCCCCTTGGACGGCTGCGCCTGGAGAGCAAGCGGAGTGCGGAGGAAGGGCAAAAAGCCAACCTGGTGTACTGGTGTCCGGAGGAGTTTCCCGCGGATATGGCGGTGTCCTGGCGGTTCCGGCCGCTCCGGGAGCCAGGGCTCGCGATCTTGTTTTTTAGCGCCAGAGGTTCGGAGGGAAGGGATTTGTTCGATCCGGCGCTGCCGCCGCGCACAGGTGAATACGACCAGTACCACCATGGGGCGATGGATGCCTTTCATGTTTCTTATTTTCGCCGCATGTGGGCCGAAGAGCGCAGCTTTCATACCTGTAATTTGCGCAAAAGCTACGGCTTCCATCTGGTCGCGCAAGGCGCCGACCCGCTGCCCGGGGTTGCCGACGCCGCCGATAGCTACCGGATGCTGATCGTCAAAAAAGGCCCGTCCATCACGTTTGCGATCAATGAATTGATCGTGTTTTCGTGGCTGGATGACGGGCTTTCTTACGGTCCGCTGCTGGCCGGCGGGAAAATCGGCTTCCGCCAGATGGCCCCGCTGATCGCGGAATATGCGGATATGGCGGTGTATGGGCCTTGATTTAGGCGCTGACGCAGGCCGCGGTCATTCCGTTCCTTGCTTCCGCTCCTGTGCGTAGCTGACGGCGCCGATCACCAGCGCGAGGACCACGATCAGCGAGCCGACCCAAGGCAGCGACGTCAGGCCGATATGGGTAATGACCAGGCCGCCGATGAAGGCGCCCATCGCGTTGCCGAAGTTGCCGGCCGCGTGGCTGGAGGTGGAGGCCAGCGCCGGAGCCGCTTTGGCCAGGTTCATGATCCGCACCTGCATCCCCGGCATAACGCCGAACGAGGCCATGCCCCATAGGAAAATCGTAATGACGGCCAAAGCAGGGCTGTGAACGGTGAAGGTGAAAATGCCCAAAATGACCGCCACGGCCAAAAACAGACCCAGCAGGGAAGGCATCAGCTTCCAGTCGGCGAGCTTGCCGCCGATCATGTTGCCGAGCGTGACGCCGCAGCCGAAAATAACGAGAATCCAGGTCACGTTATGCTCGGCAAAGCCAGTGATGTCCTGAAGCAGAGGTGCGATATAGGTGAAAACGGCGAACAAGCTCGTATTTCCCAGCGCCGCGATCAGCAGAAACAGCAGCAGCTTGGGGCGGAGCAGCGCTCGGATTTGCCGGCCCACGCTGCTCGGCTCCTCCTGGCGGAGGCGCGGAATGAAGCGGAGGATGCCGCCGAGGGCGATCAAGCCCATCAGGGCAATGGCGCCGAAGGAAGCGCGCCAGCCGAGCTGCTGGCCGACAAACGTGCCGAGCGGAACCCCGACGATGTTCGAGATGGTCAGTCCGGCCATCATGATCGATACCGCGCCGGCGCGTTTCTCCGGCCGGACGAGGCTGGCGGCGATGACGGCGCCGACGCCGAAGAAGGTGCCGTGCGTCAAGGCGGTCAGAATCCGCGCGGCCATGAGCACCTCATAGGTGGGCGCTACGACGGAGATGCCGTTGCCTAGGATGAAGAGAAGCATCAGCAGGCAGAGCAGGCCTTTTTGCGGAATCCGCTGGGTGAGCAGCGTCAAGATCGGTTCGCCGATCGCCACGCCCATGGCGTAAGCGGTAATCAACTGCCCGGCGGTGGAGATGCTGACATCGAGGTCATTGGCCACATTCGGCAGCAGCCCCATAATGACGAATTCGGTCATGCCGATGGCAAACGAGCCTACGGTCAGGGAAAGGAGCGCGACGGGAAACGGTTCTTTTGCGGTGGTGGCTTGTTTATGTATTGCCGGAGATGTATTCATGCTGTACAACCTTTCTGAAGTACAAGTCTTCGAATGGATTCGCTTTAGTCCAGTTTCCTATTATTAGGGGTCGGCGGATGAAGATCAAGCACTTTTTTCTGTAACCGTTTGCGCGAAAAAAGCCTCCAAAACCGCTTAACGGCGGTACTTGGAGGCTTTTTTACGCAGCTTGATGCGCTTTCAGGAGATGTCGTCTGGATATCTATTTTCCGAAGCGATAAAATAGCAGCATATAGGCGAGGGGAGAATTGTCGATTGATGAAAATAAGATTGCCAAAGTACATACGAATCGTTATGGCCATGTTGATCGCCGTCATTATTCTGCAGGGGACAGACCCTTTGACGGGGGCTTCCTCGGCCTCCGCACAAACCGAAACTCCGAAATGCGGACAGGGCTGCAGCCGTTATGACGTCGTCCTGATCGGCAGCGAAATCGAAGGGGTTTTGCTGGCCAAGGCGGCCCATGATTCGGGGTTAAGCGTGCTCATTCTTGATCCGCGCGGCAAACCGGGCGGCGAATTGATCCAGGGGCAGATGCTGGTGCTGGACGAGCCGAACGACAACCGCAAGCGCAGTTTGGTGCAGGGTGAGCTGAAGCCGCTGTATGACGGATACAAAGCCGGAAAAATCCGCAAGCTGCCCGCCTTTGAACGGTTTTACGGCCGGTTGATCCAGGGCATCCCGCTGCGCAGCGGCATCGCGATCGAAGGGGTGGACATCGTCCCCCAAGGCAAGGGGAAATCGCTCAAATCGCTGACGTATCGGGCGAGAGATGGAAAAAGGTATACGGTTGAAGCCGGTTATTTTGTGGAAAACACCGATTTCGCCGCCCTGACCAGCAAGCTTGGAAACAAGCGGATTCCCGGCATGGAGAGCATCTATGGCGGCAAGAAGCCGGATTATATGGCGGCCACCTACATGATTCCGGTCAAAAACGTCAATTGGAACAAGCTGCATCAAGCCGTGTTGGAGGATTATCCGCTTTCGAACGTCCAGGAGAAATACGGTCCCAACACTTATGTGGATTGGCATTTCGCCACGGGGTTCAGCAATCTGACGTTTAAATATAAGCCGCGCGACTCGCATCTCGTGCTCCGGGGGCTTAATGCGACGTATCAAAAAGACGGCGAGGTGATCATCAACAGCCTGCTGATATACGACGTGAACCCGGCGGACCCCAAATCGGTAACGTCGGCCGTCAGCCGGGCCAAAGCGGAAGCGCCTGATATCGTCAAATATTTGCGCAAGCATATTCCCGGTTTCGATAAAGCCGAGTTGAACGGGTATCCGGAATATTTGTACATCCGCGACTTCGACCGCTATGAAACGGAATACGTGCTGGATTACCCGGATTTGCAGTCGAGCCGGATGTTTTGGGATAATGTCAGCGTCGGCGGATATCCGATCGATTTGCAGGGCACCCGTGCCATTGCGAAGGGGATCGGTTACGGCAAACCGGACCGGTACGGGATCCCGCTGCGCTCTTTTGAATTGAAGTCTTACGACAACGTGCTGGTGGCCGGGAAAAACATCGGGGCCAAGATTAAAGCCTACGGCAGCGCCAGAGTCATTCCGACCACCGGTTTGGCCGGGGAAACGATCGGCATCATTCTCGGGCATGAATGGAAACAGAAGCATAAGCGATTGAATCAGCTGACGCCGGCCGATTTTGAGCGGATTCACGATTATTTGGCCAAAGATTACGGCATCGTCCTCACCGGGAAGTAACGGTCATTTTCACGAATATTCCTGCCGATTGGGACATATTTTTGAACAAGCAAAAAATTGACCAAGCGGGAGGCATGGCCGTGGGGATCGCGTATATTAGAATTTCCGTCATTTATTTTGTCGCCGGGGTACTGTTGGGCATGTATATGTCGATGGGGCATGCGCATGAACTGGAGAGTGTGCACGCGCATGTCAATTTGCTGGGATGGGCTTCGTTTGCGCTGGCGGGGCTGATTTATGTGCTGTTTCCGGAGGCTGGAGAGAGCTTGCTTAGCAAAATCCAATTTTGGACTTATTCGCTCGGCCTGCCGGTCATGATGATCAGCCTCGCCTTTCTGGAGCTGGGCTCGGAGCAATTTGAGCTTCTGGTGGCGATCGGCGGAATGTTGGTTGTGCTCGGCGTCGTTCTGTTCGCCGCCAATGTATTGCTGCATGTGTATCCCAAGGCGTCCGGCGGCAAGCAGTGATGCTGCTGGACTCCTTTGGAGATAGCAGGGCAGGGGACAGGACGTGACAGGACAGAACAGAACAGGACAGGACAGGACGTGACAGTTGGACCAAGCGCAAAAGTGCATGCGAATTTTGTCAAAACTTCCCGAAACTAACCGGCGAATTGCAAAAGTGCAGGCCATTTTCACCCTTTTGAGCAAATTTGTCTCTAAGTCCCATTTTCAACTGCACTTTTGCATCTCATCGCTCTAATAACCGGAATTCGGGCTCATTCCAAATGCACTTTTGCATCTCGCGGTAATGCTTCAGCTTCTTTTAAACAGAAAGGCTTGACATCGCCAAGATAATATCTTAATATTAAGACAAATAGATTTAAGATTCTTAAAAACTTATAGAAATCGTGTATCATCTAAGAAAAATGTATCTGCATGAACAACTGTTTGGAGGTGAACCGGCGTGGATAGAGTGCAAAACGAGGCTTTGCATCTGTTGGTCGTACTATCCCGGGCAAGCCAGTGGGTACATGCGCACAGCGACAAATCGATCCGCGAGTACGGGTTGACCCGCACCGAATTCGGCGTGTTGGAGCTGCTGTACCACAAGGGGCGCCAGCCGACCCAGCAAATCGGCAACAAAGTGTTGATGAGCAGCGGCAACATTACGTATACGGTCGACAAGCTGGAGAAGAAAGGGTTTGTGACCCGTAAAACCTGTAAGGAAGACCGGCGTCTGGTGTATGCGGAAATTACCGAGCGCGGCAAGCAATTTATCGAAGAAGTGTTCCCCCGGCATACGAAACTGATTGAAGAGGTGATGGGAGGGCTGTCGCCGGAGGAAATGCAAACGGCCGCTAAACTGTTGAAAAAGCTGGGCAAGCATGCCGAAGACAGCTATAAGGAAGATGGCCTTAAATAGACGAGAATCGATCGATGGGTTTGATGGTAAGGTGAAACGATAGGTTCGTTGGATAGGATCGCTGAATTGCTGAATTGCTGGATAGGATCACCGAATTGCTGGATAGGATCACCGAATTGCTGGATAGGATCACCGAATCGCTGGATAGGATCGCTGATCATTGGATAGGTTTACTGAATGGGATTGGCTGAATAGGTTTGCCGGATTGGTTCGTTGTATAGGATTTCTGGGGCGTCTTTTGGATGACCCCGGCCTGCTGCCTTTCCAATATCTTAATATAGAGATTCTTTAAATGTATACACTTGACATTTCCAAGGTGAAGGAGGAGCAAGTATGGCTGATCATGACTTTACATCATTACTTAAATCCCGCCGTTCGGCGAATAAATTTATCCCGGGGGTGGAAATGGATAACAAGGAGTTGGACGAGATGTTCAACCTCGTTAAATACGCCCCGTCGGCGTTTAATCTGCAGCATGCCCATTACGTGGTGGTGAAAGACCCCGATCTGAAGGAGAAAGTATACGAAGCGGCGGAAAAACAATACAAAGTCCGGACCGCGTCGGCGGTGATCCTGGTGCTGGGCAAACTCGACGCCCACAAGGACGCCGCGGCGATGAACGAAGGGCTGCTTAATCTGGGAGTGCTCAGCAAGCAGGAATACGATCAGCTCGTCTCGTCCACGATCGGTTTCTATGAGAGCCGGGGCGAGCAATTTATGCGGGATGAAGCGATCCGCAGCGCCAGCCTGTCGGCCATGCAGTTTATGCTGATCGCCAAAGACAAGGGCTGGGATACGTGCCCGATGATCGGCTTTAACCCGGACGAAATGTGCAAGCTGCTGCAGGTCCCGGACAATTACGTCCCGGCCATGCTCATCGCAATCGGCAAGGAGGATACTTCCAGCTTCCGCCCGCGCGGTTACCGCAAACCGGTTGGAGAGTTTGTCAGCTACGACAAGTTTTGAAATAAGCGTACCCAAAAAAAAGGAGTGATCAGTCATGATTCAACCGACGACAGGGATTCACCATATTACGGCTTTTGCTTCCGATCCACAGAAAAATGTCGATTTTTATACGGGTGTGCTCGGATTGCGTCTGGTCAAAAAAACGATCAATTTCGACGCGCCGGAAGTCTATCATCTGTATTTTGGCGATGAGGCGGGCAGTCCGGGATCGATTATGACCTTTTTCCCGACGGCGGGAGCCCGGCGCGGCCGGGTCGGAGCCGGTCAGGTGGGGGTTACCGTGTACGCCATTCCGGAGGGCGCGATGCCGTTCTGGCGGGAACGGCTGCGGAAATTCGGCATTTCCACGACCGACACGCAACGCTTCGGCGAAACATATTTGCATTTCCGCGATGGCGACGGGCTGCAAATCGAGCTGGTCGAACGGGCGGCAGGAGCGCTCAGCACCTGGTCGTTTGGTGGGGTTCCGGCGGATAAAGCGATCAAAGGCTTTGGCGGCGCGGTGCTGTACAGCGCGGCTCCCGGCAAAACGGCCGGGCTGTTGGAGCATGTGATGGGCCTGAAAAAGCTGAGCGAAGACGAATTTTACGCCCGCTTTAAAGCGGAGGGAGACCTGGGCGACGTCATTGACGTGAACGTTAAGCCGATGGAATACGGCGCGGGCGGCGCCGGCACGGTGCATCACATCGCCTGGCGGGCCCGGGATTTCGCCGAGCACGAAGAGTGGAGAGAGCGGGTCGCCGAGCATGGGTACCGGCCGACGCCGATCGTCGACCGGCAGTATTTTCACGCACTATATTTCCGGGAGGAGGGCGGCATCCTGTTCGAAGTCGCCACAAACCCGCCGGGCTTCGCGAATGACGAAGATCCGGAGCATTTGGGCGAAAAGCTGATGCTGCCGGCCTGGTACGAGCCGCAACGCGAGGCGATCGAGCAGAACTTAACTCCGATCGAAGTGCGGGTGCTTGAGGAGGATCTGTGATGAAGCATATTTTCAAGCCGGGTATGGGGAGCGGCGAGCGGACGGCTCCTCCGCTGCTCCTGCTTCACGGCACCGGCGGGACGGAAACCGATCTGCTGCCGCTGGCCGAGCTGATCTCGCCCGCGTCGCCGGTGCTTAGCGTCAGAGGCAACGTGCTGGAGAACGGGATGCCGCGGTTTTTCCGGCGGCTGGCGGCCGGCGTTTTCGACGAGGAAGATCTCGTGCTCCGCACGCGGGAGCTCAATGACTTCCTAGACGAAGCGGCGGAGCAATACGGGTTTGACCGCCGCGCCTTGGTCGCGGTGGGTTACTCGAACGGGGCGAACATTGCGGCCAGCCTGTTGTTCCATTATCCGCAGGCGCTAGGAGGGGCGATTTTGCACCACCCGATGGTACCGCGCCGCGGCGTCGAGCTGCCGGACATGGCCGGGCGGCCGGTCTTTATCGGGGCGGGGCGCTACGACGCCATGTCCCCGGCGCGGGAAACCGAGGAACTGGAGCGGCTATTAAGCGGGGCTGGGGCCGACGTGCACGTGCATTGGGAACCGTACGGCCATCAGCTGACGCCAACCGAAGTGGATGCCGCTGCCGCCTGGTTCCGGCAAAACTTTTCGTAATTGATATCAATTTGATCCTCTTCCGTTTTGGGAGAGGATTTTTCTTATTTCGGGCAAGGAGGGGGTAGGGGGGCATAGTTATGATTGCGGATGCTGCCCGGAACCGCAGCAATAGCGGTAAATAAGGGTGTTATTTTCGGCGAAAAAGGGGGTTCAGGGAAAGTAGAGGAATTTTTTACCGCTAATTGTGACCGATGAGCTGACAAAGGCGCTTTTCCATGCTTGGCAGAAGAATAGGGACAAAAAGTTCCGCTATTTCGCGAGTGAAGGGTGAAGCTTAAGAAATAGGTACACAAATTGCCGTTATTTCCGTACGCCGATAAATTTCCGTACGCCGATAAATTTTCGTGCGTTGCCGGGCCTCAGTGTCATAGCGGGCCCCTCCATCGGAGGAGCCGTGATTGAGGCCGGATACAGCCTTACATCACCTTTATGGGTTGGCTTTACTTTTACCGAATACGGGTCTCCACGCTCCAAAGATACAAAGGCCCGGCGCCATGTAAGGGCCGAGCCTTTGCTAATTTTAGAGATTTGCCGCTATTTTACATCCACCTGGAATTCCAGCTCACTGAGGTATTTCTTTTCGTGGAATTTGCCGGAAGATTTGTCTTGGTTCAGCACATAAGGCTTGATCGTAATCGATTTCGGCGTCTCTTTAAACGGCGTGAAATTGTAGTCGAGCACATATTGCCCGTCAATAAAGGTTATATGGTTACCCGGAAGTTCTTCCAGCAGGTTGTTGTTCTCATCGCGGATTTCAAAGCCAAACCAATGTTTGCCGGCATACAGATCATCAGCCGGAAGTTTGTATTCATCCCCGAGGCTGGCAAGCTCCCCGCTGCCGGTTATGGTCAAACGCGTTGTGATCGGCGTCAATTCCAGCTTGTCCAGAGCAAAGCGGAATCCGTCATAGGATTTAACCGATCCCGGCTGCAAAACGACGTTTTCGGTGTTTTTCTTCACCGGGAACGTCAACAAATAAGGCTGATCAGAACCGGTTAAGGTCGCTTCAAGCTTCAATTCGAAGGAATCGCCCAGCGGTTCAGGCCGTCTCACCAGATCCGGATCAGCATTAGGCAATGTGATAGGAGGGGTGTCGTTAAATTCCAGAATGGCCGTATCCCGGGTATCTCCGTCCGTCAAAGTATAACCTCCCGGATAGTACCGCTCGCCGTTAATGTACATACTGATGTCTTTAAGGACGCCTTTGCCGCTGCTGTCCGTGTCACCGTTGTCCATGCGCTCGCCAAGCAGTTTGGCGTCCGCTTGACCGTCTCTTTTTAGGGCAATGGAGATGCGGGTTCCATCATAAACATATCCGGTGCTTTCCAGGGTCATATCGTTGTGGCTGTCTTTAGCTTGGACGGGCTGATACAATCCGTTGGCCACGCTTGCCTGCAGCCCGGTATCCCCGTACTGCTGAAAGATGTTGCCGATGAGCGGAACCTGGCTCAGCGCGCTGGCCATGACCGGGGATACGAACCCGCTGCCGATGATCCCAAAACCTAAAGCCGCGGCTATCCCCGAGACCGCCACCGTTCTTTTCATCCGGTTGCTTTTACTGCGGCTGCGACGATTCAACTCTGCATTTGTACGGTTCATTTGTTCAACAATCCTTTCACCCAAGTTTAGTTCCGGAACTTCCGTATTTTGAATCATATATTCCAGGTTGTCAGTAACCTGCTTTGCTGGATCGGATATTGGCTTCAATTTTTGGGCCTCCTTTATTCCGTTTGTATTGGACTAGTTTGTTGCGGATGCGCTCATATTGTTTCCGTAATGTGGCCGGCTTGCAGTCCATAATTTGCCCGAGCTCCTCGAAAGTGTACTGCTCCACCGCTTTTAACAGCACAAGATTCCGTTCGCTGGGGGTCAGCGGATCCAGCAATTCCATGACGGCGGATTCCTGTTCGGAGTAGGTGAATAATTTGGCTTCGTTCTGGTATCTGTCCGCAATTCGTTGGTACCGTTTTTTCTTTTTCAGCACATCCATGCTGTGATTGTAGGCGATTCTGTACAGCCATGCCGAAAATGGGGAGTCCCCGCGGTAATCGCCTATATTTCGATAGGCCCGGATAAAAATGTCCTGAAGCGCATCCTTGGTTTCCTCGCGATCCCTAATCAGGTAATAACAATAGATATACAGCTCTTTTTCGAAGTGGCGGGTGATCTCGATAAACGCTTCCTGAGAGCCCGCTTGCGCCTGGCGGGCCCATTCGTCAATCATAGCCCTTCGCTCAGCCCGGTTTATCGAAGTCGCTGTTTTGCTATCCAATTCATCACCTCCCTGTGTTTTAACTTCGCTTATACGACTGCCGTTTCTTAACGATTTGTGACATGAAATATAAAAAAATGCAAGCTTATAACCGGAAGGCTGGCGGCCGCTGTGGGATTTTTTGGTTTCCACCTTCCGGGAGTTATGCTAAATTATTTCATGAACACGCTTACAAGCTTGGCTGACTCAGCATTGACATAAGAAACAAGAAACGTTTGAAAAGAAGAAGGAGCGATGCGGTATGCTGCAGGTACTGCTTGTGGATGATGAGCCATGGGTGCTGGAGGGGCTGCGCACAATGGTGAACTGGGAAAAGCACGGTTTCCGGGTTTGCGGGGAAGCCCTGGACGGCCCGGGGGCGCTGGCGATGATCGAAGAGCTCCGGCCGGAGCTGGTCTTCACGGACATCCGCATGCCGGCGGTCACGGGGCTCGAATTGATCGAAAGGAGCCGGCAGACGCTGAAAAGGCCGCCCGAGTTCGTCATTTTAAGCGGCTACGACGATTTTAATTACGCGCTGACGGCCATGCGCCAACGCGCCGTGGATTATTTGCTTAAACCGATCGACGAAGAGGAAATCGAGGCCCTTCTGGCCAAGCTCGGGCAAAAGATTACGGACGAGTTGGCCGCGGAGCGCAGCCTGCCCCGGAAGCGGTCGCTGTTCGTAAACAATCTGCTCAACCGATTGATTCAGGGGGAAGGCGATCCGGAAATGCAATCCGAAGCCGCGAGGTCGCTTGGCCTTCCGGGAGAGGCGGAGCTGCGCTGCGCGCTGATCGATACCGGGGCCGATGGGAGCGGCCTAAGCCAGCGGATCGACGCCTTTTTCGCGCAGGATGCCGGCCGGTTTTTTCAGGACCGGGCCGGGCGGACGGGCGTGATCCTGCGCGCGGAGGACATGACGGATTCCCGTTTGGAGGAGACCGGGCTGGCCGTCAACCGCGAGCTTGCGGAGCGTAAGCAGCGGGTCCTGGTGACGGTCAGCGGCATCGCAAAAGGGATGGGGGCGATTCGGGAGCTGTATTTGCAGGCGCTCGATCTGAACAGAGCAAAACGCAGCCAGGGGAAAACGGGGCTGTTTTTTCATAACGGCCCAGCCTCGGCGACTTGGCAAGATGCTGCCTATAAGGGCTGGTTCCGCCGTTTGCCCGAGCTGGTGGAAGCCGGCGCGCCGGAGATGATTGATTCCGCGATCGAGGAGGCGTTCGCGGCGCTAACCTGCGGTCAGGCGGACATCGAAGCGTTACAAGCGGACGCCGCGAATCTGGAGCTCACCCTTTGCCGGCAAATGGCCGGATTCCACGGCGATCCCGACGGTTTCATGAAACGTATGCAGGCGGAATACGGAAGCCTCGGCGGTATAGCCGACTACGCGGCGTTGAAGCGGTATGTGCGCCGGCTGTGCCTGGAAGCGGCGGCTCAGATCGGCGAACTCAAGCGGCGGAGCGAGGGCAATACGATTTTTCAAGTGATCCGGTATGTGGACGGGGCGTACAGAAGCAAGCTGAAGCTGCAGACTTTGGCGCAAAAGTTCCATATGAACCCGGCCTATTTGGGCCAATTGTTCAAAAAGGAGACGGGCAAACCGTTCAACGAATATTTGAACATGAAGCGGATCGAAGAAGCCAAACGGCTGCTGAAGCGCACCCCGATGAAAATTTCCGAGATCGCCCTGCAGGTCGGATATCCGAATACGGACTATTTTCTCAGCAAGTTCAAGCAGGCGACCGGGGTGCTGCCTTCGGTTTACAAGCGGGAGCCCGATCGCGAGCGGGCGGATTAATTAGGGGACGGTGCGCGCATGGCAAGATTGAAATTTCGGGGGAAAGTGAACGATATTCCGCTCAACTACAAGTTTTTGCTGATTTATCTGGTTGGCGTGCTGGTGCCGATTTTGGTGATCATTTTGCTGTTTATGACCCGGATGTCCGATTTCATCATGGAGCGGGAGGAGCAGAATCTGGAGATCTCCATGGAGCGGGCCCGAAAAGACATTCACGATTTTATCGACGGAGGCGTCGCCGTCAGCCATGCGCTGAATACGGACAAAGCGCTGTACGAAATGCTCGACCGGGAATACTCCGGCCAGCTCGATTTCTATGCGACGTTCGACGAGCAGCTGCGCAACCGGGTGACCAGCTACATTCCGGTCAACAACCAGATTTTGCGGATCGGGATTTATACCGCCAATCCGACCATCGTTCCCGGCGGCAATTACCATATCCTCGACGAGCAGGTGAAAAACAGCGACTGGTACCGCCTTTGGCAGATCTCCGGCGATAAGGTTTCCGTCGCAGCGTACCGGGCGGCCCAGGCCAGCAATTGGGCGAACACCGAGCCATATTTGAGCGTCATCGAACGCATGGATTCCTACGATTCCTACGACGAATACGATAAGCTGTTGCGGATCGACATTGACCTCAGCAAAATTTATGACGTCATCAAGCGGGAGCAGGATTATCTGGACTTGTATCTGGTCAACGGGGAGGACGAAGTCATCATGTCCGCGGCCAGCGGCTACCAAAGCGGGGGCGCAAACGGTTACGCCAAGTTTGCATGGACGGAGGAGATGCGGGAAAAAGGCGTCAAAACCGTGGCTATCGGAAGCGCGCGCTATGTCAAAGGCTGGCGGCTGATCGGCATTCCGCAGGGAGTCCGGGTCACGAACGCGATGCTCGACATGCGGATTTTTGTCGGGATACTGGCTGCTGCTGCGGCCTTTTTTACGGCAGTGTTTATTTACGTCATGCTCCGGTCCTATCATTACCGGGTTAAGCGGCTGGCGCGGCATATGCAGAAGGTCAGCAACGAGAAGTTCGATCTCATCCGGATCGATGAGGGGCGCGACGAAATCGGCGGGCTGATCCGCCATTTCAACCGCATGACGGCGCGGATCAATACGCTGATCAACGATGTCTACAAGCTGGAAATCCAAAAGAAAAGCCTGGAGATGGAACGGGTGCGCGCGGAGCTGAATTTTTTGCAAAGTCAAATGAACCCGCATTTTCTGTTCAACACGCTCAACGCGATCCTGGTCGTCTGCACGAAAAACAATTATTCGGACGTAACGGACATCATCAAGAGCTTGTCCAAGCTGCTGCGGCGGCTGCTCAGCTGGAAGGAAGACCTGGTGACGCTGCAGGAAGAAATGATGTTTATCGACATGTATCTGAAAATCGAGAAATTCCGCTTCCGGGATAAATTCGAATACCGGTTCGACCTTGCGGAGGAGGCGCTGCACTACAAGATTCCGAAAATGAGTATCCAGCCGCTTGTCGAAAATGCCTGCAAGCACGGGATTCAAGCCGTGCAAGGGCTCGGATTGGTTCAGATCAAGGCGTACGTGGGCGACGGCAGGCTCCGCATCGTCATTTCCGACAACGGCAAGGGCATCGAGCCCGGGCAGCTGCGGGAAATGCTGGTGGCCGTGCGCAGCGAGAACGCCTCCGGGAGAAGCATCGGCATCCGCAACGTTTACCGCCGGTTCGAGCTTTATTATCGCGATCAGGTTCGCTTTGACATCAGCAGCAATCTTCACCAGGGAACGGAGGTCTCCTTCGCAATCCCGATCAAGCTGTTGGAGCATCAAGAAGAATTGGACAGGGAGGCGTGAACATGGCTTTTAAAGTGCTGTTGATCGACGACGAGCCGGGCGCGATCGAAGGGATGCAGCTGTGGATCGACTGGCGCGGGCTTGGTTTCGACGTTTGCGGAACCTGCGCCAATGGCGCGGAGGGGCTTGAAATGATCGAAAAGCTGCAGCCGGATCTCGTCGTGACGGACGTGCGGATGCCGGTGCTTGACGGGCTCGGGATGATCGAGGCGTGGCAGCGGGGCGGCTCCCGCCCGGTGCGGTTCGCCATCGTCAGCGGGTACAGCGATTTTCAATACGCGCAAAAGGCGATGCGGTTCGGGGTTAACCATTATTTTTTGAAACCGATTGATGAAGCAGCGGCCGCCAAGGAACTGGCGGTGATTTACGGGGAGCTTTTGCAGGAACGCGAGCTGCAGCGCATCAGCCGGATCGCGTCTCTGGAGGAGACGGTATCCCGGATCAAGAAGCTGCTTACCGAACCGCCCGGGTTGCCGCCCGAGCCGGAGCCCGATGCCGAAGGGGCTGCAGAGCTTGCCACGGCCGGGGGGCTTGAAGCTCTCTCCTCTCTTCGGGAGGCCTGGAATTTCTGCCTGATCCGCACCGTGCCGGACAGACGCGCGGAGCTGCGGGAAATCGCGGCTTCGCTGGCCGCCGGGGAGGAAGCGATGGTGTTGGTGGACCTGGAAACGGGCGATTTTGGTCTGGTATTCGGCTACGCTCCCGGCCCGGACGGGGAAGACGGGTTTGCCCGGATGCGGGAGCTGGCGCGGCGGTATGCCGGGTTGCCCGCGCTCCTGGCGCTGGGAGCCGGCGCGCCGTCCCTTGGCGGGCTCCATGCCTGCTTCCGCAGCGCCCTTGGGGCGATGCCGCATAATTTTTACGCCCAGGCTTACCCCGCGATCGCCCGATACCTGCAGGTACACCTTCGTTCATTTGACTCCCGCTACGATCAGGCGGAGTGGATTGACCGCGTGCTGGAAGCCGTTCAGCTGCTTGATCAAGCCGGTTTGCGGAAAGCCGGGCAAGAGGCGGCCGTCCGTTTTCGCGAGCGGTACACCGCCCCGGACATCGTGATGAAGCTGGCGATCCACCTTTTTTACAACATTGCCGAACAGCTGCGGGAAGCCTTGGGCGACAAGGCTGATCCCCTCATTGGCCGCTGCGGGCCGCCCCGCGCCCAGGAGGCGCTGACGGTGGAGGAGCTCCTGACGGCGCTGGTCTCCTTTGGCGCGGAAAGCATCGATATGCTGCTCGAGGAAACGACCCGGAGCTCCCGGGGCATCGTTCAGGATATCAACCGCTACATCGGCGAGCATTACCGGGAAGGGCTGACGATCAAAAAGCTGGCCGAAGTTTTTTATCTTCATCCGGTATACCTGGGGCAGCTGCTGATGAAGAAAAACGGGGTTCATTTCAACGAGATGATTCATAATCTCCGCATTGAGGAGGCGGCGCGGCTGCTTCGGGAAAACAAACTGAACAACAGCGAGGTGGCGGAACGGGTCGGTTATGCCAACTACGGGCAGTTTCTCAAGCAATTCGAGAAGCGGCTGGGCCTGTCTCCGAATGAATACAGAGGCAGGAACTAAAATTTTGAAGGGTAATGCTTTAATTGTGATATAGTTTCGGCCGTGGCAGCGCTTTTACAATAAAGATGGGTTTCTTGTAAGGGCTTCCAAACCTTGACAAGCAACTAAAACTTTACGGAGGTGCTTTACATGGGGGGCAAGTCAAAGTCGGTTCTCCGGCTCGGCATCCTGCTGCTGCTGTCGCTTAGCGTTATGCTGTCGGGGTGCGGCGGAGGCAAGCGGACAGAGGGTTCCGGAAGCAATGCCGATAATGGGTCCGGAAATGCCGGGGACAAGGCGGAACCGTTTGAGATCACCGCTTTTATTGGCGAAGCGGGGCAACAGCCGACGCCGGACAACAAGATCTACAAGAAAATCAAAGACGAGCTGGGAGCGACGTTCAAATTCGAGTTCCTGGCGGGCGATATCAATCAGAAGCTGGGCGTGATGATCGCCGGCTCCGATTACCCGGATATCATGACCGGGAACACCAAGCTGACCGCGGCGGGCGCCTACATTCCGCTGGAAGATCTGATCGAAGAGCATGCGCCCAATTTGAAGAAGCATTACGAGAAGTACTGGAACATGATGAAGGACCCGAACGACGGGCATATCTATATTTTGCCGAACTACGGAGCTTACAACGGCGAAGTCAGCAGCACCTGGTACTCCGGCCCGGCTTTCTGGATCCAAAAAGCAGTCCTTGAGGAGTTCGGTTATCCGCAGGTGAAGACGCTGGACGAATACTTCGATTTGATCGCCAAGTACAAGGAGAAATATCCGACGATTGAGGGCAGCCCGACGATCGGCTTTGAAATATTGAATTACGACTGGAAAAACTGGGGGCTCTTTAACGCCCCGCAGCATCTGATCGGGCACCCGAACGACGGCGGCGTCGTCGTGAACGACGGCAAAGCCGAGATTTTTGCCGACAAGGATTATGCGAAACGGTATTATCAAAAGTTGAACGAAGTGAATCAGCTTGGGCTGATCGACAAAGAGACGTTTACGCAAAACTTCGACCAGTATTTGGCCAAAATTTCCAGCGGCACCGTGCTCGGAATGTTCGACCAGCACTGGAACTTCCAGGACGCGGAGGACGCTCTGATCACCCAGAACAAGCATGAAAGAACTTATGTTGGGCTCCCGCTCGTTTACGATACGAGCATCAAGGATCATTACCGGGACCGTGCGGCGCTGAACCTGAACAACGGCTTCGGCATCAGCGTTAACGCCAAGGATCCGGTCAGGATCATCAAGCTGCTCGACCGTTTGATTCAGGAGGATTGGCAAAAGGTGCTCGCCTGGGGCATCGAAGGCGAGGATTATATCGTCAATGAGGAAGGCCGGTTTATGAAGACGCAGGAACAACGTGATAAATTTACCGATGCCACCTGGAAATTGGCCAACAAAGCGGACACATTGTATAGCTTCATGCCGAAAATGGAGGGTTACTTCAGCGACGGTAATGCGACCGATGCTGCCGCGCAGCCGGAGGAATACAAGGCCGGCCTGAAGGAATACGATAAAAAATTCCTCGCTGCTTACGGTTACGAGAGTTACGTCGATTTCTTCAGCGATCCGCCGGAAAACCCGATATACTACCCGGCCTGGTCGGTGGATCTGGTGGAAGGCTCGGAAGCGAGAATCGTCAGTACGAAGCTGAACGACCTGTCGACCAAATATTTGCCGCAAGCGATCCTGGCGAAGCCGGGCGAGTTCGACAAAACCTGGGAGGCATATACGTCCGAGATCCATAAGCTGAACGTAAAAGCTTACGAGGACCGGATCAATGAAGTGCTGAAGTGGAGAATCGACACCTGGACCGTGAAATAAGCAGGGAGAACAATTATGAATGAGACCTTAATGGAACGAAGCACTGTCCGGAAAACAAAAAAGGGCAAGCAGCGCATCACGTGGAACCTCATCAAAAGCCAGCGGCAGCTGATTTACATGTCGGTGCCGCTGCTCGCTTACATTGTTTTGTTCGCGTACGTGCCGGTGTGGGGCTGGACGATGGCGTTTCAGGACTACAAGCCGGCGCTGGATTTCAGCGAACAGAAATGGGTTGGGTTCAAGCATTTCAAATTCCTGTTCGAGGACGACAATTTTTTGCGCGTGCTGCGCAACACGCTGGGCATGAGCATTATCAACCTGGTTCTCGGATTTGTTACCGCGATCATTCTGGCGCTGCTGTTGAATGAAATCAAGAAGGTGTTCTGGAAAAGAACCGTACAAACCATTTCCTACCTTCCGCACTTTTTGTCCTGGATTATCGTGACGGGGATCGTGGCCACTTCTTTGGCTTCCGACGGGATCGTCAACGATTTGCTGATCAAGCTGCATCTGATCGATGAACCGATTCTCTGGCTCAGCGAAGGGAAATACTTCTGGGGCGTCGTCGGGGCGTCCCATGTTTGGAAGGAAGTCGGCTGGAACACGATCATTTACCTGGCGGCCATGGCCTCGATCGACCCGGCGCTGTATGAAGCCGCAGACATGGACGGAGCCAGCCGTTACCGGAAAATGCTCCACGTGACGCTGCCGGGAATCAAACCGACGATCGTCATCCTGCTGATTATGTCCATCGGGCATATTTTGGAGGCCGGGTTTGAAGTTCAGTATTTGCTCGGCAACGGGCTGGTCGTCGACTGGGCGGAAACGATCGACATCTTCGTGTTGAAATACGGGATTGCCCAAGGCAACTACTCGTTAGCTACAGCCGGCGGCATCTTTAAAACGGCCGTAAGCGTCATCATGCTGCTCATCGCGAATTGGACCGCGAAGCGGCTCGGGGAAGAGAGGCTGTTATAGCATGGCAAACCAAACGGCAAGTCCGCAGCGGGTTCCCGCTGCGGCCGTGAACCGGCGTCTGGGGACAGGCCGCGTTGAGCCCGTTCTGTTTCATACCTTCAATACGCTGTTCATGATTTTTCTCGTTGTCGTCACGCTGTATCCGTTCCTGAATACGATCGCCGTGTCGCTGAACGCGGGCAACGATACGATCCGGGGCGGGATCTACCTGTGGCCGAGGCAATTTACGCTGCAAAATTATAAGGCCGTCTTCGTGTCGGGGACGATTTACGACGCCTTTTGGATTTCGGTGGCGCGTACGGTGCTGTCCACCCTGCTGAACATTTTCCTGACGACGATGCTGGCCTATACGTTAAGCCGGCGGGAATACGTGTTCCGCAAACCGATTACGTTTATTTTCGTATTGACGATGTATTTCAACGCCGGTTTGATTCCTGGCTACTTTCTGATGAAGGATCTGCACCTGATCAACACGTTTTGGGTGTACGTCGTTCCTTCGATGGTCAGCGCGTTTAACCTGATCGTTATCCGCACCTACATCGGCACGATTCCGGAAAGCCTGATCGAGTCGGCCAGAATCGACGGGGCCGGGGAGTTCAAGATCTTCTGGCGGATCATTTTCCCGCTGTGCAAGCCCGTACTGGCCACGATTGCCCTGTTTGTCGCCGTCGGCGCCTGGAACTCGTGGTTTGACGCGTTTCTGTACACCTCCTCGCGGCAGGAACTGAGCACTCTGCAATACGAGCTGATGAAGCTGCTGTCTTCGAGCATGAACGCGAACAGCAATCCGGCCGTGGCCGCAGGGGCGGGAATGACCAAGGAGTCGGCGGCCTCCATGGTAACGCCGCTGTCGATCCGGGCCGCAGTGACGATCGTGGCTTCCGTGCCGATCCTGCTGGTGTACCCGTTTATGCAAAAATATTTCGTCGTGGGGCTGAACGTGGGGAGCGTCAAGGAGTAGGGGATAAGCATGCGCGTTTGCATGGGCCGCTTGCATGGGTTGTTTAACGTGTGAAGGCTGCGGGTTTTCCTTGGTAATCTAACGGTTGCAGCAGCCGCTATTTTGCGAAAAATGCCCTTTGAAATCGCCGTTGCTGGAGCAAATAGCGGTTGTGGCATCCGTTAGAATAGTTTTGCGGAAAAAAGCATCTATCTCCACAGTCGAAAAAAGACGTAAATCGTAGGGAGGGAAAGGAAACGATGCGGGAACATGTAGAACCGGAGCTTAAGGAGCTGTTCACGGCTGATTTCAAGGTCGGGGCTGCCGTAAATCCGCTTACGATCGGTACGCAGGAGCTGCTTCTGGCTCGTCACTTTAACAGCATTACCGCGGAGAACGAGATGAAGTTCGCCAGCCTGCATCCGGAAGAAGGGACCTATACGTTTGAGGAGGCCGACCGGCTGGCGGGGTTCGCCCGCAAGCACGGGATGGCGATGCGCGGGCACACGCTCGTTTGGCATAACCAAACGGGCGATTGGCTGTTTCAAGACAGCGGGGGAGGCCCCGTAAGCAAAGCGGTGCTGCTGGAGCGGATGCGCGAGCATATTCATACGGTCGTGGGCCGGTACAAAAACGACATTTACGCCTGGGACGTGGTCAATGAGGCGGTTGCCGACGAGGGCGGGGACTTGCTGCGCGCCTCAAAGTGGACGGAAATTGCCGGAGCGGACTTGGATTTCATCGTCAAAGCTTTTGCGTATGCCCATGAAGCGGATCCGGACGCCGTGCTGTTTTATAACGACTACAACGAATCTCACCCGCAAAAGCGCGATAAAATTTATGCGCTGGCGAAATCGCTGCTGGAACGGGGCGCGCCGATCCACGGGATCGGGCTGCAGGCTCACTGGAACCTGTTCGATCCGTCCCTGGACGAGATCCGGGCAGCGATCGAGAAGTACGCGTCGCTCGGGGTGCAGCTGCAGCTCACGGAGCTGGACATGTCCGTCTTCCGTTTCGACGACAGACGGAGTGATTTGACCGCGCCCGAACCGGGGATGCTGGAGCGCCAGGCCGAACGGTACGAAGCCGTTTTCCGGCTGCTTAAGGAATACCGCGGCGTCATCAGCGGAATCACCTTCTGGGGAGCGGCGGACGATTATACGTGGCTGGACGATTTTCCGGTCCGAGGGCGGAAAAACTGGCCGTTCCTGTTCGATGAGCGGCACCGCCCGAAACCGGCGTTCGACCGCGTGGCGGGGGTAGCGTTAGGATAAGCCGCATAGTTTGCACAACCGAACATATCCGCGGGGCGTATTGAAAACGCGGCAGCTTCAGAAAGACGATTCACTCGCAAGCATTTTACTCGGAAGCATTTTACTCGGAAGCATTTTACTCGGAAGCATTTCACGCACAAGCATTTCATTCACAAGCACTTCATTCCCCTGGGCTTCATTCCGCTAGGGGGATGGAGTGCTTTTGCGCTAACGGACCTGAGAGACCCTACTTGTCCCAAAATGGAGGAGTAAAAATTGTAACGGACTCAGTTGGCCTTATTTCCTTCAAAATCAGCTCAAATTGCCTCATCCGGGGTCAAATAACGCCTGCTGAGTCCGTTTCAGCGGGAAATACCCGGGAAATGACACTGGCGTTGCATTAACCTTTGCTAAAGATTTCCATATAAAGCTACCCTGAGAAATTTAACGGTTGTAGCAGCGGCTATTTTCCCAAAAAAGACCTTTTCTAAATTCTAACGGTTGTAAGCGTCGTTATTTGCCTGAATCTAAGCAAAAATAGCTGGATTTCAGTGAAATAAGCGCTATGGCAACCGTTACAATTTGAAATCAACGCTTTTGGTACAAATAACGCTTGTGGCAACCGTTAGAATATTGGTGTGGCTAGAAAATGTATCTTGTCAGATTTAATGCAACGCCAGTGGGAAATGAGCGAATAACGTCATTACGGTCCATTACGATTCCGCATTCCGGTTCCTAAGCGTTAAATAGCGAGCATAAAGTGGTGGACAAAGGTTGCAAAGCAAAACGTAGATACGATGGACGGTTGAAACCCGGGGCCATACCGTTGAACGTCTCCGCTGTCGCTGGACGTACCCGCCAGCCTCTGGACATACCCGCTTCCGCGCTACAGCCTGATATTTTGGTGAAAAATAATGGGCGGGTCGATTACGCCCGCTGCCCGGTGGAGCGACTGTCCCGATTTAGGGTGAGCAAGGGGGAGGAGTGGAAGAAAGAAGGCAAGTAATTCCCCGGGGGAAGGAGTCGCCAGCGCCAGCGCCGGGAGGCTCGATCCCGAGGAAATGGAAAAAAAGCCTTAAGCCGGGGGATTCAGGCCTTGCGGGAGATTTGCTCGCGTTCGGCGGCGGCCGTTTGCGTCAGCCGCGTCGCCTCCTGCCAGAGGCAGTAGGCGTCCCAGGCTGCGCCGCTGTCGAGCAGCGCTTTGCAGGTGTAGACGCCCTCCTCGACGGAACTGACCCGTTCGGCCAACTCCAGACGTACGGCTCCGTTCAGCAGCACTTGGTTGACGAAAGCGGGATGGGCTTCGCCGCGCAGCACGGCTTCCGTGACACGCAACTGCTGCTGCGCCGACCATGGCGTGTTCGTCTCCGGGAGCGGCGTATCCAGCCCGTACGTTTCCGGGTCGATCACGCGCAGCTTGGCTGATCCCTGGTCCACAACGTATGTCCGGGTCGGCCGGTCGATAAACAGGTCTTCCGATCCTTGCGTCCCCTGGACGATAAGCGCCCGGCGGTAGTCGAGCTCCTGAATGAGCTGGGCTATCCGGTCAAATACGGTGTTGTGGTATACACCATAAACCAGACAAGGAGATTGGCTGAAATCGAGCAGTTTTTCGATCGTATTGAGGATCGACCGCAGCCCAAGTTCTTCGCGGATCGGCCGCAAACGGGCCAGCGGCGGGCACCAGACTTCCGCAGGAACAAACCGGACCCCGGCGGCTGTGACAGCGCCGCCTGGTCGGACTCCGGCTACCTCAGCCGCACCAGCTGGTCGGACTCCGGCCGCCTCGACCGCACCGGCAGGTCGGACTCCGGCTACCTCAGCCGCACCGGCAGGTCGGACTCCGGCTACCTCAGCCGCACCGGCAGGTCGGACTCCGGCCGCCTCGACCGCGCCGGCAGGTCGGACTCCGGCCGCTTCGACCGCACTGGCAGGTCGGACTCCGGCCATCGCAGCCGCACCTCCTGAGCGGGCAACGCCGGCTGGTTGGGCCGCAGCGGGCGGCTCCATCTTTTCGGCATGAATGCCCATTTCACCCAGCAAGTCCGGCAGCGTGACGCCCCATTTAGGGGGCAGCGATTTGGTCCCGTGCAGCGTCACCGGCAGCTCGCATGCGGCCAGCAGGAAGGACGTAGCGAAAGTGGCCATAAAGGAATTGGTTCTCCCGTCGTAAGGGCCGGCGCAGTCAAGGCCGCCCGGTACCTCCGACCTGTGCGCATGGCGGCGAAACACGGTCACGAACGCCTTCAACTCATCCACACTTTCCAGTTTGATACGCTGCGCCATAAAAAACGCGCCGATTTGCGCGGGAGACGCGCCGCCGTTCACGATTAGCTCTGCGGCGGCCAGCGCCTCCTCATAGTTTAAATCTCGGGCGCCTCTTTTTCCCCGGCCCACTTCCTTCAGAATATCCGTCATCAACATCAGCAGCCCCTCCTTTTCTAGAGAATTCCGTTTAAAAACCAGTTTTTCGGCACCGAAGCCTGTGCTGCCAAGGTGCGTTTCTTTAAAAATAACGGAACTCTATGGTCTTATTTTCAGGAACTAAGCCTGTTCATCATCATTAGCGGAATTTAATGGTCTTATTTCACGATCAATGGTACCCCAAGCGTTCACTTTCCCTCGCTCCAAGAAAATAACGACATAAAATTCCTCTATTTCTCTCAAAATGGGTAATATCGCTGAATTAGGGCCACTTTTTTCCCTTATATGACTGGCCCGAGTAAGACCGGCTCAAAATTTTAATTGCTGGTGCGCCCTAACGACCGAAGTCGCCACATCGACCATCCGTTTTCGTTCATTCATCGCCCGCTTGCGCAGCATGTCGTAGGCTTCGGCTTCGGACACCTTGTTCACGTCGCATAAAATGCCTTTGGCCATGTCGATCCATTTGCGTTCTTCCAGGCGCGAGACCAGTTGAGCGCGTTCATCCATCCACGCCTGGCGCTCAAAAAAATGCTTGGCGCCGATTTGCAACGCCCAGTGCAGCTCCCGGGTGGACATCGAGGGAGTCAGGATGCCGTCGATCGGAACGTCGGTTTCGCAAGCTTCCAGGGAAGCGGCGGCGGCTTCCGCGCTGCACCACCACAATAGCGGCAGGGGCTTCCATTTCAGCAATAGCCCGCCCCAGCACCGGACCGTATCGATCGGCATATCGAGAACGGCGGCGTCGACCTCTCTGATCCGCTTGCGGATTTGCGCTTCCTGCCTGGAGGCGAGGACGAGATAACCGCTCGTTTTCAGCTTTGCCTCGGGATCGGGGAGGGGCGGAATCACGTCCGGCGCCCCCGGCCCGGCATCGGTATAAGAAGTATCGCGTATGACCAATAAAAAGCGCATCGAGAGGAACTCCCTCCTATCCATGACGATCTTTTCAAACTTATAGAGGTAGTTCAAAAAAGGCCGCTTTTGAAGATATAAGAAAGAGTTGACTACTAAGAATCAGCTCCCTTATATCGCAAGAAAAACTATTGCTAATCGCGATCCGTTTTCTTTGAATATACGTCGATTGACGTTTTTCTTATCACGAAGCGAATTCAAGAAGTACCTCGGCATCGAATCTTGAATTCAGCCGGGCCCTAGCATAGGCTTCGGCGCTGAAAACCGTCCTTTTTGAACATGTACTTATTAAGAAGGCACAAGAACGCCCGCAGCAAGCAAGGAGCAAGGCGATGGAGAGCCGTTTGCAACGGAAAGAAAACTGACATGGAAACGAGGTGTGAAAATGATACATGTATTTTCTCGTCTTTTCTCCAAAAAATCAATATAAATGTTAAAAAAGCTTACATTAAAAAATTATTTATTAAATTTTATGTAATAATTATTGACATTGCCACAAAGCTTTTATATAGTAAATGTCAATCAATCACATTTTTAAATTTTGTTCAATTCAATATTGAAACGTCGGGTACAATGGGGTATCCGAATGGAAGCGGCAATGGAGCCTGTCTTCGTAATCCGTAAGAAAAGCGTGTGTTTTTCTATGGGCGAAGCGGGCTTTTTCTATTTTTTAGGGCGATTACGCGAAAGGGGAGAGTGGAGATGAACCACAAGAAAAAAATGGTGCTTGTCGGAAACGGGATGGCGGGGATGCGCACGATCGAGCATGTGTTGAAGCTGGCCCCGGAGGCTTATGAAATTACGGTGTTCGGCGCCGAGCCGTATCCGAACTACAATCGGATCATGCTGTCCTCGGTGCTCGCCGGGGGAGCCGATATGAAGGAAATCATCATTAATGACCTCGATTGGTACGCGGAAAACAGCATCAAGCTGCATCTCGGCGACGCGGTGACCAAGCTCGATACGGCGAACAAACGGGTCGTCTCGGCGTCCGGCGTCCAGGCGGAATATGATGCGCTGATTTTGGCGACGGGCTCCGATCCATTTATGCTTCCGCTCCCGGGCGCGCAAAAAGAAGGCGTGATCGGCTTCCGCGACATTAAAGACTGCGAGCTGATGATTGAAGCCTCCAAAAAATATAAGAAGGCAGCGGTGATCGGCGGCGGGCTGCTTGGCCTGGAAGCGGCGCGGGGGCTGCTGAATCTGGGGATGGACGTATCCGTCGTGCATATCAATCCCTTCTTAATGGAACGGCAGCTTGACGAACCGGCCGCGCGGATGCTGCAGCGCGAGCTGGAGGCGCAGGGGATGAAGTTTCTGCTGCAGAAGCAGACGGCGAGCATTTACGGCCATCGCCGGGCCGAAGGCCTGGAATTTGCCGACGGCAGCCGGCTGGAAGCCGACCTGGTCGTGATGGCCGTCGGCATCAGGCCGAACGTGGAGCTGGCCAAGTCGGCCGGACTGGAGGTGAAGCGGGGCATCGTCGTTAACGATGATTTGGAAACGAGCGCCCCCGGCGTGTACGCGGTCGGCGAATGCGCCGAGCACCGCGGCATCGCTTACGGCCTGGTGGCCCCGCTGTACGAGCAGGGCAGCGTCCTGGCCAAGCGGCTGGCCGGCGTGGAGACGGCCGGCTACGAAGGGTCCGTCACCTCGACCAAGCTGAAGGTGTCGGGGGTGGACGTTTTTTCCGCCGGTTATTTTCACGATGCTCCGGGAACGCGTTCGCTGCGCATCCAGGATGAACTGGAAGGCACCTACCGCAAAATCGTCCTGCAGGACGACCGGATCGTCGGCGCGGTGCTGTTTGGGGACACGACGGACGGCGCCTCGCTGTTCGCCAAAATCAAAAGCGGGGAGTCGGTGGCCGGAAAAGAAAAGGAGCTGCTGCTCGGCTATGCGCCGGGGCAGTCTTCCGGGGCCTCCACGAACGCCAGGCTCGCCGCGATGGCGGACGACGAGATCATTTGCGGCTGCAACGGCGTATCCAAAGGAACGATCGTCGACGCGGTGAAAAACGGCTGCACCAGCGTCGGCGAGATCAAAGCCTGCACCAAGGCGTCAGGCTCCTGCGGCGGCTGCAAGCCGCTCGTCGAAGGGCTGCTGCACTTATACGCCGAAGGCGATATCGGCGAGCCGGCCAAGGAAGGCATCTGCGGCTGCACCTCGCTCAGCCGCGACGAAATCGTCGAGAGCATCAAAACGATGGGCCTGAAGAGCGTCAAAGAAGTCATGAACGTGCTGGAATGGAAAGAGCCGGAAGGCTGCTCCAAATGCCGGCCGGCGCTGAATTACTATTTAGGGATGCTCTGGCCTGCGGAATACGTCGATGAAAAAGAATCCCGGTTCGTCAACGAACGTTACCACGCGAATATTCAAAAGGACGGAACGTTTTCCGTCGTGCCCCGGATTTACGGCGGCGTGACTTCCCCGGCCGATCTTAAGCGGATCGCGGCGGTGGCCGAGAAATACAACGTACCGATGGTGAAATTTACCGGCGGGCAGCGTCTCGACCTGCTTGGCGTCAAGAAGGAGGATCTGCCGAAGATCTGGGCGGAGCTCGATATGCCGTCCGGCTATGCCTACGGAAAGGCGCTGCGCACGGTGAAAACCTGCGTCGGCTCGACCTTCTGCCGCTTCGGCACGCAGGACTCGATCGCGATGGGGATCCGCATGGAAAAAGCGTTCGAACGCCTGAACACGCCGGGCAAGGTGAAGCTGGCCGTATCCGGATGCCCCCGCAACTGCGCGGAAGCGACGATCAAGGACCTTGGCGTCGTCGCCATCGACGGCGGCTGGGAGCTTTATATCGGCGGCAACGGCGGCGTGAAGGTGCGGGCGGCGGAACTGCTCTGCAAGGTGAAAACGGAGGAGGAAGTAATGGAGTGGACGGCGGCCTTCCTGCAATATTACCGCGAGCAGGCGAGCTGGAACGAACGCACCGCCCAGTGGGTGGAGCGCGTCGGGCTGGACGCGATTAAAGCGGTGCTGGAGAACGACGGGGAGCGCAAGGCGCTCGCTGCGCGCATCGAGGAGACGCTCAGCGGCACGACCGATCCGTGGAAGGAAATCTTAAACAACGAAGAGCTGCGCAAAAACTTCGAACCGCTGCAAAGCGCACAGCTGCAGAACTAACTGATAAGGGGGAAACCACCATGCTGACAAAAATACAGGTTGCCCGACTGGACGAGATCGATCGGCTGGGGTCGCGGACGGTAACGATCGGAGATAGAGAAGTGGCGATTTTCCGGCTCAGCGACGGCACGGTGCGGGCGCTCGAAAACCGCTGTCCGCACAAGGCGGGACGGCTGTCGGAAGGGATGGTGTGCGGCGCGGCCGTACATTGTCCCCTGCATGACTGGAAGATCGATTTGATCAGCGGGCAAGTGCGTGAACCGGATCATGGCCAAGTGACCGTATATGAAACCGAAATCGATGAAAAAGACGGAGCTATCTATATTTCGCTGTAGAAGGAGAGACGCACCATGGACTACGTAAAACCCGGTGAAGTGCTGAATGCGATGATTGAAACGGGAGAAAACAAAGCCCGCCTCAGCATTCTGCAGATGCTGGCCAAAGGATTTTTGGGCGGGGCGATTCTCGCCTTCGCCACGACGCTGGCTTTTACGGCCACACAGCAAACGTTGCTTGGCATTGTCGGGGCGCTGATTTTTCCCGTCGGCTTTGTCATCATTGTACTGCTTGGACTTGAGCTGGTGACCGGCAGCTTTGCTTTGATCCCTTTAGCCGTCCTGGAGCGGCGGGTCCCGCTCTCCCGGATGCTGGCCAATTTCGGCTGGGTGATCCTCGGGCATCTGATCGGCTGCGCGGTGTATGCGATCCTTTACGGACTGACGATTACGAAAATGGGCACGGATTTCAGCCACCCGCTGATCCAGACGATCATCCAGACGAGCGAAGCCAAAACGATCGCCTACAAGCATATGGGCGGCAGCGGGCTTGCCCTCGTCACCATTAAAGCGGTGCTGTGCAACTGGATGGTCACCCTGGGGGTGGTGATGGGGATGACTTCGCGTTCGACGGCGGGAAAAATCGCGGCGATGTGGCTGCCGATTCTGATTTTTTTCGCGCAGGGGTTTGAGCATGCCGTTGTGAACATGTTTGTCATTCCGGCGGGGATGATGCTGGGCGCGAACGTCAGCTTTGCCGACTGGTGGGTGTGGAACCAGATTCCCGTGCTGATCGGCAACTTCCTGGGCGGCGTCGTGTTTACGGGACTGCTGCTTTACGTGTCGCAGAAAGGAAAAGGCTTGGCCGTGGAAGGACATGCGCGGGCGGCTATGGCGGGCCCGGAGCGTTCGGCAGTCTCTACGGCTCCGTCGGCGCTGGCATCCTCTGGAGCAAATGCGCCGGACGAGCCTGGACGCCGCGGGGTGCCGGCCAATCCGGCCGGAGCAGGGAAAAGCCTATGACCGGACCCGCGGGAAGGGTAAGCATCGTCGGCGCCGCGGTCGCTGTGCGCGAGCAGCTTATGCAAATTGAACGGTAAGCTGAGGTGTATTGCGGGTTCATAAATTTCTCATTGGAAATATCCAATAGGATGGAAATTGAGTGGCAAAGACAGCAGTTAGATTGGATATTTCCAATAGATTGGGCTGTAGGCAGAGGTAAACGGGCGATTTGAGAGAATTCTATTGGATTTTTCCAATGAGAGCTCAAAATGGCATCCGATTTCCGTCAATCTATTGGATATTTCCAATGAGCTTCGCGAATCCGTAGCGGCCGATGTGAGAAAACAGCCGGATGCAGACGGTTCTCCGCATCCGGCAAATTTTGCGTGCATAAAGCAAGTCGCATTTACTAAAAGGACGGCCTCAGACGTCTTCCTTTCTTTCCAAATTGAATTTTGGCGCGGAGCTTGCCCGGACATTACGGCATTGTCGCGCCGATATTCGTGCCGCTGGGCGTTCCCGATCCGATCAGGTCGCTGCCGGCGGCAAGCTTCAAAAAGTTCCCGAGACTGAAAGAACCGTCGGCGTTTCTGGTGACGGACGGGGTCAGGGAGACGAAATCCGCATCGCTGGCCACCAGCCCTTTGGCGTTGGTGCTTTTTTTGTTTTTCCACCAGACATTGCTGCTGGCGGCATCGGTTCCGCTCGTTTTGTCGCTGGCTCCCCCGGAGTACGACAGGTTGTTCGTGAACACGTGTGCGCCTTTGTCGAAGGCGAAGTTGCTTTCCCCGTTGCTCCAGGAAGTATTGTTCATGAGCGCGATAGAACCCGGGTTGCTGTTATAGGTAAATCCGTGTTTTTTGTTTTGGAAAGCGACGCTGTTCTGCACGATATGGTTGACGGCGATTTTGTCCCCGCCCAGCTTAAAGCCGTTGCCGTCGCTGTCCGATGTCGAATTGCCGTCCGAGGTTTGGCCGTTTTTGTAGGCGATGCTGTTTTTGATCGTAACCGCTCCGATCGCTCCCGTTTCGGACTTGGTGTACAGATCCCAGCCGTCATCGGTGTTCCAGGCGGCGATGCAGCTGTCGAATACGTTGCCCGGGCCGATCGTCAGTTTGGCGGCAAAGCCGTCCGCGTCTTCGCCGTTGTCGGGGTCGAAATTGTCATGGGAGTACACCCGGATGATCTGGTTGTAGCTTGGCCAATCGGCGATATTCGTCATAGAGGAGGAATAGCGGCTGATCTGCAGTCCGGAATCGCGGTTATGATGGGTTTCCACGTTTTCGATGATGTTGTAGTTTCCGCCGATGAAAATCCCGTTATCTCCTGCTCCCCGCACTTCCAGCCCCTTGACATGCCAGTAGTGCCCGAAAATTTGCAGCCCGCGTTGGTCGGAGGCGAAGGCTTGCGCATAGAAATCCAGCACCGGTTTTTCGCTCCCGTACGGGGCGATCGTTTTGTATTGGCCCGCGCTGCCGCTGTTGTTCCGTTCGATGGTTACCGGAGCGGAAAAGTTGTAGGTGCCTCCGCGCAAGTATATCGTACCGCCGGGTGAAACTTTGGCAATGGCTGCAGCCAGCGTGGTTGGACTAGCGATTGTGCCCGGATTGCCGCTTGAGCCGTTGGGGGAGACATAAATGGCTTCCGCCGCCGCTGTTACGGGCTCTTCGCGCTCGTCAGCAGCAAAGTCCTGGGTCGCCGGCGCAGTGAACTCTTCGACCCCGCTCGCGCCGAATTCGTCGTTTACCGCCAGTGAGGACGGCAAACCCCAAGTTAGCGATCCGCCCAACGCAAGGCAAAATGTAAGCGTTACCATCATTCCGTATGAACCTAATTTCGATTTTTTCATACAAACAGCTCCTTTACGGAAATTTTGTAAATCACAAACAAACAGGTCAAGACTTGCGGAAAAACCAGGGTTGGAAAAATAACGGCAGTAACGGCAGAGTTCGTAAGCGAGGCTTTGGTATTCACGCTAAAAAAGGCTTGTCCGGTCAACAAAAAGCAGCCCAGTTCGAAAGTATAATCCGTTCATGGCACACCCCCCGACAAAAAAAATTACAGGGCGTCTTACCTTAATTCTGGGGAAATGAGAGTGGAATTATTTCTAAGTGGCGTCCTTGAATTAACTATATAGTAAATAAATGTAATCTAGCAATAAGTCTTTTCGACTATTTTCCACAAATTTCCCTTTCTGTTGGGTGACAGGAGTGAATCCAAATAAACAAATATCTAAACTTTTCAAGGTAAAAACTTTAATTTGGGGAATTCCAGATATTACTAAACAATTATAATATGGAAATGTAAGCGATTGCATATTTGAATTGAAGGAGGTGACTGGTCCCGATAACAGATCCAATACCGCGCGTCGTCCCAGGTGAAGATTTCGAGTAAAAATAATCAAGGAGGAATCATGATGCTTAAATCAAGGTTTATGATGGGGCTTGCCGCTTTTGTGCTGCTGGGCTCCGTGCTATCGACCGCACTCAGCGGGGAAGCCCGGGCCGGATTGGCGGGCGGAAGCAAGTTTTTGGGCAATATCGTAGCAAACAGTGTTCCCTCCAACTTTTCAACCTACTGGAATCAGATAACACCGGAAAATTCGACAAAATGGGGAGCGGTTGAGGGAACAAGAAACAGCATGAACTGGAGCGCGGCCGATACGGCTTACAACTATGCCCGAAACAACAACATGCCATTCAAATTCCATACGTTGGTTTGGGGCAGTCAAGAGCCCGGCTGGATCAGCGGTCTGTCGGCCGCGGAGCAGAGGGCGGAAGTTACGCAGTGGATTCAGGCGGCGGGGCAGCGGTATGGAGGCGCGCAATTCGTCGATGTCGTGAATGAACCGCTGCACGCCAAACCTTCCTATCGGAACGCGATTGGGGGAGACGGAGCTACGGGCTGGGATTGGGTCATTTGGTCTTTTGAACAAGCCCGACAAGCTTTTCCCAACTCCAAGCTGCTGATCAATGAATACGGGATCATCAGCGATCCGAATGCGGCGGCCAATTATGTAAAGATTATCAATTTGCTGAAAGCGAGAGGCCTGATCGACGGGATCGGCATCCAGTGCCATTATTTTAATATGGACACGGTGTCGGTGAGTACGATGAATTCGGTGTTGAACACGCTGGCCGCTACCGGATTGCCGATTTATGTTTCGGAGCTGGACATGACCGGCGACGACAGTACGCAGCTGGCCCGATACCAACAAAAATTCCCGGTGCTTTGGGAGCATTCCGCGGTACAAGGGATCACACTGTGGGGCTATATTGAGGGCCAAACCTGGCAAGCGGGCACGCAATTGATCACCGGTTCGGGCACCGAACGCCCGGCGCTGCAATGGCTCCGGCAGTATCTTGGCGGAGGCGGGGGCAACCCTGGCAACCCTGGCGGGCCTGGAGGCGGTTCCGACGGAGCTTATGCCGACTTTGAAACGGGCACCGACGGATGGAGCGGAGGCAATATTGCCGGCGGACCTTGGTCCACCACGGCCTGGAGCGCCAAAGGCTCGAGATCTTTGCAGGTCGACATGGCGATGTCGAACGGAAGCCAGCACTATATGTATAAGAGCGGCAATTTCGATTTCTCGGGCCATTCACAGCTAAGGGCTACGGTGAAGGGGGCGAGCTGGGGGAACTATGGCTCCGGACTCGGGGTCAAGCTGTACGTGAAGTACGGTGACAACTACACGTGGAAAGACAGCGGCTGGCGGACGATCAGCGCCGGCGGAACTTTGGATTTAAACCTGGATCTGTCGGGTGTCGATAAGTCCAATATCAAAGAATACGGCGTTCAATTTATCGACGCCGACAACTCCTCGGGCCAAACCTCGGTATATGTAGATAACGTATATTTATGGAATTAAGCGCAAAAGACAAGAGAACCGTAGGTATGGTGCGGTTCTCTTGCCTTTGCGGCTTTTTTGCCTTTCGCGTTTTGAGGGCGTAAAGTGCGAGCGGTGCCGGCATAGGCTTTATGCCGATATTGTCGGGTGGCGGGTTACTGTGGCCGTGGGTCAACATAACGTTCTGATTGGAATTATCCAATAGAATGGAAAGTAAGCGGCAAGTATAGCAGCATGATTGGATATTTCCAATAGATTCGGCTCGTCAGGACGCAAAACGGGAGGTTTAAGCGAACTCTGTTGGATATTTCCAATGAGAGCTCCCCATAGCATTCGGTTTCCGTCAATCTATTGGATTTTTCCAATCATCTTCCCTCATTTCAAGCAGCTCGCTCACCGTCACAAGCCGATACCCTTCGCGCGTCAGCTCGGAGACGAGAATCCGCACGGCCTCCACCGTTTGCGAGCGGTCATCGAAGCCGTCGTGGAACAGCAGCACGCTGCCCGGCGTCAGCGCTTCCCGCGTTTTATCGACGATATGCCGCACCCCGGGCATCTCCCAGTCAGTGGCCGCGCCGTTTACCGCCCCAATGGAGCGGTAGCCGAATTCGCCGGCCGCTATGGCGGCCACTTCGGCGTTGGTGGCGAAGTACGGTGGCCGAAACACTCGCGGTTTTGAACCGGTCACCCGCACGATCAATTCCTCCGTTTGCGCCAGTTCCCGGCGGCATTCATCGGGACTGACTTCAGGCAAAGCAGGGTGCGTGTAAGTATGGTTTCCGATCTCGTGGCCTTGCTCATGCACGGCCTGCGCGGTGCCAAGACTTTTTTCCATCTGCGTACCGATCATAAAAAAGGTGGCTTTGGCCCCGGCTTCCCGGAAAATATCGAGAATCTGCGGCGTGAATTCCGGGTTGGGCCCATCGTCAAACGTAAAGGCGACGGCTTTTTCCCGGACGGTCATCCGAGAAATTACTTCGTGAGTTGGCATGTCAGGACCTCTCTTCCGAGTTAATTTCGTTAACTATGTCAATATTCTATTCGTGGTTTGAGGGAAGAGTCCTTTCGCAGGGCAAAAACCAGCTTGAGTTCTTGAGCTGAAGGTGTTCAAAGAATTAAGATAAAAGAAACGCGGAAGGGCGTTGAAAGCCTGAGGATAGGAAGTGGGGGGCAGATCAACACTCGCTGTCCGGCGGCTTTGCACGATTATCCCGTTTAATCAGGTAGCAGAGAAACAAACAAGCTCGGGAGAAAAAATATTTGGTGGAGAAGCAGATAGGTTCGAGGTAATTTAGACAGGTTTAGGAGAAGGAATCAGATTTAGGGGAGGTGAACGAAAGTGATAATCGTGCAAAGGCAGGCAGCAGGCAGGAACACCAAGACACGAACCTTTTTAGACAGCCCCTCACCTGGCGTCGATTTGTGACACAGCTCGAAACGGCTACGGTGCAAAAGGTAGATGCACTAACCCCTGCCGGATCGTGACGCCTCTGCGTCGTTGACGCTTCCTCAACGGAGTAGGCCCAAAAAGCCGGGAAGATACTGTCCGCCTCTGATTCTGCGCCAACTCAGGCAATGAGTTGCTGCCTTACCCAGCTAAATCAAGGCTTGTCTGCCGAATTTTTTTGCGAAAGTTGAGTTATTAAATCTGCTAAAAAAACGAAGGGAAAAGGGCTGGCTACAAGAAAAGAAATCTCTTGAAACCAACCCTTTATTCATGCCCAATGTCCCGTCATTTTCCCTTGTTTGTTCCCTCTAAGCGCAGAGGCGAAACTCCCGTGTTTTCTTCTTCAATAGGAAACAGAGCATCCAAATTGTTCATCTCTTTGGTGCCAAGCTGTTCTACCGTTCCATCCGTATGGATGCGGCCGTATTGCGCTTGCCCGGCGTGCGTGGAGATATCGTAAAAGATTAAATTTGTTTTTATTTCCGGGCGAGTTCCTTGTTCTTTAACGATCCCTTTAGCGTAAAAAGTGGATTCCTTGCCTTGCTTGGCGTCCAGGGCCGCCTCCCAGATTAGTTTAGCCGCGTTATCGGTGATCCGGTAATAACTGATGACTTGATTCGAGATGCTGAAGAAGCTTTTATAATCTCCCTCAGGAAAATAAATGCTCCAGCTCCCCAGGCTGTCTCCGGAATAATCAAGGTCCGGCAAAGAAGATATTTTCGGCAAATTCAAAGCCGCGAACCGTGCGGCGGTCAAATCCCCGCTGTGCAGGCTTTTTTTCTGCTGCTCCGTCGTTTTGGCCACGTAAACCGTCTTGCTGTCCGGATTCCAGGCAACGTCGGCATCGAATGCTTCCGCTACAAATCGTAAAGGCACCATGACCCTGTTATTTATGACCTGCGCAGGTTGAGACATGCCGATCGTTTTCGCTCCCTTTTTGGCCGTTTTTTCACCGACTTTCAGGGTAAGCGTTGCATCCGTTCCGCGCTGGGCGATCGTTAAGGTTTTGGAGGCATTGTCCCAACGGCTGATCGTTAAGCCTTCGATTTCCTCAACAACGCGAATGGGTACGTATACCGAACCGTCTCTGTTCACGGGTCTTGCGGGTGTATCGGCAAGCTGTCCATTGAAGTCGAGTTGAATGTTTTCCGCGGCAAGCGCAGCCGGCACTATGCTAAAAAACAGAAGCAAACCCAACAAACAAACTTTGAACCTCATGAGACCATCCTTTCGTCGCTATAAATCACCACACCACTATACTAACCCGGTCAGGGCAATCTTGGCAAAAACACCGTGTTTTCCTGTTACACGCCCGAATAAGCCATAAATCCGCCGTCCACGGGGATGACGGTCCCGGTCACGAAGCCGGAGGTGTCGGCGTCCGCCAGCCATAGCAGCGTACCGAGCAGATCCTCGGGAACGCCAAACCGGCGCATCGGCGTGTGCGTGATGATTTTATGCGAACGTTCGGTCAGCGATCCGTCGGGGTTCGTCAGCAAATTCTTGTTTTGTTCGGTCAGGAAAAAACCCGGCGCGATCGCGTTCACGCGGATCCCCGATTCGGCCAGATGCACGGCCAGCCATTGCGTCAGGTTGTTGATCGCCGCTTTGGCCGCGCTGTAGGCCGGCACTTTGGTCATTGGGCTCACCGAGCTCATTGAGGAGATATTAATCACGACGGCGCCCGGCCGGCCGATCATTTCCTTGGCAAAAACCTGCGTCGGGATCAGCGCGCCGGTGAAATTGAGGTCGAGAACCCCGCGGACACCGGCCAAGCTAAGATCAAAAAAGGTCGTCACCTCCGGTTTCTCCAAATCCTCGGGGCGAAAAGTCTCGTTTGTCGTGTTGGCACTGGCCTGGTTGCCGCCCGCGCCGTTGATGAGTATGTCGCAAGGACCGTATTTTTCGCGTACGGCGGCTTCGGCGGCCTTGACGCTCTCCGCGTCCGTGACTTCGCAGGCGATGGCCGCGGCTTCTCCGCCGTCACGGCGGATTTGCTCGGCGACGGCCTCGCCTTTCGTCGCTGTCCGGTTCAAAATGGCGACGCGAACCCCTTGGCGGGCCAACTCATGGGCCATCGCTTGGCAGAGCACCCCGGCTCCGCCGGTAATGACTGCGGTTTTGCCCGCCAGCGAAGGGTGTGAAGGTAGTGGATTCATCGCATTTTCCTCCTTATTGCTTGGACTCTGCTGCTTGCTCGGCCTTGGCATAAGCATCCCATAAACCCCACAAATACATGATGCCAAGCGCCCGGTCGTAAAGCCCGTATCCGGGGCGGCACTCTTCGCCCCAAATGTGGCGGCCGTGATCCGGCCGGGCATAGCCGTTAAAGCCGTTATCGAAGTAAGCTTTTACGATCCCGGCAATGTCTACCGTGCCATCCGCGGTGCGATGTGACGTCTCGATGAAATCGCCGTTGTCAAACACGCGCACGTTGCGGATATGGGCAAACGGAATCCGCTCATGGAACTCATGGATCATGGCGATAATATCGTTTTCCGGATTGGCTCCAAGCGAGCCGCTGCACAGCGTAATTCCGTTCGACGGGCTGTCCACGAGCGACAGGAAGCGGCGCAGATTTTGCTGATTCGTAATGATGCGCGGCAATCCGAAAATCGGCCACGGCGGATCGTCCGGGTGAATCGCCATTTTGATGCCGTTTTGTTCTGCAACCGGAAGAATAGCTTCCAGAAAATATTGCAGATGCTTCCACAGGTCCTCTTCAGTCACATTACGGTACGCTTCAAACAGCTTGGTCAAATGCGCCAGCCGTTCCGGTTCCCAGCCCGGCATCGTTAATGCGCTGTTCTCGTTGATCGTCCGCACCAGCTCAAACGGGTCGATGTTATGAATTTTCGCTTTTTCATAAAACAGCGCCGTCGATCCGTCTCCGGTGGGTTTATGCAGATCGGTGCGCAGCCAGTCGAAAATCGGCATAAAGTTGTAGCAAATGACCTTGACGCCAACCTTGGCCAATTTTTCAATGGTGCGCTTGTAATTTTCGATGTACCCGTCCCGGCTTGGCAAGCCCAGCTTAATATCTTCGTGAACGTTAACGCTTTCAACTACTTCGAGATGAAGCCCGTAGCGATCCGCCTGCCTGCGGACTTCCTCGATTTTCTCCATCGGCCATTCGTCTCCGGCCGGCACGTCGTGGAGCGCCCAAACAAGGCCTTCCACGCCGGGAATCTGCTTGATCTGTTCCAGCGAAACCGTGTCATTGCCTTCGCCGAACCAGCGAAATACCATACGCATGTAATCACCGCCATTTATTTTTTAAAATAATCCGGATACCTCTCCTGCAGCACAGGCAAATTGGCTATGCTCAAATTCAGATGTTCCTTCATCAATTGGTCGGCGCGTCCGGCATTTTGGGCCAGAATCGCCTCGTACATCGCTTTGTGCTGGTCGTATAAATGTTCCCAATGCGGATCGGTGGTCAGCCAAAGGACGCGGGTACGGTTGAGGTGGGCGTTCATCTGCTGAATGACGTTCCAGGTGCCCAGCTTGCGGCAACCTCCGAATAGAATACGGTGGAACTCCTCATCCAGCGCGAACATCGCGTGATTATCGTGCCGCCGGATGCTGTCCTGCTGGCGGGCCAGATTGTCCGCGAGCGCGGTTAAGCCTTCCTCCTGGAACTGCTCGCAGGCCAGCCGGATGACGGAGCGCTCCAGCTGTTCCCGCATAAACCGCGCTTCGAGCACAAGCTCCGGGTCGATCAGCGACACGCGCGTGCCGCGCTGCGGCAAAACGACCACCAGCTCCTCCTGGGCCAGCCGGACAAAGCTTTCCCGGACCGGGGTGCGGCTGACGTTGAAAGCCGCGGCCATCTCTTTTTCGGAAAGCGCCGTCCCCGGCGGCAGTTCCAGCGTGACGATCCGCTCCTTCAATTGGCCGTACACCGCGTTCCCGGCCGATCCCGGCTGCGGGAGCCACATATCGTTCATTTCATCACCTCCTGAAAGTTTTGTGTGGGATGCCGCATGAAACAACTTCGAGCAAAACTCGCATCGTAAGCGTGGGCTTAGTTTTGCTGGGAATACTGCCATGCAACAGCTTCGAGTAAAACTGGCATCGAAAGCAAAGGCTTAGTTTTTAGATAGTAACTACCATACTTGTATGGTAGTGTGGTAAGCACTAATTTGCAAGAACATTTTTTTAATTATTTAATTTTTTTCTTTATGTGAAAATAGCTGCGTTTATTTTTGGTTCAAACTATAGACTCATCAAATATCAGCCACCACCAGCCAACTGCTGGAATGATGAGGACCGTTGGCCCTCAAAATAGCGGCACTTTATGTGCTTATTTTCCGGAGCCTACCGTGTTCAGCACCATTAGCGGCATTTTTTGTACTTATTTTCCTGTGAACGGTCCAGAACGCAGGCATTTCCTTTTGACCAGGGAAAATAACGACATAAAATGCCGCTATTTCTCTCAAAGGGATGGATATCCCTGGAATAACGACATTTTATGCCCTTATTTTGGCTCAACCTAATAATCAGCGCTTGACAGGGAGGGCCGGAAAGCGCTCGTGGCAAGAAATATCGGCAGATCAATATCCGCTGTCCGGACGCTTGGCACGATTATCCCATTTAATCCAGAAGCAGAGAGGAGGGGAAGTTCAGGAGAAGAAAATAGGTTTGGGAGCAGCAGACATGTATGCAGGGATACTAAGACACGAACGCTATCATAATTTATTTTGTCAAGCACTAATCTCGGTTGTTCCGGGCCCACCTGTGCGCGTCTATTTTGTGCGGATTTCGAGAATGAGGTTGCGGCCGCTCTGGGAATTTGTTCAATCCTGTTTACGTTCCGGCTAATATTTGATAATATAATTTCAACATTGAAATGCGATATGCAATATCGAATACGTAATTTCGAATATGTATATCGAATACGTACACCGAATATGTACATTGAATACGTAATAATGAAACGCGATGAAGAGAAGAGTAGATAAACGAGTTCTTTTCCAGAGAGCCCCGTTTGCTGAAAAGGGGTAAAGAGTTGTTTATTGAAGAAAGTCTCAGAGCACCGCATCGGAACCCGAACAGCGGGGGGTGGTGTGGCAGGGGCTCCTGTTACAGAGCTAGAGTATAAGCGTCGCCCGGGGCGATGCCGTACTCGAAGAGGCTGAAATGGCGACATTTCGGCGAATTTGGGGTGGTACCGCGAGCGTAAATCTCGTCCCTAAGACGGATCGTCTTGGGGGCGGGATTTTTTTGCGCATATTGCCATACACCAACGCAGTCGGGTTGAATAGTTATTTATCAATATGTGAAAAAAACATGGGGAAAGGGTTGATACCGGATGACGCAAAAGTTGAAAGTGGGTATTGTCGGGGGAACGGGCATGGTCGGCCAGCGGTTTGTGCTGCTGCTGGACCAGCATCCTTGGTTTGAGGTGACCGCCATCGCGGCCAGTGCGAGTTCAGCGGGGAAAACGTATGAGGAATCCGTGCAAGGCCGGTGGAAAATGGCGACACCGATTCCGGAAGCCGTCAAAAATATCGTCGTGCAGGACGCTTCGAAAGTGAATGAAGTGGCCGATCAGGTCGATTTCATTTTTTGCGCGGTCGATATGAAAAAGAATGAAATTCAAGCGTTGGAAGAAGCGTACGCAAAAACCGGCACGCCCGTCATTTCCAACAATTCGGCCCATCGCTGGACCCCGGACGTTCCGATGGTCATCCCGGAAATCAACCCGGGGCATATCGAGGTGATCGAAGCGCAGCGCAAACGGCTGGGCACCAAAACCGGATTTATCGCCGTGAAGCCGAACTGCTCCATCCAGAGCTACGTACCGGCCATCCATCCGCTGCTGGACTTCAAGCCGACCCAAGTGGTCGTCTCCACGTACCAGGCGATTTCCGGGGCCGGCAAAAACTTTACCGATTGGCCGGAAATGCTGGACAACGTCATTCCTTACATCGGCGGCGAGGAAGAAAAAAGCGAGCAAGAGCCGCTGCGCATCTGGGGCAGCATCGAAGGCGGGGAAATCGTCAAGGCCAACGCGCCTTTGATTACGTCGCAATGCATCCGCGTTCCGGTGACGGACGGCCATCTGGCTACGGTGTTCATCTCCTTCGAGAACAAACCGTCGAAAGAAGAAGTCCTCGCCCGCTGGCGGCAATTCAAAGGCCGGCCGCAGGAGCTCGAATTGCCGAGCGCGCCGAAGCAGTTCATTACCTATTTTGAAGAAGAAAATCGGCCGCAAACGAAGCTGGATCGCGACATGGAACGCGGCATGGGCATTTCGGCGGGCCGCCTGCGCGAAGACTCCTTGTACGATTATAAATTCGTGGGGCTATCGCACAACACGCTGCGCGGCGCGGCGGGCGGCGCCGTGCTGATCGCCGAACTGCTGAAAGCGGAAGGGTACATTCAAGCGAAATAAAAGAGGCAGTTTAGCGTCTTAACAAGAACAAACAAACGGCAGGCCGGACTTCTACAGAAGTTGCTGGCCTGCCGCTTTTATATTAGAGGGGATGTTAGCACTTTATCCGGCAAAGGCAGGAAGCTTATCCTTATCCCTTCACCGCGCCGGCCGTGAGGCCGCTGACGATGTATTTTTGGCCGAATAAATAAAGGATGAATACCGGCAGCGAAGTCAGCACGAGGTTGGCGAAAATCAGGTTCCAGTCCCGGCTGTATTTGCCGTAGAAATTGTAAATCGATAAAGGCATCGTCCAGGTGGAACTGTCGGTCAGGAAATACACCGGAATCGTGATATCGTTCCACACGGACATAAACACCATGATGGCCACCGTCGCGTTCACCGGCAGGATCAATGGCGTGACAATCCGGAAGAACACGCCGAATACGCTCGATCCTTCGAGAAAAGCGACTTCATCCAGCGCTTTCGGAATCGTTTTGATGAACCCGCTGTACAGGAAGACGCTGAACGCCGTGTTGAGCGCGGCATAAATGAGAATCACGCTCGTGATGCTGCCGTAGAAGCCCATCCACTGCACGACCCGGATCGTCGTGATCACGGACATCGGCGCGATCAGCCCCATGAAGAAGTACATGTAAATCGTACCCGCGACTTTCGTCTCCCGGCGCGCCAGAATGAAGGAGGCCGCCGAGGAAGCGACGATGTTGATGATGGACGAGATCCCCGTAATCCAGACGCTGTTCAGGAACGCCCTGGACAGACCACCTTCTTCAAATACCCGCACGTAGTTCGCGAACTGCCATTTCTCAGGCAGCTTCAGGGAAAAGCTGAGCACTTCGGCGCTCGTCTTAAACGAACCGAAGATCAAAATCAGCAGCGGCAATATAATCAGCAGCGAGGCCAGGATCAAGATGCCTTCGACGATATAGTTGCGTATGGCGAGTCTGCGCGTGTATCCCATTATTCTGCGACCTCCTTACGCCGCATGAAGATCAGCAGCGGAATGGCGATAATCGTCACGGCCACGAACAGCAGCGTGTTGACCGCGGTGCCGAGCCCCCAGTTGCCTTCGCCGAAGGCCCGCATAATGATCGTGCCGACGACCTGCGAGGCGTTGCCCGGGCCCCCGCCCGTCATGACGTACACTTCCGAAAACACTTTAAGTCCGCCGATCAACGTCAGCATCAGATTGATATTGATCGCCGGCAGCAGGAGCGGCAGCGTGATTTTAAAGAAGCTTTTCCAGGAGCTGGCCCCGTCGATTCTGGCCGCCTCGTAATATTCCTGGGAAATCGACTGCAGGCCGGCCAAATAAATGGCCATCTGAAAACCGGCGCTTTGCCAAATCGACACGGCGGCGATCGTCCAGATGACGAGCTGCGGATTGGTCAGCCAAGCCTGGCTGAGCGAGTGCAGTCCTATCGCTTCAAACATCTGATTGATCGTGCCTTCGGTGCGCAGCATCGGCGTAAACAGGATGCTGATGACGAGAATGCTGAGGATGGAAGGCGAATAAAAAAGCGCGCGCAGCAGGTTTTTCGTTTTCAAGCGCATGTTTAAAGCGACGGCAAGCAAAATGCCGATCACGTTTTTGCCGACGACGGTGACGACGGCGAAGATGACCGTATTTTTAAGCGCCAGGGTAAGCGTTTTGTCGGAGAAAATTTTGCTGAAATTTTCCCAGCCGATAAAGTGGATATCCAGCCGGTCCAGACGCCAGTCGGTAAAAGAATAGTAAAACCCTATCACCGCCGGGACCACGAAAAATACGGAGTAAATCAGGATGGCCGGTAAAATCAGATAATACGAGTATAGGTTTTTCATTGTTTTCATGTTCTCACACCCCCATCATAGCCTGGGGCAGCATAAAATCCGGAGATTTTATGCTGCCTTCTTACACCATCGTCCCTTAGAAACCGGGAACCTCTTTATCTTTCATCAGTTGGCTGAATTTTTCATCCCAGGCTTTAAGCACTTCTTCCGGCGTCAAGCCGCCCGCGAATTGGTCCTGCAGCAATCTGTACAGCTCGCTGCGGTCAACCAGCATGTAAGCGTCCGACGTCAGCACGGTTTTCTTTGGCGTAATGTAATTGTCGACGATTTCCTGCTTGTATTCCGGCAGCTCCGGCGTCGTGACGTCGCTGAGATTGGATACGTAGCCTTTGGAATCGACAATTTTTTGCGCCACTTCCTTCGAAGCCATGAAATCCAGGAACTTCTTCGCTTCCGCCATATGCGGGGCTTTCTTCGGAATGAACAGCTGGCCGCCGAGCGGGCTTGCGCCGAGGCTAGCGTCTTGAGAAGACGGGATCGGGAACACGCCCAGCCGCATGGAAGGGTCCTGCTGAGCCACCCCTTCGATCAGCCAATCGCCCATAAATATCATCGCGACTTCCTTGTTCAGGAATTTGCCGACCGCCATGTCGTAGCTGTCGCTGAGCACGTCGGCGTTGGTGTAGCCTTTTTTGTACACTTCGTACTGCTGCTGCAGGAACGTTTGGAATTCCGGAATATCCGACCATTTCCGCTTGTTGCTGTTCAGATCGTCGAAGAACGTCGGATCGTTTTTGGCCGCGAAATCGGCAAACGCGGCGGCCGGCCAGATGTTAGCGGCCCAATTGTCCTTGTATGGCATAAATACCGGCGTAATTCCGCTCGCTTTGATCTTTTCGCACACGGCCAGGAACTCGTCGAAGTTTTTCGGAATCGACAGGCCCAGGTCTTCAAAAATCTGCTTGTTGTACACGACCCCCTGCATGCCCGTGTCCTGGCTGACATGGAAACTGTAAAGATGGCCGTTGGCAGAAAGCACGTCCTTGTTGACGATCCGGCTGGCCCAAGGCTCGTTGTCGAGAATTTCGAAGTTCCGCTCCAGGTTGAGGTCGGTCGTGGCGCTCGCCAGGTTGTACTGGATAATGTCCGGCGTTTCCTCGACGGCCAGTTTGGTCTGCAGCACCGTCGTCGTCTGCTCGGCAGGGATCAGCTGCAGGTTGACGTGAATGTTTGTTTTTTGCTCAAATTCGTCCAGCAAATCCTGTTGAATAAATGCCGAATCCTGCGAGCTTTTGGAAATGGCCAGCTCGATCGTTACTTTTTTGCCGCCGGTTCCGTTTCCGCCGTTCTCCCCGCCCGCCGCGCTGCCGGAGCCGCTGCCGCTGCCGCCCGAGCCGCAAGCCGCCAGTGAGATGGACAGCAAGCTGGCCAAGGCCAGGGCCGTTATTTTTTTCTTGCGGTTGCTGTTCATAAATGAATCCCCCCGTAAATCGTTTGTTTTGAATCCGTTTACAATTTGATTATAAATTTTGCCCGAGGCAAGGTACATGTCTGTACATGACAGTTGATGTGTAAAATTCTGAACTTGAAACCGTTGTCATTTTGCGAATGGGCGTGGTACAGTTAGGACGAGTCAAAGAGCATCACAAGCTGCGCTCTGGCGGATGGAGGAGGCGAACCGGCAGCCATGATCGTAAAAACCGTACCGCGCAAATATCAGTTCAGCCTGCAAACGAAGGTGTTCCTCACGTTTATCGCCTTGCTTCTGTTTGTGCTCGGCTGCTTTACCGTATACGTCAATCTGATCGTGGTCAAGCCGCTGAAGGAGAAAACGGTTGGCGAAACGCGGATGACCGCGGCCAAAGTCAGCGAACAGGTCGACGCTTACATCGACGGTCAGAACCAGCTGTCGCAGCGTATATTGTCCAGCAAGGATATTTTTACCCTTTTGGATAAAGCCCCGGCGAACGGTGTCGAAATGTTAAACCGCACGCGAAAGCTTAGGGATGCGATGTTTCAGGCGATCGGGCCGAGCATGGCCATCAAAGACATGATCATTTACGACAGACAGGGCAACCTGCTCGTTTCTTATATCGGCTCTCAGCGAAGTCCGCTTACTCTGGAAACCTACTTGGGAAAAAGCGGCAGGGGCGGGTGGTGGAGCGGCAGCGGATTTATGTTGACCCGCGAGGGTGACACGGTATCGTTTATCCGCGCCATCAACAACCAAAACGGCAAAGTGTTCGGTTATCTTTCCACTCAAATGGATCAGCCTTACATCGAAAAAATGACCAAAGGAATCGCCGGAGGAGACGTTTATATCCTTGACGGGCAAGGCGTGGAAATTACCCGCACCGGCCCGGATACGGACCATGCCGTACTGGCCGGGGGGCTAACCGGAAATGGGGTTTACGCCGACAAATTCAGTAACTACGTGGCTTATTCCCAGTCGCCAAAAACCGGCTGGACCACTTATATCGTGACGCCTAAAAAGGCGGTGCTCGGCCCCGTCAATTCGGTCCAATACATTTCGATGCTGCTGATTACCTCGCTAATCGTGGTTTCGTTCGTCTATATTTTCCTGTCGACGCGCAACTTGCTGCTGCCGATCCGCAAGCTCCGCAGCCAGATTTGGCGCATTAACTACAGCAATATGAAGGTTAAGGTTGACAGCCGGCCGCAAAACAACGAGCTGATCCTGCTGAACGAAGCTTTCCAGGACCTCATGGAGCGGCTGCAGGAATCGATCGAACGGGAGAAACTGGCCCTGCACGAAGAGGTGAAGGCGCGCAATTCCGCGCTGCAGGCCCAGATCGCCCCGCATTTTATCCATAATGTCCTTTATTTGATCAGCATCGCCGCCCAGGAGGGCAAAACGGAGGTCGTGTCCGATATGTGCAAGCATCTTTCGGACAGCCTGCGTTATATCGTGTCGTCGCCTTACGCCCATGTGACACTGGCCGATGAACTGGAGCATACGAGACACTACTTGTCTCTCGTTCAGCAAAAATATGAGGATGACTTGGAATGGGAAATCGAAGCGGACGAATTGTCCCGGGAAATCCAGCTGCCGCGGCTGGTTATTCAGCCTTTTGTAGAGAACTGCGTCGAGCATGCGTTCACGAACACGGATCCCCCATGGCGGATCAAAATTACGGTGAAGCAGTTTAACGGGCTGTGGGCCGTCGAAATCAAAGACAACGGGGACGGCTTTCCGCCGGACAAAATCCGCGAAATTTTGGACAACATTGAGCAGTCCGCTGCGGGCGTAAGCGAGATTCAGAACCACCGGTCGGCCATCGGAAACATGGGGATTGTCAACAGCGTGGGCCGGCTGAAGCTGATGTATCAGAATCGGCTGTTTTTCAATATTTTCAATCATTCGGACGGGGAAACGGGCGCTACGGTGCAAATCATCGGATCGCTGACGAAGGATTTCTATTGAGCATAACAGGAGGGACGGGCGATGTATAACGTGATGATCGTGGAGGACAGCAAGCCGATATTGCGGAATATAAAAACGCTGCTGGAATCTATGGATTTGCCGATCCGCATCGCGGCGACGGCGACCAACGGGGAAGAGGCGCTGAAGACGCTGCGGCGGGAACCGATCCATCTGCTGCTGACCGATATCCGGATGCCGAAAATGGACGGGCTCGCGCTGATCGAGCAGGCCAAGCTGATCAGTCCGCAGCTGAAATACGTGCTGATCAGCGGGTACAGCGATTTTGAATATACCCGCAAGGCGTTGAACCTTCAGGTGTTTGACTATTTGCTGAAGCCGGTGGAGCGGGTGCAGCTGGCGGAAGTGATGGACCGGGCGATCGGGGAGTTGAACAAGCGGGCGCCCGGCGATGCGGCAAAGTTAAAAGATATCGTGGCTCCCGGCTATGCTGGGGACTTACACCTGGATGACGAGTTTCATCATTATGCGAAGGTGCTGCTGATCGTGCGCCGCCAGCCGTTTACGGCAGGGGAAGAACGTTGGGCGCGTGAGGAGGTCCAGCTTTGCTTAACGGAGATTTTCGCCCCGCACCGCTGTTGGGTTTTCCCTACGCAAACGCCAAAGCAGTTTCTTGTTCTGGTGAACAGGCCGGTGCTGGACATGTACTCCTCGGTGTATGAATGCCTGGAATCGGCCCGGCGCCACCTGCATGATTGTGGCATTGACGCGATGCTCGGAGGGCAGGTGCTGTCTGCCGAGCCGGAGAAGCTGCCGGAGCTGTACCATCGGGTGACGGCCATCTTGAATGAGCGGCAGCGGATCATGAAAGGGGGAGTGCTGGATACGGGACTTCCCGTTTCTGATACGAAGCCGGGGGAAGTCGGGATGGAGCCGCATGTGGCGTTTGGTTTCGCGGATATGATCCGCGGGCGCCGCAAGGAGCAGTTCGCGCTTAAACTGACGGAACAGCTCGCCAAATGGGGGGAGGAGAACGCCAGGCTTCTGGACCTGGAGCGGTTTGTCGGGCTGCTGGTCGATACATTCGCTCATTTGTATGAGGAGCGGGGAGCGGCCCTCCGGCCCGATCTTGAGGTGAAGGCGAAGCAGCTGTTTAAGGCGGAGAGCTACGCCGATTTCGGCCGCGAGCTGCTGGAGTGGACCAGGCAGTGCTTCGAGATGCTGCAGGCGCATAGCCGAAAAAGCGGCGAGGAACTGTTTGCGCAGATGGACGAATACGTGAAAATGAATATGTATTCCCAGCTGTCGGTGGTCGACATCGCGGCAAAATTTCATGTAAGCCCTTCCTATATCAGCCGAGTGATCAAAAAATTTACCGGTGCCACATTCGTGCAGTACTATACGGGCCTGAAAATCAAAGAGGCCTGCAGGCTGATGGCCTGCAAGCCGGAAATGAAATTCAAGGAGCTGTCGGACCTGCTGTCGTTTACCGATCAACACTATTTCTCCAAAGTGTTTAAGGAGTATACGGGATACAGCCCGACGGATTATAAAGAGCAAATTTCCGCCAGCAGCTCATAGGAGCGCAAACGAGCCTGATGATCGTAGACTTGCGCGGCTACGATGATTTCGTCGGCATTCGTTTGCTCGAGGATCAGCTGCAGCTGATCGCGCACCGTGGACGGCGAGCCGATCGCGGAGCAGCTGAGCTGCCGCTCGATCAGCGCTTGCTCCTGCAGCGACCAGTCGAGGTGGTCGACCGGCGGGTTCAGCTTCCCGGTGCGGCGGCGGATCAGGTTCAGGAACTGCTGCTGCTGCGACGTCGCCAGCCGCCGCGCTTCTTCGTCGGTATCGGCCACGATCACGTTGACGCCGATCATCGCGTATGGCTCCGCCAGCGCTTCCGAGGCGCGGAAGTGGCCGCGGTACAAATCGAGCGCCGGTAGCATATAATCCGGCGCGAAATGGCTGGCGAAGGCAAACGGCAGACCGAGCTGGGCCGCGAGCTGCGCGCTGAAGCCGCTGGAGCCGAGCAGCCAGATCGGGATGTCCAGGCCTTCGCCGGGGATGGCCCGCACCGCCAGCGAGGAGCCGGGGGCGGGCCGGAAGTAATTCCGGAGCTCGGCGAGCCGCTCCGGGAAGTCCTGGCCGTCGCTGCCCGGACCGCGGCGCAGCGCCTGCGAGGTCGCCGGGTCGGAGCCGGGCGCCCGCCCCAGGCCGAGATCGATCCGCCCGGGATACAGCGACTCCAGCGTGCCGAAATGCTCCGCTACGACGAGCGGCGAATGGTTCGGCAGCATAACGCCGCCGGAGCCGACGCGGATCTTGGTCGTGCCGCCGGCGATATGGCCGATCACGACCGCCGTCGCCGAGCTGGCGATGCCGGGCATGCTGTGGTGCTCCGCCAGCCAGTAGCGGTGATACCCCCAGCCTTCCGCGTGCCGGGCCAGATCAAGCGAGTTCCGCAGCGACTCGGCGGCCGTGCTGCCGACGGTGATCGGGGCGAGATCCAGGATGGATACGGGAATATCGGATAAACGACCTTTGCGGTCATGAGATGAATTTGGCATGAAGCAGGTCTCCCTTCATTTTCGGATAACAAGCTTCGCATAAATGCTTTTGAGCGGAGCCTAATTTTTATTATAACGAATTTGAAGGAAAAGGGTACAAAAGCCCGTACGGGAAGCGCATGAACGGTATCAGACAAGAATGGCATCAGACAAGAGTGGTATCAAACTAGAGCGGTATCAGACAAGATTGGAAACACAGTATTGGCGAACCTATAACAAAACGGCCGTAAGTTGGCAGGCTACTAGGTTGCTAGGTACTCTTCTTCGGAGCTGGTGTCGCATTGCCGCTTACGCAAAATCCCCGGTACATTTTGCGGGCGGGTATTACATTCCGCCGGAATTCTAACGGTTGCAGCAGGCACTATTTTGCGAAAAAAGCCCCTTTCTAAATTTTAACGGTTGTGAGCGCCGTTATTTGCTCTAATCTGAGCCCCAATAGCCGAGTTTTAGTGGAATAAGCGCCATGGCAACCGTTAGAATGGAGATGCTACCCATCAGTAATGCTCCACCCTTCATCAAATAGCGGAAAATAATGTCTCTATCTTCCCTATCACGTGAGCAAACTAAAAAGTAGAGGAAAAAAATGTCGCTATATTCGGGCAGTGTGGCTGAATCAGTGGATAATCAGGATCTTTTTGGAAAATAACGACATAAAATACCTCTATTCCATAACGGGAACTAGAGATTCTCAATATAACGTCCTAAATTACCGCTATTTTTCGTCAAGCCCCGGAAGGGAGTCCGAGGAAGGAAGCGGCAAGGGCCGCATAAAGAGGCAAGTTGCCGCAATGATCATGATGGCGGAGCGATGACAGCCACGCCGAGCCCCCGTCCAGCACACTTCCAGCTTACATCCAGCCCCCGTCCAGCCCACAACCAGCCCACGCCGAGCCCACATCCAGCCCCTGTTCAGCCTCCGTCCAGTCCACATCTACTCACATCCAGCCCCCAACCCAACAACCCCCCGGAGCATCCGCTCCGGGGGTTCTTATAAACAACATTTCAGCCCTTCACCGCGCCGGCGACCACGCCTTTGACGATGTATTTTTGCAGGAAGATGAACACGATGATCGAAGGCAGCACGGCCATCACCATGGCGGTCATCGCGTACTGCCAGTCGGAGGTGTATTGTCCGACGAAGGTGTACGCGGCCAGGGTCAGCGTCTTGGTCGTCGGCGAGCCGTTGACCATGAGCAGCGGGAGCAGGAAGTCGTTCCAGATCCACATCACGTCGATGATGATGATCGTGGTCGTGACCGACTTCAGCAGCGGGAAGATCACGCTGAAGAACAGCCGGAAGCCGGAGGCGCCGTCGATCGTGGCGCTTTCGTCGATTTCCTTCGGAATCCCTTTCACGAAGCCGTGGTAGATGAACAGGGCGAGCGGAGCGCCGAAACCCCAGTACAAAATCCCCAGCCCCCAGGTGCTGTCGGAAAGGTGAAAGTTTTTGGCCATTTGCAGCACCGTCAGCATGATCGACTGGAACGGTATCAGCATCGGCATAATGCAGAGCATATAGATGATCGAACTGGCTTTCGATTTCGTGCGGGCCAGCTTGTAAGCGGCGATGGAGGAGATCAGGATGATCCCGGCCAGGCCGAGAATCGTGATGACCGCATTGTTCAGAAACAGCCGCGGATAGTTGATGAATTCCCATACGTAGCTGTAGTTCTCAAAAGCAAGCCGTTTCGGCAAAGCGATCACGTCGGTCATGACCTCCTGGAAGCTTTTCAGCGAGTTGATGATGGTCAGGAACAACGGATACAGGAACAAAATGGACAGGAGGACCATAACGATTTCCAGGACAAAACGCCCCGCTCTGTTTTTAGTCATTATGCCTCAACCTCCCTGCGTTTGAAGAGCGTTAATTGAATAATGGTGATGATCAGCACCGCCACGAACAAAATCAGCGCCTTGGCCGTGCCGTAACCGTACAGATTGTTCTGGAACGTATCGCGGTAGATGTCGTAAGCGACGCTGTATGTGGTGCCGCCGGGTCCGCCGCCGGTCAGCGACAGAATCACGTCAAATACCTTGATCGAGTTGGTCAGCGCCATGAACACGGAAATGGTGATCGACGGCGCGAGCAGCGGCAGTGTGACGTTGAAGAAGCGGCGGACCGGTCCGGCTCCGTCGACGGTGGCCGCCTCCTTCAAATCGTCTGGAACCGATTGCAAACCGGCGATGTAGATCACCATGTAGAAGCCGATCGATTGCCAGATCGAGACGAACAGCACGGAGATAAAGGCCAGTCCGGGTTCACCAAGCCAACTTAGCGCGAAGACCCCCCAGCCGGTGCTGTGTCCCAGCGATTCGAAACCTTGCATGAAAATGAACTTCCAGATAAACCCGACAATCACCAAGCTGAGGATGTAAGGAATAAAAAACGCGGCTCTCAGCCAGTTGGTCGTTTTCAGCTTCATGTCCAGCACGAGCGCCAGCAAAATCGCCAGCACATTGATCAGGACGATGTAAAGAATCATGTATTTGACCGTAAACCAGGCGGCGTGCGTAAAATTGGCGTCACCCATGAAGATCTGTTTAAAGTTATCGAGTCCGATAAATTTCGGATGTTTCGAGATCCCGTTCCATTTGGTCAGGGAGTAGCGAATAGTCATAATGAACGGATAGTAGAACACAGCGATGACCGAAATGAGGATCGGCAGTGTAAAAATCCCGAACTCCAGCTTTTCGGCCCGTTTTCTCCCTAGTCTCAACATAAAGCACCTCTTTTTCGCAACAATAGTTTATATAAGGTGATTCGGCTATAATGATTATAAATCAACCGTTTTCACGCCAAAATGGATTTAAGAAAACAGTTAAGGGTAAAAACGTGAACTGGCGTTAAGCACGGGTCATGACTAGTCATAGAAAAGAGGCCACCATGTTCAGCCGACTGAAACGTTTGACATTGTCGCTTAAAGACCAGGTTTCGCGCCGATTGGTCAATAAGCTTATTTTGCTGTTTACGACGATTATTATTCTTGTGGTAGGCTCGCTGACCGTCATCTCCTATCAAATGCTCGAAAAAGAATCGGTCGATCACAGCATCGCCAGCACGACCAACAATTTGAAGCTGGTGAACCAGAACCTCGAGGATTATTTGTCCGGCATCGAGCAGTTGTCCCTGCCGCAAATCCGCTATGACGAGATCATCCGGGCGATTAAGCTGGAGGAAAACGATTATTCGTCCAAAATGTATCTGGAAAATTATTTGCGGAGCCTGTTCTACTCGCGGGACGATCTGGAAAGCATTTATTTCTACCTCATCGATCAGAAGAAATATTATTCGATCACCCGCGAAGCGTATAACATTACGGTGCGCGTCAGCTACCAGGAGGGGATCCCCGACCAGCCGTGGTACAAGCAGGCCATGGAGAGCCCGCACAACCGTTCGTTTCAATCGTTTATCGTTCCCGGGGCCAAGTCGGGGTACGCCATGAGCAAGGAGCCCAGCTTCATGGGGTATCACCGCGTGCTGCGCTCGCTCGTTTCCCGCGACCCGAAAGCGGTCATTTCCTTCTATATAAAGCCGGCCGGCAAGGACGAAATTTTGCGGGATATCCCGTTTGAAGAAGGGGAGCATCTTTTGTACCTCGATGCCGACAACGTGCCGTTTCACGTCGACGATCCGGAGTTTCTGCAGCAGGTGGAGAACGCCCCCTGGCTCAGCCAGATCGGTAAGGACGGCGGCATGCGGCCGTTAACCTGGACGAGCGAGGACGGCACCAAATATCTGATTGTATACAACGTGCTCCCGGACGAAGGCTGGAAATTGGTCAAGCCGATTCCTTACCGCAACATTTACGCCGCGGCGACGACGACGAGGGATTTGAGTTATCTCATCGGGGGCATTTTTTTGCTCATTTCGGTCGTTCTGGTCACGCTCCTTTCGAGTGCGATCACGAGACCGCTGAAAGACTTGTCCTATGGGATGAGACGCTTCAGCGAAGGCACGTTCGACGCGGAAATCCCGGTCAAGGGCAGGGATGAAATCGCCTACTTGTCCAGGCATTTCAACCGGATGGTGCGGCGGACCAACGATTTGATCAATGAGCGTTACAAGATGAAGCTGGTGGAGAAAAACGCGATTCTGAAAGCGCTAGAGGCGGAAATCAACCCGCATTTTCTGTACAATGCCCTCCAGGCGATCTCGACCAAAGCGCTGAAAAGCGGGGACGACGAGGTCGCCGATATGGTGGATGCCTTGGCCTTGACGCTCAGATACTGCATAAGCGGAAAAGATATCGTAAACGCTAGGGAAGAACTTAAACATATCGATCGTTATCTGGCGCTGCAAAAAGCTAGATTCGGCAGCCGCCTTCAGGTGACGATCGAATGGGACGAATCGCTGATGGAGCTGCAGATCCCCAAGCTGTCCATTCAATCCCTGGTGGAGAATTCGATCAAGCATGCCCTGGAAAAGGTGTCGAGCGCCATTACGATTGTGATTCGGGCGGAACTGGCCGATACGCATGCGATAATTTCCGTGCAGGATAACGGGCCGGGGATTTCCCAGGAAAGGCTGGAGGAGATCCTGAAATCGTTTCACGCCGAATGGGAGGACCAGGAGGGTGACAACATCGGACTCAAAAACCTGTACACGCGCCTCAGGCTGCTTTATGGCGAAGACGCCGATCTGGTGGTCCGCAGCGGCGACGGCGGCGCGGAAATGCGAATGATGATACCGCGGGGAGGCAGCAGCCATGTATAAAGTGTTGATCATTGACGATGAAGAACCGCTTCGTGAAGCGATCCGGATTTTAGGGGATTGGGAAGGCCTTGAGGTTGACGAAGTGCTGGAAGCGACGGACGGCAAAACCGGACTGGCCATGCTGGAGCGGCACAAGCCCGACCTGGCGATGGTCGATATGAAAATGCCCGAGCTGAACGGCGTCGAGTTCTTAAAAATCGTGGAGCGCGATTACCCGGAGCTACTGACGATCGTGATCAGCGGCTATAACGATTTTGAGTTCACCCGTCAGGCGATTCACTCCAAGGTATTGGACTATTTGCTCAAGCCGATTAACCGGCATGATCTCAACCAGGCGCTCCGTAAAGGCATCGATTTGCTAAACGCCAAGCGGCAGCTGCAAACCGAATCGATTACCCGCAACATTGCGTTTAATATGTCGCTGCCGAAGCTGAAGGAGAAAATTTATCTATCGATCATTGAACGAAGCTTCAAACAACATAGCAACCGGGCGTTCCTGCCGCTGATCGGGGCGGACGATCCCCTGAACCGTTTCGGCGCGCTGGTGCTGCGGATCATGAATATGGAAGCTGTCCGGGACAGCCGCTTCAACAGCGATGCCGAGCTGCTTTATTTTGCGGTGGCCAATGTGGTGAGCGACGTGGCCGGGGGCGATATGCTCTGCTTCAGCTTTGCCAATCCGAAGCAGGAGCGCGAGATTATTGCGGTGTATACCGCGGGGGGCGGTTATCCCGAAGAAGTCGCTTTCCGCGCGGAAAAAATGATGCGCAAGATCACTGGTACCCTAAGCGAGCTGTTTGGCTTGCAGGCAGCGGGAGGGATCGGCCCTTCGAGCCCAAACATCATGGAACTGGCCGATTCCTATGAGACGGCGGTCGGTTCGATCTTGGCCATCGACCTATTAAAGCTGAAGGGAACGGCCGTGATCGGCGACAAAGGGAGAGCTGCCGCGAAGAATATCTACTCTTTCACCAGCCGGATGCCGCTCCTCCGCGGGGCGCTGGAAGCCGGCAATCTCCATCATGCCAAATCGGTCATGGGGGATTTTGCCAAGAAGATCAAAGCTGCGGACGCGTTCAGCATCGGGGCGGCCGACCGGACGCTGCGCGAGATCGTCGTCCTCTTAAGCGACATGGCCCTGGATCTTGGCGTGCCGGGGGACGCGCTGCCGCGTTCCGGCGATGAAAGGGCACTGCGCGCGCTGGGGCTGCGGACTGATTTTGCCGGCTTCGACGAATACGAAGAAATGCTCCTGCGGCTGACGGAGTACTATCACGAGCAAATCCGCCGCTCGCTGGCGGCCAACCGGCCGTTTCAGGTCGACGACATCAAGGAGTACATCGACAATCATTATTTTGAAGACATTAAAATTTCCATGTTCACCGAAAAATACTTCTTAAGCCGCGAGTATTTAATGAAGCTGTTCAAACAGCAGTACGGGTACGGCATCCACGAATACGTGCAAAAGGTCCGCATGGACAAGGCCAAGGAGCTGCTGGACGATCCTTCCCTGAAAATCCAGGAGATTTCCGAAATGCTCGGCTACAAGGACAAAAATTATTTCAGCAAAGCGTTCCGCAATTACTGCGGGTTATCGCCGACGGAATACCGGTCGAAGGAGGAGGAAGGGGTCAAAAAGTGAACTGGACGATCACTCCACTTTTTTACCCTTAAGTCACCACTTATCTACATTTTTATCGCTGCACCTTTTCTTTAGAATAAGGAACATAGAAAGCGTGAAACTGCTTTCAAAGAATGAACAACGACAAGAAAGTGGGGGCGTTACGAATGAAAAAGAAAATCTTGGCCCTGTCGTTCAGCCTTGTGCTGCTCATGGGTCTGCTGTCCGCTTGCGGTGGCGGCGGAAACAATGCCGCGGGGGGCGGGACGAATGGCGCGGGTGCAGGGAACGGCGGTGCAACGGATGATTCCAAACCGGTCACGATCAACATGTTTACGGCTTCTCCGGAATATACCGACGCTTTTAACGCCTATATCGCTGAATACAAAAAAGTGAAGCCCAACGTTACGATCAACCTGGAAATCATGCAGTCCGACTATAATACGGTGTTGAAATCGAGAATCGCCGCAGGCAGCACGCCGGACGTATTCCAAACGACGGCCGGCGGAGATATCGACACGTTTGCCGAATACAGCGCCGATTTGACGGATCAGCCGCTGGCGGCAGCGATGACGGACGCCGTTCGCGCCAACATGACCTCTTCCGACGGGAAAGTGCTGGGCCTTCCGGTCAAAGGCAACCTGTTCTCGCTGATCTACAACAAAGACCTGTTTGAACAAGCCGGGATCACAACCTTCCCGAAAACGACAGCCGAGCTGGACGACGCTATCGCGAAGCTGGAAGCGAAAGGCATCAAGCCGTTTGCCAACGCCTATAAAGAATGGTGGGTATGGAAACACGTATTCCAGCATTTCGTGAACGCGGCGGCTCAAGATAAAGGCGTAACGTCGAAGGACCTGGTGAACAGCTTTATCGCCGGCGACGCCAAAATCAAGGATTATCCGGTGCTTTACAACAACTTCTTTGACTTCGTCGACAAAACGGTTAAACATGGCACCGACAAACCGCTGGAACGCGACAGCAACGCGCAAATCAGCGACTTCGCCACCGGCAAAGCGGCGATCATGGTAGGTAAAGGCGCATGGGACGAAGAGGCGATCAAGAAAATCAGCCCGGACATTAAAATCGGGATCGCCGGATATCCGGTCAGCGACAAACCGGAGCAAGCCACGATCATCACCGGCGCCGACCAGGCGCTGCGGATCAACAAGGACTCCGCCGTCGTCAACGAAACGATCGAATTCTTCAATTGGCTGTACACTTCCGATTACGGCAAGAGCTGGTTCTCCAACGTAGCGAAGGTCATTCCGCCGATTAAGGACGCTCCGCTTCCGGAACTGGATATGCCGAAGCAAATGAACGAAATTTTGCAATCCGAACCTTCGGGCGACCTGGCGATCAACTACTCTCTGGATACGTTCCACCAAAAATTCGGTGAAATCATGCAAGCTTACATCGGCGGCAGCAAAACGAAGGACCAAGCCGTAACCGAAATCGAACAAGCATGGGTTCAACTGGGCTCCGCCCAATAAACCGGCAAAATTAATGATTCCATCCTTCTTAACTCAGCACCCCGGGTGGTGCTGAGTTAAATTTTTGTAGAGGATAATGCTCCGGGTTCACGAAATCAATCAACAAGGGTCTGCAAGTTCAGCGATTTTTTTATAGGGAGGCTGCTTATTCTTATGTCCCAACTTATTCATGTTCAGGAAAACGGACTTCACCTGGTGCTGGAGGTTACGCCGGAGCAAGACGTGCGGCTGCTTCACTTTGGTACGGGCGAGCTGCGGGAAGGCGCGATTTCAAACGGGCAAAAGCCGGGCTTCCGGCTGATGGAGCTGCAACTGACGGGCGAGGACCGTGCGGAATATCACGGGCGGACGCACCGGGCCACGTTCCCGGGGCTGCGCATGCGCTATGAGGCTCATGCCGATATACGCAATAAGGCCGGCCGCAAGCTGGAGATCGCGCTGCGCGATCCGGACACGTCGCTGCGGGCGGTGCAGCATTTTCAATTCTACGACGGTCTTCAGACTGTCAAGGCTTGGGTAACGCTGAGCAACGAGGGAACGGAAGAGTTGGGCGTAGAATACGTTTCCTCCTTCGCCTTAACCGGTCTCGATAAGGAAGGCGCGCTTGACCGCGACGACAAAATGGCGCTGTACATTCCGCATAGCGGCTGGCAGAGCGAGCTGCAGTGGTGCACGAACAGCCTGCCGGAGCTGGGCATGTCGCATTTGACGGACCGCAGCTCCAAGCGGGTTTCCTGCAGCAATACCGGCTCGTGGTCGGCTGCGGAGCATATCCCGATGGCCGTGCTGGAGAACCGGGAAGCCGGAAGCAGCCTGTTTTGGCAAATCGAGCATAACGGCTCCTGGCATTGGGAGATCATCGATCAGAACGATTTCCTCACTCTTCTCCTGAGCGGGCCGACGGAACACGATAATCATTGGTGGATTTCGCTGGCGCCGGGCGAGGAGTTCGTCAGCGTACCCGTCGCGGTGGGCGCCGCGCTTGGCGGTTTCGAAGAGGCGATCGGGCAGCTGACCGCGTACCGCCGCCGGATTCGCCGCCCGAACGCGGACAACCGCGATTTGCGGATAATTTTCAACGATTACATGAACTGTCTCTGGGGTTCGCCGACGACGGCCAAGCTATTGCCGCTCATCGACGCCGCGGCCGAAGCAGGCTGCGAGTATTTCTGCATCGATGCCGGCTGGTACGCGGCGGGCGAATGGTGGGACGGTGTGGGTGAATGGATGCCATCGCCGGAACGCTTCCCGGAAGGCATCAAATACGTGCTCGATTACATTCGCGGCAAAGGGATGGTTCCGGGGCTGTGGCTTGAACTGGAGGTGATGGGCATCAACAGTCCGAAGCTGGCCGGCACCGATGACAGCTGGTTTTTCATGCGCCACGGGCGGAGAGTCAAGGACCGCAGCCGCTATCAGCTCGATTACCGGAACCCGCGGGTGGTCGCCCATGCGAACGAAGTGATCCGCCGCCTGGTGGAGGATTACGGGGTAGGCTATATCAAGATGGACTATAACATCAACGCCGGGATCGGCACGGAGACGGACGCGGACAGCTTCGGCGACGGCCTGCTCCAGCACAACCGCGCTTATCTGGCTTGGCTGGACGGTATTTTTGCCCGGTATCCGGACCTTGTGATCGAAAACTGCTCAAGCGGCGGGATGCGAATGGACTATGCGATGCTCAGCCGCCACAGCATTCAGTCGACGAGCGACCAGGAAAACTATGTGAATTACGCGGCCATTGCCGCCGCTTCGCCTTCGGCGTTGACGCCGGAGCAGTCGGCGATCTGGTCTTACCCGTTGCGGGAGGGCGACGATGAAGAGGTCGTGTTCAACATGGTGAACGCGCTGCTGCTGCGGGTCCACCAAAGCGGGCATCTGGCCGAGCTAAGCCCGCGCCGGCGAGAGCTTGTGAAGGAAGCGCTGGATTACTACAAGACGATCCGCAAGGACATTCCGGAGGCGCTGCCGTTCTGGCCGCTTGGGCTGCCGAAGCAGCAGGACGAGTGGATCAGCCTGGGGCTGCGCCGCGGCGGCTCGGTTTATTTGGCCGTGTGGCGGATTGGCGGCGCTTCGCCGACCCGGACGCTGCTGCTTCCGGCGCTGCGGGGCGAGCAGCTTGACATCCGCTGCGCTTACCCGCAAGGGTTCGACTGCTCGTGGAGCTGGGACGCCGAGCGGGGCGAACTGCAAGTGACCTTGCCGAGTGTGAAATCCGCGCGCCTGTTTGAAATTCACCCGAAACGATAAACCTAAGGATTATGTGTAACAGAAACGAAGAAAATTGATCCGCGAAATAGAACCGAAGACGTGTTCAGGCAGGCCTTTTGAGACTGGTTGAATACTAGCAACACAGCGCCGGAAAACCGGCGCTGTGTTGTTTTTTTGACACTATATCCAGAATTTATAAAATTTCGGGCATGGTAAAGAGCGATGCGCAGGTAGAGAGGGGAGGAGAAAAGGAATCGGGAGGCTAAGGGACACCAGGGCACTAGCTTTGCATTTAAAGCTGGCAAGATACCTTTTCTGGGCACCCCAATATTCTAACGGTTGCCACAAGCGCTATTTGTTCCAAAAACGTTGATTTCAAATTGTAACGGTTGCCATGGAGCTTATTTCGCTGCAAACCGGTAATTTTTGCTTGGATTCAGGCAAATAACGACGTTCGCAATCGTTAGAATTTCGAAAAGGTCATTTTTCGGCAAATAGCCGCTGCTGCAACCGTTAGATTTCCGGCGGGCGGACAGTATCGATTCGAAAGCCAACGCTTGTAAAGAAACCTTGAGCAAAAGTTAATGCAACGCCAGTGACACCAGAGCCGTTATTTACGAAAAAACGGAGGTTTGCAAAATGTGTGGACACCGAAGACCTTTTTTGCCTCAAATCGGCCTAGATGAACTGGCTTAGAGCATAATAGGGCCGTTTGTGTCTGTTAGGCTGGGAAATACCCGGGAAATGGGCGAATAAGGTCGCTGGTGTCCGTTAGAGCAGCGCCAAAAGTTTAAGAAGAGCCTTCAATTCGCTCCCAAGTAAAAGTCAGAGCCGCTAAAGGACGCCGTCAGGCGTTTTTCTTATTTGCTTTATCATGAACGCGGTCCTGACGGCATCTCCTGGATGCGGCAGTTATGGAAGGCGGCAATGAGCCATTTATCAGCCTGTCTAACGATAACATTCGTATTGATGGAGCCTCTGTCGTTAGGATCCTGTTCGGGATCGGCCAGCTTAACTTCCCCGATCCCGTGGACAACGGCGACATCCGGCGTAATATAACGAGGTTGAAGATCGGATGTAAAGTTCGATTCCATTTTTGACCCGCGAAGCGGACCGTTAAACAACCATTGGTGAACTTCGGCAATTTGCTTTCTGCCTTTTAAATGCTGGCCTATAAAGGTAACATAATCGGCGTCTTCCGTGAAGCATTCCCCGTATGCGGTCCCGTCGCCGTTGTTCCACGCCTCGTTAAGCGCTGTAAAGAGTTCTCTGATTGCGTCCAGGTCTTTTTCCCGATTTTCCATACTTGATCCTGTCCTTTCCATTAAGGTTTGATCATCGATTGGTTAAACTTTGGAGCTGTGATATACTGTTGCCGAATAAAGTCTTAACCATGATGGAATCTTAATTAAATAATTATCTTAATCAATTAAGATAAATTAATCATATATGGGAGGTTTCTTTATGTCAAGCGAAAATTATCGGCCATGGCCGAACCTGACGCCGCTGCAACAGGAAATAGTTCTGGAATTGCGCGAAAACGGGACCCGAGCCGTGATGCTGCATCAGACGATTTCTGAAAAGATCGGCTTGAATGCGACCGATCACAAATGCCTGGATTATTTGCTGAAAGCCGGCCCTGTAACCGCAGGGCGTCTGGCCGAATTAACGGGGTTGACCACCGGAGCGGTTACAAGCGTAATCGACCGCCTGGAGCAAGCGGGATTTGCGACCAGAGACAAAGACCCGAACGACCGGAGAAAGGTGCTGGTCAAAGCCGTTTCCGAAAAATCGGAGCTGATTTCGTCTCTGTTCGGTTCCGCGTTAAAGGCCACTAAGGAACTGGTAACTCGTTATAATGAACAGGAGAGCCGGATCATTCTTGGTTTCCTTAAGCAATGCAACGCCATGACATTAGAAGAAATGGACAAATTAAAACAGAACAGCTTATAGTAACTCCGCAGTATTGACATGAAACCAAACGGTTGCTTAAAATGATATTGAGAAACCTTTTGGTTTCATAAAACAAATCTCGAAAGGACGAACATCATGGATCAAACCAACAACCCGCATCATCAAACCGGCGGAAGCGGAGCACTGCCGGATATCCGCCATACAATTATGCTGAACGCGCCGATCTCCCGGGTATGGGAGGCGGTGGCCACCTCGGAAGGGATTGCCGCCTGGTTTATGCCCAACGATTTTCAGCCGGTCGAAGGTTTCGAGTTCCATCTTAACGCCGGGCCTTTCGGCAACTCGCCCTGCAAAGTAACGCTGGTGGATCCGCCGCATCGCCTGTCATTTAACTGGGGCAAGGACTGGACGCTGACGTTTGAGCTGAAGGAGCAAGGCGATCGGACGGAATTCACCCTGATCCACGGCGGCTGGAGCGCGGAACAAGTGACCGAATTCGGCGAAGCCCACGGGCTGGTGCGCGGCCGGATGGACCAAGGCTGGGCCGGACTGGTTCAGAAGCTGGCCGCTTACGTCGGAGCGTAACGATGGAGAGCGCTGCCGCGAAGCATGACGTGTTTCAGGCGATCGCCGATCCGACGCGCCGGGAAATGCTGCGTTTGCTCGGCGACCGGGAGCTGCCGCTCAAGGACATCAGCGGCCGCTTCCCGATGAGCCGCACGGCGGTTTCCAAGCATCTGCGCGTGTTGGCGGAGGCGGGGCTTGTCCACGAGCGCAAGGTAGGACGCGAGACGCGCTACCGGCTGGACGCCGACCCGCTGCTGGAGCTGAAGCGCTGGCTTGATTACTACGAACGCTTCTGGGAGAACAAGCTGTCCATGCTCAAGCATTACGTGGAATCCGAGCCGGGGCAATCGGCGGAAGGACTTAAGCTGGCGGAACCAAGCGAGTTTAATCCGGGACAAGCAGAAGGGAAAAAGCCAGGGACAGGCCAGGGGCAGGCGGAGGGACTTTAAGCCGGTGCGCAGGAAAAGCGAATAAACGGGGCCGTACGCCGAAATAGCGGTAAAAAAGGGCGTTATTTTGACTGGACATGCGAAAGTGGTACGAATAGCGGAATTTTATGTCGCTAATCTTTGCAACTGCCTGTTGAGAGGCGGCAAAAAGGAAGGTCACTCTAGAAATAGAGACAAAAAATTCCGCTAAGCCCCGAAAATGAGGCGCAAAGGTGCGGATAGGGCCAAAAATTACCGCTATTTTTTGGAGAGGGAAAGGTTGCCGATAACAAGCACCGAAGGGTATCACAACAGAAACTCGAGCTTTTTACCGGTTCGGACTATGGTATATAATGGGTATGGACTTCATACACCTAGAAAGGTTTTGTGCAAACATGTCCGTTAGAGTCATGCTACCAAAACGCTTAAGGAGGTTGTAGTCATGAAGTATGCCAGTTTGGGAAGAACCGGGTTGAAGGTCAGCCGTCTTTGCCTGGGCACGATGAATTTCGGGCCGGCGACGGAGGAGCAGGAGGCGTTCAAAATTATGGACGCGGCGCTTGATGCCGGGGTCAATTTTTTTGATACGGCCAATGTGTACGGCGGCCCCGAACACCGCGGGCGGACCGAGGAAATCATCGGCCGCTGGTTCGCGCAGGGCGGAGGCCGCCGCGAGAAAGTGGTGCTGGCCACCAAGGTGTACGGCCCGATGGATGATCCTCTGGACGGCCCGAACGGGGAGGCCGGGTTGTCGGCTTATAAAATCCGCCGCCATCTGGAGGCTTCTTTGCGGCGGCTCGGTACGGATCATATCGAACTGTACCAAATGCATCATATCGACCGCAACGTCACGTGGGATGAGCTTTGGAACGCTTTTGACATCGCGCAGAAACAGGGAAAAATCGGCTATGTCGGCTCGAGCAACTTTGCCGCCCGGGATTTGGTCAAGGCTCAGTATGAAGCCAAGGCGCACGGGGCGCTGGGACTCGTCTCCGAGCAGCACAAATACAGCCTGCTATGCCGGCTGCCGGAGCTGGAAGTGCTGCCCGCGGCCGAGGAGCTGGGCATCGGCGTAATCCCTTGGAGCCCGCTTGACGGGGGCATACTCGGCGGCAATCTCAACCCGCAGCCGGGATCCCGCACCGAGAAGCAGGCCGAACGGGTCGAGAAGCTGCGCCCGCAGCTGGAGCGGTTCAGCAGCTTGTGCAAAGAGCTGGGCGAATCCGCAGCCACGGTGGCCTTGGCCTGGACATTGGCCAATCCGGCCGTCACGGCGCCGATTATCGGGCCGCGCACGCTGCAGCAGTTCGAGGAGACGCTGCGCGTCGTCGATGTGGAGCTGAGCGAAGATACGCTGAAGGCGATCGACGAAATTTTTCCGGGCCCGGGCGGGGAGGCTCCGAAAGCGTACGCTTGGTAATCTACGGTTTCATAATATGCAAAAGGCAGTCGAATGATCGGCTGTCTTTTGTTTAGGCAAATAGCAGGCCCGCGCGTATTGGGAGAGTAGATTTTCGGAGGTGTGAAATGCTTCGTTATGCCAGAGGCTCCGAAGTGGGGACGGATGTATTGTTCGCTGCTTTTCGGCGCGGTTTTTCGGACTATATTATTCAATTCAAGCTGGACGAACCCGGCTTTGCGGCCAAATTTTTTGGCCCGGAGGGGAACCGGAGAGAGCATTCCTTCGTCGCGCTGGACGGGGAGGAGGCTGTTGGGATCGTTCTGGGCGGCGTCAAAATGTACGAATCGGTCAAAACGATGCGCTGCGGGGGGCTGGCCGTAAGCCCGGAATACCGGGGGACAGGCGTAAGCGGCAAGCTGATGGACCTGCACCGCGAGGAGGCGGAAAAGGCGGGGTGCCGCCAGCTTTTTCTTGAAGTCATCGTCGGGAACGACAGGGCAATCTCTTTTTACCAAAAACGGGGGTACCGTAAAGTTTACGACCAGCACTATTATACGCTGACCGATGCGGCCAGGCTTGGCTCTCCGCCGGTCCCGGAGGGCTGCCGCTTGCGGCGGCTGGCGTTTGAGGAGTTTGCCGAGGCGGTTAACGCGCGCAGATATTTTCACGTGAACTGGCAAAATGACCTGGAATACCAGCAGCTTAGCGAGGGAAACGCGTACTTCGGCATCAGTCAAAACGATACGCTGGCAGGGTGCCTGAGCGTAAACGGGTCCGGCAAAATCAACATGCTGCTGGTGGATCGCCGTTATCGCGGCAGAGGGATCGCCACCTGCTTGCTGGCCGCCGCCCGCGATGAGCTGGGGATCGCCAAATTAACCGCGTCCACCCCGAGCAATGCGCTGCTGGAAGGTTTTTTGGAGCGGACCGGGTTTGTTCGGGAAAGTTTGCGTCAATATGAAATGTACCTGCCATTGGGGAGTTGACACTCCCCTCGGCTATCGTTTATGATGTAGACCGATTGGTCTAATCTTAGAAAGAAAGGTACATGATGTCGGATGTCTACCCGCAATCACACCCGTCAAACACTGATCGAAACGACGGTAAAACTGCTGCAGAACCAGGGATATAACGCCACCGGGCTGAATCAGATCACGCAGCTGAGCGGCGCCCCCAAAGGATCGCTGTATTACCACTTCCCGGAGGGCAAGGAACAGCTTGCCTGCGAAGCCGTAAGCCATACAAAAGACGTTACGCTGGCCAACCTGCGTTCGGTTCTGGATTCGAAAGCGGATGCCACTCAAGCGGTTCAGGAGCTGCTCACGGTGCTTGCCGAACAGGTCGATCGCGAGAACGCGGAGCTCGGCATTCCGCTTGGCGTCATCGCCCATGAAACGGCGGGAAGCAACGAGAACATCCGGAAAGCCTGCTGCGGCGTATATAACGCCTGGATTGCCGAATTTGAAAACAAATTCGTCGCCTGCGGATACGCTCCTGAAGAAGCGAAGGAGATCGCCGTGTCGATCAATGCGCTGATCGAAGGCTCCATGATCATGTGCATGACCCAGCGGGACAGCGCCCCGATACGCACGGCTGCCAAACTAGTGCCGCGTTTGCTCCGGGTGTGATGGACGAAGGGCATATTGGATTGGCTAAAAAAGGACAGTGACAGACGCCATGGTAATACTTTAAATTTTATATATAGAACGGTCTAGAAAAAACGTTTTCAACAAAAGACGAAAGGCGCTCACACCCCAAGGAAGGCCCTGGAAACATACAAATGATCTTGGACCCTCCTTGTTTATATATAAAAAATAAAAAGAGAACAATCCAATTCCGGATAGTGTGGAGGTAACCGAAAGAATGAATACAACAACGCTTAGCGCTGTCAAAGAGGCCAGTGTAGAAGGGATTAGGCGGCTGCCGATAACGATCGCCTTGATCATCGGGGCCTTTGTGTCCATTTTGAATGAAACCCTTCTGAACGTGGCTTATACGGATTTAATGCATGAGCTCGGGGTTGGAGCTTCTACGATACAATGGCTGTCGACCTCATATATGCTGGTGATCGGGATCCTCGTGCCGATTACGGCGCTGTTGATTCAGTGGTTTACGACGAGGCAAATGTTTTTGTCCGCAATGATTTTGTTTCTAATCGGTACCGTCGTTTGCGGGATTTCCCCGAATTTCGGGATGCTGCTGTTCGGGCGGGTGATTCAGGCGATTGGTACGGGCCTGCTGCTGCCGGTGATGATGAACACGATCCTGACGATTTACCCTCCCGAAAAAAGAGGAGCGGCCATGGGCACCATTGGTCTCGTCATCATGTTCGGTCCGGCGATCGGTCCGACGTTGTCCGGCCTGATTCTGGACGCCCTGAACTGGCGCTGGCTGTTCTTTTTGGTCGTGCCGCTGGCCCTGTTTTCGATCCTGTTTGGGGCCGTTTATCTGCGGAACGTTTCCGAACCCACGAAGCCGCGGGTGGATCTGATTTCCATCCTGCTGTCTACGGCCGGCTTCGGCGGCATCGTTTACGGCTTCAGCCACGCCGGGGAAGGCGAAGGCTGGTCGAGCCCTATCGTCTACATCTGCCTGATTGTCGGATTCGTGGCACTTGCCTTATTTGTATGGCGCCAGCTGGTCGTCGCCGAGCCGACGCTCGATGTCCGCGTCTTTAAATATCCGATGTTCGCGTTGTCCGCCACGCTGCTGACGGTGATGATGATGACGCTGTTCTCCACGCTGATCCTGCTGCCGATGTATCTGCAGGGAGCGCTGCTGCTCGCGCCGTTTGTCGCCGGGCTGGTGCTGCTGCCGGGCGGGGTGATCAACGGACTGATGTCTCCGGTGGCGGGCAGGCTGTTCGATAAATTCGGGCCGCGCTCGCTGATCACGCCGGGGCTGCTCATCGTCATCATTACGCTTTGGTTTATGCGCGGGCTGGAAACGACCACTCCTACCGGGGTCGTCATTGGTCTGCACATCGCGCTGCTCGTCGGCATCTCGCTGGTGATGATGCCGGGCCAAACGACCGGACTAAACCAGCTGCCGCGCCAGCTGTATCCGCACGGAACCGCGATCATGAACACGCTCCAGCAGGTATCCGGGGCGATCGGTACGGCGCTGTTCATCAGCATCTATTCCTCCGGCCAGGCCCGTTATCTGGCTTCTTCCGCCAATCCGAAGGACCCGGGGGAGCTGGCCCAGGCTTTGGTCAGCGGCCTGCACAGCGCTTTTACCATCTCGATGTTTGTCGGCGTCATCGCCCTCATTCTCGGTTTGTTTTTGCGCCGGACGCAAGCGCCGGCGGAAGCACACGGTTCCGGGGCGAAGCAAGGCTCTTAATCCTTGGCTTCACGCCGGTTTACCCAGATCTGCCCGCGGGATCATCTTAGAATGGTCCTGCGGGCAGCTTTTTGCGTTTAAGAGGCTGCATACGCGCACTTTAAACAATTTGTAACCCGTTTTAACTTTGCTGTGACCCTTTTTCGCAGCAGCCGTCATATAATGAACGTGTAAGGCATATTAGTAAGCTTGAATGCTGAATTTGTGCTGACAGGGAAAGGCGGACCCGAAACATGAGAAATTGGTTTGTAGCAGTGCTTCCTTTGTTGTTGATCGTTGCGTTGCCCCCGTTTGCCGCATCCGGTTCCTTGGTGCCCGGAACGCAGGCAATTTCCGGACCCATGCAGGGCCCTCATACGGTTACCGTGTATGTGAACCGGCTCGAACTGGGCCCCCGGGGCGGTACCCTCGCCGCAGATCCGATTCTTTGGTACGAGGGGGAAGAGGCGGCAGCCGCGTTCGCCGAGCATGAGCCGGACGCGGGGATTGACGGACCGCCGGACGGTTACTACATCGTGAATGACGTCAAAGAGACGGTGGAGTATCCGGTAGCGAAAAATGCCGAAGTGCTGATGCAGATTTACGATCGCACCGGGCGGATCGAGGACATTCAAGTCAAATGGAACGAGCCGGTAAGCCTGGAGAAGTTCGGCCGGCTGTTTGGCGACAACGATTTGATCGATTTAAGCCGGTTTCCGTACCACCTTACCATTGAAGGCGGGCAAGTGGTGCGGATCGTTCAACAGTTTATCCCTTAGGAACAAAAACTCATGACGCGGGTTGCGGGGAATCTTAACACTCTGGACCCGCGTTTTTTTAGTTCTTCTCGATTAAAAACGGAAACGCGATGCCGCTGCATAAAATTAACGTATTCCACATTTTATACTTTGTAGTATAATAATTCCTTAGGCATAGTTCTTTATACCCACGCGAAATTCCCAGCGAAGTCTGCTGCTGACTGCAAAGCAAAAAGGTGGTAGAAATGAGTAGAGATGCCAAACTGATTCATCAAAAAAACGTATGGATGCTGGTGCTGCTGGGTTGTTTCTTTGCGGCAGGCCTGTTCATGAACATATTGATCAACCGGAACGCCATGGCGGTTCAGCCGCTGCTTGGCTTCGTCCTGCTGCTCATTTTGGCCGGCTTCGTTTGGAACGGGCGCTGGCCGACGGCCACGATGCTGCTTGCGATCTTTCTGCTGTTTATCTATCTTTTCGTTGTAATATGGAACGAGCGTTCTTTTACTAGTTATATCTTTCTTGGACTGCTGCCGCTGCTGAGCCTGTTTTATCAAAATTACACGGCCGTGTCGCTGGCGGGCGCGCTTTATTTGTCCTCGGGGGTGTACTTCTTCTACAAGCTGCAAAATACGATGTTTGCCGAAAGCACCAACCTGTCCGATACGGCTTACATCGCCGCATACGGAGTGCTCATTCTGACGTTTTCCCTTATTACTACCATGATTACCAGAAAATTGTCAGATCGGGCGGAGCACAGCGAAGGGCGGCTCAAGGCGATCCTTGAAAGCGTCTCCGTCGGCATTTGGACCTATGATTTTGGCGAGATGAAGCTGACGGTTTCCGACGGATTTGAGCAGATAACCGGGTATCCCGCTAGCTTATTTGAGCAGTCCCCGGAGCGGATCACGGATATGATTCATCCGGAGGATCAGCACATGTTTTTCGAGTCCCAACAGGAAATGATTCTCGGCCGGACAAGCTCGGTGAAGGAATGCCGGATTCTGCGGCCGGACGGCGAGGTGAGATGGATTCAAAGCCGGGGCACGCCTTATTTTAATGCCATGGGCCATCTCGTTCGTCTGGAGGGGATCATTATCGAAGTTACGGACCGGAAACAGCTGGAGGAAACGGTTCATTATCTGGCGTACCATGATGAACTTACCGGCCTGCCCAACCGGACAAAGTTCGGGGAGAAGTTTGCGGAATGCGTGAGCAAAGGGGACTATCCCCTGGCGCTGCTGTTCCTTGATCTGAACAATTTCAAGGACGTTAATGATACATACGGACATGAGGCCGGAGATCATCTGTTGAAGGAAATTGCCGTCAAATTGTCCTCCCTGATCCGGGAAAACGATATGGTTTGCCGTATGGGCGGCGATGAATTTGTCATCCTGCTGACCCATCTGGACACCGATGGCGTCTTGAAAGTGGTGGAGCGGATTCTGGCCAACCTGTCCGAAGGCTGCGAGTACCGGGGCGTTCGGCTCGGCATCTCGGCCAGCGTCGGCGTCAGCTTCTCCCCGGACGGCGGCAGCAGCCTGGAGGAGATGCTCCGGCAGGCGGACGCCACGATGTATGACGCCAAGCGGGGAACAACGGGCGCTTACCGGTTTTACGGTGACAGGCGGAACGAAACCGAACGCGTCCGGTAGGTATAGGTAATACCTGAAGCATTGTTGCGTAAGCTTTGTGCCAATGGCAAACGGCCCTAGTAGAATGATCCGGAAATAATATGGCTTATCTGCGGACAGGGGCCATGGATCACTTTGTTCTATGATTAGTCTTGTACTCAGTATCGTCCCCCATAAAATAGAGGAACTTTTGGGCCTTATATTTCGATGAACGGTCGAAAGGCGGCCTTTCGCTACTAAATCGTGAAAATAGCGCCATAAAATTCCTCTATTTCACGCAACATGGGGGATATCGCTGAAATAGCGCCCTTCCATCATGCTAACGTTATTTCCAGAATCGTCTACTAGTACCGCCGAAAGCGAACAAACGCTTCCCCCGAGTGATTCGGAAGAAGCGTCCTGTACGGAAAGCAGATCAGCTTTTGTTTACAGCCGTCTTTTTGGGGCGAGCATCACGCCGGCGCCGATGGCGATGAGCGCGATCGCCAGCACCGGTTGGCCGAAGATCAGGCGGTTATACAAGTTGCCGAGCGAAAAGACGGCAAAAAACAGCAGCGACAGCACGGTCAAAATGTTGATCGGAATGAGCAGATATCTGTTGCGGTCGCTGAACCAGTAGAACTCGAACAGGCCGACGGCCGGAGCCAAAATGAAGCCGGGCCACAGGTATTGCCAGCTGTCGAAGAGAGTGGCGAGCTGGCAGACGAGGCCTGCCGTGAACAAAATGCCGCCGGGAATAAGCAGCCCCGTTGCTCTCCGGTCCGTCATCGAGAAGTACATCCAGTGGAAAAACAGCCCGACCGGAATGACGAACAGGGTTGGCCAGAACTGGCCGAAGATCGTGCCCGCGCTGACCGCTTCCTTGCGGAAAAAGAGCAGACAAATGCCGATCAGCACAAGCGCCGGTCCGATTAATGATTTTTTATTCAAATTCATACCAAGGTCTCCTTTGCCTATGTATTCATTATCTACAGCATACAATAAAATCGCCGCCCGGTTCTTCGGACTCTGGGGAAGTTGTGAACTGGACTTAGGTCCAGTCAGAGTATAAAAACAGCCAATAAAAGACACGCTAACGCTAGAAACGAGTAATTCGGATGAATAGGAGGGTACTCACTTGGCAAACGAGAAAAACCGCGGGCGGCAAGCCGGCAACGGCAGCAGCAACGGGCAAAATGATACGACCGGAGACGGCGGAGAACGCCGCAACGGACGCCTCGCCCAAATCAAAAACCACAGCACGACGGGCGTGGGGCCGCTGGATGAGTATATTAGCGGAAACGACAAGAACTAAGGATCACCTCTGGCTTGAAAACAGCTTTTGCCGGGTTGAAACAAAAAGAGGTAGGCCTTTGATTAGAAGGTGCTATCTCTTTTTTTGTATCGATCTTCGGAGCCAAAAATCCAAATTTACGAGCTTACAGACGCCGATTGCTCAAAATGAGCAATCGGTAACAGTTTGGACATCCCTGCATGATTCATCAATCTATGATCATTGATGAACTCATCAACCAGTATTACCAACTTCATGAACGGAACATAAAAAAGCCGATTGCCTAAACAATCGACTTAGGGGCGAGAAACTTTTGCCGGGTTGCTCGCCCCTTTATTTTAACAGATAATGAAAGCGCTGATCATTAACTATTTTTGAGCCGTATAGTTTGCTTAGAAATGAATACAGCCATGATCCATTTGAATCATGGCTGTTGCATGGGGGAACCACAAGCTCTATCTAAAGTATAAGAAAAGAAGAAGTCCTACAATGATGATTATGGTGGTCAAACAACCGCCCTTTGCTAAGGCATTCCAATCACCGATTTCAGCACGATTCATCGAATCAGCAAAATTGATGAAGGGCTTGCGTTTATACTCTTCAAACTTATCCTTTTCTTGTTTTTCCCAGTTGTCCATTGCAATCCCCCCATAATTATGTGTGTAGCTCTTTAAATTCTTACATGCACTTCAATATTATAATATGCAGTCATTCCATTAACCCGTATGGTTGCCCATGAGTCTGCGCCTGTACCAGAGTATGCGGTGCTAGGATAATATTGAACGTATCCCCAATTAGGGGAATAGTTAAACGTGTTAGATGAAGGATTCTTTTTCACCGTTTTTCCTGCAGTGATGGAGTCTGCTCTATAGATCACTTCTCGATCTGTAATATAATACAACGAGCTTTCGGGAGTCCATCCTCCGGATACCGTTTGTAAATCAATAAGGTCACCCTTCTTGTCATAGGTAACTGTAATTCTTGCTGTTGCCCCCACTTCGGATTTTGAACCTCCTTGTGAAGATTGGGGCGTAATCCCTGAAGACGGTTGTTCGCTACTTGGGACATAGTAGGTAACCTTGTATGACTTAGTGATGTAGCCATTATCTGATGTGCGATTAAGTGAATAATTGTTCGGCTCTTCTTCAATAACAGCTTGAACGGATTCATTAGGATCACTACTCTTTATGGAAGCTTCGATGGTAGCTCCACCGTCAATAGATTGAACGGTTACGGAGCCTTCGTCGACATTACTTTTAGCATAAGAGGTGGGAGTTGATATAACCAGCGGGACTACAAGAACAGCTAATAAAATCGATACGAGCTTTTTCATCTTGTTCCTCCTTGAAATGGTTTTTTTGGTTATACACGGTTGTTTTTAAAAACAGATTCCCAACGTCAAATCATAGTCTTTTGAGATATTGTTAAGATTAATCACCACCATTCTGATAAATTAAGGGGTAGATTAATTTTTCTTATTCCATTATAAGGAATTAGTATTGAATTTTCAAGGGAAATTGAAATATTTTTCAAATAATTGAGTGATAATCCAGAATTGGTCTTTTTGTAAAGGGGAGCACAGAAGATGAAGGACGTGCGTTTACTGCGGTTCAGCGGTTGAGCCGGTTGGCACGAGGTTTTATTGCTATTTTTGCGGCATGGAAGTGTTCAAGGATGATGTGATGGACGATGGAAAAAGAAGGGATATCCCTATTGAAGAAGTGGTATTTCTTGCTGCTGCTAAGCAATCAACATCCGAGCTTCTAAAGAAGGACAGCTATTTTTTAACGGTACTTTTGCAACTGGTGAGGCAGGAGCGTAAGCTTACGTACAATCTGCTGCGGGTAATTAATAAAGGAGCTGCGTTGCAGCCTGGCTTCGAGGAAGGGCAGCGAGAGGTCGGCAAGACGTATCAATATTGGACAAGGAAAGCATGGATCATCGAGAATATATTGCGGGATCGGGTCGGTTATTATCCGGCTTAAAATTACAGATACAATGCTTACTAGTAGAATGATCCGGAAATAATATGGCTTATCTGCGGACAGGGGCCATGGATCACTTTGTTCTATATTAGTCATGTGCTCAATATCGTCCTCCATAAAATAGAGGAACTTTAGGGTCTTATTTTTCGAATTTGAGCCTATTCATCACCATAGGGGAACTTTAAGGTCTTATTTTCGATGAGCAGGTCGAAAGTCGGCCTTTCGCCACTAAATCATGAAAATAGCGCCATAAAATTCTTCTATTTCACGCAACATGGGGGATATCGCGGAAATAGCGCCCTTTTTTTCCTTTATGTTGTCACCCGAGATCTTCAATAGACTCATTTTGCCGTTTTCTCAAGCCTTCATTTACCATGATGTTAACGTTATTTCCAGAATCGTCGGAATATGATAAAGCAAGGAAGGCGCGTCCTCCAAAGCTTAGCAAGAAAGCCGCTGCACAGCGCACTGTGGGCGGCTTTTATAATGGGACAAATTACCCCTATGATCCGGTTGACACCATAGACTCTTACTTCTGCGTGCCGTGCTGTTTCGTCGGCAGTTGGCCGGCGGGGTTGCCTTTGCCGCGCTGTTTGTTTTTCTCCTGCTTTTCCTGCTGATCATGCACCTTTTCCACGAATTCGTGCAGATTTTCCATAGCTAGCGTCGACTCCTTTATTAAAGATATATGCTTCCCGTGATACTATGCCCCGTTTGGGTGCCTTTCATCACGTTAGGGTTGACAGTCCGGAAAATGAGACGATATAATTCAATTTAATTGATAATGAATATCATTATCAAAAATGTCCTGCCGGCAGTGGTCAAACTTGAACTTCCTCCCGGCCAGAGGAAGGGAAGCAAGGACGAATTATGAAAACAAGATATTTAACAGCAATGTTGATTGTCTTATCCCTGGTCTCCTTGTTTATCGGAGTCAAGGGCATCTCCCTGCCGGGCCTGCTCCGTCTGGACGCCGAGCAGTGGGAGATTTTCCGCATTAGCCGGATTCCCCGGCTCGTCAGCATCATCATCGCCGGGGTCAGCATGAGCATCGTCGGGCTGATCATGCAGCAGTTGACCCGCAACAAATTCGTGTCCCCGACGACGGCGGGCACGATGGATTCCGCCAGCTTCGGAATCATGATCTCGCTGCTGCTGTTTTCGGCGGCGGGGCCGCTGGCGAAAATCGCCGTTGCCTTCGTCTGCTCGCTCGCGGGCACTTATATTTTTATGCAAATCCTGGATCGCGTGAAATATAAGGATACGATTTTCATTCCGCTGGTCGGCTTGATGTTTGGCGGAATCGTCAGCTCGGCAACGACGTTTTTTGCCTATAAATACAATTTGATTCAAAGCATGTCCGCCTGGCTGCACGGCGATTTCTCGATGATCATGCAGGGGCGTTACGAGCTGCTGTACATCAGCGTTCCGCTGGTCGCGGCGGCTTATGGGTACGCTAACAAATTTACGGTCGCAGGGATGGGCGAGGAGTTTTCCGTGAATCTGGGGCTGAATTACAAGCGGGTCGTCAATCTCGGTCTGATGCTGGTGGCGCTGGTGACTTCGGTCGTCGTGCTGACGGTAGGGTCGATCCCTTTTCTCGGGTTGATTATTCCGAACCTCGTTACGATGTACCGGGGCGATAACCTGAAAAACAATCTGCCCCACACGGCGTTGCTGGGGGCGGTCTTTGTGCTGGCTTGCGACATTTTGGGAAGGGTCATCATTTATCCGTATGAGGTTTCGATCGGTCTAACCGTCGGGGTGATCGGGAGCGGCATCTTCCTGTATTTGCTGATGAGGAGAAACGCCTATGAGCCTAAGCCATAAAACGAAACTTGCGATTCTCGTCGGAATCGGCATTCTGCTCGTGGTCGTGTTTATGACGATCGACGCGGGCGGACATTGGGATTACATACTGCCGAGACGCGGCAAAAAGCTGCTTGCGATCCTTCTTACCGGAACGGCGGTTGCTTTTTCCACCGTAGTGTTTCAAACGATTACGAACAACCGGATTCTGACGCCGAGCATCATCGGGCTGGATTCGCTTTATATGCTGCTGCAGACGTTCATTGTTTTTCTGTTTGGCGGAACGGCGCTGACGCTAATGAGCAAAAACCTGCGCTTTCTGCTGGCGGTCGGGTTCATGGTGCTGTTCGCGGGGCTGCTGTACCGCCTGCTGTTCCGAAAGGAAGGGCGCAACATCTACCACCTGCTGCTGATCGGCTTAGTGTTTGGGACGTTTTTTTCCAGTCTGTCGTCGTTTCTGCAAAAGCTGATCGATCCGAACGAATTTCTCGTTATCCAGGATAAAATGTTCGCCAGCTTCAACAACGTGGATACGGATCTGCTAATGATCTCGCTGGCCGGCGTGCTGCTGGTGGGGTGGTACTTCGCCCGATTTTCCAAGTATCTCGATGTGCTTGCTTTGGGACGCGATCACGCGGTGAATCTGGGAATCAGTTACGAATTTGTCGTCAAAAGAATGCTGATCGTCGTGGCGGTCCTGATTTCGATCTCCACGGCATTGGTCGGGCCGATCACGTTCCTTGGCCTGCTGGTCGCCAACGTCGCCTATCAGTTTCTGGACACCTACCGCCACCAGACGTTGATCCTCGGCGCTTCCCTGATCAGCTTCATCGCCCTGCTCGGCGGACAGCTGCTCGTTGAACGAGTGTTTACGTTCTCCACCTCGCTAAGCGTAATCATCAACTTTATCGGCGGCGTTTACTTCATCTATTTAATGCTAAAGGAGAATAAGTCGTGATTAAGGTCAGGGGAGTATCCAAACGATACGGCGGCAAAAAAGTGGTCGACAACGTAACGCTCGACATCGCGGAGGGAAAGATCACGTCTTTCATCGGCCCGAACGGCGCCGGCAAAAGCACGCTGATGTCGATGGTCAGCCGTTTGATCGCCAAGGACGAAGGCGAAATCATCATTAGCGGCAAGGAAATCGGCAGCTGGAACAGCAGGGAGCTGGCGCAAAAAATCTCCATTTTAAAGCAGTCCAATCATATCAACCTGCGGCTTACGGTCCGCGACCTGGTGGCATTCGGGCGTTTTCCTTATTCGCAAGGGAAGCTGACGAAGGAGGACCAACGGTACGTGGACGAAGCGATTCAGTATATGGACCTGGCGCCGATGCAGCACAAATATTTGGATGAACTCAGCGGCGGACAAAAGCAGCGGGCTTTTATCGCCATGGTTATCGCCCAGGACACGGAATACGTGCTGCTCGACGAGCCGCTCAACAACCTGGATATGAAACATTCGGTACAGATCATGAAAGTGCTGCGCCGGCTTACGGATGAACTCGGCAAAACGGTCGTTCTGGTGATCCACGATCTCAATTTCGCCTCCTGCTACTCCGATTACATCGTGGCTTTAAAAAACGGGGTCGTGGTCAGGGAAGGGATGAAGGATGAGATCATCGATCCCGCGGTTTTGCGGGAAGTGTACGAGATGGATATTCCGATCGAAAACATCGGCGGAAACCGGATTTGCGTATATTTTGCGGGCTAACGTGCGAAGGCTTCGGCATCGGGCCGGCTTTAGCACATTTGAACATATTTGAGGGGGAATGAACGATGAATCGGAAAATTTCAATGTTGTTGATGATGGTCTTTTTGGTGGCAATCCTCGCGGCTTGCGGCTCGAATCAAGGCGGAAGCGCGGCGGGGAACGGTGGCAATGCGGCCTCCGGGACGAATGCCGGAGCCAGCGCGGGGAGTACGAATACCGCCGAACCGGCGAGCGCCGATGCAATTGGGTCGGAGGCGGAGGAACTGTCGATCAAACATCAGCTGGGGGAAGCCAAAGTCAAGAAAAACCCGGGCAATGTCGTCGTTTTTGACTACGGCGTACTGGAAACGCTGGATAAGCTGGGCGTGGAGGCAGCGGCGGTGCCGCAGGGGAACTTGCCGGCGCATTTGAAAAAATACGAAGACGCCAAATACACGAACGCCGGCACGCTGTTCGAGCCGGATTTCGAGAAGCTGAACGCGCTTGAGCCCGGGGTGATCTTCATTTCCGGCCGGTCTTCGGAAGCGTACGAGGAGCTTAACAAAATCGCCCCGACGATCTTTATGGGCGTCGATACGAAAAACTACCTCGAATCGTTTACGGAGAACGTGAAAACGCTGGGACGGATTTTCGGCAAGGAAGCCGAAGCCGAGCAGGAGCTGGCGGCGATCAGCGATTCGATTCAAGCGGTCAAAGAAACGGCGGCGGCCGGCGGTAAGAAAGGGCTCGTCATCCTGACGACCGGCGGCAAAGTGAGCGCTTATGGTCCGGGCTCGCGGTTCGGCTTGATTCATGACGTGTTCGGCGTGCCCGCGGTGGACGACACGATCGAAGCTTCGACGCACGGTCAAAGCATCTCCTTCGAATACGTCGCCGAGAAAAACCCGGATTACCTGTTCGTTGTAGACCGCGACGCCGTTGTTGCCGAGGAGGACAAACAGGCCGAACCGGCCGCCAAACTGGTCGAAAACGATCTGGTGAAGAAAACGAACGCTTACAGAAACGGCAAGATCATTTACCTTGACGCGAACTATTGGTACCTCTCCGGGGGCGGGCTGCTGTCCATGCCGGAAATGCTGAAGGAAGTCCAGGAAGGGATAAAATAAAGTAAACAAAGCAGGATTCCGTGGGGAGTCCTGCTCTTTTTTTTGCTTAACCGGCGCCGCCAAGGGTTTGGATGACCTGCTGCTTAAAATGATCGTCGGTTAAGTATTTTTGCAAAAACAAGTCCAGCTTCTTGCCCAGCCACATGATTTCCAGCCCCTGGGGTTCGTGAATGAACAGGGCCAGCTGAATCCGGTTGCCTTGTTTGTCTTCGCAATATAAGGTCTGATTCATAATGCTCAGGCTTGAGCCGCCCTTGGACCCGATAGTTATGTACCTGGATTCCGGCTTTGGCTTACGTTCCATGATCTCCCTGGCGATCCGGGCCGCTTCCGGGGAAAGCGATTCGCCTTTCTGGATGTTTTGCAGCAGGACGGCATATTCTTTGACCGTGGCGCCCGGCAGTTTGGATGACCAGATCCGCTGAACCGGTATAGGGGTGCTGCGGTCGTGCAGCGACGGAATCGACTCCGGGTTTTGCCGGATCCAATCGAAAATGAGCTGCGCTTTGGCGGCGTATTCCTGGTCCGTCAACCCTTTCATCGCTTGCTCCGCCTGCCTGTGCGGCATATGCTCGTATTTGGTCATATACCCGTACATCAGCATGGCCGAAGAGACTGGAAATATCGGATCGTGCCGGGACAGGGCGAGTTTTTGGATGCGGGCGTTGATGTTGTCCAGGCCAAGCCTCTCCATGAAATATTCCGTATTGGCATTGGAGCTGTAGTGGATCATGCCTTTGGCAGCTTCCATCAAGGAAACCGTGCCGTCTGCGGTTACGGCAGGACCCAGCGCGTCCAGCCAGCTTGGGTGCGCGCCTCCATCCGTTCCCGGAATATAGAAGCGGCGAAGCGAATCAAGAGGCACGGCTTCATTCATATCGATGCGCCCCTCCGCCGCCTGTTCGGCCAACTCTATGGCCAATATGATTTTGAGCACGCTGGCCAGCGGCCGCTTGACATCGGACTGATAATCGATCAGTACCCGATCATTTTCCATGACATACATTGAGGCGAGCTCCGGATGAGCCGCCAGAAACTGCAGGACATCCGCTTCCGTTTTGCGCTCGTCTTTCCGCTTGGCGTAGAATACCAGCAGCCCAAAGGACACAGCACTCAAAACAAGCACCGCGGCTACTATAATAAGTACTATCAATAGGAACCTCCTTATCGGGGATAAAAAATTTCTTAATCTTTTTACGCACAATAAGGTGTGCAGGTTCCACGAAAGGTTGGCTTTGGGTAACCACGTTAATTTGGAAAAAGCAAAACCTTGATGTATTTTTCTGGATGTTCCTTAAAAAAGCATTTAATATTATGTATAGCCTAGTGCTTCCTTTTGAAAATTAATATTTCGTATCAATATAATTATTTTGAATTATTTTTCTAGCTCTATATATATTCTGCTTTACCGAACCTTCAGTTATCATTAATATATTGGCTATTTCTTTATAGCTTAATTGCTTTACAACTCGGAGATAAATAGTTTCTCTTAGTTTTAAAGGAAGCTCTGTTATATCATGTAGCAGACTTTTTAATTTCATATATTCTGCAATGTTATTGGAGTCATGCAACTTATTTATTATGTCATCAATGTTTACCGAACAACTATCTCTTCTATATTTTTGATATAATTTAAAGTTGTGTTTCTTGTTACAGTAAGTAACCAAGGTTTTAATTTATTCTCATTAATTTTAGTTAAATCTCTCCCTATTATTCTAATAAATGCTTCCTGCAAAATGTCTTCTGTTGAGTAATGATTCCGGACAGTTGAATTTACAAAATTATAATATGAGCGATAAAAATGTTTGAATACTTTCTTTTGACGATCATTATTCAAAAGTGAGAAATTCTCAAGATCATTTTTTGAAAGCATTGGATTTCTCCTTTTAATAAAAATATCCTCTCGATCCTTCTCTTTTTTTTAACTAACTTCATCCATATTAACAGTAGAAATATTGTTTTGAAGCAATACACCTATATCATCTCTATTTTGAATAATTCCCTTATTTATGATTTCCCCAGTGTTAGAAACAACATAACAAAAAGGGAAAGTACTTGTTCCATATTTGTACATTTCATCAAGTTCAACGTGATGAATCGGAAGTTTTAATTTATATTTACTTTTATTGTAAATAACACTATTTAATGGAGCTATCATTATGGAGATGACTTGGTAGTTAGGCAAGTTATCTGCTATAGAGTCCATTTGTGGATAGAGTCTCTCACAAGCATTACAACCATGTACACTAAAAAGAACGATAGAACCTAAATGATTCGAATTATTTAGTTCAATTACTTCATTTGTTATTGTTAAAAGACTGAGGCTTGGGAAAAAGCTTCCTATTTCAAGGTGTTTGTTGCTATTAGATTCTGTCATGGAATAATTTACTGAAGCAGCTTCGTAGCTCTTATTGAAAATATAGGTCATAAAAAAAAGCATAATTATAATTATGAACCATTGAGCAACTTCGAATAATTGTAAGAAACTCATTTTTTATTCAATCCTCCTATTTTGATATTTTATTGAATTTTAAGAAAGAATTAGAGACCGCATATAAACATATAAATGAGACACTTAATAGGACAGATAATAAAACTTCATATGGATCAACTAAGTTCAAACTTGCAGTACTAAATAGTAGAACGATAGATAATATAGTAAGAGCGAAAATTCTGTACAATGTAGACTTCCCAAGTTCTTCTGGAACCCAGTCACCGAAGCAATTGCATGTAATTTTTGATTTCAGTGCTGTAGCTCTCCAAACAGCCCATAAATAACTTGAAATTAATAAAAATGAAATATAGACACCGTAAGAAGATAAATTATCTAAAAATAATAAAATGCCACAAAGTAACTCTAAAAGAATAATGAGATAAGTTCCGAATGATATTAATTTTCTAGATTGGATTAGTTTTGATACAGTTACCTTAAATGATTTTAAAGAAAACAATTTTAAAATACCTGAAGAAATCATAATGACAGCAAGAAAGACTCGAAAATAGATAACTAAAGTCATATAATACCTCCTTAAAAACATTTTTATAACATATAACACCAAAAAAGGAGGTTTTGTTACAAAAATAATAAAAAAATAATAATTTAATATTTTTTATAATTCAATGTAACATTCGACATTAGAAATTGGTTATATATAATAGACCAACAGCGAGATAAGCTTCTTATCCCCGCAAAAAATAAGGAGGATTTAAAATGATTACAATAATGGATCTTACAAAGAAAACATGTACGTATTATTCAAACTGCACCACGGACCCAAGTGATTCCTCTTACAAATATTGTGATTGGGTACAGTACACATGTTGCGGATGTGAAAGCCCAATTGATAGAGGGACTGAAATTGCTAGCGGAAGAAATCGCTTTTCAAGAAGTGTAGGAGACAAAACTTGTAGTACAGGAACTTGTTAGGAAAAATAATCTAAAATTTATTAATGCGGGGATAAATTATCGCTGATAAACGTTTTGTTTATCAGCGATACAATTTTATTCAACTGAATGGGGTATACAGGGAATGTTAACTATATCCAAACTAAGGTTTATAACCCGAGTAAGCATTCGGTTTGTACTATACTTTTGGTATGTTGCAAAATTAGAAATTATATTTTCAATTTTTTTGAAAATTGGGCAGGCAATTATTCCAAGCCTACATTTATTGGTAACAAAATTATTAATTGATTCAATAAGTAATGTTCTACAAGGAGACGTTGCTATCGATATAGTAATTAAGTATTTAGGATTACAAGCAATAACCATGGTTCTAAGTCATATTTTAATTGCAATTGATAGATTAAATAGTATTAAAATGCAAAATAAAATTACGTATGCAACTGAAGAAAAAATAATTACTAAAACTTCGACGATCCCTATTCTTCATTTTGAAAAAAGTGAGTTCTATGATCAATTATTACGTGTATCGTCTGGACAGAGTCAAAGGGTTGTAGAAATGTTTAATGGTCCATTAAATATACTCCAAAATCTTCTTACTCTCACAACTATTATTGGACTTATTTCCACGATCCATTGGATAACAAGTATATCAGTTGTGATTTTTGCTATTTTTCCACTGATTATTAACATAAAAGTAAGTAAACTGAATTTTAAACTCAATAAAGAAATAACTCCTTTGACAAGACTAATTAACTATTTTTTAAATTTGTTAAAACATAGAGACAGTGCTAAAGAGATAAGAGTGTTTCAATTACAGAACCACTTGATCGATAGATGGAGAAGACTCTATGTTACGTACACAAGAAAAAAATTTTCTTTTGAGGTTTATAGCACATATTTAAGGACAGGTACTGAGATATTTACTACACTGCTAATTGCAGTAAATTTAGGTTTTATTATATGGGTTGGAATAAAAAATAAGTTAACAATAGGGGATTATACTGCTATAACACAAGCATTTGTATCTGTTCAAGGTATATTAGTTTCTCTTTCATATTCTGTTTCTTCATTGTATGCCAACGCATTAGCAATACAGGAATTAATTCAATTTCTTGAAATGTCTGATGAGTTAACAACAGAGTACAACAATATTGATAAATCATTTTCTAATGAGGATAAAGATTTCATAGGGAATGGTATTGTTGTAAAAGATCTTCAATTTTCGTATGATAATAATCGGGTAGTACTTGATCATCTCTCATTTAGCATTAAACCAGGGGAAAGAGTAGCAATTGTTGGAGATAATGGGGCCGGAAAAAGCACACTTGTCAAATGTCTGTTAGGGCTATATCGCACATATGATGGTAGTATTTACTATGGAAATAAAGAATTGAAGCAATTACCGATAAATAGAGTGTTTAATCATGTAAGCGCATTGTTTCAGGACTTTGGCAAATATGAGTTGACGGTAAGTGAAAATATTTCCTTTGGAAATATAAAATATATTCATGACCAAGATAAAATACTTGAAGCATCTAAAAAAGGCGGGGCATATACATTTATTAATCAACTCCCCTTCGGTTTTAATACTCAATTAGGAAGAAGTTTTAATGGGGGAACTGAAATTTCAGGCGGTCAGTGGCATAGGATTGCAATAAGTCGTGCTTTTATTCGAGACTCCGAAGTTATCATACTAGATGAACCAGCAGCATCATTGGACCCATTTGCTGAAGCCTCTCTTTGTGAAAATTTTGCAAACTTGTCAAAAGGGAAAACTACTATATTAATATCACATCGTTTAAGTAGCTGTGTGAATGCAGATTTAATTTTAGTGATGAGAGAAGGGAAAATTGTTGAGCAAGGGAAACACGAAGAGCTTCTTGCTCAAAATGGATATTATGCCAAAATGTTTTTGTTACAAGCTAACAGTTATCAGAAGGGAACGGTACTTTCATAGGTAAAATACCATAGAAAGCGGTGAGCTAATGAATATAAAAGTATTACTCTGCACTTTTTTAACCATGATACTCTGTGTCGGTTGTACTGATATTAACTTGTTCAAATCCCAAAAGAACGAAACCAAAGAAGTTGTTAAGGTATTGTATGAAAGCGAGGAGGCCTTTTTCACGAACTATGGGTCCTTATTGAGCGCAAAATACCCCAATATAGAATTTGTTGTAATTCCGTTCCCTTACGTTGCTCCTTCGGCTGACGGTGAAGAAATTCAGCTTGCTTATGATCAAGTAATCAAAGAGCAGCAACCGGATGTGCTATTTTTATTTCCGGAGCAAGTAGAGAGATACGGAAATTTAGGACAATTATATAATTTGGACTCACTCATTAATCAGGATCGCTTCGATATTGAAAAATTGCATCCTGCTATCGTCGATTACATACGTTCTATCGGTTCAGGACAGCTTTTTGCGCTAACCCCAAACTTTTATGGCACGGGAGTCTATTACAATAAAGATTTATTCGATAAGTTCCAAGTTCCGTATCCTACAGATGCAATGACATGGGAGGAGTTAATGCAGCTTGCCCGGAGATTTTCCCCTAGTAGTACATCATCCTATGGAATAAGGTTCAACTCGGCCAATTCGTCTCTTTTTCAATTGGCTCTAAAAATTGGGGCAAACAATGACCTGAAATATATCGATTTAGAGCATAAAAGGATGACATTAAACACACCTAGTTGGAAAAATATTTTTCAATCCGTTTTTGACACTTATAAAGAAGATGCTATTTACCAAAATTCCGATCAAGACAAGCTTAAGCCAGGTATGACATATCAGGAAAGGTTATTGCTGAATCCTTTTATTACCAATCAAGTAGCTATGGCCATAGAAGGGCATTACTTTATGAATGATTTGAGGCTGGCCGAAGAATTAAAGCCGGAAGAAGTGCCAAACTGGGACGTGGTTAGCCTGCCCTCTAACGACGACCAACTGTTTAGTGAAGACTCCATATGGATTCAATACATGCTTTCTATTAACTCGCAGTCAGCGAATTTATCTGCGGCATGGGAAGTGGTGAAGTATATTAACAGTGAGGAATTTACCAGGGTGACGTTAAAATCAACGCTCCGGGACAGCTTGCCTTTAAGAAGAAGTGCAATGACCGGTGACAGTCATAACCTGGATGCTTTTTATAAACCTAAAATGAATCCGTACCAGCCGCAAAGTAATTTAAGGCTCTCACATCGTTTTAATGAGTTATTAAATGCTTATGCAGATACTGAAATTGAAAAAGCGTATGAAGGAAGTATTACGCTTGATGAAGCACTTTCCTCTATAGAACAAAAGGGCCAAGAACTTTTGCTTGATAAAAACATGAGCAACGCTCAGTGAGGAATAAAAGAAGAGTTGTCTCGTATGGGACAACTCTTCTTAAATGCTTAACGCACGTGCATTTCGTTCGGATTCGAGCCTTTGCGGCGGTTGATGTTGAGCTTGTTGATCCGCTCCATGTCACTGTCCGCCAGCTTGAAATCGAACACGTTGAAGTTCTCCTCAATCCGCGAAGGGGTGACCGATTTCGGGATGACGATGGTGTTGTTTTGCAGATGCCAGCGCAGCACGACTTGGGCCGCTGTTTTGCCGTGGGCCTCGGCAATTTCCTTGACAACCGGGTCCTTCAGCACGTCGCCGCCTTGCTCCAACGGGCTCCACGCTTCGATGAAAATATCGTGCTTCGCGCAAAACGCCTTCAGCTCATTTTGGGACAAATGCGGGTGGCACTCCACCTGGTTGAGCACCGGTTTGATTTCCGTTTCGTTCAGCAGGCGCTCGAGATGCTCGATTTCGAAGTTGCAGACGCCGATCGCTTTGGCGCGGCCGTCGCGGTACAGTTTTTCCAGCGCTTTATAGGTGTCCACGTACTGATCGAATTTCGGCGTCGGCCAGTGGATCAGATAAAGGTCGATGTAATCGAGACCAAGCCGCTCCAGGCTTTCGTCAAAAGCGCGCAGCGTATTGTCGTAGCCTTGGTCGGCGTTCCACACCTTGGTTGTAATAAACAGATTTTCGCGGGGAACGGACGACTGCTTGATCGCTTTGCCGACCCCAACCTCGTTGCGGTAAATCATCGCCGTATCGATGGAAGTGTATCCGACTTCCAGCGCTTTGGCTACCGCCGCAGTGGCTTCCTCGTCTTTGACCTGCCATACGCCAAACCCGAGCTGCGGCATCTTTACTCCATTGTTTAATGTGACAAAATCCATATGTAAATCCTTCCTTTCTCCATTTGATAGCTTTGCTGTTAAAGTGTTTCCGATATCGCTCTGGCGCAATCCTTAACCATGCGGATATGCACGGGATCCTTGTCCCTGCACAGCCGGTTGGATGGACCGGATAACGCGATCGCCGCGATAACCTGATCTCCTTTGCGGATCGGGGCGCCGATGCAGCGTACGCCGATTTCCCCCTCTTCGTTGTCCAACGAATAACCGTTTTGCCGAATCCGCTCCAGCTCCTCCCGGAACAATTCCCGGGACGTGATCGAATGCTCCGTCAGTTTTTCCAAAGACAACTGCTCGATGATCCGGCTTTGTTCCTCCCGCTCCTGAAAGGCCAGCAGGCATTTGCCGATGGCATCGGCATGCAGCGGCAGGCGGTCTCCGGATTCATGATGGGTACGTGTAGCATATTTGCCGGGCACGGCTTGCGTGATCATCATTTCCGTTCCCTGCAGCATCCCGATGTAGGCGGTCTCCCCGGTTTCCCGGCTCAATTGATCGAGATGAGAAACGGAGCGCCACCTGAAATAGTCTTGTTTCTGCGGGTAGTTTGCAAACAGCCTGGAGATGAAGACATCCGACACGGCGTACCGGCTGCCGCTGTTTTTGGCGATGAAGCGGTTTTGTTCCAAGGTGCTGATCAAGCGGTAGGCGGTGCTTTGGTTAAGCTGCAGCTTTTCGATGATTTCCTGGGCCGTGAGGCCGGGCGAATCGATCAGCAAATGGAAGATATCCAGTCCTTTTTTGAGCGTTTGGACTTCATTCCGGTTAATGCATAACCACCTCCTTCGGAGCCCGGATGCGATTAATTTCCAGTAAAAGTATATCACGATTAAAATTTAATTTGCAAATAAGGATAATTTATTTGTTTTCATTATCCATAACGGAGAATTTTATTTTGAAAAAAGTATAAATTTATTTCAATATATGGATTTTGTGTAAAACTATAATATTATTAAGTTTGTAATAAAATTCACTATTTTGGTGGGCCGTGAGGTGGTTCAAGATGAGGTATGATTATAAGTGGAGATATCTTTTTTATCTGATACTGCTTCTAGTGACAATAACTGCTACATTAAAAACATGGAACGATGAGGGCTATGATAAATTCCTTAGCTTGCTTGGAGCAGTGGCTTGTTTAGTGGGATTGTACAAAACGTGGAAGGAAAGAAGGTAGGACTCTAAGACTCTAAGACTGTAAGACTGTAAGACTGTAAGACTCTAGACGGATTAACCTTGAGAAGGGATGGAGAAAATGGTCGGCAACAATGAACCTGTCATCACGCTGCGGGATTTGCGTATGAGATTTGGAGACAAATTTGTATTAAACGGAATTGATTTGGACGTGTATCCGGGGCAAATCATCGGCTACATCGGTCCAAACGGGGCGGGCAAAAGCACGACGGTCAAAATCATGCTGGGACTGATCGAAGGGTATTCCGGCGAGGTCCGGATTTTGGGCGCCAGCCCGCAGGATGAAAGCGTGGAGTACAAAAAACGCATCGGTTATGTGCCGGAAGTGGCGGAAATTTACGATACGCTGACGGCGCGGGAATATTTGACGTTTATCGGCGAGCTTTACGGCTTGCCTGCGGACGATGCGGAGAGCAAAGCGCGCCGGCTTGCGGAACGTTTCGGCCTTAAGGATGTTTACGACGTCCGTATCGCCACGTTTTCCAAAGGGATGAAGCAGAAGGTGCTGCTTATTTCCAGCCTGCTGCATAACCCGGACATTTTGTTCCTGGACGAGCCGCTCAGCGGGCTTGACGCCAACAGCGTCATGGTGGTGAAGGAAATTCTCGCTTTGCTGGCCGCGCAGGGGAAAACGATTTTTTATTCTTCGCACATTATGGACGTGGTGGAAAAAATCAGCGATCGGATCATCCTGCTGGACCGGGGAATCGTGGTCGCCGACGGCAGCTTCGAGCAGCTTAAAGGCCAATTTAAAGAGGGCTCCCTGGAACAGGTGTTTAACCAGTTGACCGGATTTAACGAGCATCAAAGCATCGCCGAACAGTTTGTGGCGATCGTGCAAGAGGTGTAGTTATGAACGAGATGAAGTCGCTGAAGGTGTTGGACCGGTTCCGCGGGCTGTTCGAGCAAATGGGGGTAGACTATCCCGTTATGCGCCGCATCCTGCAGGTGAAGCTGACGATGGATGCCCGGCGGGTGCCCACCATTGTCGGAAAATCCCGAAAGGAGGCGGATCGGGGAAAAGACCGCTTCGGGAAGGAAAAGGAGAGAAACCAGTTTTTTGGCTCCTTGTGGCTTTACTTTATTTTTGGCGCGCTGGGTGGCATCATCGTGGCGGCCGGAGACAACTACCTGTTTCAGGTAAGCATGTTGTTTGGCATTATGATGTTTATAGTCATGACCTCGATGATTTCCGATTTTTCCGCGGTGCTGCTGGATATCCGGGACCGGAGCATCCTGGCGGTCAGGCCGGTGAACCGCCGGACGATCGCCATGGCCAAGGCGCTGCACATTTTTTTCTACCTGTTTTTTCTGACCGGCGCGATTGCGGCGGTGCCGCTGGCCGTCGGGCTGCTTAAGCACGGGGCCGGGTTTACGGTGTTGCTGCTGTTGGGGCTGGTGCTGATGGATATGCTCATTGTTGTCATCACCGCGCTGCTGTATTTGGCGGTGCTGCGCTTCTTTGACGGCGAAAAGCTGAAGGACATCATCAACTATGTGCAGATCGGGTTGACGATCGGCATCACGGTCGGGTATCAGCTGGTGGTCCGGCTTTTCGATTTTGCCGACTTAAACGTCGTGTTCCAGCCAAGATGGTGGCAGTATTTCATCCCGCCGATTTGGTTCGGAGCGGCGTTCGAGACGGTGCTGGATCCGGGGAACGGAAGGCCGTACACGGCCCTCGCCCTGTTGTCTCTGCTCGTGCCGCTGGCCGCTTTCGCCCTGTATCTGAAGTTGGCGCCTGCCCTGGAAAGGAATTTGCAGAAGCTGGCGGAGCCGGGACGGCGGCGCGGACAGCGGACGGGAACCGCATTGAAGCGGCTGGCCGAGTGGCTGTGCCGGGACCCGCAGGAGAGAGTATTTTTCCGGTTCGCCTGGTCGATGCTGGGGAATGAGCGGGAGTTTAAGCTTAAAGTGTACCCGACGCTGGGGTTTTCGATTATATTCCCGTTTATTTTTCTGTTTACCGATGGCTTCGGAAACGGACTTCAGGGGCTGGCCGGAACCCGCAAATATTTGTTTATTTATTTCTGCGGCTTGATGCTGCCTACCGTCATTATGATGCTGCGTTATTCCGGCAAACACAAGGCCGCCTGGATTTACCGGGTGCTGCCGATCCGGGAGGAGGGGCCGGTATACAAGGGGGCGCTGCTCGCTTGTCTGGTTCGGCTGCTGCTGCCTTTGTTCGTGCTGGAAGGCCTGATTTTCGTCCTGTTGTTCGGGGCGCATATCATTCCCGACCTGGTTGTCACCGGCCTGGCGCTGCAATTGTTCGCCATCCTGTGCTTCGCCTATTTGCGCAAAGGGCTTCCCTTCTCGGAACCGTTTGAGGCCACGCAGCAAAGCGAAGGATTGAAGTTACTGCCGCTTATGTTCCTGCTTGGCGGCATGGGACTACTGCATTGGGCGGCGACCACGGTTCCGTTTGGCGTTATCGTCTATGCGTTATTGCTGATCATCGCGATTTGGCTGGGGTGGCGAAAAGTGTTTGCTCCCGGAACGCTCGCAAAAGGGAGGGCGGAGTATTGAAGGTTGGAAGGATGCAATCGGAAAAAGAAGGGCCGCGGATCCGCCGCGAGAAGGCGACGGTGGCCCTGATGATTTCCCTTTATTGCCGGCGCCGGCATAGCCACCGGGAACGGACCGGCCGGGACGAAGCCGCCGCCGGAAGCGAACCCGGCCTGTGCCCGGAATGCGCGGAGCTGCACCGATACGCGTTGGAGCGGCTCGCCCGCTGCCGGTTCGGCGAAGACAAAACGACCTGCCGGGCGTGTCCGGTCCACTGCTATGCGCCCAAACAGCGGGACAAAATCCGCAAAATCATGGCTTACGCCGGACCGAAAATGCTGTTGCGGCATCCGATATTGACGGTCCGGCATCTGCTGGACGATAGGAAGTGATCTCATTCACAATAATGTCAAACTTTTTGTGGCATTTAAAAAGTCCAGTAATGGCGCGGGTTTTCGGCTCCAATTTCACCTTTGTGACATACATCATGTGATTTCTGTCACAAAATTATTATTTTTTCGGCGTTCGTTTTCATCAATGAGTGCTAGAATTCACATTAGATAATAATTATTCGAAAGTAGGGGAATGAAATGTTGGATCCGATTCTGCTTGCACGGCTTCAGTTTGCGGTCACGACGATTTTCCATTTCTTCTTTGTGCCTCTGTCCATCGGCCTAGTCGTCCTGATCGCGATCATGGAGACGATGTACGTCGTAAAGGGAAAAGAAGAGTACAAACGGATGGCCAAATTCTGGGGAAAACTGTTCCTGATCAACTTTGCGGTCGGGGTCGTAACGGGGATTCTTCAGGAATTCCAGTTCGGAATGAACTGGTCCGATTACTCGCGGTTCGTAGGGGATGTGTTCGGCGCGCCGCTCGCGGTGGAAGCGCTGTTCGCCTTCTTTATGGAATCGACCTTTATCGGACTGTGGATCTTCGGCTGGGATCGCCTGTCCAAGAAGGTGCATCTGCTGTGCATTTGGCTGGTGGCTCTGGGGACGACGGTATCGGCGTTCTGGATTTTGGCGGCCAACTCGTTCATGCAGCGCCCGGTCGGGTTTGAAATCAATAACGGCCGTGCGGAAATGAACGACTTCTTTGCGCTGATCGGCAACGGCCAGCTGTGGGTGGAATTCCCGCATACCGTGCTTGGCGCGTTTGCCACAGGAGCGTTTATGATCGCCGGGGTCAGCGCGTATAAGCTGCTGAAACGCCAGGATACGTCCTTTTTCAAAAAATCGTTTACGATCGGCATCATCGTTGCTTTAATCGCTTCGTTCGCCACGGCGCTGTTCGGCCATCAGCAAGCGCAGTATCTGGTCAAAACGCAGCCGATGAAAATGGCCGCATCCGAAGGCCTGTGGGGCAAATCCGGCGACCCGGCGCCGTGGACGCTGTACGCGCACATCGATTCGGGCAACGGGAAAAACGACTTTGAAATCAAAATCCCTTACCTGCTCAGCTTCCTGTCTTACAGTAAATTTTCCGGCGAAGTAAAAGGAATGCACGAGCTTCAGGCCGAATATGAACAATCATATGGGCCTGGGGATTATATTCCGCCGGTGCGGACGACCTTCTGGAGCTTCCGGATCATGATCGCCGCCGGCTGTCTGATGATCCTGCTTGGACTTTACGGGACGTATCTCGCTTGGCGCAAAAAGCTGGACCGTCCGAACAAATGGTTCTACCGCGCGATGCTGTGGTCGATCTCGCTGCCGTTTATCGCCAATACGTCCGGCTGGATCATGACGGAAATCGGCCGTCAGCCGTGGACGGTATTCGGCCTGATGCAGACGAAGGACAGCGTATCGCCGAGCGTCACCGGCGGGCAAATTTTGTTCTCCCTGATCGCGTTCACGCTGATTTACGCGGTGCTTGGAGCGGTGATGGCCTACCTGTTCGTTAAAGTTATCAAGAAAGGGCCGAATGAGGACGGCGCCGGTGCCGACCATTCGACGGATCCATTTGGTAAGGAGGGTTATCATGCTGTCTCTTAATGAGCTGTGGTTTATCCTTGTCGCGGTGTTGTTCATCGGATTCTTCTTCTTGGAAGGATTTGATTTCGGCATCGGAATGAGCACCCGGTTTTTGGCAAAAAATGATATGGAGCGCCGCGTGCTGATCAACTCGATCGGACCGTTTTGGGATGCCAACGAGGTATGGCTGCTGACGGCGGGCGGCGCGATGTTCGCCGCGTTTCCGAACTGGTACGCCACGATGTTCAGTGGCTATTACACCCCGCTTGTCGTGCTGCTGCTGGCGCTGATCGCCCGCGGGGTCGCCTTTGAATTCCGCGGCAAGGTCGGCAGCGAGAAATGGAAGTCGACCTGGGATGCCGCGATTTTTCTCGGCAGCCTGCTGCCGCCGTTCCTGCTCGGCGTGGTGTTCGCCGGTCTGATGAAAGGCCTGCCGATCGACGGGGACATGGAAATGAAGGCCGGCCTGTTCGATATGGTGAACGTCTACACGCTGGTCGGCGGTATTACGGTCGTGGTGCTGTGCCTTGTGCACGGCCTGCTGTTCGCCTCGCTGCGCACGACGGGAAGCTTGCGGGAGCGGGCCCGCAAGCTGGCGCATAAAATGCTGATTCCGCTCGCCGTATTGTTCGTACTGTTCGGCGTGTTGACCTACTTCCAGACGGACGTGTTCCAAGTCCGCGGCTTGGTGCTCGGGCTGGTAGGGTTGCTCGGCGTTATCGCCTTTGTGCTGGGGGGATGGTTTATCTCCAAGCAAAAAGACGGCTGGGCGTTCGGCATGACCGGAACGATGATCGCCTTATCGATCGCGGCGGTGTTTATCGGGTTGTTCCCGCGCGTCATGGTCAGCTCGATCAGCGAGACGTTTTCCCTGACGATCCAGAACGCGTCTTCCGGGCCGTATTCGCTGAAGGTCATGACGATCGTGTCTTTAACCCTGCTGCCGTTTGTGCTGGGGTACCAAATTTGGAGTTATTTTGTTTTCCATAAACGCGTACACGAGAAGGAGCATTTGGAATATTAATGGGACGCGGTTTGATGAAATTTCAAGGGGTGCGGCCGGTCATGGCGATCATGGCCCTGCTGACCCTGCTTCAGAGCATCGCAATCATCGGGCAGGCTAAATGGCTGGCGGAGATCGTCTCCGCCCTGTTTGCCGGCGCCAAGCTGCAGGAACAAGCCGGCGGGGCCGGTTTGTTCCTGCTTGCTTTTATGGTGCGGCAAATTTGCGCGCTGACGATGCAGAAGACGGCCTACCGCTTTGCGGAAGAGACGGGGCGGGACCTGCGGAAGCAGGTGCTGGAGAAGCTGTTTCAGCTGGGTCCGCGGTTCACTGGAACCGAAGGCACAGGGAACCTGGTGACCCTGGTGCTGGAGGGCGTGGCCAAATTCCGCAATTACCTGGACCTGTTTCTGCCGCGGATGCTGGCGACCGGGCTGACGCCGGTGCTGATTTTGGCTTACGTTTATAAGCTGGATCTCGCTTCCGGGGTTATCCTGACGATCACGATGCCGATTTTGATCGCGTTTATGATTTTGCTCGGGCTGGCGGCGCGGAAGCAAACGGAGCGGCAGCTCAAATCGTACCGCGTGTTGGCGAACCATTTCGTCGATTCGCTGCGCGGTCTGGAGACGCTGAAATTCCTCGGGCGCAGCAAATCGCATCAGAACTCGATCGCCCGGGTGAGCGATTCCTACCGCTCGGCGACGATGCGCACGCTGCGGGTCGCCTTTTTGTCTTCGTTTGCGCTCGACTTCTTTACGATGCTGTCGGTCGCTTCGGTGGCGGTCAGCCTCGGGCTGCGGCTGGTGAACGGGGAAATGCTGCTGCTGCCCGCGCTGACCGTGCTGATTTTGGCGCCGGAGTATTTCCTGCCGGTGCGGATGGTCGGGGCGGATTTCCATGCCACCCTGGACGGGAAAGAAGCCGGAGAAGCGATGCAGGCGATCATCACGGCGGCGGAGGAGGAGGCGTCTAAGGCGGCGCCGGTGCCGGAAGGCGTGGCCTGGGCGTGGACGGCGGACAGTACGCTGGCCTTGCATGGCGTGGGCGTGATTCATGAGCGGGAGGCCATGGCCTCGCTGGAGGACGTCCGGCTGTCGCTTCGCGGCATGGGCAAAATCGGCATCATCGGCGAAAGCGGAGCCGGAAAGTCGACGCTGATCGACGTGATCGGCGGGTTTTTGCGGCCGACATCCGGCGGCTTTGAGCTGAACGGCAGCGCGCTGGGCGACTTGACGGCCGCGGGCTGGCGGGAGCAAATCACTTATATTCCGCAGCGTCCGTATATTTTCAGCGGCAGCCTGGCCGATAATATAAGCTTTCATGCGCCCGGGGCCTCGCGCGGGGACGTGGAGCGGGCGGCGGTGGCGGCCGGGCTCGGGGAATTGGCGTGCAGCTTGCCCGGCGGGCTGGACGAGCCGATCGGCGGCGGCGGGCGGACGCTGAGCGGCGGCCAGGAGCAGCGCGTGGCGCTGGCCCGGGCTTTAGTCAGCAAACGGCCGATCATTTTGCTCGACGAGCCGACGGCCCATTTGGACATCGAGACGGAATATGAATTGAAGAATACGATGCTGCCTTTGTTTGAAGGCAAGCTCGTATTGCTGGCCACCCACCGCCTGCATTGGATGCGGGAGATGGACCGCATTATCGTGATGGAGCAGGGCCGGGTGGCGGAAACGGGAACGCATGGCGAGTTGATGAAGAAACGGGGCGCTTATTACCGCATGGTTGCGGCGCAGCGGGAGGAGATCGGATGAAGCGGGAGTCTTGGATTGGCCCTTATTTTCGTTTATACAGCGGACGGTTTGCCCTTTATTTGCTCTTCGGCGTGCTTACGCTGCTCTCCGCCGGCATGCTGATGTTTACTTCCGGTTTTCTGATCTCGAAGTCGGCGCTGCAGCCTTACAATATTTTGCTGGTGTACGTGCCGATCGTCGGCGTGCGCACGTTTGGGATCGGCCGGGCGGTCATCCACTATGTCGAGCGGTTGGTCGGCCATGACACGGTGCTGCGGATTTTGGCCCGGATGCGGGTACGCTTGTATCGGATATTGGAGCCTCAAGCGCTCTTTATCCGTTCCCGTTATCGGACGGGCGACATTCTCGGAGCGCTGGCCGACGATATCGAACAGCTGCAAAACGTATATATCCGCACCGTGTTCCCGAGCCTGGTCGCTTTGATTTTGTATGCTGCGGCCGTAATTGCGATGGGATTTTTTGATGTGACGTTCGCTTTGTTGCTGGCGGGGTACATTTTTGTTCTGGTGGCGGTGCTGCCTTATGTGACGCTGCGGCTGACCCGGCGGACCAACGAAGAGGTCAAACGCGAGCGTGGCGGGCTGTACCGGACCTTGACCGACGCCGTCATGGGCATCGGCGATTGGGTGATCAGCGGCCGGGCGGACGAATTCCTGGCCTCGTACGAGCGGGATGAGGCGGCCGTGGCCCGCAAAGACCGCAAGCTGCGGGCATGGGCGCGCTGGCGGAGCCTGTTCGGCCAGTCGGTCGTCGGCCTCGCCGTCGTCTCGATGGTGTACTGGGCCGGCGGGCAGGCCGCGGCCGGGCAGATCGACGCCACGCTGATCGCCGCGTTCGTGCTGATCGTGTTCCCGCTGGCGGATGCGTTTTTGCCCGTCTCGGACGCGGTGGAGCGTATCCCGCAGTACGGCGTGTCGTTGGCGCGGCTGGCGCGGATCGAGCACTCCGGCGGTGAGCAGCGGCAGGACGCTGGCGGAACGGGCGTTGCCAGCGGGAGCGGGGGATCCCGCGCCACGGCCCCGGAGGCTGCTCAAGCCGTCCACATTCGGCTGCAGGGCGTGCGCTTCGCGTATGCGGCGAGCGGCGCCAATTCCGTGGACGGCGTGTCGCTGGACATCCCGCAGGGCAAGCGGGTTGCCGTAATCGGCCGCAGCGGCGCGGGCAAGTCGACGCTGCTGAAGCTGATCCAGGGGGCGCTTGCCCCAAGCGATGGAACGGTGACGTTTAACGGCGTCCCCGCCGCGGCCTTAGGTGAACGGATGCCGGAGTACGTGTCCGTTCTGAATCAGAGCCCCCATCTGTTCGACACGACGGTGGCGAACAACATCAGGCTCGCCCGGCCGGAGGCTGCGGACGAGGAGATCAGCCGGGCCGCGCAAGCTGCGCAGTTGGGCCCGCTGATCGCGGCGCTGCCGGAGGGCCTGAACACGCCGATGCGCGAAACGGGCCAGCGTTTCTCCGGCGGCGAACGGCAGCGCGTGGCGCTGGCGCGGATCTTGCTGCAGGACACGCCCGTGCTCATCCTCGATGAGCCGACCGTAGGGCTCGATCCGCGTACGGAGCGTGAACTGCTGGCGACGATCTTCCGTACGACGCAGGGCAAAACGCTGATCTGGGTGACGCATCATCTGGTCGGCGCGGAGAAGATGGACGAGATTATTTTTATGGAGCATGGCCGCATCCTGATGCGGGGTACCCACGCCGAACTGATGAAGTCCGAACCGCGCTACCGCAATCTATACCGCTTGGACCGGCCGGATTAACGGCTTGGCAGCGGTTATAGGCTGTAGTCGAGGGACTCCGGCGGCAGCATCAAATACCGGGTGTAGAAATGGCAAGTCCGGCTGCTTATCACTTCATTCGATTCAATCGTTATTGGAGTTAGCGGGTTCGGCATCCGGGGGCTTGGGTCTTTTGCTAACGGTTGTGATAGCCGTTATTTAGCTGAAAAGCGGGGGCTTCAATTTCTAACGGTTTCAACGGCGCTTACTTGGGTGAAAAAGGCTCGAATCCGCGGAAAAAAGCCAAAATAAGCTTTATGGCAACCGTTAAATTTTGTTTTGGTCACATTTTGCCGAAATAACGGCGCTGACAACCGTAAGAATGACGGCTCGCCCGAGAGGCCGCGTCTTTCTTATCGTCAAGCGCCGTTTTTAGTTTTGAGCTAGCTAAAACGGCTCGACTTGGGAATTGTGTTTGACAGCAGCCGGCTTCCGGAATGACGAGGACCATCGGCCTTCAAATAACGTCACTTTTTGCTCTTATTCTCTGCCCTCCGGCATGTCCATCCCATTAGCGGCATTTTTTGTCCTTATTTTCTTATGAATGGCCCGAAACGGGGATATTTCTTCATGATTCGAGAAAATAGCGGCATAAATTGTCTTTATTTTTTTCAAATTGATCGATATCGCCGGAATAACGTCATTTTTTGTTCTTATGGTTTCTGTTGGAGTTCACCGAGTTCACTGGAGTTCGTCGAGTTCACTAGAGTCCGCCGGAGTTTGTTGAATTTCGCTGAAGTCGCCGAAATTTCGCCGCATTCAACCGCATCCCACCGCATTCCGCTGAAGTTAGCCGCATCCCGTAACATTCCGTTGAAGTTCGCAGCATTCCGAGGCACCCCGCCGCATCCTATCGCATTCCGCTGAAGCTCGCTGGATTCTGCTGGATTTGGCTGGAATCCAACCGCAGTTCCGCAGCATTCCGTATAATCCCGCTGAAGTTCGCCGCATCCCGCAACATTCCGTTGAAGTTCGCAGCATTCGCGGCACCCCGCCACACCCCGCCGCATTCCGCTGGCGTTTTCCGGCAGCCTGGGCCTAGTGCTGCAAATTATGCAGGCATTTTCTTATGTTTCCAGCGCTTTTTCCTGAAGTCTATGCTTCCGTTTCGGTCGCTTCCCTTATATAATGGAGATTAATATATTTACACGGAATGTAAGGGATTAAGTGGTTTAATGATCTAATGGTTTAATAGTTTAATAGTTTAATGATTTAATGGTGGAGCCATTTAAATGGCCTGCCGGCGGTAGAGCATCGCTTGCTGCGGGCAAGTACGCCAAAGGCTGCTGACGGCTTAGGGGAAGGCTTTTTCACGAATCAGGTGAATCCGGTTTTTCTGAGGCGTCTGGAATAGGGAGGGTGTGGCATGGAACTGAGGCAAATCCAATATTTCATCGAAGTGGCCAAACTTGAGCATGTGACTGAGGCATCGTACGCTTTGCACGTTTCGCAATCGGCGGTAAGTCGGCAAATTTTCAAGCTGGAAGCGGAGCTGGGCGTGGACTTGTTTATTCATGAAGGGCGCAAGGTCAAGCTGACGCCGATCGGCCGGCAGTTTTTAAACCAGATGGAGCAGCTGATGAAAGTCATCGACCATGCCCGTCAGGAGATCGAAGAATATTTGGATCCCGAGCGGGGGACCGTGCGGATCGGCTTCCCCAGCAGCTTGGCGGCGCGGATGGTTCCGGCGGTCGTTTCGGCTTTCCGCAAAAAGTACCCGTATGTCCATTTTCAACTGCAGCACGGCTCGTACAAAGAATTGATGGACTGGGTCGTCGAAGGGGAGATCAACCTGGCGGTGATGGGGCCGGTGCCGCAGCAGGAACCGCAAATCAACGGCGAGATTTTGTTCCGGGAAAAATTCGTGGCGCTCCTTCCCGCCGGACACCCTATGGCCGACCAGCCCTCTTTGAAACTTAGCGACTTGAAAAACGACGTGTTTGTCTTGTTTCCCAAAGGTTTCATTCTGCGCGATATCGTGGTGAGGGCTTGCGCCAATTTGGGGTTTCAGCCTAAGGTTGCTTTTGAAGGGGACGATCTGGATGCCATCAAAGGGCTGGTTTCCGCGGGCCTTGGCCTGACGCTGCTGCCGGAAATCGCCTTAAGCGAGCAGATTCCGCCGACGATTGTGACGGTGCCGATCAATGAACCGCAGGTCACCCGGGATGTCGGGGTCATCGTTCCGGCGGGGCGCGAAATGGCGCCGACGGAAAAGCTGTTTTACGAGTTCCTGAAGGAGCTTTCGCCTCAGGCGCTGGGTTATATATCCCCTGGTTAAGCGAACCGAAAAATTTTTAATAATTAAGGACCGTGAAAATAATCACTTTCATGGTCCTTTTTTGTAGAAAATGTGGTACAATTTATTGGGATTGTTGCAGGTTGAGATGTGCCTTTTTTCACTAACCAAAAATGGTTGGAGAAAGAGAAGGTTGGAACACTAAGGAACAAGCAAGTCACTCAAGATCTATTGCAAAGGAGAATCGGAAATGTCAGAAACAATTGCCGAAACGAAGACGGAGCAAGGCGGCGCCTTGTCTGCCGGGCAGCAGGAGCGTGAACTTCTGGAGCAGCTGTTGAAGCCGGAAGTTCAGGAATCCTTGAGCGTGCTGGTAGAGCAGCTTCCTAAATTAACGGAAATGGTCGGCGCGCTGACCAAATCGTATGATTTTTTCAAATCATTGTCGACGGACGAAGTGCTGAAAAACGACATGGTTGGCGGTTTCGCGGAGGTGGCCGGACCGGTGGTGGGCACGGTGAAGAAAGTAGCCGCCAACGTCATCGAAGCCAGAGATCGGGCTGAAGAAAGCCAGGAGGTAATCGGCTTGTTCGGTCTGCTTAGAATGCTTAAGGATCCGCAGGCGCAAAAGCTGTTTCGCTTTGTGAATGCTTATCTTCAAGTCTCTGGCGCACGCGACAGTCAACAAAAATAACGGAGGATAATAACCATGGCAAAAGAAATTGTAATTTTAGGTGCCGGTTACGGCGGTGTGCTTAGCGCTTTGACCGTTCGCAAATATATGGACAGATCGGAAGCGCAGGTGACGGTCGTTAACCAATACCCGACGCATCAGATCATTACGGAGCTGCATCGTCTGGCTGCCGGCAGCATTTCCGAACGGGCTGTGGCGCTGCCGCTGGATAAGCTGTTTAAAGGAAAAGACATCGATCTGCGTATCGCCACGGTCAAGAGCTTTTCGGTGGATAATAAAGAAATTAAGCTTTCCGACGGTTCGACCCTGACTTATGACGCGCTGGTGGTCGGGCTTGGCAGCAAAACGGCCTACTTCGGCATCCCGGGTCTGGAGGAGCACAGCATGGTGCTGAAATCGGCCGGCGACGCCAACGCGATTTACAAGCATATCGAGGAGCGGATCAGCGAGTATGCCAAGTCCGGCAATGAAGCGGACGCCACGATCCTGATCGGCGGCGGCGGTTTGACCGGCGTCGAGCTGGTTGGGGAAATCGCCGACCAGCTGCCGAAGCTGACGAAGAAATACGGCGTGGACCGCGAAGCGATCAAGCTGCTGCTCGTGGAAGCGGGGCCGAAGATTTTGCCGGTGTTGCCGGATTCTTTGATCGAACGCGCGACGGCGAGCCTGGAGAAACGCGGCGTGAAATTTTTGACTGGGTTGCCGGTGACGAATGTCGCGGGCAATGTAATCGATTTGAAGGACGGCCAAAAAATCGTGGCCAACACTTTCGTCTGGACAGGCGGCGTGCAAGGCAATCCGCTCGTGGGCGAGTCCGGCCTGGAAGTGAACCGCGGACGCGCTTCGGTCAACGAATTCTTGCAGTCCGTTTCCCATCCGGACGTGTTTGTGGTCGGCGACAGCGCGGTATTTATGGGACCTGACGGCCGCCCGTATCCGCCGACGGCGCAAATCGCCTGGCAAATGGGCGAGCTGACCGGCTACAACCTGTTCGCTTTCTTGCGCGGCAAAAAGATGGAAGGGTTCGAACCGGTCAACTCCGGTACGCTGGCCAGCCTTGGCCGCAAGGACGCCGTAGCGACGATCGGCGCCAACAACACCGAGCTGCGCGGCCTGCCGGCCACGATGATGAAAGAAGCGAGCAACATCCGCTATTTGTCGCACATTAAAGCTCTGGACGCCCTGGCTTATTAATTTAGCCGGGCTCTAGCGAAAAAAAGCGCCCGGGACATTAGATCCCGGGCGCTTTTTTTGGTTTTATTCTATTTAAACTACCCCGTGCGCCAGCATCGCGTCGGCGACTTTCAGGAAGCCGGCGATGTTTGAGCCGACCACCAGGTTTCCGGGATGGCCGAACTCTTCGGCGGCTTTTACACTATTGGCATAGATGTTCTTCATGATGCCTTTGAGCTTTTCGTCCACTTCCTCGAAGGTCCAGGACAATCTCGCGCTGTTTTGCGCCATTTCCAGGGCGGAAACGGCAACGCCGCCGGCATTGGCCGCTTTGGCCGGGCCGAAATATACTCCGCTGTTCAGATACACCTCGATCGCTTCCAGCGTCGAAGGCATGTTGGCGCCCTCGGCCACGAATTTCACGCCCCCGGCGACAAGCTGCTTCGCCGCAGCTTCATCGATTTCGTTTTGCGTCGCGCACGGCAGGGCGATATCGCAAGGGATGCTCCAGATGTTGCGGCAGCCCTCATGGTATTCCGCACCCGGATGCTCGTTCACGTATTCCTTGATCCGTTTTCTTTCGACTTCCTTCAACCGTTTGACCGTCTTCAGGTCGATGCCGTTCGGATCGTACACGTAACCGTTCGAATCGCTGCACGCGACCACCTTGGCTCCGAGCTGCTGCGCCTTTTCGATGGCGTAGATCGAAACGTTGCCGGAACCGGACACGACGACCGTTTTGCCTTCAAAAGTTTCGCCTTTGCTGGCCAGCATTTCCGCCGTGAAGTACACCAGACCGTACCCCGTCGCTTCGGTGCGCGTCAGGCTGCCGCCGTACGTCAGGCCTTTCCCCGTCAACACGCCGGTTTCGCTGCCGTAAAGGCGTTTGTACTGGCCGAACATGTAGCCGATTTCCCGTCCTCCTACGCCGATATCTCCGGCAGGCACATCCATGTCGGGACCGATGTATTTGGCCAGCTCGGTCATAAAGCTCTGGGTGAATCTCATGACCTCCAGCTCCGATTTGCCTTTGGGATCGAAGTCCGAGCCGCCTTTCCCGCCGCCGATCGGCAAGCCGGTCAGCGAATTTTTGAAAATTTGCTCGAAGCCGAGGAATTTAATGATGCTGGCATTTACCGACGGATGAAAACGAAGCCCGCCTTTGTAAGGCCCAATCGCGCTGTTGAATTGCACGCGGAAGCCGCGGTTAACCCGCACTTTGCCCTGATCGTCCACCCACGGAACGCGGAAGCTGATCAAACGCTCCGGCTCCACGATTCTTTCGAGGATGCCGCTTTCCTGGTATTTCGGATGTTTGGCAAACACCGGAACCAGCGAATCCAAAATCTCCTTCACCGCTTGATGGAATTCGTGTTCTCCCGGATTGCGTTTTTGTACGGTTTCATAAACTTCAGCCACATAGCGGCCGGCTTGTTCCAGTGCCTCGTTTTGCTGTGTAATCGCCATTTGGATCCACCCTTTCTCGCTAAAAACATGTTCTACTTTTCACGTTTTTTATGACCTTTATTGTAATATCTATGTAAGCTTTAAACAAAGCTAATTATAGATCAACTTCATGAGCAATTGAGATCAACTTCGCCGAGCGGCCGCTCAAGTCGCGGATTTACGCAGAAAAAAAGCAAAAGCCCTGATATAGTATGCGCCAAACGGCGGCCAAACCGGCTGGAAATTTCGAAAAAATAGGGGCGGTCATTCAGGCATAAAAAAAGCGGAAGAACCTTTCGGTTTCCTCCGCTTTTTGTTTCTTATCAGGATTGGAACGAGTTCCAGGACGTCACTTGATCTATGCCCAAGCGTGGTGTGGCGTGAGCCGGTTTGGCCGCTTTGCCGATGGCGATGAGGACAATCGGTTTGAGCGTTCCGGGAACCTGGAAAACCTCGACGAATTTTTCCGGATTATAGCCGCCCATCGGTACGGTGTCGTAGCCTTTCGCTTTGGCGATCAGCATCAGCTGCATGGAGATCAGACCGGCGTCGAGCAAGTTGACCTGATGGAGCCGCTCGTCTCCCAAACCTCCGTACATTTGCTGCAAACGTTCGACAAAATTGGTTTTCACCTCTTCGGTCATCGCGCCCATCGCCACGGACTGGCTGTAAATCGCATCGGCCTGCTCGTAGGACTTCAGGTCGCCAAGCACCGCGATAACGGCGGAAGCTTCCACGACCTGCTGCTGGTTGTTGGCGATCGGCAGCAGCTTTTGCTTCAGCTCGTCTTCGTCAATCACCAAAAACCGCCAGGGCTGCAAATTGGAAGAGGAAGGAGCGGAAAGCGAAAGCTCCAGCATTTCCTTCAGTTCTTCCCGGGAGATTTTCACCGACGGATCGTAAGCGCGAACCGAATGTCTTTCCCGAAGTACCGTATAAAAATCGTTCAGATTTACTGTCTCTGCCGTACTCATATCCAAAATCATCCTTTCTTTATAAAATGATCTCGATCACAGTATAAAGCCTAACTGTTAGTATTACAAGTACAGTTTGAAATGATACCGGCTAAATGTTGACTCGGCGTAAACGGGCGAAAAGCCGGCCATCGGTGAAAGCCGTAAGGAAAACTTGCCGCGCAAAAAAATACCCCCGCCCAAGGCGGAGGTTCAAGAGAAAACTATATGTTGAGTTTGGAGGAACCGTTAGGTTATTTAGGTAAATTGCATTATTGCAGCAGCGAGATCAGCATCGGGGCCGCGCCCAACGTGAACAAGGCGGCCAAAATCATGGAGATGCTGGAGATCGTGCCGGTCAGCGAGCTTAGCTCAAACGCTTTGGACGTTCCGGTGCCGTGGGCGCTCGTGCCGAACAATACGCCGCGCGCCACCTCGTTTTCGATACGGAACAGCTTCACGACCAGCGGCCCGAGCATCGTTCCGAGCAGGCCGGTAATAATGACGAACACGGCCGTAATATTCGGCACGCCGCCGATGACCTGGGAGACGTTCATAGCGATCGGCGTCGTAATCGAACGGGGGATCAGGCTTGTGATCAGATCGTTGTCCAGATGCAGCCACTCGGCCAGGAAGGCCGAAGAGAACATCGCCACCACCGAACCGGTCAGTACGCTGATGAGAATTTCCACCGCGTGTTTTTTCAGAACATTGTAGTATTTATATAGCGGAACGGCAAAAGCGACGGTGGCGGGCTGCAGCATCGTGCTAAGCCATTTTCCCCCGGCCTGGTACGTTTCGTAAGGAATTTGCGCCCACATCAGGCCGATGACCAGAAACAGCGGCGTAATCAGCAGCGGGGACAAATAAACTTTAGGCCGGATTTTGTACAGCCGTTTGGCCAGATAATAAATCACCAATGTAAAAACAAGGCTAAGCAAACCGGTGATCATGAGCTGTGACGCTCCTTTCGTTTGGAAATGCGGGAGGCGACAAGCCCCGAGCTGATCATGACGATCAAGGTGCTGAAAATGACGACGATCAAAATCCGCACGCCTTCGCTTTCCAGCAGCGGCATATATTTCATAATGCCAACGGCGGACGGAATAAAGAACAGCAGCAGCTCGGCGAGCAGCCAGTTTGCGCCTTGTTCGATCCACGCCAGCTTGACGATGTTGGTTTTCAGGAGGACAAACAACACGAAAATGCCCAAAATCGAGCCGGGTACCGGCAGATGAAGCAGCTTTGCAAGCTCGTTCATGACAAAGGTGAATATAAATAAAACCGCTACTTGAAATACGCCCTTGCCGGCCGTTTTCATTATTTTCATCGTGTTCATGGTGAACGGAAGCTCCTTCCTGTCGGTTTTGCATCGTTGATAATGAAAATAATACACCGATTGTTTTCATGGGTAAAATGAATATACTGAATGAATAACATTCCAATTGGCTATCGATAGGTTGTGAAAGGAGTGTCTTCAAATTTGGATATTCGGCAAATGCAATATTTGATCGAGGTTGCCCGGTTCAAAAGCTTTACGAAAGCGGCCGAAGCGCTGTATATCACCCAGCCGACCATCAGCAAGACGATCAAAAGCATGGAGGACGAACTGGGCGTCGTATTGTTCGATCGGGTCGGCAAAAAAATCGTGCTCACCGATGCCGGTCAAATCATAGTGGGACAAGCGCAGCAAATCGTCACCTCGTTCCAAAACCTGGTGGCGGAGCTGGACGACCTGCGGAATTTGAAAAAAGGGCATATCCGGATCGGACTTCCCCCGATGGTGGGATCGAGTTTTTTTCCGAAAGTGATCGGGCAGTTTCATCAGAAATATCCGGACATTTCGATCCAGCTGTTTGAGGACGGGGCCAAAAAGGTGGAGTCGGATGTGGTCGGCGGGGCGCTTGATGTCGGCGTTATCGTGCTGCCGGCGACGGCGGAGGAATTAAGCAGTTTTCCGTTCGTGGAAGAGAAGCTCAACCTGGTCGTGCACCCGTCCCACCCGCTTGCGGAGCGGCAGGCGGCGGAATTGTCCGAGCTGGCCCAGGACGGGTTCGTCCTGTTTCGGGAGGATTTTACGCTGCATGACCGGATCATTAACGAATGCGCCAAGGCCGGATTTCAGCCGCATGTCATTTACGAGAGTTCGCAATGGGACCTTATCAGCGAAATGGTCGCGGTCGGCCTCGGCATCACGCTGCTGCCGGAAACGATCTGCCGCGAGGTGGATGACGAGCGCGTAAGGATCATTCCGCTGGTAAAGCCGATCATCCCCTGGAAGCTGGGCATCGTCTGGCGGGACGACCGCTATTTGTCCTTTGCGACGAGGGAGTGGATCCGCTTTGCGCAGCAGGAGTTAACGGGGGGCCCGGGATAATATTTCCTGAAATGTTCGAAATTAAAGGCGCAACCGGCAATATTTGCGCTTGTCCGTACCGCACGGGGGCTCTATAATTGCCGGATGGGTGTCTTAAATTTGAATTAGGGGACAGAGCCTAAATGCATTTATTCAGAAAAAAATCGATAACCTCCATGCTTGCGGAGAAAAACGCGGCCGGCACCACGCTCAAAAAAGAGCTTGGCGTCTTTGATTTAACCATGCTTGGCATCGGATGCGTCGTCGGGACGGGCATCTTCGTGCTCACCGGCGTTGCGGCGGCGCAGCATGCCGGGCCGGGACTTGTTCTTTCCTTTATTCTGGCCGGGATCATCTGCGCCTTTTGCGCGCTATGTTATGCCGAATTCGCTTCGATGGTTCCCGTGTCGGGGAGCGCCTATACCTATAGCTACGCTACCTTCGGGGAGCTTGTCGCCTGGATTCTCGGCTGGGACTTGATGCTGGAATACGGATTTGCCGCTTCCATGGTGGCCAGCGGCTGGTCGGGCTATTTTCAGGGCCTTGCCGCCGGGTTTGGCATAGCCCTGCCGCATGCGATCAGCAGCGCCTTCGATCCTAAAGCCGGGACCTATGTCGACGTTCCCGCCGTTTTGATCGTGCTGCTGCTTACGTTTATCGTATCCCGCGGATCGAAGGAGTCGTCGCGGCTGAACTCGATCATGGTCATTGTCAAAATCGCCGTGATCGCGTTGTTTGTCGTTGTCGGCGCCTTTTACGTGAAGCCGGGCAACTGGACGCCGTTCATGCCGTTTGGATTCAGCGGCGTCGTTACCGGGGCGGCGACGGCCTTCCTTTCTTATCTCGGCTTTGATGCCGTCGCCACAGCCGCCGAGGAGGTGCGGAACCCGCAGAAGGATCTGCCGCGCGGCATCCTCTGGTCGCTGGCGATTTGCTCGCTGCTGTATGTCCTCGTCACGGCGGTGCTTACCGGGATCGTTCCGTATTCGCAGCTGAACGTCAAAAATCCGGTCGCCTTCGCCCTGCAGTACATCGACCAGAACTGGGCGGCCGGATTTATTTCGCTGGGAGCCATCGTCGGCATAACGACCGTGCTGTTTGTGCTGCTGTTCGGCCAAAGCCGGCTCCTGTACGCGATCGGGCGGGACGGATTGCTTCCCGGGAAGCTGGCCCGGCTGCATCCCCGGACCGGGGTTCCTTCCGTCAGCATCTGGACGACCGGCATCGCGGTCGCGGTGTTGGCCGGTCTGATTCCGCTCGGCCGGCTCGCCGACTTGGTCAGCATCGGCACGCTTTTTGCCTTTATCACGGTATCGCTCGGGGTTGTCATTTTGCGCCGGACCCGCCCGGATTTGCCCCGCTCGTTCAAAGTGCCGTTGGTGCCCTGGATCCCGCTGCTGGCCGTGTTGACCTGCGGCTATTTATTAACCAGCTTGCCGCGGATAACTTGGATCGCCTTCCTCGTTTGGATGATTTTCGGGTTATTGGTGTATGTGCTGTACGGGTACCGGCACAGCGAACTGTCCGGTTCGGCGGGCAGACAGCAGGGCAATTAAAGTTGCGGTGCGAGGGGCCCGGCCGGCCCAAAAGCGCGTTGTATATTTCCCGCAGTACAGGCAATAGTAAACGAGAGCGTTGCAGCTAGGATTTTGGAGAATAAGGAGAGAATGCTCTGTGAGATTGGCCTTGATCTGTGCGGTAATGGTCGGCATGCTGCTTGGCCCCGCGGCACCGCAAACCGTTAACGCCGATTCGCCCCATCATTTCGGGTTCAAAAAAAGCGTAAACGGAAGTCTTCCTTCGATTAACGAGGAGGGTTTCAAAGAGATCGTCGATAAACATGGGGCAATTTTTCTCGGCGATACCTCCCGGAAGGAATTGTTTCTCACGTTCGACAACGGTTATGAAAACGGGTATACCGCGCCGATTCTTGACACGCTGAAGGCGAAGAAGGTGCCGGCCGTCTTTTTCGTCACCGGACATTATGTGAAGGATCAGCCCGAGCTGTTAAAGCGGATGGTTGCCGAAGGGCATCTTATCGGAAATCATTCCTGGAGCCATCCGGATATGACCACGATTTCCGACGAGCGAATCCGCGACGAACTGGAACGCGTCAAGCAGGAGACGGCGAAGGTGACCGGCCGTCAAGAGATGAAATATCTGCGGCCGCCCCGTGGCATTTTCAGCGACAGAACGCTGCGGGTGACGAAAGAGTTGGGGTACACCAACGTGTTTTGGTCGGTGGCCTACAAGGATTGGGATGTCAAGGCCCAAAGAGGCGCAGATTACGCATACCGGCAAGTGGTCTCTCAACTGCATCCCGGCGCGGTGATTCTGCTGCATTCCGTGTCCAAGGACAACGCGGCGGCTTTGGGCTCCATCATTGATGAAGCCCGGCGCCAGGGGTACGAGTTCAAAAGCCTGGATGAACTCCGCCAAGGCGGCGGGGCAGGGCAGTAATGGAAAAGGATCGTAACGGCAATGGGGACAATTCTAGCTCTACAAGCCCGCCGGTACGATCCTTTTTGCGGAATCGAGGGAAATAGAGGTAAAAAAGGGCGTTATCCCCTACCGAGATTGGGGGTCTAGCTATATTAGCGGCACTTTTTACCGCTATTTTTTGAAAATGAGCGGGAAAAGGCTTCTTTTTCAAGTTCAGCCCCCAATAGGGCCTAAAAGTTCCGCTATCCTGCGACCGAGGGACAAAATCACGAAAATAGCGCCACAATTTACCGTTATTTCCGGCAACAATGGTTTGCCCGTCCCGATCCCATCCCATCCCATATCCTTCGCACGCACCTGCAAAGCTTTATCCGAAAACGAAGCCAGTTCCTTATTTAAGTGAAAAAAAGACGCCAGAACCCGGGTAGCTTTACCCCGGCAGGCGTCTTTTTCTTTCTAATATGTGGAACTTCGGGCTCGCTTGACTTTCATGATGAGCGAAATTATAATTAGGCTTGCTAATAAATAGGTTTCCTAATTATTAAATCGTGAAAATAAATGGAAAGCTGAGGTGATCACCGGTGCATTCCAGCGATAATTCGCAGGCGCATAAGCTTATGCTGGCGCTGCACCGCTTGCGGAGACTGGATATGAATAAAATGGCGCCGTTAACGTTCAAACCAAGCGAATTCAGACTGATGTATTCTATTCTTCAAGGGCTTGAACAGGAGCCGCGGGGCATCACCGTCTCCGAGCTCAGCACAAGGATGGGAGTGGCTTCGCCCACCGTCACGCCGCAGATTCGCAGCCTGGAAGAACAAGGGCTTGTGCATCGCTACAACGATCAGGAGGATCGCCGGGTCGTGCGCGTCAAGCTGACGGAGCAAGGCCATCAGGCGTTTCGCACAGCGGCGGAACACCGATCCAAGCAAATTCAAAACTTATGCGATTTTTTGGGCGAAGAGAAAAGCAACCAATTGATCGAGCTGCTGCACGATGTACACCGGTATTTCGAATCGCAGATCAATCAAAATAAAAAAACCGAGTGACTCGGATATGTGGAGATGATGGAATTGATCAAACTTTTCCGCTATTTGAAACCATACCGCTGGCTGGTCGCCGGGGTGCTCGCCCTCGTCTTTCTTCAGACGTTGTCCGAGCTGTATTTGCCGACGCTGATGGCCGATATCGTGGATGTCGGGGTCGTCAAAGGTGACACGCCGTATATCTGGCGGGTAGGCGGATTTATGCTGCTTGTGGCGCTGGGCGGGATGGCCTGCTCGATCGGAGCGAGTTACTTCTCGTCCAAGGCGGCGTCGGGATTCGGCAAACGGCTGCGCGCCAAGATGTTTAACCATGTGTCCAACTTTTCGCTGGAAGAGTTCGACAAGGTGGGCACCGCTTCGCTGATCACCCGGACGACAAACGACATTACCCAAGTTCAGCAGGTGCTGATCATGATGATGCGGATGATGGTGATGGCGCCGCTCATGTGTTTGGGCGGGATCATCATGGCCGTATCGAAGAACGCGGAATTGTCCCTGGTGCTGGTGGTCGTCCTGCCGGTGCTGGCCGGGTCGATCTGGCTGATCGCCGGCAAAGGGATTCCGCTGTTTAAGGCGATTCAGAAAAAAATCGACAGGCTGAACCTCGTCATGCGCGAGAGTCTGACCGGCATCCGGGTTATCCGCTCGTTTAACCGGACCGCTTACGAAAGCAAACGGTTTGACGCGGCCAACCTCGATTTGACGGATACTTCGATTCGGGTCAATAAAATCATGGCCTTCATGATGCCGATCATGATGCTGGTGATGAACCTGTCTTCGGTAGCGATTATTTGGTTCGGCGGGCTGCGGATCGACGCCGGGCAAATGCAGGTAGGGGACCTGATGGCTTTTCTGCAGTATGCGATGCAAATTATGTTTTCACTCGTCATGGTTTCGATGATGTTCGTCATGGTTCCCCGCGCTTCCGCTTCCGCCGTGCGGATCAACGAGGTGCTGGACATGGTTCCGGAGATCAAGGATGCCGACGTGGCGGCGGCGATGTCCGGGCAAAAAGGTTACGTGGAATTTCAAAACGTCTCCTTCAGCTATCCCGGAGCGGAACAGCCGGCGGTGCAGGACATTACGTTCAGCGCCAAGCCGGGCGAGGTGACCGCGATCATCGGCGGAACGGGTTCCGGGAAATCGACGCTGATCAGCTTGATTCCGCGGTTTTACGACGTCGATGAGGGACGCGTGCTGGTGGACGGCGTCGATGTGCGGGAGATGAAACAGGAGGAGCTGCGGCGCAAAATCGGCTTCGTTCCGCAAAAAGCGGTGTTGTTCTCCGGCAGCATCAATGACAACATCCGCTACGGCAAAGAGGACGCCACCGACGAGGAGATCCGGCACGCGGCCGAGATCGCCCAGGCGAGCGATTTTATCGCCGAGATGGAGCAGGGCTACGAATCGGTGATCGCTCAAGGAGGCACCAACGTGTCGGGCGGGCAGAAGCAGCGGCTTTCCATCGCCCGGGCGCTCGTGCGGAAGCCGGAAATTTACATTTTCGACGACAGCTTCTCCGCGCTCGATTTTAAAACGGACGCGAAGCTGCGCGCCGCCTTGAAGCAGGAGACCGGGGAAGCGACGGTCATTATCGTGGCCCAGCGGGTAAGCACTGTGCTTGACGCCGACCGCATCATCGTCATGAATGAAAGCCGGATCGCCGGGATCGGCAATCACCGCGAACTGATGGAAACCTGCGACGTGTATAAAGAGATCGTTTATTCACAGCTTTCGGAGGAGGAGATTGCATGAGTCAGGAGCAAAAAGGCGCGGGCGCCTCTGGGCAGCCTGCCGGCAGACCTCCGGGGCTGAGAGGACACGGTCCGAGACATCCCGGACCGGGAGGGCCCGGGGGACCCGGCATGAGCATGCCGGCCGAGAAAGCAAAGGACTTCAAAGGGACTTTAAAGCGGCTTATCCGTTATTTGCGGCCGCATCAATATCAATTGGCAGCCGTGCTTGTCATGGCGGTTTTAAGCACCGTGTTCAGCATCGTCAGCCCCAAGGTGATGGGGAAAGCGACGACCAAGCTGTTTGAGGGAATCATGGCGAAGCTCCAAGGTGTCCCCGGGGCGGCGATCGATTTTGCGTACGTGTGGCAGATCATCATGGTCCTGGTGGGACTTTACGTATTAAGCTCGCTGTTCAGTTATGTGCAGCAGTACCTGATGGCCGGCGTCGCGCAGAAAACGGTGTACGACTTGCGCCGCGATGTGAACGCCAAGCTGAACCGGCTGCCTTTGAAATACTTCGACGCTCGTACCCACGGCGAAATTCTCAGCCGGGTCACGAACGACGTCGACAATATCAGCAATACCTTGCAGCAAAGCTTGACGCAACTGATCACCTCGATCTTGACGATTATCGGCGTCATCGTGATGATGCTGTCGATCAGCCCGCTGATGACGCTGATTGCCGTGCTGACGCTGCCGCTCAGCGTGCTGGCGATCACCCAGGTCGCCAAACGCTCGCAGAAGCAGTTCGTCCGCCAGCAGGCAGAGCTGGGCAAACTTAACGGCCATGTAGAGGAAATGTATACCGGCCACAAAATCATCAAGGCGTTCGGCCGCGAGAAAACGTCGCTTGAGCAGTTTGACGACATTAATGAGCGGCTGTACACGGCAGGCTGGAAGGCGCAGTTCATTTCCGGCGTCATCATGCCGATCATGAGCTTTATCGGGAACATCGGCTATGTGCTCGTGTCCGTGGTCGGCGGCATCCTCGTCACCAAACGGACGATCGAGATCGGCGATGTGCAGGCCTTCATCCAATACGCGCGGCAGTTTACGATGCCGATCACGCAAACGGCGAACATCGCCAACATCATTCAATCGACGGTCGCTTCGGCGGAACGCGTATTCGAAATTTTGGACGAAGAAGAGGAAGTGCCGGAATCGGCCCGGCCGGAGGTGCTCAAAGAGCCGCGCGGCGAGGTGGCCTTCAATCACGTGAAGTTCGGATACGATCCTCAGCATCCGCTGATCGAGGATATGAACATTAATGTATCGCAGGGGCAAACGATCGCGATCGTCGGACCTACCGGGGCCGGCAAAACAACGCTGATCAACCTGTTGATGCGGTTCTATGAAGTGGGCGACGGGGCGATTACCGTGGACGGCGTCAACATCGCGGAGATGAAGCGCGGCGACCTGCGCAGCATGTTCGGCATGGTGCTGCAGGATACGTGGCTGTTCAACGGCACGATCCGCGACAATATCGCCTACGGGCGCGAAGGCGCGACCGAGGAGGAAGTGGTGCGGGCGGCCAAAATGGCCTACGCCGATCACTTTATCCGCACGCTGCCGGACGGATATGATACGATCCTGAACGAAGAGGCCTCCAATATCTCGCAGGGTCAGAAACAGCTGCTGACGATCGCGCGGGCGATTTTGGCCGACCCGGCCATTCTCATTTTGGATGAAGCCACGAGCAGCGTCGACACCCGGACCGAGGTGCAGATCCAGAAAGCGATGAACGAACTGATGAAGGGCAGAACAAGCTTTGTCATCGCCCACCGCCTTTCGACGATCAAGGACGCCGATCTGATCCTAGTCATGAATCACGGTTCGGTGATCGAAAAAGGTACGCATGAACAATTGCTGGCCGCAAAAGGATTCTACGCCGATCTGTACAACAGCCAGTTTACGAAAGGCAGCTTCGAGCCGGAGGCGGTGTAGAAGAGGCAATCATTTAAATATCCTATAAACGATATAAGTTGAACTAAAGAAATACGGAGGTTAGGCAAGAGGATTCAATATTCTAAGCATTTCACACGGTTGCCCTGAACCGTACAATCATTAGTGCAACTTAAATAGCAAAAGCCGGGCGCACCGCAAAGTGCGTACCGGCTTTTTATAATCCAACTTTCGCAGAAAGAAAACGAACTTAAAAGCTGGTTGCGCATGGGTTTAACAGCGCTGGAATGCGGGGCTTCTAGCCGCTGGGTAGAGGGGGAATCCCACGAAAGGCAAAAGTGCAGGCGGTTTTTGTCGAAACTCCTCAAAACCGGTGGTTCAAAGGTAAAAGTGCAGTTCATTTCCGGCCAAAAGCTGCCTTTTTATCCGATAGCCTCGAAAAAGATGCACTTTTGCATTTCAATCGCTCTAAATTGGTGATTTACGGAAAATAGAATGCACTTTTGCAGTTGATCCCATTAGGCCGTCCTTCTTCCCATGAAAACGATAAACTCGGCTTCCAGCTTAAACTCCACCAGCAGATGATTGGCTTTCCCCCAATTATACCAAGGCTTACTTGCCTATTCTGTGCTGAGAAAGATGAGTTATAATTTAAGCCGCGGGCCTGAAAGGCTTTAGCCGCAGTTCCTTTTTTTTCGTGGTTTTCACAGGTGGCTTTATGAACACCGCGATGACGACCGCGGCTAGGCAGAGCAGGCCGATGACGATGAACGCCGGCTTGAAGCCGCCCAGCATCACGGCGATGAACGAGCCGGATAGCGCGCCGATGCCGAAGCCCTGATAGATGAGGCCGTAGTTTTTGCTGTGGTTGGCCAGGCCGAAGAAGTCGCCGACAATCGCCGGAAAGATCGTGATATTGCCGCCGAAGCAAAAGGCGATAGCCGCCACGCAGGCGAAGAACAGCCCGTAATTCAGCTCAGCGAAGCTCAAGGTGAACACCGCCGCCGCCGTTACCGCCAGCGCCCCGCCGATCAGGCCCAGCCGGCTCGTCTTATCGGACAGCGCGCCCAGCACCAGCCTGCCCGACGTATTGAATAAAGCGATCAGCGCGACCGCGTTGGCCGCGGCGGCCTCGTTAAGCCCAGCCAGCTGAATGCCGATGTCCTTCACGATGCCGATCAGATAAAGCCCGCTCATACAGGCGGTAAAAAAGATCGCAAACAGCATGTAAGCCTCTTTCGTGCGCAGCATTTCACCCACGGTATAATTACGCGGCATTATGCCTGCGGCTTTGTCCGCGCCGTGCGAGGGCGATTTGGCGGCCGGAGCGGCGGGCGAATCCTGCGCCTCGCGCACGAGCAAGGAACCGGCTGCAATCAGCGCCATGACGATTAACCCCCAGTACAGAAACGCTCCGGAAACGCCGGCGGATTCAAGCAAAGCCCCGTTGACATACTTGAACAGCAGGCTGCCCGTGCCGTAAGCCCCGACGGAAACGCCGGAGATAAGACCTTTGCGGCCGGGGAACCATTTCAGCAAATTGGACAGCGAGGTGATATAAGCCGTTCCGTCCGCAAAGCCGACCATCACGCCGGCGAGCAGATACAACATCGGAAGGGAACTTGCCTGCGAGCTTAACATCAGGCCCAGCCCCAACAAAATGCCTGCCGCCGCCGTCAGCCTGCGCAGACCGAAACGGTCCTGCAGCTTGCCCGCAAACAATGTGGCAAAGGCGAGCGCAAAGCTTGTGATGGAGAAGGTTGTGGAAACGGAGCCAAGCTCCCACCCGAATTTGTCCGCTAATGGCTGGTTAAACAGACTCCAGGTATAGATGGTGCCAAGGCCCATCTGCATAATAATGGTGCCCAATACGATCGGCCACCGCTTTCCGGATATGCCGCTCATCGCCATTCCTTCTTTCTCTCTCGATTCCGCAAGAGCTCTCTGCACCCTTATTGTAAACGAATACGCGCGGCGCTTGGCGGGAACGGGAACGAAATGACGCGAATACGGAATGAACTGCGGCTACAACCGCATGAGCTGCCGGAATTCCTTCGCTTTGCCGCGGCTGACCGGCACCTCAAAATCCAGATCGCGCAGCCGCAGCAGATAGGTATTGTTGAACCATGGAATAATTTCCTTGATTTTGCCGAGATTCACGATGTAGGAGCGGTGACAGCGAAAAAAATGCTCCCGCGGCAGACGCGCCTGAAAATCGCTGATGCTGAGCGCCACCGTGTATTCCCCGCTCTTCGTCATCACGCTGGTGGTCTTCTCCCGGGCGGCCGCATAATAAATGTCGTCGATTTCCACGACAATAATTTTCTCGTTTTTCCACAGGTTAATCTTGCCGCTTACGCTCCTTCCTTCCCCTGTGCCTCCGCTTCGGGCCGTGTGGGCCGCCTCCAGTTTGCCGAGCATATGCTGTATCCGCGACTCGCTGTAAGGCTTGAGAATATAATCAAAGGCTTCCAGTTCGAACGCTTCCGCGGCATGCTCTTTATACGCCGTGGTGAACACGATGAAAGGTCTGGCGGAAAATTTGCTGATCGTCTGAGCCAGCAGCATGCCGTCAATCGAGGGGATATTGATATCCAGAAACAGTACGTCAACCTCCCGGCTTTGCAAGAACTTTAACGCCTCCAGCCCATCCTCGAAACAGGCTTCGACCGTGATCGCGCTGTAGCGCTCGATCAAGTAAGCCAATTCCCGGCGGGCCAGTTCTTCGTCTTCGATGATGATCGCTTTCATGAGATCTCCTTCTTGAGGTCAAAATAGATCGCCGTTCCTTTGTCCAGCCTGTGGATCCTAAGCCCTTCCCCGTAGATCAGCTTTACTCTGCGGTGTACATTGTAGAGCCCGATCCGGTTGTCTTCCATGGAGCCTTCGTATACCTTGCGTATCGTTTCCGGCTCGATGCCGGCGCCGGTGTCGACAATGCCGATACGCACGGTGTCTCCGCGGTCTTTGACCGATATCGTGACCGTACCCTTGCCTTTTCCCTTCAAAATTCCGTGGACGATCGCATTCTCCACCAGCGGCTGAATGATCAGACTCGGAATTCGCACCTGCGTATCGTCGATATCGTAGCGCACCTCCAGCCGGCTGCCGAAACGGGCCTGCTCGATCTCCACATACTGCCGCACCTGCTGCAGCTCCTTGCTGAGATCGATCATCTCGTCCGTCAGCTCCAGATTGTAGCGCATGTATCCGGACAAATTGACGATCAGTTCGCGCGCTTTTTCCGGATCGACACGGATGGAGGAAGCGATCGCGTTGAGCGCGTTGAACAGGAAATGCGGGTGAATCCGCGTCTGCAGCGCCTTGAGCTCGGCCTTGTTGGCCATCTGCTTAAGGTCCTCAATACGCGAAACCTCCATCAGTGTGGAGATCATCTGCGATAGCCCAACGGCCATCGCCTGCAGCGAGTAAGTGATTTTATGCGCTTTGGCATAATAAATTTTCAGCGCCCCCGTCACCTCCCCCTTTTCTTTGAGCGGGATAATGATCTGCGACTTGATCCGGGGGTCGATATGGGCGGCCTCGTTATTGCGGATCGTAATTTCCCCGTTGGCCAACGAACTCTTTGTCTCATCGCTCACGATTTCATGCCGGTTCGCATAATGTTCCTCCCCCAAGCCCACGTAAGCGAGAATATACCGGGTATCGGTGAGCGCCACGGCGTCCGCGGCGATTTCGGCCTGGATGATGCGGCAGATCGTTCGCAGCGATTCGGGCGTGATGGAGCGAAAATAAGGCAGCGTCTTGTTGGCGATATCGAGCGCCAGCTTGGCCTGCCTGGCGGCGATCCGCTCTTTCTCCCCTTCCACGCTCTGCACCAGCATCACGATCAATCCCACGCAGACCTGGCTGGCAATCATCGGCAGGGCGATCTGCGAAACGATGTTCAGCCCCAGCGAGTACGGCTCTGCCATCCAGAGAATCAGCAGCATCGTCAGCGCTTCACAGCCCATGCCGGCGGCGATGCCGACCACCCATTTTCGTTCCGCCGGCGTGCGGACGTATATGATGCTTGCAACAACGCCCGCAATCATGCTCGTTATGAGGCAGGGCAGCGAGGTCACCCCGCCGATGTCGATCAAGAAGCGGTGCGCGCCCGACAGCAGCCCGGTGATCAGGCCGACCGCCGGGCCGAAGAGTATGCCTCCCGCCATGATGGCGATAATCCGCACGTTGACCAGCGAGCCTTCAACGTTGATGCCGCTGTAGGTTCCGAAGATGGCGAACAGACTGAAAATGGCCGTAGCCAGCGCCAGCTCCTGACGGTTGTATTCTTTCTTCTGAAAAAGCTCCTTGAAGCGGGGCAGACGGGTTAGCACAAACAAACACATTTGCAGCAGCGCCGCCCGCTCCAGCAACTGCAGCAAAATAAACAAAGTGTGTTGCATCATTCATCCCTCCCCCCGGAATCGAGACGATCTTGTTTTTACCCTATCAAGGATATGCGTCATATTTCGTGATATATATCACATTTATAGCTGCGCATTTTTGATCTCAATCAAGGAAATGAATTGCGTCTTATGGCAAATTAAAAATATAAACAACGAGGAAAAGGGGAATGAACCATGACAAGCTTTACGTTTGAGGATCTGCAGCGGATCGATCGCGTCCGTTTGGGAGACGAGGTGCCGCTGGAGCTGTTTCGGGCAATCCGCTTGATCGGCATGCAGCAGGGTCTGCCATTGGAAGGCAAAGGAACGACGGCGTCGATCGGCCGCAAAATCGGCGAAAGCCTCCCGGTAGGGACGCTGGAGGAATTGCTGGAGCTGTTCGCCAAGCTGCGGATAGGACTGCCGCGCGTTTTACAGCGGGATGAGCGGCTGATCCGGATTGCGGTAGACGATTGCTTCTGCAAAGGGCTGCCTGTGATCGAAGAGAAAAAGGTATGCGACTTGGAGGGGGCAATTCTGGAAGGGGCGCTCGGCCGTATATTGAACCGCAAGGTGAGCGTCCGGGAGACCAAATGCAACGTATCCGGCGACGAGCATTGCGAATATGAGATCAGAATTTACGGGTGAGGACAGGAGGAGTAGGCTCCGGGACCGCATGGTAAGAGGGAGCGAGGCGCGGGCGCATGGGCTAACGGACACAGATGACGCTAAACTGGCGAAAATTCGAGTCGAAAAATTGTAACGGACCGAGGAGACCTTATTTTGGTCAAATCCGCCCCGATCGCCGTATTTCCAGCCCAATAACGCCTTTGGAGTCCGTTACAGCGGGAAATAACCGGGAAATGAGCGAATAAGGGTATCTCGGTCCGTTAGAGGAGGAAGGGGCTGCAGGCGACGGGGGGAGTATCCGGACCGAGGCCTGGATCAGGATCAGGATCGGGATCAGGATCGGGATCAGGATCAATTCCGCAAACGCTCGCCCCTGTATCACCGTTTAGCGGAGCGGAGCGGTAACGGATAACGTAATCATAGGCGTTCATAGCGCTCCTCAAAGGTTTCGCCGGAATCGACATGCCATTGGTTGATCGCTTCCCACAGGTACAGGGAAGCGATCGATCCATAAGGGGACCATGGCGCGGCCACCTGCTGCAAATATTTGCGGTCGTCCCGGTCCTCCATGGCGTACAGCCATTTGGCGGCCCGCTGCAAGCCGGCATCGCCGAACGATACGACGTCCTCCCGGCCCAAGGCGAAGATCAGGAACATCTCCGCCGACCATTTGCCGATACCTTTCACGGAGACAAGCGCATCTACGACGGCTGCATCGCTCATGTCCTCCAGCTTTTCCAGCTGGAGTTCGCCGGATAAAACCTTGCCGCATAAATCGCGGATATAAGCGACTTTGGAGGCGGAGAGTCCGGCGGCCCTCAGGCCGGCGTCCGATTGCGCCGAGAGAGCGGCCGGGGACAGCTCCCCGGCAAGCTCGATGACCCGGCCGCGGATGGTCGCCGCCGCCCTGACTGAAATTTGCTGGCTGATAATGGAGCGGGCCAGTTCGGCAAAATAAGGTCCCTGCGGTTTGGTCGCCAGGCCGCCGATCAAGGCCGTCAGGCGCCCCATTCGCGGGTCGGCGGCGGCCAGCGACCGGACGCGGGGGTCTTCGGGGTGAAGCTGGAATTTGGGGGGATTCATCGTTATCGCTCTCCTTTTATTCGGCGGATTCATCCAGCAAGGCAAAATACTCTTCCATCATCTCGTCAAGCCGCCCCTGCAGCGCATCCCGCTCCTGCTGCAACGCGATCAGACGCGTCGCGTCGCAAGCCGTTTCCGGGTCGAGCATGGCGTTGTCGATCTTCGCCAGCTCGGCTTCCGCGGCGGCGATATCGGCCTCCAGCTTGCGCAGATAGGCCGGATTTGCCCGGGGCTTGCGGGCGGCCTTTACCGCCTGTACCGAAGCTCCTCTCGAAGTTCCTCCAGAAGCTCCCCCAGAAACTCCCCCAGAGGCTCCTCCCGAGGTCCCATCCGAAGCCGAAGCTCCATAAGTCCCATCCGCTCTATCGGCGGCCTTTGTCCGCTCCGCAGCGTCCGCTTGGGCGGAAAGGGCGGGGGACACTCCGGCCGCTGAAGCCGAAGGGGAGGACGGAGCCGGGGCCGGACCGCCGATGCGAACCTCCGCGGCGCCCGATCTTCGGGACAGTTCCTCCCGGTAATCTTCATAGTTGCCATGGGTAACGTGCATCCGTCCGCCCTCCAGCGCCCAGATCTGACTCGCCACCTTGTTGATGAAGTAGCGGTCGTGGGAGACGACGAGCAGGGTGCCCGCATACTCTTCCAGCGCTTCCTCCAGCGCTTCGCGCGAATCGATGTCGAGATGGTTGGTTGGTTCGTCAAGCACCAGCAAATTCGGCTTGCGATGCATCAGCACGGCCAGCCGCAGCCGGGTCCATTCTCCGCCCGAGAGGCTGCGCACCTTCTTGAACACGTCCGCGCCGTAGAACAGGAACCGGGCCAGCTGATGCCGCGCCTCTCCGGCTTCGATGCCAATCTCGTCGCGGAAATACTGCAGCACCGTTTCCTCGTGATCGGCCGGCGCCGATTGCTGCGCCAGATAACCAGCGTCGATCCGGGCGCCGAGACGGGCTTCCCCCTCCTCCGGCGGCTCAAGGCCGAGCGCGTTTTTGAGCAAGGTGCTTTTGCCGGTTCCGTTCGGTCCGATCAGCACGGCGGCTTCGCCGTAGCGCAGCGTGTGCGTCAGCCCGGAATACAGCCGCCGGGCTCCGCGGACGCAGCCGACCTCCCGCAGCACGACCGCGTCATTGCCGGAACGGTCGGCCTGCTGCAGCTGGAGGCCGATCTTTTTGCGCTCCAGGATCGGCCGTTTCAGCTTCACCATGCGGTCCAGCGCTTTTTGCATCGAAGCGGCGCGCCGGTGGAACGAGGGGTTCGGCGGATTGGAACGGTTGCCCCATTCGATCAACTGCTTGATCGTTTCCTGCATCTTTTTGATCTTCTTCTGCTGCTCCTGGTAGTCGGCAAATTGCTGGAGCAGGCGGCGTTCTTTTTCTTCCTTGTACGTGCTGTAGTTCCCATAGTAGGTGAAGGCTTCGCCGTCTTCCAATTCGACGATTTTCTCCGCCACCGCGTCGAGAAAATAACGGTCGTGGGAAATAATGACGACGGTTCCGGCAAAAGTCCGGATGTACGTTTCCAGCCATTCGATCGCGGCCATGTCCAAATGGTTCGTCGGTTCGTCGAGCAGCAGCAGATCCGGCTGCTGCAGCAGGATAACCGCCAAGCCGACCTTGGTTTTTTCCCCACCGGAGAGAGAAGAGAAGGGGCGGGAAAAATGCTCCGCCGGGATGCCAAGCCCGCCGGCCACCCGGTCGATGGAGGCGTCGATTTCATAACCTCCTCCGCGCTCGAAGGACTCCTGCAGCTCGCCGTACCGGCGGAGCAAGCTATCCATGTTGCCTGCAGTCTCGGCATGATCTCCGGTCACGGACATTTCGTTCTCCAGTTGCTTCATTTCCGCCTGCACCCGGCGCAGCCCGGCAAAAGCCTCCAGCAGCACGCCGCGAACGGTTTCGCCGTTTTGATAATCGGGAATCTGCGCCAGCGCGCCGATGCGGGCGTTTTTACGGATATGCAGCTGTCCGCGGTCGGGCTGTTCTTTGCCTGTCAGCAGCTTCATCAAGGTTGTTTTGCCCGTGCCGTTGCGGCCGATCAGGCCGACGGTCTCGCCCGTTTTGATTTCAAACGTAACATCGCTTAGCACCATTTCGGCGCCATAATATTTCTGTATATTTTGACATTGGATCATCATGGGTTATTTAATCTCCTTCGTCCCATGCCGTCCGCTGCCTTAAGCCCGTAAATCCAAAAAAAGAAGGCAGCAGGAAATCCTGCTGCCTTCGGTACGCACGTTAAACGTGAGGTTAAGGTAGGAGCGGCATTTCGCAATTGGGTATGGATATCGAATCGTTAAAAATGGACAGACCTATCCCGTTATCGGCTGTGCCAAAGATAATGCCAGACATTGCCAATGGCAGCTGGCTAATCCGATTCCATACAAGCTTGCGATCCACTCTACCCACCTCCTTAAATGTTAGTTATGTGAATTATATAATTAATGATCTGAAAAATCAAGGAGGTTACCGAATCCGGATATCGCCGGACGTTGTCCGCACCTTGACGACGTCTTCCGATTGCTGCGGCGACTCGGGGGCCGTGATGCTGCCGGATTTCGTCTTAAGGTCGTAAAATCCCTGAAACTGCGGGTCTACGGATAGTTTTACGTTGCCGGATTGCACGGCGATGTCCAGGCTGTCCGAACGTTGATTCTCCAGCGTGATGTTGCCGGAAGTCGACTTAAACTTGCCGTTCCCCGTGAAGTCGGTGAATTTGATATTTCCGGAACCCAGCGAAGCCTCGGCGGGTCCTTCCACACCGCTTGCCGTAATATTCCCGGAAGTCGCTTTTGCCGTCAAAGCTCCCTGCAGCTCATTGATTTTGATGTTGCCGGAACCTAGCTTGATTTCCGCATTCCCCTGAACCTGAACCCGCTCGGCGGTAATATTTCCGGTGGTGGCCGTAAACTTCAGGTTTTCCGCTTGAACGGCATCGGCGCGAATGCTGCCCGAGGAAACGGAAAGCTCGATATTTTCAGCCTTTAGACCGGTGAAGCTGCCGTTCCCGTCGACCGACTTGTAGCTGATCGCCTTCAGTCCGCTGTCCTTGGCCAGAGCCACGATAATATGCTGTCTGGTCGATTGGAAATTCATGCTGAAGAAGGACCAGTCCCATGGCTCTTGAAAATCCAGCTTAAGCGTTTGACCGGAAATCGCGGCCGATTTTATTTTATCGATCGCTCTCTGCTTCATGTTGCCGCTGGCCTCAATATAAGCGGACCCGTCCGGGCTGTCGATAAACTCCACATCTACGTCATAATCGCCTTCGATGTGCAGATTTTCCAGCTCGCCTTCGCTGAAGGTCCATTTTTGCTGGTAGGCGGGCAGCTTCTCGCCGAAGTCAAACCGCTGGTAGGCCATCCCGGCCAGCCCCAGCACGATCAAAAACAATCCAAGCAGCGTCCATTTTTTGCTGTTCACGCCGCATCTCCTCCTTTTGCGATTCGAACGTTCCATTTCCAATATCCGGTGCTCAAGCGCAGCATTCCGATGAATAAATAACGTGAACCGACCGCCAGCAAGATGCCGATCCCTACGCAGGCAACCGCTGCAAAAAGCTTGCCCGGGTTAAACTGGTGATGCACCGCAAATTCCAGTCCGAGGGCGAGCGGGCTGATAATCCCGCCCAGCGCGATGGCCGCAAAACCGGCAAATGCCGACCATAAGGACAGAAGCAGCGGAACGACGATAAGGTTTAAGAAAAAGAGTCCGATGTATACCATCACACCGGCAAACACGCCGCGGCGCTTAACGGCCGTCAAACCCGGTCCGGTATAGGCCGGCGTATTTCCCGCCGGACGATCGTTTCCCGCGCGGGCGGCGGAGTTCGGTTCAGGCGCGTTGGCGCGGCCCGCCGGATCAGGTCCGTACCAATACACATGATCTTGGGGGATGTAGCGGTTGCCGAGCGCTTCCTTGGCCAGTTCCGCGGGTTCGCCAAGCTCCAGCACGATTTCTTCTTCCGTCTTCCCGCTTTGCAGGCCGAATTCGAAGTGAGCTTCGTAATCTTCCAGCAATTCGTTTTGTTCTTCCGGCGGAAGGACGGAGAGATGGGCTCTAAGAAGCGCAATAAATTCATTTTTATTCATAAATGGCTTCCTTTCTCGATTAATGTAGATACGCTCTGAACGAACTGTTTCCACTCGACCACCAGCCTGTTCGTATATATTTCCCCTTCGGGCGTCAATTTGTAATATTTGCGCGGCGGGCCGCCCGTGGATTCCTGCAGGTATGTCGTGCAGTAGCCTTCATGGACCAGTCTTCGCAGCAGAGGATAAAGCGCCCCTTCGGCCACTTCGATATGCTTGGAAACGGACTGGGCCAGTTCGTACCCGTAACGGTCCCGTTGCTGGATGAGCACGAGCACGCAAAGCTCCAAAGCGCCTTTCTTGAATTGGATGCTGATGTCCATACCGGTGTTCGCCTCATTTCAAGATATTTCTCCACTACTGAACAATAATCAGTATCACTGAAAGCATAATATCATACAGTACTGAACAAAGCAAGGTAGTGAACAAAAAACAAAACATCCGCCGAGCCTTTTTTCAATTCAAGAAATAAGGATCTCAGCGGATGCAAGCGCCATCCTAGCTTTTCATTTGTTCGGGCTGCCGGTGCAGCCGAGGTAAATCCTTGGTTGCCGGTCCCTCGATCACCGCGCCTTTATAATCAAACCGTGAGCCGTGGCAAGGGCAATCCCATGAGCGTTCCGCTTCGTTCCATTTGACCTCGCAGCCCATGTGCGTGCACGTTGTGTCCACCAGGTAGAGCAGGCCGTCGTCATCGCGGTACGCGCCAGCTCTTTTGCCGCGGTGCTTGACAACAGCGCCCTGGCCGGGAACGAGATCCTCGGGCTTCAGGTGGACAAGCTCCACCTTGCCGGTCACCCACTCTTTGGCCACATCGGCGTTTTGCCGGGCCAAATTTTTGATCGCGGGGTCCGCCTTGAAACGCGAAGGCGTGAACAAGTTCTCGTACCGGTTTTCTTTTTCCAGGATCAGATCCCGGATCAGGTGCGCGGACACCGTGCTGCTGGTCATGCCCCATTTGGCAAAGCCGGTCGCTACGTAAATGTTGCGGCGATCTTCCGTGAGGCGGCCGATATAAGGCACGTCGTCCATCGTGACCAAATCCTGCGTCGACCAGCGGTAGGGGATTGATTTAACGCCCAGCACCGACTGCCCGAATTCCGCCAGCGCCTCGTAACATTTGATCGTGCAGTCGTTTTTTCCGGTTTTGTGCGATTCTCCGCCGGCGATCACCACCGTTTTTCCGTTCAGCTCGGCCGAGCGCAGCGAGCGTTTAGGGTTCCCGCAGTTGATGTACATGCCTCCGGGATACGGCTGCTCGGGTTCGAAGGCGACCGCGTAGGACCGCTCGGAATAGAGCCGGGCAAAATACAACCCTTTGCCGTCGATGAACGGAAAATGGGAGGCGGAAACAGCGTGGCGGCAGACGACCGTATGCCCGTCCTCGGAGGACAGCTTGAGCCGGCCGTCTTCCAAATCTTCGGCGGGATCTCTCATGGTGGTGTTCTCGTAAAAGGTGCCGCCGCTTTCGGCCACGAACTCGGCCAAATCGCGCAAGTAATGGAGCGGATGGAACTGCGCCTGGTTCTTCAGCACGATCGCCCCTTTGGCGGACAGCGGCAAGGACAGGGAATCAAGCCATTCGGCAGGCAGACCAAGCTCCTTGTAGGCCTTCCATTCGGCTTCCAGCTTCTGCAGCTGCTCATCCGAATCGGCGTACAGATAAGCATCTTCGCGGCGGAATTGACAGTCGATTTTCCGCTTTTTCACCGTGTCCGCAATAAAGCCGAGCGCTTCCTCGTTCGCCTCGTAATACAGCCGGGCGCCTTCCTTGCCGAAATGGTTCAACAGTTTGTCGTAAATCAGCCCGTGCTGGGCCGTGATTTTTGCCGTCGTATACCCGGTCGTTCCGTCGAGAATTTTTCCGGCGTCGATCACGGCGACCTTCAATCCGGCCTGGACCAGCAAATAGGCGGTCGTAATGCCGACGATGCCGGCACCCGCAATGAGCACGTCGGTTTCGATATCCTCTTTCAATGGTTCAAAAGCAGGCAGGGCGGTCGTTTTGCGCCACATGGATTCCGGTTGCTGCGGCAGCCGGCCGGATGGGGAAGTATGGTTTGACATGCCTTATTCCTCCTTGGGGAAATCATTTTTTTTTCATTATTTCCATCACCGGGTAGTTAGAAACTCAACTTTCGCAGCAAAAAATCGGCAGGCAAGCCTGTATGTAGCTAGGTAAGCAGCAAATCCATTGCCGGAGTTGACGCTGAATCAAAGACGGACAGTGTTGAAGCGTCAACGACGTAGAGACGTCATGATCCGGCGGGGTCAGCGTATCTATCTTTTGCATCATGGCCGTTTCGAGCAGTGTCACAAATCGACGCCAGGTGAGGGGGCTGTTTAAAGGGACCATCTAAAGCGTTCGTGTCTTGGTGTCTCTGCCTGCTGCCTGCCTTTGCACGATTATCCCCTTCGTTAAGGAGTAGGGAGCAGGGGAGGCTAGAGCAAGTCAAGGGTTCCAAGAAAAAGAGAAGAAAAAACACAAAAAAGCTGAGGAAAAAATGAGGCGGTTCAGGTGAGATTTTTGGCTTGATAAGAGAACGTGTGTTTGGTATAATGAAATAAATGGAACCTATGTTCGTGTATTCTTGATTCGGGGGCGAAAGGATATGGAAGTCAATACGGGAACGGAACTTCAATCATTCAGCAGCCGTTTTAACAGCGAGCAGGACTGCATGGAGGCGTTGATCGCGATGAAGTGGCCAAACGGCTTTGTCTGCCCGCGTTGCGCTCACACCCGGTGCAGCCGACTGACCTCCCGGCATATCCCTTTGTTCGAGTGCGGAAAGTGCAAGCATCAAACATCCCCTTTGGTCGGTACGATTTTTGAAGGAACGCATCTCCCCCTGGTGAAGTGGTTCCAGGCGCTGGAGTTGTTCCTACTCCCTGATGGCATCTCGGCGCTGCGGCTGCGCCAGGTGATCCGGGTCGCCTACAAGACCGCCTGGTCGATGCTGCACAAAATACGTCATGCCGTGGGGGAGTTCGATGCCCGGGAGCTGCTCTCTGGAGACGTGAAAGTGAACAGTGATCAGTATGGGCGTAATCCGTCCCGGTGTCAGCTTTCGCATCCGTACGCCTCGGCGGTCGTAGCCGGCTGCACGGTCACGGAGTCGGGCGAGCCGGAGCAGGTCAAAATCCGCCTGGTGCCAAATAAGCGGGGAAGTGAAAAAAGGGCAGACCGTCACGAACTCGCCGCGTTCATCAACGGGCATGTGGATGTCCGTACATCGGTGGTGCAGTTGTTCCCTCAGGCCTTTCGGCTGTATGCGCCCTTGCGGAAAGTAGTGAGAGAGGCGTGGGAATCGCTGAAGAGTACGTATGGAGCCTTGGGACTGAAGCATCTGCAGGCGTACCTGAACGAATACACCGTACGCCGCCGTCTGCGCCTGCCCGGAGCGGAAGAAACGATGCGGCAGCAGTTGCTGCACATGTGTGTGGCGATTCCGGCGATCCCTTACCGCCGGCTGATCGCGCGCCAACCGAATCAGCCCCTTGCGGCTGCGGCCTGATCGTGGTGCTTAAAAATATGGGGGGAGTTTGATGCAGATCAACTTAAGGGGTCCTTGATCTCCTGTCTTGTCTCTTATCCGGTCTGTTTCACCTCCTCTAAACCTGATTCCTTCTCCTTTCCTTCTCCTAAACCCGTCTAAATTATCTCGAGCCTATCTGCTTCTCCCATCATATATTTTTTTCTCCCGAGCTTGTCTGTTTCTTTGCTACCTGATCAAACGGGATAATCGTGCAAAGTCTTCGGACAGCGAGTGTTGAACTACCGCCCACCCCACTTCCCTATCCTCAAGCTTTCAACACCCTTCCGCGTTTCTTGCCAAGATCGGTTTGCGACTTGGCTGGCAGGCAAGGATTATAAGGTTGAGCCAGACACAAGAAACGAATAAATTAGATTTGACTGAAACTAAAATAAGACTTATACTAATTCTAAAAATAAAAACAACAGGGATTGATAATAGATGAAAACTTTAAATCTGACGACTCAGCGCAAAGCGGTGTACGATGTCGTGCGCAACGCGAACGACCACCCGACGGCGGCCGAGGTCATGAACCGGCTTGTGGAGCAGGGCTATAACTTCGCCTACGGTACGGTGTACAATTCGCTGCGCTATTTGACCGAAAAGGAATTGATCCGCGAGTTGAAGCTGGGGGAGTCCGCCAGCCGGTACGACGCCAAGATGGATGACCACCAGCATATCTTGTGCGAAGTGTGCGGGCGCGTGGATGAAGTGATGTCCGGGTTGCCTGAGGAATGGAGCAAGACCGTTGCCGAAGAAACGGGGTATGATGTCCATCATGCTCATATCGTATTTGGGGGGGTGTGTCCATCGTGTCAGCAAAAGAAGCCAAACTGAAAGAGATCGTGAACACGGTGACGCCGTTTCGCAGACCTGCCGGCCTGGAGGCCACCGTTCATGAGGAGGAAGAGACGATAGGGCGGGAGGTTTGCCCGATTACCCAACGGGTCATTCTGATTAGCCCCTTCCCCAGCGATGTTCATGAGCTGGTGCGGGATTTGTCGGAAGGCTGCTTCGACGTTCTGGTGTTCCATCACTGGGAGCAAGGGATTCGCAACGCGATGACTGCGGATTTGCTGATTTTCGATTTGACCTCCTATAAGGAAGGCGAGGAGTCTGCGGCAATCCGGTCCATCGTGCAGCAGGAAACCGGAGACATTCCTTCCCTCCTGCTGATCAAGGAGTCGATGCTGCCGCGCCTGGATCAGGGGCTGATGAATCAGGAACTGCTCGTGCTGCCCGCGCGCCCGATGGAGATCGTCTACCGCGCGCAGCGGATCATCCAAAGCAGCGGTGCGCGCAGGGCCGCCACGCGGCTGCTTCCCGGGAGCTCACCGGCGATCTTCAAGGATTTGTGGATCGACCGCAAGAAGATGGCGGTTTACCGCAACGGGGCTCAAATCGAGCTGACGAAAACGGAATACGAGCTGCTGATCAAGCTGCTGGAGCAAGAGGGCGGAGTTCTGTCCCGCGAAGAGCTGCTGGCGGAAGTGTGGGGAACATCGTTTCTCGGCGGCAGCAACGTGGTCGATGTTCATATCAAAAGCTTGCGCAAAAAGCTGGGCGACCGGGCCGCCAACTCCATGTATATCGCCACCGTGCGGGGCGTGGGCTACCGGTTGGCCGATTAACTTGCGGTTGTTCACCGGACCGTTCATCCATGTTTGGGTGGACGGTTCTTTTTTGCGAAAGGCACGACGGCCGATAAATGTTTTCTTACGTAGCAGGAAACTTCGTCAAAATCTATAATACATACAGATATACCTACCAAATTTTGATAGAGAGAGGGTCTGTTCATTATGGCAAAGCGTGTTAGGTTAACTTTGCTGATCACGACGGTGCTGGCGGCGATCGTTCCGTGCGTGCTGGATCAAATGCTAAGGGGCATCTTTGACTCTACTTCCTTGCTGATCGCGGGAATTTCCTTGGCGGTGGCCATCGCGGCCGCTTGGATCACGGTCCAAATGATCGCCGTTCCGCTGGACCGGCTGAGCGAAGCGACACAGCGCATCAGCGAAGGGGACCTTACTAGACGCATCGATTATTTGAACCGGAAGGATGAAATCGGGGTGCTGGCCAACCATTTTCAGCGCATGGTGGACAACCTGAACGGGATGATCGCCAGCGTGCGGGAAACGGCGAACCAGGTTACCTTTTCGGCGGAGCAGCTGTCGGCCGGAGCGGAGCAAACGACCAAGGCGATTGAGCATGTGACCGTGGCCATTCAGGAGATGGCGACCGGCAGCGAGCAGCAGCTGCAGAAGGTTGAGGCCGGCGCGGACGGCGTGGAGGAAATGTCGCGTCAGGTGATCACGATGTCCGAGCATATCCGGGCGGTCACGGAAACGATGGAGCAGACGAACGGCGTTGCCGAGGAAGGGAACGCCTCCGTGCTTAGCGTGGTGGAAAAAATCGAGTATATCCAGCAAACGGTCGATCAATTGGGGACGGTCATCCAAACGCTGGGCGAGCAGACGCAAAATATCGGGGGAATCGTGGAGGTCATTGCCGGGATAGCCCAGCAGACGAATTTGCTGGCGCTGAACGCCTCGATCGAAGCGGCCCGGGCCGGGGAAGAGGGGCGGGGATTTGCGGTCGTCGCCTCCGAGGTACGGAAGCTGGCCGAAGGTTCGGAGCAATCGGCCCAGCAAATTGCGGAGCTGATCGCCGGCATTCAAAGCGAAATGGAGCGTGCGGTTCAATCGATGGAGAACGCCAAGCAGGGGGTCGAGGAAGGGATCGTCGCCGTCGACACCTCCGGGCGCTCCTTCTCGCGGATCCGCAAAGCGGTTCGCGGCGCAGCCGCCAAGATGGAAGGCGTGGCCGGAGCGGCCAAGGAACTGGCGGCGGGAGCCGGCAAAGTGACGGAATCGATCAAGGACATCCGGCTGATTTCCGAGGAAGCGGCCGGAAATACGCAGACGATTTCGGCGGCCGCCGAGCAGCAGCTCGCCTCCATCGAGGAAGTGGCTTCTTCTTCCGCCGATTTGACCCGTATGGCGGAGCAGCTTAAGGGGCAGCTGGACAAGTTTACCGTTAGAAAACAATAGAGGCAGTTCAAAAAATCCGCTTTTGATCACGCACAAGTAAAATACCGCGCATTGAAAAAGTTGTCCGAAAGGTCATGCCGGCCTGTCGGGCAGCTTTTTTTCTTTCCCTTCGGCTACATATTTTTCCCCGAATGGTACATTCTACATCTTGTTAACGATCAACAGTTGACCGCAGGAGTGGTGTTGCAGTGAAGGAGAAAGTCAGCCGCGATCTGGCGAAAAACACGAAAACCATCAAAAAGGTATTCCAGGACTGCTCGGACGTCATTTACCGCGAGGTCCAGTTAACGGATTACATTAAGGGACTGCTCGTTTACATCGAAGGGATCATCAAAGTGGAGGACGTGCAGGAGCATATTCTTCGTCCCGTCATCCAGGGGCTGGCCGGCGTCTTGCCGGACAACCCGTACCCCCTTTCGTTTAAGCGGGTTTCCATTAGCCAAACCGATGCGAGCTCCGACTGGGAAAAAGTCATTAATGCCGTCTTGACATCGAACGTGGCCGTTTTTATTCAAGGGATGGATGAGGCGCTCCTGTTCAACGTGAAGGGCGGTTCGCGCCGGAGCGTTCAGGAGCCGCAGACCGAGGCGGTGATTCGCGGACCGCGCGAAGGCTTCACCGAATCGCTGCGGATCAATACCGCGCTGATCCGCTTTAAAATCAAAACGGAGAAGCTGAAGCTGATCGACATGGTGATCGGCAAGGTGACGAAGACGGATGTAGCCATCGCATATATCGAAAACATCGCCGAAGAACAGTTGATTAACGATGTGAAGCAGCGGCTCGAGGCGATTGATATCGATGGGATCCTGGAGACGGGATATATCGAGGAATGGATTGAAGATAATCCGTCGTCGCCGTTTCCCCAATTGCAGTATACGGAAAGGCCGGATACCGTAGCCGCCCAGCTCCTGGAGGGCAGAGTGGCGATCTTCGTGGACGGTACGCCGTTTGCGCTGATCGCGCCGGTTACTTTGTGGCAGATGCTGCAGGCCAGCGAGGACTATTACGAGCGGTTTTTTATCAGCAACATGATCCGCTGGATTCGTATTTTTTTCTTGTGCGTCGCCTTGTTTCTGCCGGCATTGTACATCGCCGTGACGACATTTCATCAGGATATGCTGCCGTCGACGCTCATTTTAAGCGTTGCCGCCGCTCGGGAAGCGATACCGTTTCCCGCCCTCGTCGAGGCTTTCATTATGGAAATTTCGTTTGAAGCGCTGCGCGAAGCCGGGATTCGGCTGCCGAAAACGGTGGGACAAGCCGTCAGCATTTTAGGAGCGCTGGTCATTGGCCAAGCCGCGGTGCAGGCGGGGATCGTCTCGGCGCCCATGGTCATCGTGGTGTCGCTCACCGGCATCGCCTCGTTTACGATTCCGCGGTTCAGCTTGGCCGTCACCATCCGCATGCTCCGTTTTCCGATCATGGTATTGGCCGGCATTTTCGGATTGTTCGGCATCGTGATCGGCATGGTCTGGGTTGTCGTGCACCTGACGCAATTAAAATCGTTTGGCGTTCCTTATATGGCTGGGGTTGCTCCTTACCGGCCCGAGGCGATGAAAGATATCTTCAGCCGCGTCCCGATGTGGGAAATGAAAAAACGGCCGCCTTCCGATGCCCCGGATAATCGCCGGAGAATCGGAAAAACCCGGCGGCTCGGCAATGATACCACCGAGGGATGGTGAGCAAGGTGAGCCGAAGAACACCATGCTTTTTATTGACGTTGGTGCTGATTCCCGTCCTGCTGACCGGCTGCTGGGACCGGATTGAAGTAAACGACATCGCTTTCGTGCTCGGGTCTTCGACCGATAGGGAAGATGGTCTCATCCGTTCAACGGTTCAGATCGCCCTCCCAAGCCAATTGGGCGGGGCGGGAAGCCAGGGCGGCGGTGGGGGGACATCCGGAAGCAAAACCTTTCTGATGCTGTCCAGAAGCGCCGAAACGATGTATGTGGCGAACAAGGAAATGCAAAACAGCCTGTCCCGGGTGCTCAACTATTCCCACCGCCGGATAACGTTGTTCGGCGAGGAGTTTGCCCGGTCGGGAATCGGCGAACAGATCGATACGTTGGCCCGTTTTCCGCAAAACCGGCTGACCACCTACGTCGTTGTTACCCGTGGCCCCGCCTACAAAGTGCTGGAGGCAGAAGCCCCGATCGAGCAGGTTCCCGCCGAAATGATTCGGGAAATCGCCAAGTCGGGAATGAAGGCCCCGATGAGCGTGCAAAAACTGTCCAATCAACTGCTGACGGAAGGGATCGACCCGGCGATTCCGGTCGTTTCCCTGAGCGAAAGCTTACCGAAAAAAGTCGGCAATGGCCAAACCCTCGTTCAGCTGGACGGGCTTGGCGTCCTCCGCACAGACAAACTGGTCGGCTTCTTGGACGTGAATGAAGCAGCGATTGCGTTGCTGGCCATGAACGAAGCGCTCAACCCAAAAGTCAGCGTTCCGTATGATGGCGGCGGCCCCAACCAAATGATCAGTATAAGCCTCAACGAAACGAATACCAAGATCCGGACTCGCCTGAAGAACTCCCAAATTACAGCGGACATCTATATACAGGCGAAAGGGCTGCTCGTAGAAAATACTTCGAACGCGAACCTGGAAGCTACCATGATGGGCAAATTGGAAAAGCAATGCAATGACTTCGTGGCGAAACGCGTTTACGAGGTGACAAACAAACTGCTGAAGGAGTATCGTTCGGACGTATTCGGGCTGGGCAACACCTTCCATAACACCTACCCGTCGGAATGGGAAAAAGTCCATAACCGCTGGAACGATGTGCTTCCGGAGATCGAAGTTCGCGTGCACTCCCATGTGCATCTGGAAAATACCGGCGAATTGATCAATTCGCTTGGCGTAAGGGAGGATCGGCTCCGCAATGATTGAGATGCTGCTGCTGATGCTTATGGCCCTCAGCGTATGGCGGGACAAAGATGCAATGAGGGAAGAGCCCCCAATAAACCGGTGGTTTTCCTACGGCATGATGGCCGTCTCCCTCGGCATCCTGCTCTATACCACGCTGTCGCCCCAGCTCTTTTTTCCAAGCGAGTGGCTAGGCAGGATCCTCCGGCCGCTTGTACCTTTCCCGTAAAAAGAATTTGGAAGGAGTGAGCATTTTGTTGAAAAAAATAACGAAGCGGCAAATCACGCTGCTCGGCATGCTGTATATCAGTTCCCTGACGTATCTGCAGACGTTTTCTCCTATGGCGAATGTGGCCCGGCAGCATGCCGCTATCTCCTTCATCCTAAGCGGCGGGCTTTGCGTGTTGTCCCTGTGGCTGCTGTCGGCAGCGCAGGGGCGGTTTCCCGACAAAAATCTGATGCAGGCGATCGTTGAGCGGTTTCCGGTGAGCGGCAGGGTTCTGTTGGCAATGTACCTGCTCTTTTTTCTGTTCATTGCCGCCAGAGATATCCGCATCCTTGCCGATTTTACGAATTCGGTGCTGCTGAACCGGACGCCGATTTTGATTTTGGGGCTTATGATCACCGCCACGGCCGTTTATATTTCGCAAGGGGGGATCCGGGCTTTCCTTGGGATTAGCGAGATCTACGTGCCTATCATGATCGCCATCCTGACAATCGTCAGCATCGCCATGTTAAGGAATATACATATCAAGTACATGATTCCTTACTTTTCCTTCGATTGGTTGGGCATCGCCAAAGGGGCATGGTACGCGGCTCCCTATTTGGGAGAGATCATCGCGCTGCCGTTGGTCATTTCGGGAAAATCTTATCGCGTCTCGGCCGGGCTTGCCGGGTTGATCACAACCGCGTTGTTTCTCCTCGGCATCCTGCTGCTGACCGAACTGGTCATGGGGGTGCCGCTGACCGGCAAATTGACGCATTCGGGATACGAGCTTATCCGGCAATTGCAGATCACCGATTTCATGGACCGCTTCGATCTGCTTGTCGTAGGACTGTGGTATCCGACGGCGCTGGGCAAAATCGGCTTTGATATCTACGTGCTGTGCTATTTAATGCAGATGGTCGTGCCGAAATTGTCCGGCCGCCTTATGACGGCCCCCGCGGGCGCGCTGGCGTTCGTGTGCTCCATCTGGTTTTTCAAAAACGCCTTGCAGCAATTCAACTTCAATTACGTATGGCCGCTGGTGGCGCTAATCTACGAACTGGTGCTGCCGATCGTATTGTTCGCCGCGTTATGGCCGCGAAAGGTCAAACCGAAATCGGGTTGACGTGCGGGCCTTGGGATTTACTTCCTCCCCTCGGTCGTATAAGCTGGTAGTAGAAAACAGGCTGATTTTGGGGAGGTAAATATGGCGCGGAGATTGGAAGGGAAAAGGATTGCGTTGACGGGCCCTCGCCGGGCGGAGGAACTGGGGAAGCTGGTGGAAAACCTCGGGGGAATTCCGCTGTACCGGCCGGCCCAAGGAACGGTTCTGCTGGACGACGCGGATCTGCGGAGCGGTATAGCGGCCTGGGTGGAGACTCCGCCGGACTGGTCGATCTTCACCACCGGCATGGGGCTGGACGCCGTGTTCGAGATGGCCGAGGATATGGGGGCGGCTCAGCAGCTTTGGGAGAACCTGCGCAGGAATGCCATTGCCGCCCGGGGGTACAAGACGGCAAACGCCCTCAAAAAACGGCAGTTGACGCCGCTCGTCCGCGATGACGACGGCAGTACGGAAGGCTTGATCCGGGGACTGGCGGAGCATGATTTCACGGGAAAAAGCGTGATGCTGCAGCTGCACGGCGACCCCGCCCCGCGGCTGACCGCGTGGCTGGAAGAGCAGGGGGCAAGCTGCCGCCAGGTCTTGCCGTATCGCCATATTGCGCCGCCGGAGGAAGCGCTGGAAGACCTGCTCGCCGACATCGTGGAGGGGAAGGTGGACGCCGTGACGTTCACGAGCGGGCCGCAGGTCCGTTTTCTCATGGAGCATGCAGAGAAGAGGGGGCGGCTTGAGGCGTTGATGCAGGCGCTGGAGGGGCCGGTGCTGGCCGTTGCCGTAGGCAAGGTGACGGCGTCCGGGCTGCGGGAGGCCGGGGTTCCGCGCGTGCTGGCCCCCAAGGAAGAGCGAATGGGCAGCATGATCGTCGAATTGGCCCGGCATTATGCCGGAGAAGCCGCGCCGCTGACATAGTAATGATAAGCAATATCCAAACCTATGACGGAAAGGATGATTGGTTATGAGCGATTTGTTGAAAAAGGCGATTTCTTTAGGTTGGGGCCTTACGATCGTGAGCAAGGAAAAGATCGAAGGGATTGTGGACGATCTGGTGAAGCGCGGCGAACTGGCTCCATCCGAATCGAAACAGCTGGTGGAGAAGCTGATCGACAAAGGCGCCGAGGAACAGGGAAGATTCAAGGAACTCGTTAACGAACAGGTGAGATTCGCGCTTCAAACCATGGGGCTAGCCTCGGCCAAAGAGGTGGAGGAACTGACCCGCAGGGTGGCTGAGCTGGAGCTGAAGCTCGCCGAGCTGCAGCAGCCGTAGACCCATGGGCAGCTTTGTCCGTCATAACGGGAGGTACCGGGAAATCGCCATGGCGCTGGTGCGCCATGGCTTTGGGTTTATGGCCGAAGAGATCGGGTTAACCCGGCTCATTCGAGGTCCGCTGCGGTGGTGGCGCAAGGCCGGGCCGCTGGAAACGAGAACTTTGGCCGAGCGGATCCGGCTGGTGCTGGAGGAACTGGGCCCGACCTTTATTAAGGCCGGGCAACTGGCCAGCACGCGCTCCGATTTGCTTCCGGAACCGATCGTTCAGGAGCTTGTCAAGCTTCAGGATCAGGTGCCGCCTTTTTCCGCCGAAGAAGCGAAGGCGATTTTGGAGCAGGAGCTGCAGATGCCGGTCGGGGAACTGCTGGCCAGCTTCGACGAGACGCCGCTGGCCGCGGCGTCGATCGGGCAGGTTCACCGGGCGCGGCTGACGAGCGGCGAGCGGGTCGCCGTCAAAATTCAGCGGCCCGGCGTTATTCCGGTCATCGAGCGCGACCTGGACATTCTGAAGCACTTGACGGCGCTGGCAAATAAACGGTGGTCCTGGGTTTCCCAGTATCAAATTCCGCAGATGGTCGAGGAATTTTCCCGGTCGATCCGGGCCGAGCTGGACTACAGCCATGAAGGGCGGAACATGGAGAAAATCCGGCGGCAATTCAAGGAAGGGGAAGGGATCTACATCCCCGGGGTTTATTGGCACTACACAACGTCCAAGGTGCTTACGATGGACTTTGTCGACGGCGTGCATTTGAACCGGCTGAACGGGCGGGCGGAAGTCCGCTTCGACCGGAAGACGATCGCCCAGCGCCTCGTGGATGCCCTGCTGCGGCAAATTTTTGAAGGCGGCTTCTTTCACGCCGACCCCCATCCCGGCAACCTGCTTGTAACGGAGCGGGGGGAGTTGGCGTTTATCGATTTCGGCATGGTCGGCCGGCTCAGCAGCGACATGAAGGACCACCTCTCCTCGCTGGTGATCGCTTTGATGCGGCGCAGCACCGAAGGTATGGTGCGGGCTGTCTTACGCATGGGGCTGGTGGATGACGCCTCCGATACGGCGGGGCTGCGCATGGATCTGGAGCGGCTGCGGGACAGGTATTACGATATCCCCTTCGCCGAAATTCAGGTCGGCCAGGCGTTAAACGATCTGTTTGTGACCGCCCGGCGGCACCGGGTCACCCTGCCCGCCGATCTCCTGCTGCTCGGGAAGGCGCTGCTTACGGTGGAAGGCGTGGCGCTAAGCCTTGACCCGAACCTGCGCATTCTCGACATGGCCGAGCCGTTCGGGCGCAAGCTGCTGCGGGAGAAATACGGATCGCGCCGGCTCACGAAGAAGCTGATCGAAGGGGCGGCCGAATTGACCGATTCTGTGGTCGACCTGCCGCAGCAGCTGCGCCGGCTGTCGACGATGCTTGGCAAAGGGAAGATCAAGATGGAGATGGATTTCCCGGAGATGGAGCGGTTTCTCCGCAAGCTGGATCAAATCAGCAACCGTTTGTCCTTTAGCATCGTTCTCCTTTCGTTCAGCATCATCATGGTCGGCTTGATCGTCGGCTCGTCACTGAGCCGGCAGCCGACGATACTGTGGGACGTTCCGGCGATCGAAATCGGCTTCGTTGTGGCGCTGCTGATGTTCCTGTGGCTGCTGTATTCGATCTTCCGCTCGGGGCGGTTTTAGCTCGCCGTGCTGCGGATCGTCTGTTACAATAAGAAGGTTGCCGCCCCGAAACGGCGGCCGTTAAATCGGTTGAACCGGAAAATGGCTGAACAGGAACGGGATGAACCGGCATAGAAAGAACCGGCAAAGAACGAACTGGCAAAAGACGAATTGGCATAGGACAGACCGGCATTGGACGAACTGGAATTAGGTGCGCCGGCGATAGTTGAAACCGGCGATGTGAGCATGGGGGCGGCCTCCCCCTGGCCTAGCCGGCATCATTCGTTCGGCTTATCCTAGAATATGAGGTGAATTTGTTGACGACTTTTGAAAACTTGGGCATTTCGCCCGCGCTGCTTCGCAGGCTGCGGGAACAAGGCATCGCCAATCCGACCCCGGTGCAGGCGGCGGCGATTCCGGCGCTGCTCGCCGGGGAGGACGCAATCGTGCAGGCGCAGACCGGCACGGGCAAGACGCTCGCTTTTTTGCTGCCGATTTTGGAGAACATCCGTCCGGACAAGCAGGAGGCTCAGGCGCTGATCATCACCCCGACCCGGGAGCTGGCGCTGCAGATTACGGCCGAGGCCCGCAAGCTGGCGCAAGCCCGGGAGGGCTTGTCTTTGCTGGCCGCCTATGGCGGACAGGATGTGGAGCGGCAGCTGCGCAAGCTTAAGGGCGGCGCCCAGCTTGTCATCGGAACCCCCGGCCGGCTGCTCGATCACTTGCGGCGCGGCTCGCTAACGCTTGGCGCCGTGCGGATGCTGGTGCTTGATGAAGCGGACCAGATGCTGCATATGGGCTTTTTGGCCGAGGTGGAGGAGATCATTTTGCAGGTGCCGCGCAGCCGTCAGACGATGCTGTTCTCGGCGACGATGCCCGATCGCGTAAAGCGTTTGGCCCGCACGTACATGGATCGTCCGCGGGATATTCGCGTTGCGGAAACGCCGCGCGTAACCCTGGACAGCATCCGGCAGGTTTTGGTGGAATGTACGGACCGGACGAAACAGGCCGCGCTGATCGAGAAGATCCGCGGGGAGCGCCCGTATTTGGCGGTGATCTTTTGCCGGACGAAGCGGCGGGCGAGCACGCTGAACGAAGCGCTGCAGGAAGCCGGATTTAAATCGGACGAACTGCATGGCGATCTGTCGCAGGCGAAACGCGAGCAGGTGATGCGCGCCTTCCGCGAGGCGAAGCTGGAGCTGCTGGTGGCTACGGATGTGGCGGCGCGCGGCATCGATGTCGAAGGAGTCACGCATGTGTTCAACTATGACATCCCGCATGACGTGGACAGCTACATCCACCGCATCGGGCGGACCGGCCGCGCCGGACAGGAGGGCGTGGCGGTCACGTTTGCGGCGCCGAAGGACATCGAGGCGCTGCGCCTGATCGAGCGGGGCATCGACCGCAAGCTGGAGCGGCAGCGCTATGCTGCGGGCGGCGCGGGGAGCGGCGCCGCCCGTGGCTCCGCCGGCGGCAGGCTGGACGCGGCCCCGGCGGAGGAAACGGCGCGCCGCGCGAAGCACGGCGGCGCGAAGCGCGCGCCCGGCCGCCCTGGCCGCGAAGCGGCCGGCGGGCGCTCGGCCGGCGACGGCGGGGCGCCGGCCCGGGGAAGCCGCGGCGCGGGGAAACGCCGCGGCGAAAGTGCGCACGCGCAGCGCGGCTCCGGCGGAGGCGCTGCGCGCGCGCAAGGGCAGAGCCGCCGCGGCGAAGCCGGACGCGGCGGCGGGCGCGGGCGCCGGGGGCGGTAGCCCGGCGCCATAGGCAACCGGTGCGGCGATCCCGGCGCGCTTTGCGCCAATATGCGATCCGGCGCGCCAGGAGCTTTGCGCCTTGGCCAATCCTTGCGCCGTCGTTATTTTCCATGCAACTAATTTCCTAAGATTTTCGTTAAAATTATAAATGAATTGCAAAACAAGACTACAAGGTTTGTTGCTTAAAGCTGCTAGCGATCGACCTAATGGGGAGGAACCAGGATGTACAGCAAGAAAGGCACGCTGACGGCAGCGGTCATATTGATGATGGCGGCGGCGCTTTTTGCGGGCTGCGGAAATAAAGAAGCGGACGCGCCGCAAGTTTCGTCACCGGGGACGGAGAATGCCGGGGAGGCAAACGGAGGAGCGGGCGCTGGAGGAAACGCCGCCGCGGGAGGCGAAACCGGGGACAACGGAGCGGTGAATCCTGATGATAACGCGAATAACCCGGCTGATTCCGGAACGGTGGGTTCGGGCGCGGGAAATGGGTCCGGCGCTGAAAATTCGCCTGGCCAAGGCCCGGCAGAATCCGGCGCCGACAACGGCCAAACCGTGGATACGGCCGCGGCCTCCGATCCGTACAGCACCGCCGTTTTGATTAATAAGCAGTTTGCCTTGCCGGACGACTACGAGCCAAAGGATCTCGTGTATCCTGATGTCCGGTTCACGTTCAAGGAAAAAATCGAAAAGCGGATGATGCGCAAAGAGGCGGCGGAGGCTTTGAAGGAGCTGTTTACCGGCGCCGAAAAAGACGGCATCTATCTCGCCGGCGTATCCGCGTATCGCTCGCACAAAACGCAGACCGCTTTGTTTAACCGGTACGTAGAGAAGGACGGGGAAGAGAAAGCCAAAACCTACAGCGCCGTTCCCGGCCACAGCGAGCACGAGACCGGGCTGGCGATCGACGTTTCCGGCAGCGACGGCAAATGCGCGGCGGAAAGCTGCTTCGGCGATACGAAGGAGGCGGCCTGGCTGGCCGATCATGCAACGGAATACGGCTTTATTATCCGCTATCCGGAAGGCAAAGAGGACATTACCGGGTATAAATACGAGCCATGGCACCTCCGCTATGTCGGTAAAGAGATTGCGGCGGACATCGCCGAACGCGGCATTACGCTGGAAGAGTACTATGATGCCGTGCCGGTATCCGGCCAGCAACAATGAATATACAAGAATAAACGTCAAAACAAAACAAAAGGGCGCCTGTCGGCGTCTTTTTCGCATGTATGCGTGTAAATATGCGTAATGTAAATACGGTCAATTGTGCGGTTGCTCCAACGTTTTGATTAGAATTATTAAACTTATTGGGGAATATTAGGTAAATATAACGGCTTGATTGGATTTTTCCAATATGAGGATGTATGAATTGTATGGCTGATAGCATTAACGGCCGCCGCCGGCAACCGCTGAATGAATTACGCTTGAGAGCAGGCCCGCTGAAGGGATAAAATTGAATTTAACAGTTGACAAATGATAATGATTATCAGTATCTTTAAAGATAAAGATGAAAAATAAATGAAGTCTTGATGAAGCTGAACATAGATTTGGTAACTGGCGAGAAATGAGCGCAAAATTAACGAATACGGATAAACGCATCTAAGCGCATCTCAACGCATGAGAAATTAAGGGCTGCATACGGAAAGGAAGAGTGCCATGGTTTCATTAAAAACTTCCCATTTGGATATTGCCTACGAGGACCGATTGATTGTCGAGGACTTGAATATTTCCATTCCGGAAGGAAAAATTACGGCGCTGGTTGGCGCCAACGGCTCCGGCAAATCCACGGTTTTAAAAACGATGGCCCGGATTTTGCAGCCGAAGGCCGGGACCGTACTGCTGAACGGCAAGTCGATTCATAAACAATCGACTCGGGAAGTCGCCAAGCAGCTGGCCATCCTGCCGCAGAACCCGACGGCGCCGGAGGGGCTGACGGTGTACGAACTGGTGTCGTACGGACGTTTTCCCCATCAAAAAGGCTTCGGCGGGTTAAAGGCGGAGGACCGCAAAATCGTCGAGTGGGCGATCGAAGCGACGCGGATGAACGAATTTGCCGATCGCGCTTTGGAGCATTTGTCCGGCGGGCAGCGTCAGCGGGCCTGGATCGCCATGGCGTTGGCGCAGGAGACCGATATTCTGTTCCTCGACGAGCCGACGACCTTCCTCGACATGGCGCATCAACTGGAAGTGCTGCAGCTGTTGGAGGAATTGAACGCGGCATCACAACGCACGATTGTCATGGTTGTGCATGACTTAAACCATGCCGCACGGTACGCCCATTATATGATCGCGATCAAAAAGGGCCAGGCCGTGGCTTCGGGAACTCCTGAAGAGGTGGTTACTTCCGCCGTGCTGCGCGACGTGTTCGGCATTGAAGCGGATATTGTAACGGACCCGCGCAGCGGGGTGCCGCTGTGTCTTCCTTACGAGCTCTACCGCGCCGCTGCCGAAGGCAAGGTGCGCCCTGCGGCCAAAGACGGGCGGGAGGAACCCGAGCGCAAAGTGGTTTCGTTCCTGTAGTTGAAAGCGGCGGGAGAAACAGGGCTGGAGGAAAAAAGAATGCCAATCGATTATGAGCTGCTTGAACAGCAATTGGGAATCGTGACGAAGAAACGCCAAGACGCCCTGCTCACGATGCCGGCAGCCGAGCTGACGGATCGCGAACCTATGGAGTCTTTTCTGAAATTGTACCAGGAGCAAATTAAGGGGCTCGACATCCAGGTGGCGGCGACGTATTTCGCCGCCACCTGGCGGGCGTTGTGCACGGCGATGCAGTATATGCTGTCCGTGGCGCCGGGCCGGCTTTGTTTTTCGCTTGAAAATCTCACTATTCAGGTCGTTCTAGTCAATGATTTTCCGTGGGTTTATTTCGTCTTGAACGATCCTGGCGAAGCACCCTGGCCGCAAGGAGAACGGAACGCGTGGCGGGAAAACGAGCTGGGCGGATTCTACGCGGAGGCGCTGCGCCCGGTGATGGAGAGCATCGCGGCCGTATCCGGGGTGCCGCTGACGCAGCTGTGGGGGCAGATTCCGTTGGGCGTGCAGTATTATATCCGCGCGATCGCCGGCAAGCTGGAGGACGAGGCGCTGCGCTCCCGGCTGATGGAGGATTACGGCTATCTCGCCAAAGAGCTGCCTGCCGCGTGGTTTGGACTGAAGCGGAATCCTTTTAACGTCAAGGAGGTTTTACTGGACGATCCTTACCGGCCGGGCGAGAAAACGCCGATGAAGCCGACTTGCTGCCTGGCCTACCGGACGGATACCGGGCACGGTTATTGCTACGGCTGCCCGAAGCTGACCAAGCAGGAGAGGGAAGCCAAACGTCTTGAGATCATGGAAAAAATAGCCGCTTCCAAAGCGCAGTAACTTGGCTGCCGCTTTCGGGAGCGGCTTTATTTTGCGTTAACGGACCCAAACGGCCTTATTTGTTTGAAAAGACGGCGTTTTAGGTTACCTAATAATCAGCGCTTGACAGGGAGAGCCGGTAAGCGATCGTGGCAAGAAATATCAGCAGATCAATATCCGCTGTCCGGACGCTTTGCACGATTATCCCATTTGATCCGGAAGCAAAGAGGAAGATAAATTCAGGAGAAGAAAATTGGTTTGGAGCAGCAGACATGTTCGAGATCATTAGTTCGAGATCGTTAGACAGGTTTGTGAGAAGGCGGTTTAGGAGAAGTGAAGCAGACCTGACGGAGGAATGGGGGGCAAGACACCGGGAAAAATCAAAGGACCGGGATTAGCCCCCACCCTCTACCCACCCCCTGAACAAGAGGGATAATCGTGCAAAGCAGCAATGCAGGGATACCAAGACACGAACGCTATCATAATTTACTTTGTCAAGTACTGATCTCGGTTTTGAATCAAATTATGAATATTAAAAAATTATTTTTCTCTTGCAATGTGAAAAATGTCACACTATAATATAAAACATAAGGTGAAACATTTCACAAGATTCCAGTTATTTAAGTGAACACTTTCACATTATATGTTTGAATATGTGAAAAAATAAACAAACATTTCGAGGAGGAAACCATCATGAAAGTAGCAGTTATCGGATGTACGCACGCAGGCACGGCCGCTATCGTCAATATCGCTAAACTATACCCGGAAGCAAACATCACCGTCTACGAACGGAACGACAATATTTCGTTCCTGTCGTGCGGGATCGCTTTGTACGTCGGCGGTATGGTGAAGGACCCTCAAGGATTGTTTTACTCCTCGCCGGAGCAGCTGGCGGAGCTGGGGGTCCACACGAAAATGCGCCATGAGGTGGTGGCGGTCGATACGGACGCCAAAACCCTGCAGGCCCGCAATTTGGTCACCGGGGAAGAGTTCGAGGACACGTTCGACAAGCTGGTCGTGACGACCGGATCGTGGCCGATCGTGCCGAAATTCGCGGGCATTGAGCTGGAAAACATTGTGCTTTCGAAAAACTTCAACCATTCCAATACGATTATCGAAAAAGCCAAACAGGCGCAAAATATCGTCGTCGTAGGCGCCGGTTATATCGGCGTGGAGCTTGTGGAAGCTTTTCAATTGAACGGCAAGCAGGTCACTTTGATCGACGCGGAGGAGCGGATTTTGAGCAAATACCTGGATCCGGAGTACACGGACAAAATCGAGCAATCGCTTAGCGAACACGGTATTCGGCTGGCGCTCGGACAGAAGGTAACCCGCTTCGAGGGCGAGGCAGGCAAGGTAACCCGCGTCGTGACCGATCAGGGGAAATACGACGCCGACCTGGTGATTATGTGTATCGGCTTCCGTCCGAATACCGGGCTGCTTGATGGCCAAGTAGATATGCTCGACAACGGGGCGATCATCGTCGACGAATATATGCGCACCAGCAAGCCGGACGTTTATGCGGCTGGCGACAGCTGCGCGGTGTTTTACAACCCGACCGGCAAACACGTCTACATTCCGCTGGCCACGAACGCGGTCCGCATGGGGACGCTGGTCGCCCGCAATCTGGTGGCGCCAACCGTAAAATACCTTGGCACCCAGGGAACCTCGGGCATCAAGATTTATGAAGATAACATCGCGGCAACCGGTTTGACGGAAGCAGCCGCCAAGGATGCGGGGCTTGAGGCTGAGGCGGTGCTTATTAACGACAATTACCGGCCTGAATTCATGCCGACCCATGAACCGGTTACGCTAAAGGTCGTTTTCGAACCGAACACACGGCGCATCCTGGGCGCGCAAATTATGTCGAAAGCGGATCTGACCCAGTCGATCAACACGATGTCGGTATGCATTCAAAACGGCATGAAGATGGAGGAACTGGCTTTTGTCGACTTCTTCTTCCAGCCGCATTACAACAAGCCGTGGAACTTCCTGAACAGCGCCGGCCTTGGCGCGCTGCCGGAGGTGTCAAGCAAGGAGCCTGTGCACGCTTGACGGGGGCAGAAGAAAGCGAGCCATTAATTTAATCTTCGCCGTTTTCGCCGTTATCGCGAAGCGGCCATAATCGGCCGACGGAAGAAGCCTAGCGGGATCAACCCCCCGGAGCTTCGGATGCCGGCCTTTTTTGCCATTGGCGGGAAGAAGGGGAGAGGGACACCGGTAACGGGAGAATGCTGGCGGATTAAATGTGAATTTTTTCACCATCCGTGATTTATGTTATTTATTTGGAGGAAGCGGGGACGCTACAATAGACTCGGGCAGTAAAGTGAGACGAATAGAAGGAGACTTGATCATGGCTTACCATAAACCCGCGCAGATTGCCGAAGTGACCGTGGAGAACGGGATAAAAAAGGCGCATAATCCGCTGTTGACCGTGCTGATCCTCGGGTTTCTCGGCGGAGCGTTTATCGCTCTCGGTTTTCTGCTGGATATCCGCGTCATCGCCAGCGCCCCGGAGGAGTGGGGGAGCTTTGCCACATTCATCGGCGCGGCGGTGTTCCCGATCGGCCTTATACTCGTGCTTTTGGCTGGCGGAGAGTTGCTGACGGGGAATATGATGGCCGTTCCCCTGGCCCGGATGGCGGGGCGGATATCGACCGGCGAAGTGTGCAAAAACCTGGTGCTGATCACATTAAGCAACTTTATCGGAGCGCTGTTTGTCGCTTATTTTTTCGGTCATGTCGTCGGTTTGACGGCAAGCGGACCTTATTTGGATAAACTGGCCGATATGGCGGGGCATAAGCTTGACGACAGCTTTCTGCAGGCGTTTGTTTCCGGGATCGGCTGCAACTGGCTGGTGGCCCTGGCCGTCTGGCTGTCTTACGGGGCCGATAATATGAGCGGTAAAATCCTCGGCATCTGGTTCCCGACGATGGCGTTTGTCGCCATCGGCTTTCAGCACGTCGTGGCCAATATGTTTCTGATTCCGGCGGCGATTTTCGAAGGGTATTACTCCTGGGGCGAATACCTCGGCAATTTCGTCCCGGTTTGGCTCGGCAATTTGACCGGCGGCGGGCTGTTCGTGGCCGGGGCGTATTGGGCGGCTTATTTGAAGGATAGGGGAACGAAAGCCGATTCCGGCGCAGGCCAGGGGGCAGGGGCTTCCGTATCCGCTAAGGCGGGCAGCAAAACGGCTTAAGTTGTAAGTGCTTAAGTCGTAAGTGCCTAAAGCGTAAGTGCTTAAGGCATAAGTGCTTAGTGCGTAAGTGCTTCAGGCGTAAGATTACGGTGTAACCGGAGTAGCTTCATGGTTGGCTTGATCCGAATTGGACGACATGATCCGCATATTCTGTGACGGCACGACAGGCCGCTTCCTCATTATTGGTTCGTGAGGGGCGGTCTTTTTTTGTGTAGTTTCATTGAAAAAAATCCAATAGATTCCGCTTAAGTCACCATTTTGCACCCTACCGTTGCCACACCAACTATTCTAACGGTTGCCACAACCGTTATTTGTTCCAAAAACGTTGATTTCAAATTCTAACGGTTGCCATGGCGCTTATTTCACTTAAACCCGGCTAATTTTGCTTAAATTCAGGGCAATAGCGGCGCTCACAACCGTTAGAATTTGGAAAAGGTCTTTTTTCGTAAAATAGCGGCTGCTACAACCGTTAGATTTCCGGTGGACGATAGTTTCGATTCGAAAACCTAAGCTTTTTCGGGAAATCTCAAAAGTATCAGGGATACAAGTCGTCTTGTGCATGGGTCAATGCAACGCTAGTGCATTTTGCGCCCTTCCGAGCCTGATCTATTGGAAATATCCAATCAAGATGTTGCGGCAGTAGACAAAAGCAAAAGCTTTTTTCTACAATAGCTAAGACGGGAGGGGATAGACATGATCCACGAAGAGAACGGGGTATTTCCGGCGGTGTGCCCGCTGGATTGTCCCGATACTTGCGGCTTGCTGCTTCATAAAGAAAACGGAAAAATCGTGAAGGTGACGGGTAATCCCGATCATCCGGTGACCCAGGGGGCGATTTGCAACAAAGTCCGCAATATGGCGGAGCGGGTCTACCATCCGGAACGGGTGCTCTATCCGCTCAAGCGGGTCGGGGCCAAAGGCGAAGGGAAATTCGCGCGGATTACCTGGGACGAGGCGGTGGCGGAAATCTCCGGGCGATACAAGGAGCTTATCCGCGAGCATGGGCCGGAATCGATTATGCCGTACAGCTTTTACGGCAATATGGGGATTCTCAGCGTCGACGGGATGGACCGGCGCTTCTTCCACCGGCTGGGCGCGACGCAGCTGCAGCAGGGGATTTGCAATTCCGCGGGGAACGCGGGCTGGAAATATACGATGGGCTTCGGCGGCGGGACCAGCCCGGAGGAAACGGTAAACGCGAAGCTGATCATCGTCTGGGGCGGTAATCTCGTCAGCACGAACATGCACCAGGTCGCTTTGATCGAAAAAGCCCGCAAGCAAGGGGCGCAGCTGGTCGTGATCGACGTGCACCGCAACCGCACCGGGCAGCGGGCCGACTGGTTTATTCCGCTGTATCCGGGAACGGACAGCGCCTTGGCGCTTGGAATCATGCACGTGCTGTTCGAGCGCGGTCTCGTGAATGAACCGTTTCTGGAGCGGTATACGATCGGGCACGCCGAGCTGCGCGAGCATGTGAAGCAGTATACGCCGGAGCGCGTTTCGGCGATCACCGGTGTGCCGGCGGAGGACATCGTCAAGCTGGCCATCCTGTACGGCGAGACTTCGCCGGCTTACATTCACATCGGCAACGGCCTGCAGCATCACGATAACGGCGGCATGACCGTGCGCACGATCAGCTGCCTGCCGGCGTTGACCGGCCAGTGGCTTGTGCCCGGCGGCGGTGCTTACAAGTCGAACGGCGCTTACGGGAAAATGAACGCGGCCGCGCTGGAGCGGCCCGATCTGCGGCCGAACCCGGGCGCCCGCACGGTGAGCATGAACCGGCTTGGCGAAGCGCTGCTGACGCTCGATCCGCCGATCCGCGCGCTGTTCGTATATTGCTCCAACCCGGCGGTGGTCGCGCCGGATACCGGGAAGGTGGAGCGGGGCCTCCGGCGGGAGGAGCTGTTTACCGTCGTGCACGACCTGTTCCTGACGGACACGGCCAAATACGCCGATATCGTGCTGCCGGCGACGTCCTCTTTTGAGAATACCGACTTGTACAGCTCTTATTGGCATCATTATGTCCAGCTTCAGGAGCCGGTCATTCCGGCCCGGGGCGAAAGCAAAAGCAACGTCGAGACGTTCAAGCTGCTGGCGGCGGCGATGGGCTTCGAGGAGGAAGCGTTCCGGGACAGCGAGGAGGATATGATCCGGCAAGCCTTGCAGTTCCCGCACAACCCCTATTTGCAAGGCGTTACACTGGAAAAGCTGCAGGAGCAGCGCCTTGTCAAGCTGAACATGGAGCACCAGAAGGATTATTTGGACAACTTAAAGACGCCTTCGGGCAAAATCGAACTGTATTCCGCAGCGATGGAGAGAGCCGGCCTGCCGCCGCTGCCCACTTACGTGCCGCTGCGGGAAGGCTATGACGGCGAACGCCGGCCGGGCGAGGGGGACGCTTACCCGCTGATGTTCATTTCGCCGCCGAACCACAGCTTCCTGAACTCGACGTTCGGCAACGTGGAGAAGCTGACCGCGCTCGAGAAAAGCCCGCTCCTGCAAATCCATCCGCAGGACGCGGCGGAGCGCGGCATTGAAGACGGCGACGAGGTAACGGTGTGGAACGACCGCGGCAGCTACCGGGTAAAAACCTCTGTCACCGACAAAATGCTGCCGGGCATCGTCGTCAGCCAAGGGCTATGGTGGGAGCAGGAAGACGGACGCCGCACGCGGGCCAATGCCCTCACGCCCGACCGGCTTGCCGATCTGGGCGGAGGCGCGGTGTTTTTTTCCACCGTTGTTAATGTAAAGCGGCAATAGATGTACTTGCCTGGCTTGCCCTTTTGAGCGATACTATTGTAATCTGGGCAATGTGCAACCGGTGCGGATTTTCGCCGTAATCTTAGCGTCGAAGGAGAGCCCCTGGGGCTCTCCTTTGTTTTATATAGAGAACCGCATGTACAGAGGGGGGAGTAACGGAATGAAATGGCTGAGTGCTTATCCGCGCGAGGTTAAAGTTTTTTTGGTGGCCAGTCTGATCAATTCAGCCGGCGGCTCTTTAATGTGGCCGCTAATCACGATGTTTGTGTTCAAAATATTGGGCAGGTCGGTGACGGACGCCGGTCTGGTCATTCTGGTCATGTCCCTGGGCGGCATCGCCGGCCAGCTGTTGGGCGGGGCTTTGTATCACCGGCTTGGGGTCACGCGGCTGATTGTGGGCGGGCTTGGCCTGAACGCGTTGTTTTTGCTGCTCCTGCCTTACGGCAGCGGCAACTGGCATTTGTTTATGCTGCTGATTGCCATGGTCGGCTTTTTTAACGCGATGTCCATGCCGGCGATCCAGGCCTTCATCGGCTTTCGCTTCGCGGAACGGCGGGGCGAGCTGTTTAATGTCATTTATGTGGCGAACAACATCGGCGTTGCCGTAGGTACGGCGCTCAGCGGGTTTTTGGCGCAGATTTCCTATGATTTGAGCTTTATTCTGAACGGGCTGACGTCGGCGGCATTTGCGGTTTTTTTCTGGTTTTATTTGAACAAAGTTCAAAAAAGCCAAGGCGAGCTGCATGTGGAAAAACGCAAAACCGTCGCGGAAGGCCAGAGCGTGTGGACGTTGATGAAGTGTTATCCGGTTTATTTGTTTATGGGGATTGGTTCATTTTTCCTATGGCTGGCCAATTGCATTTGGAACAACGGCGTATCGCCGTTTACGATCTCCCGGGGGATGCCGGAATGGAACTACAGCGTGCTGTGGACGCTGAACGGGGTGCTGATTTTTGTCGGGCAGCCTTTCGTGCTCTGGATCAAGCGGACCTTCGCCGGCTCGCCGCAAGCGCAGATGACGGCCAGCGCTGTGTTTTATATGCTCGGTTACGTGACCATTTTAGGTTTTCACACTTATCCAAGCATGGTGCTGGCGATGGTGCTGACGACGATTGGGGAAATGCTCATATCGCCGGCGATTCCGTCGTTTATTTCCGACCAAACGGGCAAAGGCGCTCCTTTTTACCTCGGACTGGTCGGCGGCATGGGGGTTGCGGGCCGGGTGGTCGGGCCTTACGCGATGGGCGTGTTGTTCGACTGGAACGGACTGGTCCCGGTGGCCTGGCTGGCGGTGGTGATTGCGGCGCTGGCGATCGGCGCGTTTCTGATCCATGCGTTTATGAACCGGGAAGGCCGGGAAACGACCGGCATCGCATCGGGAATGTAAAGAGTCCCCCGGCAGGGGGGCATAAAATTGGCGAAACGTGTAAAATAAAAGAAAAAAACGTGGCAGCACAAAAGGAGGGAAGCGGATGAAAAACGAGGTTTGGACCCGCTTGTCGGAAATGCGCGATGCGCCCGCTTTGATGGAGATCGACCGGCTTGTCTGGGATGTGCGGAACACGCCGTCGGAGCGGCTCGTCTGGGATTCGCGCGAGCAATTTTTGCAAAGCTGCCCGCCGGGGAGTCAAATCGTGGCCGGAATCGGCGCGCAAGTCTGCGGCTACATCGGCTTTAAACCGCCGACGCCGCTGCCGAGCAATGCCCATGTGCTCGAGTTGAACATCGCCATCCATCCGGAATGCCAGCGGATGGGAATCGGGCGCACGTTGATGGAGGCGCTGCTGGCGTTCGCCGCGCAGCGGGGCGTACGCAAATTGTGCCTGCGCGTGCTGGCCAGCAATCCCGGGGCCGTGGCTTTTTACGAAAGCTGCGGATTTGTGGAGCAGGGACGGCTCATCGGCGAGTTTTTTATAGGTGGACAGTATGTGGACGATATCTTAATGTGGCGCAAGGTGTAGTGGCGACAGGCGTCTGGAACTCCGGAAGCCGCCCCGCGCCCCGGGCGGGTGCTCGGGCAATTTGCTCCGGCACCGGCGGGCAGCGCTTGTTACCGCGGCAGCCGCGGACGAACCTCCAGGGCGTAAATGTCCTCTTCCAGGGTGACCATGCGCTCGTTCAACACCTGGCGGCAATCCGCCAGCGCCTGATTGTATACATACGGCCCGATGCGGGTCAGAAAAAAGTCGAGCACCCCGTCCGCCGCAAGCTCACCCAGCGTTTCGCCGCGTTCCTCCTCGAAAAATTGCTGAATTTGGGGGATGACCAGGTTTCGCTGCTCTTTTGTCAGATGGATGGGCTTTAAAGGCATGGTTCGGTCGCTTCCTTTCGCGTAATGGTGTGATATATTGATTTTATCTTAGCAGAAAACAACCGCCAAAGCAGGCGGACGCGCCAGGCCATTGAACAATTGCGGAGATATCGGTATATTTAGAAGAAGAAAATCGGGGATAGTATACAGATACTTATGAAATGGAAAGGTTGATACCTGTGGTAAACAACAGCACCCCTCCCAATTTTATTAAAAACATTATCTCGGAAGATCTGAAAAGCGGCAAAGTGCAAACCGTGGTGACGCGTTTTCCTCCCGAACCGAACGGTTACTTGCACATCGGACATGCCAAAGCGATCTGGATCAATTTTACCCTGGCCGACGAGTTCGGGGGACGGACGCATTTGCGGTTCGACGATACGAACCCGGTCAAGGAGGACGTCGAATACGTCAATTCGATCAAGGAAGACGTGAAGTGGCTCGGCTTTGAATGGGAAGAGCTGCATTTCGCTTCCGATTATTTTGAGGAAATGTACAACCGCGCTGTGCTGCTGATCAAAAAGGGCAAGGCTTACGTGGACGATCTCAGCGCCGACCAAATCCGCGAGCTGCGCGGCACGCTCACGGAGCCGGGGCAAAACAGCCCTTACCGCGACCGTTCGGTGGAGGAGAACCTCGATCTGTTCGCGCGGATGCGGGCCGGTGAATTCAAGGACGGCGAAAAGGTGCTGCGCGCCAAAATCGACATGGCTTCGCCAAACATCAACCTGCGCGACCCGGTCATTTACCGCATCGTGCATGCGTCACACCACAATACCGGGGACAAATGGTGCATTTATCCGATGTATGCGTTCGCCCATCCGTTGGAGGACGCGATCGAAGGCGTGACCCATTCGCTGTGCACGTTGGAGTTCGAGGAGCAACGTCCGTTCTACGACTGGACGATCGCCGAAACGGAAATGCCGAAGGTGCCGCATCAATACGAGTTTGGGCGGCTGAACCTGCTGCAGACGGTCACGAGCAAGCGGAAGCTGAAAATGCTGGTGGACGAAGGGTATGTGGACGGCTGGGACGATCCGCGCATGCCGACAATTTCGGGATTGCGCCGCCGCGGGGTGACGCCGGAAGCGATTAAGGCGTTTGTGTATGAAGCCGGCATTTCAAAGGCTTACGGCAGCATTGATCCGAAAACGCTGGACCACTTCATCCGCGAGGATCTGAAGCTCAGAGCGCCACGCACGATGGCGGTGCTCGACCCGCTCAAGGTGGTCATTACGAACTACCCGGAAGGGCAAACCGAAATGCTGGAAGCCGAAAACAACAGCGAAAACCCGGACATGGGCAACCGCCAAATTCCTTTCTCGCGGGAAATTTACATCGAACGCGAAGATTTTATGGAGAACCCGCCAAGCAAGTATTTCCGCTTGTTCCCGGGCAACGAAGTGCGGCTGAAGCATGCGTATTTCATCAAATGCCACGACGTAATTAAAGACGCGGACGGCAACGTAGTGGAGATACACTGCACGTATGATCCGGAAACGAAAAGCGGCAGCGGGTTTACCGGCCGCAAGGTGAAAGGCACGATCCACTGGGTGGATGCAAGCAGCGCGGTACCGGCCGAGTTCCGCCTGTACGAGCCGCTGATCATGGACGAGGAAGCTGATGAGGACACCATCGAGAAGAAGTCGTTCCTCGATTTGGTTAACCCGAACTCGCTCAAGGTGGTGCAAGGCTATGTCGAGCCGGGCTTAAAGGATGCGAAGCCGCAGGATAAATTCCAGTTTTTCCGGCACGGCTATTTCAACGTCGATACGAAATATTCGAAGCCGGGCAAGCCGGTGTTCAACCTGATCGTCTCGCTGAAGAGCTCGTTCCAATTGCCGAAGTAATGCGGGCGGCAGAGGGCGGTAGGCGGTAACGGGGAAGCTGGCAAAGCGGGGAACCGGCGTTTCAAGAAACGCTGTGCAGTAGGTTTCTCGCGGCCTGGCGCCATAATCGCACAACGTTCTGATTGGAAACATCCAATGGAACTGGAGATTTAGCGGTGAATTCAGCGGCTTGATTGGATATTTCCAATAGATGGGGCTCAGCAGGGCGCAAAACGGGCGGTTTAAGTGAAATCTATTGGATTTTTCCAATCGGCGTATCGGTCGTATCGGCTCTAAGGCAGTTTCGGCAATTAATAAATATTGCCAATGGAAGCGGCCAACATGCAATTAGTAAATACCGGAATTCAACGAAAAGGCGGTCTCTCCCCGGATACAACCGGGAGGGGTCGTCTTTTTCGTCATTGTAGCATGGCGGGCGAAAGAGGCGCGTCTTGCTCGTTACTTTGGGTGGAACGACGGCTGGAATGGATGGATGATAGATGATAGATGAATGGTGAAAGGTGGATGGTGGATGAATGATGGATGGTGAATGGTGAATGAATGATGGATGGTGGATGAATGATGGATCAACTGCAAAAATGCATTTCATATTCTACAAATTTCCGTATTTTGAGCGGCCGAAATGCAAAAGTGCATTTGAATTGGGGCTATAAGATAAAAAAGTGACTTTGAAGCGGAAATGAACTGCACTTATGCATTTGAACTGCCTGTTTTGAGGGATTTCGACAAAAATCGCATGCACTTTTGCATTTCGCGGATTTGGCGCAAGTTGCGGCAACTTGCCGTAACTTGCCATAACTTCCCGTAACTTCCCGTAACTTGCCGTAACTTGCCGTAACTTGCCGTAACTTCCCGTAACTTCCCGTAACTTCCCGTAACTTCACGTACTTCCGCAGCATCAGTCCCGTCCCTCACACCGAGCTGCGCTCGATGAAGCGGAAGCCGAGCTCCTCGCTGGCCGGGCCGGGGCGCTGGCCGGCCAGCTGGCTGCGGACGAGAGCAAAGGCGCGGGCGCCGATTTCGGACAGCCGATTATCGATCGTCGTAATGCCCAGCACGGCGGAGATCGGCTGATTGTCGAAGCCGATGACGGCGAAATCGCCGGGCACCTCAAGCCCCCGGCTGCGAGCGGCCAGGATGAAGCCGGCGGCAACCTGGTCCCCGGTGATCAGCAGGGCATCGGGACGCTCCGGCATGGCCAGCAGATGTTCGACAAGCGCGGCGCCGTCCCCGATGTCGTAACAGCTGTCCAGCACCCATTCCTGGCGGGGGCTGCCGCCCAAAGCCAGCAGCGTGTCGTTGTACGCCGCAAGCCGGCGGCGCAGGCTGGGACTGTTGCGGCGGCGTCCCGCGGTGAATCCGATCCGGCGGCGTCCTTTGTCCCATAGATAGGTGATCGCCTTCTGAAAGATGGCGTAATGGTCGATGTAGACGGACGACAGCGGCCGGTCCCGAACGGCTTCACATAACGCGATCGGACCGTAGGCGGCGTAGGCCTCCACCTCGTCCAGCGGCAGCGACCGGGAACAGATGACCAGCCCGTCGATTTGCTTGTTGCGCAGCATCTCCAGCACCTTCCGCTCCTCATCGTGCCGGTAATCCGTCTGGCAGAGCATCAGTTGGTAGTTGTGAAGCAGCGCCTCCTGCGCCATCCCCTCCATCATCCGGGCGAAATAGTAGAGATTGATGCGGGGCAGGACGACGCCGATCGTCCGGGTCGTGCCTTTGATCAAATGAACGGCGTTCATATTGCGCGAATAGTTCAGCTTGCGGATCGCTTCCTCAACAGCTTTCCGCTTGGCTTCGCTCACGTAAGGATGATCGTTCAGGACGCGGGAGACGGTCGTAATGGAGACGCCGGCCGCCTCGGCGATTTGCTTGATGTTCGGCAAGCGGGCCAACTCCTTTCCAGTTTGCAGGGCGGTACACCCGGGCAAAAGCCGGTTTTGCAAACGCCGCAAAGCTTTCAAGCAGACGCAAAATCCCAAAGAAACGCTTGCTCTGGTATGCATTTCATATTTTACAATAATGATGCATCCAGAAAAACAATGCATTCCATCCGGCGTAACCTCGGCGGAGGGCGTGACGCTTGGAAGGCATTGTTTTTTCCTGTCCAAGGTTATCGATATTAGTACCGTTCCATGATCGGCGAATAGCCGTTTTTGTGGATACGATACCACATGGCCGCATAACCGAGCGCGCCAATGAGGGACAACCCCATCCCGGTACGATACATGACGCCGCCGCCGAGGTTCTGGTACAACCAGCCCCCGAAGAAACCGGCAATCAACGCGGCGAGTCCGCTGAGCGCAACCGTATAAACCGCTTGTCCGGCGGAACGCAGCGGGCGGGGCAGCAGCAAGGCAATCAGCTTGATGCCGACATAGAAGAAACCGCCGAACGTGACCGAGTGCAGCAATTGAATCAGCATGATCTGCGCCGGCTGGGTCGCATCGGACATCAAGTTCCATCTTAACGCGAACAGCAGGCTGACCGCTGTGATACAGCCGAGCAAAAACGTGATTTTTCGCTTAAAGTAGCGGTTCAGCACGGAAAAAGCGAGTACTTCAAAGGCCGTGGACAGAAAAACAGCGCCCCCGACCTGCAGGCGGGAACCGCCCAGTTCCGTGATGAACAGCGGGAGGAAAATGCCGTTGATCGCGTTTGGGATAGCCACCAGCAGGCCGAATACGGTAAAAGCGACGAAATATTTATGCTGCAGCGTCCGCGCGATTTCAACCGTTCGCAGCCACGGCGTATTCGACGTTTGGCGGATGGATGGCAGCAGCAGCGCGGACCCGATTGCCAGCATCAGGCAAATGCTGAACAGCAAAGAGATGCCGTTATGACCCACGGCGTCAATGATCGGCCCGGCCCCCAGCGCGACTAAGCTCCAGCCGAGCGAACCCCATATCCGGAAAATGCCGTATTTCCGCTCGCTGCCTTCCATGTAGCTTAAAACCAGGCCATTGCTATGCGAGAGAAGCGGGCTATGAAAAAAATAAAGCAAAATCATCGTCAGATATAGCATATGAAACGTATTCGCTTTAAACACCAAATGGCCCATGACGAGCAAGCCGAGCATCATAGCGATCAGAGCGGCCCGCGGATTTTGGCGCAGATCGCTGATGTATCTCCAAAACGGGTGAGCAAGCAAAGAGATGACAGGCCCGATCGCCATCAGGCTTCCGATCTCCAGCTTGTCCATGCCGATGTCCTGCAAATATAATTGAAAAAAGGCGGCGAAAATGACCATCGTTCCGTAAACGAAAAAGTTAAGCAGCCCAAGCGGCATCCATGAGGAGGGCGAATATCGTTGTTTGTCCCGCAAATGCGCCATTCCTTTCTGTCCGAGTCGGTAACGAAACCGGGAAGAGTTAACTATGTTCTCAATGTAACACAGAGGTGAAAAGGGATACAAACCAAGTTTTATGAAATTTTCCAATATTTTTAAAAGGGGAGCTGTTCGTGGAGACAACGGCCATTGTTCTGGCGGGGGGAAGATCCAGCCGGATGGGCGAAAACAAAGCGCTCATGAAGCTGGGGGGAATCACCGTTATAGAAAAAATCATCCGTGAGCTGGAGCCGGTCGCCGCCCGCATCGTGGTCGTGGCGGACGACAAAGAGGCGTACCGGCCTTTCGGCAAAGAGGTTGTGACCGATATGTACAAAAGCGCGGGTCCGCTGGCCGGATTGCACGCCGGCCTGGCTAACTCCGCTTCAACCTGGAATATCGCGGTGGCGTGCGATACGCCGTTTGCCAACCGCGGTTTGTTCCAGGCGCTGCTCCGGCAGGCCCGGCAGTCGGAGGCCAAAGCCGGACGGGAAGGCGGAGCCCTCGCTACCGAAGCGGTGATCGCCCGCACGGGCGAGCGGGTTCACCCGCTGCTGGCGGTATACCGGCGCAGCGTGCTGCCGGGACTGGAGCGGGAGCTTCGCCTCGGACGCTACAAAATGACCGCGTGGCTGGACGGGCTGCGGACCGAATATGCCGGCGGGGAGACGCTCGCCGCCGCTGCGGGCCTACCGCAGGAATGGCTGGCCTTCAATATGAACCGGCCGGAGGATTATGAAAAAGCCAAAGCTTGGCTCGAAAAAATGAAAGGCCCGCTTTAACCGCCAATTTGCGACATGCGGCGCACGGTTGGCGTATGGCTTTGCTGTTTTTTCTCCAGCGCCAGCGCCATTTCATGGTTTTTCGGCTTGCCGCCCAGCGCTTTCAGGAACATCGCGCGAATGCCTTCCCGGTCGCCGGCGGCGGCCAGCGGGCGGACATGCAGCTCGTCCGACCAGTACAGGCAAGCTTTAATGTGGCCGTCCGCGGTCAGACGCAGGCGGTTGCAGTTGTCGCAAAAATGTTCGCTGACCGGATGGATCAGGCCAAACGTGCCGGCCGCGCCGACAACCCGCTTGCTTTCGGCCGGACCGTTTCCTCTTGGGCCGGCCACGTCCTCCGTTTCCCAGCCGGCTTCCCGGCATACTTCGTCAACGGTAGACAGCGGCAAATAGGTGCTGCGCCAGGAATCGGTCGCGCTGCCGATCGGCATATATTCGATGAACCGAACATGCAGCGGCTTATCCAGCGTCAAAGCGATAAAATCACGGATTTCATCGTCATTGACCCCTTTCATCAGCACGACGTTCAGTTTGATGGGGTCGAAGCCGAATTCAACGGCCGCCTGCAGCCCTTCCAGCACCCTCCGGACTTCTCCCCCGCGCGTGATCATCGCGAAGCGGTCCTGGCGCAGCGAGTCCAGGCTGATGTTGACCCGGTTCAGGCCTGCTTGTTTGAGCGCGGCCGCCTTGCCGGCCAGAAACATCCCGTTCGTCGTCATGGCGATATCTTCAATGCCCGGGATTCCCGAAAGCATGGCGATTAATTTGTCCAAATCTTTGCGAACCAGGGGCTCGCCCCCGGTTATCCGGAGTTTGCGAAGACCCATCGGAGCAAGCGCCGAAACGGTTTCGGCAATTTCCTCATAGCTCATTATTTCATCGTGCGGTTGAAAAACCACTCCTTCTGCCGGCATGCAATAGACACAGCGGAGGTTGCAGCGGTCGGTCACGGAAATCCGGAGATAATCGTGTTCCCGGCCGAAGGAATCAAGAAGCTGCTCCATACGGGGCGCCTCCTTTCTTTTTGGTGCTTCAAATTTAATATATATCTCGAGGATCAGTCAATGCGTTGGCACACATTGTTCAAGTATATTTTACGGCGCAGGACGATAGAATGTTATTAAAAACAAGTGTAAAAAAAATCACATAAAGCGCTTACATTGGCTGTTATAATGAAAGTAAGCGATACGTGACCCCCTTAATCATGTGTCGGTATATGCGATTGAGATGATTTCCGGCATAGAAGGAAGTCATCTTTTTTTGAAAATGCGAGTTCAAAAAGTCAGGTTTTCAGGACCGAGAAGATTGGATGAAGCTAGGGACTGAGTAGCGGAGCGTACGTTTTGGGTACGTGAGCAACGGAAGGCCCGGCTGAATTCAAGATTCGACGTCGAGTCCGCTTCTTGACCTGCTTCGTGATCAAAAGATGACTTTTTGAACAACCTCTTAAGAAGAAATATTGGCAAGGAGATGACCTACCGATGGCAATGGCATATCCACCGTTTGTTTTTACGCAGGAACAGGTTCAGTGGCTGGAGCGGCGCGGGTGGGGGTACCGGGTGTTGATGGATTTTTTGAGCCGTCCGCCGCGGATGTCGCTGATCGCCCATTTGGCGATATAAAGCGGAACTGATCGGCCTCATTCCGGCGAGCCGGGGCGGGCACAAATTGATCGGCTATCTGAAAAGCATACCCGAACAGCAATTTCGCCAGGTTTGCGTCAGGGAGGCGGCGGAATACGAACGCCTGTTTACGGGCCGTGACGCCGTAATGACCTCCTGCGAAAGCCTGTTTCGCTGCAGGACGGAAGGAGCCGACGCGGCTGTCTGCATCTCCGAGGTGCGGAAGATCTATATGGAAAACGGTATTGTATTCAATAAATTAAACGGGGAACGCGACGATCACATTGCGTTGGAGCTGGAGTTCATGGCCGTGCTGGCCGAAGGTATGCTCGGCAAGAGCAGCCTGCCGCACACCTGTCTGACGCTGGCGGACGCGCAGATCGGTTTTCTGGAATCCCATTTGCTGAAATGGGCCCGGCCGTTTGCGAACGAACTGATGCTGGTCTCGTCCAGTCCGTTATATACGGGGCTGGCGGAGCTGCTGGATGAATTTCTCGATCATGATCTGCGGCAGCTCCGGCAATGGCGGGATACGCAGGCGCGGCCTATATAAGTCGAGCTAAAGAAATCCGGGACGGGCAGCGATCGCAAGAATATGTCACAGCTAGCCGGCCATTTTCCGGAACGTAAACGGCCCTGAACAACCCATCAAACGCGCGGGCCGGCCGCAGGGCCGTTTATGTGCCGACCGATCCCGGTATTTTTCCTCCTCTAGCGTCCTTCTTTTTAAAAAACCCCCCCTCCAAATTTCTCATCTCTATAATATTTAACTCTTGTCAGTAGGAAGAAAAGCAAGCTTCATGTAAAATAGAAGCAGCATCATTAGAGAGAAAAAAAGGGGTACTGGCATGAGACGGGGACTTCAAATCATTATTATCGTGGCGATTCTTTTTGCTTTTTACTATTTCGGATTTGGCGTCTTCGGGAAATTCGGGGGTACGTTGGTCAGTATATTTCAGACGCTCACGGTCATCACAATCGGTCTGGCGATATTTATGGAAAACCGGAATCCGTCCAGTACGGTGGCCTGGATTCTGGTGCTGGCCCTGCTGCCGGTAGTGGGGCTGCTGCTTTATTTTTTGCTGGGACAAAACTATTTCAAACGGCGCAAGTTCGATAAAAAGGCCGAGCAAAACCAGCTTAGCTATGAACGGATCCACTTTAACGGCCATTTGCTGCCCCGGGATCTGTCGCAATTCAGCCCGAGCCAGCAGCGGCTGCTGCAATTGGCGCAGCGGCTGGCCCGCACGCCTTTTTCCATGGCCAGCCGCACCAGGGTGCTGACGAACGGGGAGGAGACGTTTTCGACGCTGCTGAAAGAATTGAAAAAAGCGCGGCATCATATTCATATGGAATACTATATTTACCGTGCGGACGACATCGGCCGGGAAATCCAGAAAACGCTGATCCAAAAAGCCCGGGAAGGCGTCGAAGTGCGGTTCATGTTCGATGCGGTCGGCAGCATCGGTCTGCCGAAATCGTTTATCAAGGAGCTGCGGGACGCCGGGGTCAAGGTCGGCATTTACGGGCAGATGCGCTTTTTGGCGCTGTCCAGCCGGGTCAATTACCGCAACCACCGGAAAATCGTCGTGATCGACGGCAACACCGGGTTTATCGGCGGGCTTAACGTCGGGGACGAATATTTGAGCCGCAGCAAAACGTACGGTTTTTGGCGCGATACGCATATGCTGGTCAAAGGCGAGGCCGTCCGGTCGCTGCAGATTATTTTTTTGCAGGATTGGCAGTACGTGACCGGGGAAGAAATTATCGACCTCGCTTATTTGTCGCCGGAGCTGGAGCAGGGCTGCAGCGGCGCGGTGCAGATCGTGCCGAGCGGACCGGACAACGAGAGCCGGACGCTGAAAAACATCTTTTTCGCCATGATCACTTCGGCCAAAAAATCGGTCTGGCTGGCGACGCCGTATTTTATTCCGGATGAGGACATTTTGACCGCGCTGCGGGTGGCCGGGCTGTCAGGTATCGACGTCAGGATTTTGTTCCCGGCGAAGCCGGACAAATGGCTGCCGTTTCTGGCGTCGCATTCGTATTTTCCGTCGCTGCTGGAAGTCGGCGTGAAGATCTACGAATATGAAAAGGGCTTCCTGCATTCCAAGCTGCTGATTGTGGACGGCGAAGTGGCCACCGTCGGCACGGCCAATATGGACATGCGCAGCTTTCATTTGAATTTTGAGGTGAACGCGCTGCTCGTGCAAAGCGACAGCATCGCCAAAATCGTGGAAAATTTCGAACGCGACCTGTTGTCGACGAAACTAATCGACCGGGCAAGCTTCATGAACAAAAAAATCGTGGTCCGTTTCGCGGAATCCGCGGCCCGGCTGCTGTCGCCGCTGCTGTAGCCGGCGTCTGGACCAGGGCCGGAGCGCCGGGGGGAAGGGCTGAATGCAGAGGCTAAATGTAAAGGCTAAATGCAGAGGCTAAATGCTAAATGCTAAATGCTAAATGCTAAATGCTAAATGCTAGAGGCTAACCCGCTCACCGGCCGGATGACCGAAGAAAACAAAACGAACTGAGTTCACGAAAGCAAATCGCGGCAAAGGAGGCGGATTATGGAGAATACGTCCGAACGCAAAACCGAGCATATCCGCTTATGCCTGGAAGAACAGGTCAATGCGGAGGGGATCCGCACGGGATTTGAAAAATATGTGTTTCGGCATAACGCGCTGCCGGAGCTCAATTTTGACGAGATCAGCCTGAAAACGACGTTTTTGGGCGCGCCGATTCGGACGCCGCTGTTGATCAGCTCGATGACCGGAGGCAGCAAGCTGGCCGGGGAAATCAACATGCGCCTGGCCGAGGCGGCGGAGCGGCGCGGTTGGACGATGGGCGTCGGCTCGATCCGGGCCGCCGTGGAAAGGGACGAGCTGGCGCCCACGTTTGCGGTGCGGCGGTTCGCCCCGTCCATTCCGGTCATCGCCAATTTGGGCGCGGTGCAGCTGAATTACGGCTACGGCCCGGAGGACTGCAGAAGGGCGGTGGATATCGCCGGGGCGGACATGCTGGTGCTTCATCTGAACGGCTTGCAGGAGGTGTTCCAGCCGGAGGGAAACACGTCCTTCGGCGGGCTGCTGTCGCGCATCGAGCAGGTGTGCAAGGCGCTGCCGGTGCCGGTCGGCGTGAAGGAGGTCGGCTGGGGGATCGACGGCGGTACGGCAAAACGGCTGCGCGGCGCGGGCGTCGCTTTTATCGACGTCGCCGGCGCGGGCGGAACAAGCTGGAGCCAGGTCGAGAAGTTCCGCAGCGGCGATCTTGTCCGCCGCGCGGCGGCGGAAGCATTCGCGGATTGGGGCATCCCCACCGCCGAATGCATCCGCGAAGTGCGGGCGGCGGTCCCGGACGCCGCCCTGATCGGCAGCGGGGGCCTGAACACCGGCGTGGACGCGGCCAAAGCGCTGGCGCTTGGCGCGGACCTAGCCGGGTTCGGCCGGGCGCTGCTGGAACCGGCGGTGCATTCGGAGGAGCGGCTCGACGCGCTCCTGGAGCGCGTCGAGTTCGAACTGCGCACCGCCATGTTCGGCATCGGCGCCGGGAGCATACCGGCGCTGCGGAACACGGCGCGGCTCGTGCGCCGGGAGTAGGCGCACCGGCGCGCTGGATAGCCCCGCCGTGCTGGAGCGCTAGATGGCCGCGCTGTGCTGTGAGCGCTGGCTGGCCCCGCCGTGCTGGAGCGCTAGATGGCCGCGCCGTGCTGGAGCGCTAGATGGGCCGCGCTGTTGGAGTGCTGGCTGGCTCCGCCGCGCTTAAGGCCGGCCTGCTCGGGGCCGATTGGGGTGGCGCTCCTGGTGCAGGCGGGGTTGGGCGCCCCAGGTTTAGGTTAGGAGGCCAACGCTTCGTCACAAGTCGGGCCAGCTAGCCTATGGGCTAACGTCCCTAGGGGCTCGTCTGACCCCAAAGTTGGGGGGATAGCCCCAAGCCAGAGCCTTCCTTTTAAAAATCTCGCGATTAGCGGTAATTTTTGTCGCTATTTTAATGTGAGAAGCCAAAAACCTCTGAATAACGGTAAAATTTTCACCTATTTTATTGCGAAGGGGCTGAAATCCGCACTTTTCCGGTAGCCCCTACCCAATAACGACATAAAAGTCCGCTATTTTTCTCGTGCTGCATTTTGGCGCGTAATAGAGCCCTTTTTTACCGCTATTTTTGGCGCGATGGCCATTTCCCGTAAAAGGTGCCCGGTTATCTAACGGTTGCAGCAGCGGCTATTTTCCAAAAAAAGACCTTTTCTAAATTCTAACGGTTGCGAACGCCATTATTAGCCTGGATCCGAGCAAAAATTACCGATTTTCAATGAAATAAGCAGCATGGCAACCGTTACAATTTGAAATCAACGTTCATGGAACAAATAGCGCTTGTGGCAACCGTTAGAATATTTGTGTGTGGCTAGAAAATGTATCTTGTTAGAAAACAGATTTGATGCAACGCTAGTGCGTGGCAGCGGTTAGTTCCCTATTTTTCATTGCATCTCCGTAAATTACCTATTATATTGAAGGGGAATATCGGCCTGCGGGACGGCACCCCTCCATGAAATGGCGTATATGGCGCAAACAGGCGACTGGCCGGCCAATTAACAGGAATCGAAAACCGGAATTCCCGGCTTTTCGTCTTTTTCTTTAGCACAAGGAGGAGCGATGATGAAACCATCATTGTGGGCATGGAATACAAGAACGGTGGTGGCGACCGGCATTGGGGCCGCATTGTACGGGGCGGCCAGTTGGATCAACGTCCCGATCGTGCCGGATACCCAGCTTCGGCCGGCCATCGCGCTGCTGGCGATACTCGGGGCGTTGTACGGGCCGGTCGTCGGCTTTATCGCCGGGTTTATCGGACATGTATTCAACGACCTGATTACGAGCGGCGCCGTTTGGTGGAGCTGGGCGCTGGGTTCGGGCATTACGGCGGCCTTTATGGGGTTGGTTTACATGTTCAAGGACTTCAACGCTAGAGAAGGGCGGATGAATAAAAGCCACTTGGTCCCGTTTGCCGTTTGCGGAATCGTGGGGATTTTCGTTTCCCTGACCTTTTCCGGCTTGTTCGATATCCTCGTCATGGGCGAGCCGCACGATAAAATCGTCGTGGAAGCCGTAACGGCAGGGCTCGCCAATGCCGCGGTGTTTCTCATTCTCGGTCTGCCGTCCGTATGGGCCTATGCCAAACGCAACCGGAGCAACCCGAATTTGAGCGTGGACAGAATACAAAACAAATGATAAGGCAGGGGACTTCATGGTTCAATTGATTCCTATGAGCGAAGCCGATTACCGCGGCTTCCGCAGCCGGTCGGTCCGCGATTACGCGGAGGACAAGGTGGCCGCCGGAACGTGGACGGCCGAGGACGCGCCGGCGCAGGCGGAAGCGGCGTTCCGCCGCTTTCTTCCGGACGGCGCAAATACGAAGGACGCCTACCTGTACCTTGTCCGGGACGCTTCGCGCGGGGAGGCGGTCGGGCATCTGTGGTTTAACGTCATGGAACAGGAAAAAGGGCGGATCGCTTTTATTTTGGATATTTTGATCTACGAGGAGCATCAAGGCCAAGGCTACGGCAAAAGGACGATGGCCGCGCTGGAAGAAGAGGTTCGCCGGCTGGGCCTGGACACCATTTCGCTGCACGTCTTTGGCCACAATCAAAGAGCCTTCGAATTGTACCGGAAGATGGGGTACGAAGTGACGGACATCCAGATGACCAAAGTTTTGGCGGGGGAACCCGAGGCCTGACGGACGGTAACGAGTTTGGGCGAAGGGAAAACGGTCAGCGAACTAAAGGCAACTAGGCAAGCGTCCGGCTGACAGGTTTGACCGGTACACCTGACCGGAGCGCCTAAACGCCGGATTCAACCGGCAGCCACGGCCCGGAGCCTTGTCCCGACAGATCGACTGCCAGGCCCAACCGGCAGGCCGTACGGCTGGACGGAGTATGCCGCCAAAGCGCCGGTTTTCGGGATGTCCTTGAAATATCTCCGGCGTATCGGTACTATGGTTGAAGGAAGATGAGCAATTACATGAATGAGGAGTTGTCATAAATATGGCTTTAAAGGCTGGCATTGTGGGCCTACCTAATGACCTGTGAGAGATTTAATCCGCACGCCAAAGAACATCTATGTCACTACCATTCATAACCTCTATTTTATCAACCAATTCCCGGATAACTTCTTTCGCCTTCAAACGATCTCCAGACAACAAATCTTTAATAGATGCGTTGGCCTTTCTAATAATCTTTGTTTCCGCTTCGTTTTCAAGTTGTTCTGAATTTGATGATTCTAACAATTTATGAAGTTCTGCACGTTGTCTTTCTACCTTTTCTGTAGCTGTTTTGAGGTCGTGAGCGGTTATAAGATCATCATTAAAAGCCTCTATTTGCTTTTGCATGTTTTTATCCAGGCGCGCTAACTTTGCTCTAATTTCATCTTCGTTAATTGACTGGGTTTTGGGTTTTGCTATAACAATATTTAAGGTACCCGGAGAAGCTTCGGACATCTTCTTTATTCGCTCTATTATAGCCGTTTCTATATCATCTCTACTAATGTAGTGGTGAAAACATTTTGCTCTCTTTAAGTACCCGTCACAGAGATATTTGTAATGAATATTCTCCTGTTTTAATTTTTTTGAATAACTCCTACTCATTTTTCCGTTCATTTTATTTTTGCAATGACCGCAAACAACAAGTCCAGATAATAAATATCGGTCATCACTAGTATGTCTTCCTAATCTTCTTCTTGCCTGAAAAAGTTGTCCAAGTTTATCAAATGTTTCTCTATCTAGAATTGCGGGGTGATGGTTTTCGATATAAATCCATTCGTTTTCAGGCCGAGTTATTATTCTTGATCCGTCTTTATAAGTTTTGTTGTAAACAAAATCGCCTATTAATGTTTCGCGTTGAAATAATTCCCTAAACGTTTTTTCGTGCCATTCATTACCCTCTTTGGTTTTGATGTTGTCAACAAAGTTCCAACGCTTAATTATTTGTCTTGAAGGCGTGCCAGAAAGAAGCTCATTAGCTGCTTTAATAATCTCAGTTGATTCATCAATATTTATCACATATTCACCATTAATGATGTCATATCCAAAACAAGGTCGAGAGATAACCCTAGTGGTATTTCTTGCAATAGAAGTCATGTTATCACGTACTCGTTCTGAATTACGCTCTCTTTCAAATTCCGCCACCATTCCAAGCATTTGCAAAACCAACCTGCCGGCAGGTGTTGAGGTATCGAAGCCTTCTGTGGCCGAAACGTAATTGAAACCGTGTTTATTGAAAAATTCGTTGAGAGATAAAATGTCAAACAACTTCCTTGAAAGCCTGTCCAATTTTGTTGTTAAAATAATTCCACCCTGTTTGTCCTTTTTTACACGATCCAACATCCGAGTTAATTCAGGACGATTAAGGTCTTTTGCACTATACCCATCATCAATAAAAAAAATAGGCTCATCCCATCCCATGGCCTTACAATATGCCGTCATTCTCTCCATTTGTTCACTAAGGGAGTTTCCTCTTTCCGCTTGTTCATCAGTGCTTACGCGCGGATAACCAAAGACCTGCACATAAAATCCTCCTCTTTTATAATGAGTTATTGAGTTTGAAATGACCCATATAAACGCCGCAAATGGTTATTTCATTAGGCAGCGCTTTAATCGGTTTGTAGTTTTCATTTTCTGGCACCAAGTTAATAACCGGGGACCCCTCGCTCCACTTCATTCGTTTTAATGTCCCTTCTTCATCTCCATTAATTAATGCAACTACAACTTGTCCATTGAAATCTGCCCACTTACTTTTCTTTATGTAAACAATATCCCCATCCTCAATTCCAATTCCGCTCATGCTATCTCCTTTTACTCTCAATGCAAAATCAGGCTGTGTTTTGTTGGGAATCGGGTAATAAACGTAATCCTCAATATTTTGTTCTGCAAGCAATCCACCCCCAGCACAAACGCTTCCGATCAAAGGGATAAGGTCGGAATTATATGTACTATTTTTAGATTGGAATGTGGGATCGATTTCGGCTTTACTTACTTTTAGAAAATCAGCAATTCTTTGAATACTCCCAGGTGTGGCCAAAGTTTTTTCATTAAGGTAATCAGAAATAACACTGGTGGAAAGTTCAGTCCCCTCGGCCAATTCTTTCTGATTGAGCCCTTTTCTTTTTAAAATTGCCCTTAAATTAAATGCAATTCCTTTCATAAGCTCTCTTTCCACTTCCGTGTATTTCTTCCTTGCCACTTTGTTTATCCTCCCTAAAATAACCATTATATATCCGTTATAAACCAATTTAATTCTGATTTCAAGCAAAATTTTTCGGTAAAAACGTATTGACAATCCGATAATAACGGATTACGATGAAACCACGGATAGAAAGGAGTTGATTAGATGTATCAGATCACATTGCGAGCAGCAAGAGTAAACAGAGGTATGACATTGGAGAAGGTAGCGAAGGAGGTTAAAAGAAGCGCCAAAACAATAAGCAAGTATGAAGAAGATTCAACTGAGATTCCTCGGGGTTTATTTTCGTTACTTGTGAAATTGTATGACGTTCCTGAGTCGATGGTTTATTGTGGCAAGGAATCCGTTTTTATCGGATTTGATCGAAATTACAGAAAGAAAAGAAATGTGTCATGAGAAAAAACGAAACCAAAAAGGAAGTCAGAATTGTTTCCGAGTCGGTGGTTGATCGTAACGGGAAAGTCATCGGAGATAGACCGGAGGATTTCCCATCACTAACTAACAAGGCTAAAGAACTGATTGCTTATTTAGAAACAGGTCAAGTTTATAAGGTCATTTAATGTCTGCCTGAGGAGGTAAAAAGAGAACATGAAGCATTGGGTAACAGTAGCCTGTCATAAAGGCTATGAGGTCAAAACGTTGGACGGTGCCGAAGCTGGCGATGAAATGGATTACATCATTGAACCAGTTATTGAAGAAGGGCGGACCTACAAAACAGTAGGTGAGGCTTTTGAAGCGATTGACAATCAACAAGCTCTGAGAAGAGCAAGCACTGAAGACTTGATTAATGAGTTGGAAAGCAGACCTGGGGTAAAAAAAATATCCGTAGGGCTGTATCAACCCTACGAACTTAAAAGGAAATATCACAGTGAACGTTTATCTGATGAAGAAGCCTATGTAGAAGCAAAAGTAGTACTGGTTTGCTTACAAACAAATGAAACCACTGCTGGAACTGTGGCTGTTGAAAGCAATCAAGCTTCTGATAATTATGAAGATGCAAAAAAACACTGCGAAGGACGTTCAGGACTTATTAAATCAACAGAAGCGGATGTAACAAACGCAAAATTGAATATTAACTTGAACTTGATTCGACATCATCAGGATGAAGTTGAAGCTATCGCTTCGGAACTGGCAAAGACATTAAATTCACTTGACAACAAAATCGATGAAATGAAGCTAGGGAAAGAGTTTGAACCGTATACCGGTAAGTTGGCATCATTGATACTCCAAATACCTAAGATTCAAGGATCGCATCAATACCATATGGAGTCATCCAAAGACGAATAATGTCTCGGTAGCTTGGTCTGTTCAGATTATCTTCATCGCCATTATCAATTCGGATATAACCACTTGCGTAAAGAGATGATACGATATCTGCCAACTCATCTCCCTTAATTTCAGAGTTTCTTTCTAATATTCCGAACGGGCAGCGGCTGTTCTCATCCTCGATTTTCTTGATTAATGTTAGAACTCTGGATTTAGATTCATTCATTTATGAAGCCTCCTACGAATTTAATGATTTTGACATTTTCCATTATTCGACAGAGGGATTAAATAAACCTTTAGAAAGGAGAATCAAATTGCTCGTTGATATTAAAGAAATCAAAGTCAGTGACCGGATCAGGAAAGACTTCGGAGATATCGAAGAACTGGCCCGGGATATCGATCAAAACGGATTAATCAATCCAATTGTGCTTACACCGGATTACCAGCTTATCGCCGGGGAGCGCCGGTTAAGAGCCCATCAGTTCCTAAAGCGGCAGCAAGTGGATGCTCGCATAATGGAAATATCCGATTACGAACATCAGTTACGGCTTGAAATCAGCGAAAACGAACACCGTAAGGAATTTACCTTCTCTGAGCGGATCGAATGGGCTAAACGCCTTGAAGAAGTCGAACGAATCAAAGCTAAAGAGCGGATGGCTGGCCGCAAGGAAAATTTTCCTGACCACGAAGGAGGACAAGTTCGAGATATCGTAGCGGAACAGGCTGGCTTTGGCTCCGGGAAGCAGTATGACAAGGCAAAATTCATTGCCGAGAACGCCACGCCTGAAATCATTCAGCAACTCGACGCTGGCCTGATAAGTACTCATAAAGCCTTTATAGAGACGAAGAACCGCTTAGAAGCAGCCGTTAGGGAAGCGGAGGGGAGGGCCGAACAAGCCGAACAGGAAAAGCTTGAACTCCAACGGATGTACAAGGACGCCATTCCTGCGGATCAGTTGGATGAAGCTGTCTCCGAAGCGATTGAAAGGCACCAGGAAGAAACAAGCCTTTTACTAACTCAAAAAGAGAAGGAAAAGCAGCATCTTCTTAAACAAAAAGAAGAGGAATGGAAAGCCAAATATAAGCAAGAAATGGAAAACAGCGAGTTTGTTCTTAAAAACCTCCGTGACGGCTTGAAGGAAGCCCAAGAGAAAATTAAAACCTTGGAACTTCAGCAACCGAGTGATTTTGACGAACAACATGAAGCGGCAAAGCTGAAAAAGCTTAGATTTGAGGCTGATATCAATACTGTTCAACTCGCGGTTCAGATTAAGCAATTTTTACAAAAAGTAGGAATTACATCATTCATGCTTGGGGCCGTAGCAGGTGCAAACAGCAGCGAGAAGAAACGACTTTCGGAAAGTTTGGATATGCTTGAAGCATTTGTCGAGCAAATAAGACCAGCCGTAAACGGCAGAAGGGTGGTAAATGACCATGGCAATGATTGAGCAAGCGGATTATCTTCCGGTTATCGAAAAGCAATTGCAACTCACAGAGCAGCAAGGGGCTGCTATACGGATGCTGTTTGACGGCTTGAAGCAAATGCATACGGACATGACAGAGAAGGTCGAGGAAGTCCAAATCATGGTCCAGGAGGTTCGGGACAGCGTCACTCTCACTGATACGGAGTGCTACCAGTTACAGAATGCTGTACGGCTTAAATCCAATGAGTTAACCAAACACCGCTATAAGGAGTCTGACGAAAATTTCAAAGACATGGTTGGGCGGTATCGTCGGATGATCTGGAGTAAAATGAAGGAACGCTTCGAAGTGGCAAAATACAGCCATATTCGCCGTATCGACTTTGATGACTCAGTTGATTTTGTACGAAATTTCAGACCGGAGGATTATATCTGATGAAATTAACGCCAGTTGTATCTTCAAACGTCGCTGCTGTCGGGTATGACGAATCTGGACAAATTCTGTTCATTCGTTTCAAAACAAGCGAAAAAATCTATGAGCATTATGGCGTACCGGCAGATGTGTTTAACCAACTCCAAACTGCCGAATCCGTTGGAAGCTTTTACGCCCGGAATATCAAAGGCAAGTATCCCAATCAGCCACCGCAGGAGGGGCAATAAGATATGACACTATCTGATCTGGCTAATCATTGGAAAGCAAACGAACTTCAATACGATATCATCCTTCGCAATATCAAGAGAAAGGAGCAGTCAAATGCAGGAAATGAATGAGTTTGTGACAACCATCAACGATGGTAAAGATGTTGTTTTTGTTGAAAATCAGGATCATAACCTCTTAGTTTATCAATGGGAAGGGGGTAACGATGTAATCCTTAGGCTGACAGGCCAAAAAGATATCTTGGCTGTAAGGGATCTGCTCAACAACGCTTATCCAACAACAAGCAGATTTGAAAAATTCGATGCCGCCATCAAAGAACTGGAGTTATTTGCATCATCGATTAAAAATACATCCCCGTCGGCTGTCTACTATGAGGGAGGTCGTTTTGCAAGCGTCTTACCAGATATTATCAATGGACTGAAAGAGGTTCGAGTGGGGCTGTCAAAAAAAGAAAAACCAGCTTTGCAGAGCTGATTTTTCGAAGAAACAAACGAATTGGCGAAAGTATCGTCGGCTAAACCATACTTTCGCCTCCATAATAACACGATTTGGAGGAAATGTGAATGCTGCTCATTAAACGCTTGGAAGTCGAGGGCTTCCGGGGATACAAGGAACGCCATTCATTCCGCTTTGGAATGGTCAATGAAATTGAAGGCGGGAATGGCCGAGGGAAGTCATCAATTATGGAAGCTATTTCTTTTGGCTTGGCTGGAGTCGATAAGTTTGGCAAAGAGCGAAGCGCCGACCGGCTCATGAACAATAAAGGCAACGAAATGGTTATTGTCATCGAAATCGAAAGAAATGGAACATCTTACGAAATCGAACGACGTGTTACACGACTGAAAACCAAAATGGAGACGCGCATCCTTATTAATCGCTTACAGGGGAGCCAGGATCAGATTGATCAAATTCTTGGCAATCGCCGGCGTTTTCTGACCTCATTCTTACCTCAATTTCTACTAACCATGTCAGATAAAGACTTGGAGGCCGAATTTGTTTCACTCATTCCGCTGCCGCGTGATGAGGATGTATATGCGCTGCTGTCCGAGGAGAATCCAGATGCCGCCGAAATTCTAAAGGGCGTTTCACTTACCGATCCTAAAGTGTTCATTTCCAAAGAATCGAGTGAGTTGGACCAGTTTAAAGAAGACCTTATTCGATTGGAAGGCAAGGAAGAAGAAATCAATGCGGCCTTAACAGCCGATATCCCGGCTTTAATTCCGATTGACACAACGGAAATAGATGGCTTGAAGCAAGTGATTAAGGCTATCGAAGCTTTGAAGCCTACGCCCTCAGATATTTCCGAGCTTCAAAACGAACGACAATCATTATTGGGCGAATATAAAGCTCTCCAAGCGGGGCTGAAATTCGAAGAAGACCATTTCATTACCTGCGAGAACTGCGGGCATGAAATCGATTTGAATGCAGAACAGGCTAAAAAGAATGAAGAAATCACCGCCAAGTTGGTTGAGATCCAAAACAAGGGGAAGCAGATTGCTGCCCAAATCGAAACCATCCAAGAAGCTGACCGTAAGGCGGCAGAGGAATTTCAGGCGGCAAACGAATCTTCTTTGTCCGAGTTACGGGCTGAACTAGAGCGATTGGAGGCCAACCTTAAGGTTACTCAGCAACATAACATGAGGGTCGAAATGTTACGAGATAACCAAAAGATGGCTCGGGAACGGCAAAATTCCGTCCGGAAGGAAAAGATCGAGTTGACCGAAGCTATCGAAAAAGCGGAAGCCCGTATTAAAGCGGCCAAGGCGTTCAATATCAAGCGCTGTGAAATGCAGATGGAAGATGTCCAAAAGCACCTTAACAGGGCCTCGCTCCGGCTTTTTGAAGTCGTGAGAAGCACGGGAGAGATTAAACCAGCCTTCAAGGCTGAATTTGATGGAAAGCCGCTTCGGGTGCTGTCTACATCCGAAGAAGTCCTTTGCTTTTTGGAATTTTCTCAACTATTCCGAACCTTTTCTAAAACGAATTATCCGGTATTCGTGGATTGGGCTGAATCTATCGAAGAAATCCCGGATCAGCATACGCAGACATTTATAGCCCGGATGGTTCCCAAGAAGCCGCTTGAGGTGAAAGAAGGTGCAGTCATTGCCTAAGACGGAAGAACGCAAACTGCCCGAAGCCCCCAAAACATTCGAGGAGCTTAGGGAAATCGCTAAACAATATGGGGTGGAGATCCCGATCCAATCACCTTTTACACCTGATGATGTTAATAAATTAATGCCGCTCTTACGCTTGCCATTGAATGAGGAAGCCATTAAGGAGTCCAAGGGAAGCGAGACAAAAAAAGGCTATGATACGATTTCTTATTCCTACCAAGCTCATATCGACCGTATGAATTGGGTTTTCGGTCCGACGAACTGGACATGGGTCATTCATAATGAAACTTATGATGATACTCAGACTACCGGGAACGGTTATGTAAGACATTTGTTTTCGGCGGAAATCGAACTCCTAATTGGTTACCGCATTTTCAATGAAGAATCAAAATGCTGGGAATGGATCACAGTTCACAGCCTGCCGCCTATCCCAACAGATCATGAGCATTTCAAAGAGAAGGGCGCGGCCAGAAAAGGCATGTTGACCAAAGGTATTAAGCGGGCAACCTCTTTTTTGGGCGTAGGCGCTGATGCTTACCTTGGGACGTTGGATGATGACTTGTCAACTGGGGCAGAAGCTACCGATGATACCAGAACGCGAAAGAAGCTTGATAAGGTGATTGATTCGAAAGGGTATTTGCAACTGGTCGAATTGGGCAGGAAGAAGGGGTTTGACTCTGACATCAAGCTCCGGGAGTGGTACAAGACGATGTCCGAGGGGGCCATAACCAACGATCCGGCCAATCTGACGAAAGCGGAAGTTTACGAAGTGAAAGGCTGGTTATTCAAACTGGAAGACCGCTCTGAGGATGACGAGGGAAGCGAAGAGGATCTTCAACCAGCCAATTCGGAGGAAGATCAACCTGAACAGCCTGAGGAGTATCCTAAAACGCTTGAAGAACTTATGGCTGCTGACGAATCTTTAATCCTAAAAATCGCGGCAGATTACAGTTTCCAAATGCCTGCATCGATCACGCCAAAAAATAAGGGTCCGCTCTGCAAAACGCTGGCTCAACTTATGGGAATCAAGTGAGGAGTGATTTGATTGTTAAACCGTGTTGTTCTAATCGGGCGTCTTACACGCGACCCGGATCTACGATATACGCCTTCAGGCGTAGCGGTAACCAAATTTACGTTGGCCGTAGATAGACCATTTACCACGCATGGAGGGGAACGTGAAGCAGATTTCATTCCGGTAGTCTCTTGGAGGCAGCTTGCTGAGAATTGCGCCAATTACTTGCGCAAAGGCCGTCTTACTGCTGTTGAGGGACGTATTCAAGTACGGAATTACGAAAATAACGAAGGCCGGCGCGTTTATGTCACAGAAGTCATTGCAGACAATGTAAGGTTTCTTGAATCAAGCCGTTCCGGGGATTCAGCAGGAAATAGGAATCAAGGCGGCAATAGCAATCGATCAGATACGTTCTATGACGATGGAAAGCCAATTGATATTTCGGACGATGATCTTCCGTTCTGATTCAAGCAAGGTAATTTTTGCGCTGGATTCATGGGGTGAGGTGAGTGGCAAACGCGCAGCCGGAAAACGGCTTTGTTAGACTGGCAAATGACATCTGGAACGAACTGATACGCCGTAATTTCACTAAACGCCAAAAGGATATTTTGCTTTTCATTTGGAGGTTATCGTATGGTTGTAACCTTAAAGAAGCCTTCATTGAAAAACTTAAAGATTTCGAGATTTGCGGAGTCCCCGCGACACACATAAAAAAAGAATTACTGTTCCTTGAAAACGCCAAAGTTATTACTTGGCATAAAAATGAAAAGTTATTCGCTATAAAAAAGGACTATGACCTATGGCAAATAAGCCCAGTGATGGGATGGGATTCAGAAAGATTCAATTTTCTGATTCACCAAAATTTAAAGCGGAAAACTTCACAAAACGTGAACTTTTCGGAAGGTCATAGCGGAACATCGAGCCAAGGGGAGATTTCAAAAACTTCACAAAATATGAAGTCGGACTTCACAAAACATGAAGATTTTGAGGGCGAAAACTTCACATTTTGTGAAGTTGGAAGTGGCTCAATCCCTTGCGGCAGTAAGGCGGAAGGAGCGTCTAAAGACATGTTTAAAGACAACTTTAAAGACAGTAGTTGTTGTTATACGCCCCCGGGCGAATCAAAAACCGAAGATGAGGGGATACCGTCTTCCCGACAGGATGCCGTTCCTGTCACTCCTGAAACAGGTGCCGACTCTTTTCAGGACCAAATATCGTCTTCGGATATTGATTACCGGCAGGCTGTGGCTGATAAATACCTTCGGAGGCGCGGCAAGGGCTTGGAAATAACGGTTTCCGACGATGAAGTGATCGATGAACTGATCAAAGAAGCCGTCCCGCTTCAAACCGCTTTAGATGGCATCGACCAAGCCTTTGACAAATTCAAGCCGAAGCACAAGCGGGACGAGGTACGGACCTTAAGTTATTGTGCGACTGTTATCTATTCGCTTCACGCCACGAGATCCGCGCAAGTCGAAAAGGAAAGTCTCAATACTGGTTCGAAGGATGCCGTTCCCGAACCGGTTGAAGATGGTGGATACACAGATGACGATGTTCGGAAAATGCTGGAGCAATTAAGGGTGAAGCGCGGAGGTGACGCATGATTGCAAACCATGGGAGAGGAACTGAAAAAACTGGTTCCGGCAAATTTCGCTGATCGCCAAGCTGAAATCCTGCGGAGAATGGCCGAACACGACGAAGTCAAAAGGATCATGGGGGAATATCCTGACCAATCATCCGGCTTGCTCCATCCAAGGAATTACCGGGACTTATCACAGCACTTATCTTACTTTGATCATTGTAAGACCTGTCCCGGTCTGGATGCCTGCCAGAACGATCAGAAAGGGCATATAAGCGTGGTTGAGCCCAATCCCAACAAATCGGACGCCCTGAATTTCAGGCTTCAAAAATGCCCGTTACTGGTCGGATACGATAAGCAACAGAAAATTGGTAGGTTAATCAAAAGCCATCACATTCCTAAAAGCATTCTTAATGCCACGTTTGAGGATATTGAGCCTGATCCACCGAGGCGGGCGGCCATCGTTGAGGCCATGAAGTTCTGTACAGATTTTGTTCCTGGCCAATCTACCAACGGACTTTACCTGTACGGGCAGATGGGAGTCGGAAAAAGCAGAATTGTCGGGGCGATTGCTCAGGAATTGGCAAAGCGCGGGATTGATGTCCTGATGGTTTATGTACCTGACTTTCTTGCCGAAGTTAAGGATTCGATAGGTTCAAACGGGGTTTTATCAAAGCTGGAAGCCTTGATGGAAGCTTCGGTTTTAATCCTTGACGATATTGGGGCCGAACCTCTCACATCGTGGACGCGGGATGAGGTCATAGGTCCGATTCTACAGCGGCGCATGGAAGAACTTCCAACAATTTATACTTCGAATTTAACCATTAGTGAGCTTAGGCAACATCTAGCGAATGTGAAAGACTCCAAGGATACGGACAGAAAGCAGCATGAAAAGAAAGCCGAACGGATCATCGAGAGAATCGAACCATTCGTTAAGGTGCTGCCGGTAGGCGGTAGAAATAGAAGGAGGGACTAAAGTTTGGAATACGACGACTACGAACTGATAGATCAAAACTTTGATCTATTTATCCAAAAAGGCAAGGAAGCTTTCGGGCTAGTTGAATCAAAGGAGGAAACAACCAGTGAAGATAACCGTGGATAGTGAATTACTGGCTGATGCCTTGGAAGAAGCAAGTAAGGCCATTTCAAACAAGGCTCTTACACCGATACTATCAGGCTTCCTAATTAGGGCTAACGAAAGCGGGATTGATATCACAGGGAAGGATGACCGCGTTACTATTCAGTCTTACATCCCGGGAGAACATGTCGATATCATCCGCCAAGGTTCAGTTGTTTTTCCGAAACTGTTCCAAGAAATCATCAAAAAAATAAACGGAGAAGTTTTGATTGATGTTAACGATAAATTCGAGGCATCCATTACCAGCAACAACAAAGAGGTTGAAATTGTCGGCTTGGACCCAAGCGAATTTCCCCAAGCTCCTGAGGTTAGTCAGGACGAAACGGTCAGTATTTCGGGCAAGGATTTAAAAGATTGGATCAAAAAGACATCCTTCGCCGTTTCGACAGATGACAAGGCCAGAATCCTGGCTGGCGTGAATGTTATCCTCGGTGATGGAAAAATCAAAATGCTTGCAACTGACCGAAACCGATTGGCACGCATTGAAAAGGAAATAAAAACATCTGATCTTGGCAGCACGGTCGTAGAAGGCCGCGGGCTAACTGATTTGGAAAAAATCGTTCAGGATAAAGATGACGTCGAATTTGGATTTTCCAAATCTGTTTCGGGTGATGTAATTTATGTCTTCGTCCGGACTGATAGATTTACATTCTACTCCCGGGTGCTTGAGGGAGAATTTCCAGACGCTGAACGGTTGGTCAGATCGGCCAAGACGATAACAGAGTTAAAGGTTAATAAAAAGGAATTTATGCAATCTATAGACCTTATCTATACCTTGGCAAAGGAAGAAAAAAATAGCGCCGTTAGATTGTCGGTTACCGAAAACGAAGTTCTAATGAACGGTAAAGGTAAAGTGATGGGTAAAGCAAGCGAAAGCATTTTCCCTAAGTCCTTTTCAGGGGAACCATTTAAAATCTCGCTTAATGCCAAATACATGATTGAAGCGCTGAAAGCTATCGAATCTAACGAAGTTACAGTACGTTTCAACGGGAAGATGTCCCCGGTCATTCTACAGGGGGATGAATCGGAAGGAAGTTTGTATGTAGTCCTTCCATATCGGACGGAGGCTTAGGTGAGCAAATACAACGCCAGCAAAGTCATAGTTACACCTGACGGGACTCTCTTCGAAGAATGGTTGATAGAGAAATACGAACTTGATGTTCCAGGCATCCGCTTTGACAGCAGAATGGAAGGCGAATACTACCAGGAACTGCTTCTAATGAAGCGATACGGAGAAATAAAGGACTTTTCATGCCATCCCAAATATGTACTCCAAGAAAAACCCAAGATCACGTATATTGCAGATTTCCTAGTAACAGATTTGGACGGATCGCAGCGGGTGATTGACATCAAAGGGGTAGAAACCCCCACCTTTAGGGTAAAACTGAAACTCTTTCAAGCTATGTATCCGACTTTCCGCATTGAAATACTAACAAAATATCGCGGTCAATTTGTACCGTTGAAGCAGGTCAAGAAAGAAAAGGCGGCCCGGAAACGGGCCGAAAACAAACTCCTAAAACAAGCAGAAGGGAAGATGAAGAATGCCAGAAATCCCCGGAATGGAAATCAAATTTACCGTAGTCAAAAACGAGGACGTTGAGAAACATCTTGATGATAGTGACAAGAGCGAACTATCCCGGATTCTTTGGAAAATTGAACAGGGCCGCTATGAAGAAGGCAAGGAAGCCACGAACACATATCTGGTTATAAACGTTGATGAACCATATACCCATGAAATTATCAATATCATGAAGGCTAATGGGCATTGGGGATCAGTAAACGACCCAAACCAGTTGGCTGCTGAAATCGTTGATAATTCTCTTGTTCTCCCTGGAAATGAGGGTTTCAAATGAGTTCTCAAATAAACATACCAGAACAAAAAAAGACCCTTGCAGTTCTCTTTGGTGGGGTAGGAGGATATTCTACCGGCGCCAAACGGGCAAAGATCGAGTATGGCGGCAAGATTTTCAGAACTAAACTTCTTTGCTCTATCGACTACGATCCGGTGGCTTGCCAAAATCATGACAAGATCACAGGAGGGGGCGAAGCTGTGGTTATGGATTTATTTACTCGCCAGCAATATATTGATTGGCACGGAAAAGAGCCTCCTGAAGAATGGAGAGAAGCAGAGCCTTGGGATCTCTGGAGAGCCTTTGGTTATCAGGTTCCTTACCATGTATTTACCAGTCCTCCATGCAAAGGACTTAGCGCATTGCTACCCAAGAAATCTGCTGAAAGTAAAAAATACCAGGCGCTTAATCTGCTTACTCTCAGAGGGATTGAGTTATCACTAAGAGCCTGCATGGAATATGGTGGACAAATCCCGGCTTTTGTTCACCTTGAGAATGTCCCTCGCATTCTTACGCGAGGCAAGGATCTTTTAAAACGCATTCGTAAATTACTGGAAAAATACGGTTATAAAGTTGACATGAGAGCAGATCACAACCTCGGGGAAGTTGGAGGCTTAGGTCAAAATAGGCTTCGATTTCAAATCCTTGCCCGGGATGAAGTGCAGGTTCCGAATTTCGTGTATTTGCCTGTCAAAAAACCGCTCCGAACTATTGGTGATGTTATAGGCCCATTGCCAGCACCCGGGGATACCGTCGCAGGTGGCCCACTGCACCAATTGCCGAGACTCCAATGGAAGACGTGGATGCGGCTGGCCCTCATCCCGGCAGGCGGCGACTGGCGTGATTTGAATAAGGTTGATTACAAAAATCTTCGCGTAGTTCATGAGCCGCGACGGGGCGCTTTCGAAGTAGCTAACTGGAACGAAACAAGTCGGACGGTTACCAGCACAGCCGGCCCCGGGCGAAGTAATGGTGTTTCGGCAGTATCGGACCCACGGCTCCAGATTAGTGGTAATGGTAAGACAAATATTTTCAGGGTGCAAAGTTGTGCTGATCCAGCGACCTGTGTAACTGGATCGGCCGGACCAAATCAGGGAGCTGGTTGTATCGCAGATCCAACGCTGCAAGAGCGGGCCGGGAGACATCCGGCAGTTTACCGGATTGTTCTTGCAGATGAACCGGCGCCATGCATAACTGGAACTCGATTCGGGAGCGGCGCGGTTGCTATAGCCGATCCGATGGTTCAGACAAAACTCCACCCTGACAGTTATGGCGTCCAAGATTGGGATATTTCTGATAAAACGGTCCGATCGGCAAACCGGATCATGCAGGCGGCTGACAGCATTGCCGACCCGCGTATCACCAGTTCTCCTCGGGCTGACACCATGGGGGTACAAGATTGGGAGCAGACATCAAAGACAGTTACGGGCAGTATGGATGTTCATGCTGGTGCCGCAGCCATTTCCGATCCGCGCATTCCGGGAGACAATAAAGCCGGTGTCTGGACGATCATTGCCCAAGACGGGACATGGCACCGTCCGCTTACAACATACGAACTTGCGATGTTGCAAAGCTTTCCGCAATACCTTCCTGATGGCAGACCTTTTCAACTTGAGGGGTGCAACGACGCTAAAGCCAGAGAATACATCGGTAATGCTTATCCGCCAGATGCTGCCGAAGAAGTGGAAAAGGTTATCCTTTTGGCTTATGCAAAGGCACAGGCGGGAGTAACTTTTGAATTTAGTTGGGACCCGATATGGGTACAGCCGGAAAGAAACGAGGAAAGTCAGTTGGTTCACTAATGGATGCTGGCAAAACAACCCTCGACCAATTAGGCCGGCCGAATTTCAAGCCGCCCAGGAACGACAAAACAAAAATGGAGCATAGAGGATTCTATTCCTCTTGCTCCACCTTACCAAGTTTCTGCGATTGTAGCCCCTTTGCCACAAGATCTCGTATAGCTTCACTTCGATTCTTTAACTTGTTATCGTGCCAGAACTGCTCTATTTCATGCACCATTTCATTCGGGAAGGTTACAAGAATCTGTGTGTTCTTATCCTTATCAACCGCCATCGGCAACACTCCTTTTGCTTTTGATTATAAGTTATATAACTTATATTGACAAGAAAATTGAACGGGTATATATTGGTTATATAAGTTATATAACTATATGAGGTCAGGAAAATTTTCCTGACGTGAAGGGAGTTCTTATGGAAGATAAAAATTTGATAGGTGTACTAAGACGAGGTTTAGAGGCGGAGCTTTTTCCGAAAGGGGTAACAACTGAACAAATTTATATGTTGGATCGAGTGGAAAGAGTTCTCGGTCAAGCGTATAGGGCTGGATATCAGACGGCGCAGTTTTCTGCTGCCGGAGACTGGAGCAATAACGCTTGTCTCGGATATGTCATCCTTGGGGCTCGACGTCTTGGGTATACAGAAGAGCAAATCACAGAAATCGTTCGTTCGACAAATCAACAATTTGATCTTAAAACGATCGACGAGGCGCGTCGCACCTACGAAACATCACCTTATTAAATGGGAGGAATGGAGATGCCTATTAAAACTATCAATTTATCTGAGTTAGATAAACAACCGGTAGAAATTCAGGAAGCTATCGCATTCTACACAGCCCATACCATCCTTCCAATTCAGTTACCGGCGGCAGAACGGGAGCGGCATTACAAGGCTCTAGAACAGGCCGGATATATTGAGAAGGTGAACACATGACGGAAAAGGAACACGATTATTCTCGCTGCCAGATATGCGGAAGAAAACTCAAAAATCCGCAGTACCGACGTAGTGGAATAGGCCCAAAATGTAAGCAGAAGTACAGCGAAGAACCACATGAAAAAGTAGTTCAGTTGAAGTTATTTTAATCAATCTAATCAGAAGGGTGGTGTGAAAGAATGGCCCATCAAACATTTTGGAAACCAGAAAAGCAGGTCAAAGAGAAGAAGGTTTACAACAGCTTACAGCAGCGGAAACCGAAAACCCGGAAGGAAGTCCCTGAATGGAAGAAGGACATTCTTTCGCGCCACCAGGGCAAACCATCAACAAAAAATCGGGGAGATTTCCCGCGCAAAGTAGTAGAAGAATTGATCGCTGAGGCCGGTGGCGTATGCCAAGCATGCAAAAAGAATCCAGACACTACGACTCACCACGTCCAGCCAAGAGGCCGCACAACAAGTCCTGGGCGCGGTGTAAAGACGAATGGTCTTCGTTTATGCGGCGCGTGCCATGATCGAATTCAAACAAACGAGGAAGAGTTGCAATACTGGATTAGTGTTTATCGGGATAAATACGGCAATTACTTTTGGTATGACGACCAAGATTGGGAGGAGTTCAATCGGAAGCAGGCGGCAATAAAGGCCACTGAAGCCGAGAGAAAAGAGCGGTTGAACCAAATAAAGCCGGTTGTTGAATTGATCACTACGGCTGCGGGGCGATCCTTAAAATCTAAGGAACTGCGGTTGCTCGAAGGATTTGACGAAAGGGAAATGGCTGTATTCGCGTCAATGCTATCTGATGTTGTAGCGGCGGCGGGCCAGTCATCTATAAAACCATCTTACGCATATGGAGAAAGATTTGAAGATTAATGGAGGGATCGCATGAAAAGGTATGAAGTCCTAAGCGCACTTGATCGGATAACTGAAATGTCAGATAAAGAGGTTCAATTAAACACGGAATGGATAAAATCAGTTGCCCAAGCTGCTTACTGTCTTATAAAACAAAATCCTACTAAGAAAGGGAGATTTGCGAAATGAGCAAACAAACTAAACCAAAACCATCAGGACTGAAACCAGGAAATCGAGTGATTATGCACTCTTGCTACGAAGCTCGGAAGGAAAAATACGCCGGGAAGGTGTGGACAGTAGATTCAGAACCTTGGGATCTTTGCGGCTCGGAAGTAGTAAGGCTGAGAGGTTATAACGGCGGGTTTGCAACGGAGTTTCTAAAGAAATGGGAGCCTAAGCCATGCGAATTTGAAGTAATCAAGGATGTTTATTGGGATGATTGGGGGCATCTCCGAAAGGTTTTTAGAAAAGGTGATGTATGTAAGGGGAAGCTTTGGCCCGACGGCCACGTTTCCGCAGAAAGTCCTTATTATCCCGGCATATCAGATTCAGTGGAATCAGAATGCATTGTGATATTAGGGGAGGGATCACAGCTATGAAGATGAAAGCCATCACGATCCATCAACCATGGGCTACTCTCATTGCGCTTCTTGAAAAGGGCAACGAAACTCGCAGCAGACGGACGCATTATCGGGGGCCGATCAAGTCAACCTTGGCAAAGTACGGTTACACAGCGGACAACTTGCCGACAGGGGCCGTACTGGCGATTGCCAATTTATCAGAATGTTGGGCAATCGGGGCGGATTACGAGAGCGGTATGCCGTATCTATTTAACGGCGAGGGCGGGGCTACCAAGAGTGTCAGTCTAAAAGAGGAAAAGTTCGGCGACTACTCTTTCGGTCGTTCTGCATTGCAAATGAGCGACGTTCAGCGGCTGCCTGAACCGATACCGGCAAAGGGACAACAAGGGCTTTGGAATTGGGAGGTTGGAACCCATGAGTAACAAAAAGCTTGAAATCTTAAACAGCATGGAAATAGAAGAATACGAAGCGGACGGAGCAACGCTGTATTATGCGCTGGTGAAGAATACGCTGGAGAACACACGAAAACTTTTGGAAATCGGCGCGCCAATGGAAGAAATAAAGAGTGTTATTGCAGACGACCATGAGGGAATTGACATTAGCGGTTTGGCCTTTAGATATGGTGGCGCTAAATGGTTTACTGGTGAAAAATGGCTTGCCCATGAACCAAACAAGGGGGCTTGGAAAAATGAGTAACAATGACCGGATACAAGAGATAAAAAAAATTGAACGTGGAATGAAGCTATATGAATCTGGCTTGCTACCGAAACAATTTGAACAAAACGTCCTTGATGATGCCTATCTCCTATCCGAAGTAGAGCGACTACAAAGGGAGAATGAACGGATTAGTAACGAAATGGATAGCTTGATGATTGCTTTAGAAGATCGCGCACCATATGCAGCACAAAAATATTGGACTTACCTACTGAACGAAAAAGAAAAGTTGGTAGAAGCGCTGGAATGGTATGCGGATGAAATCAATTGGAATAGCGGGTGCTATGAAGGTGGAATTTTCTTTACTCTAGCAGACGACGATTCCGGCGAAAAGGCCCGTACTGCCCTATCCCACCTGAAAGGATGAATAAACAATGACCAATGAACTGAAAGAAAAGTTAACGAACACATATTTTGATGCTCCGGTAGAAGGATCTAAAAGTAGAAAATGGGTAGACGAAGGTAAAGAAGCATACCAGGATGGATTTATTACAGCATTAGACTTACTCGGAATCAAAGTAGAGGGGCTGAATGCATAATGCCAAATGCAAAAGGTTGGTATACGAAAGACGAAGTACTTGAAACTGGTTTGCCTTACTATATCCCGGCATCAGGTCGTTGGACTGATACGCCTTATCCATTTGCGGTATTACTCTCACGTAGCCGCTGCGAAAAGTTAGGAGTACCGATCCTGGGAAACGGCCATGAGAAACCATCTGCATTTAGATATTCCGCAGCTGCCGGTACAGGGACAGATGATAAAAAACATAGATACGTACCGTTGTATGATCGGACCGATGCTTACGTGGAAATCAAAGATAAATTGTTAAAGTACGAAATCATGGGTGATCCAAATGAAATCAAAACGTACCGGGGCATTTAGAGACGCGGAATGCACGTGTTGGTGCGGCAATAAGCACGAGTATTACGGCGGTAAGGGATACACCACTATAGAGTGTCAGGGACATTCAGACGGTAAGGGCGGCGGATATTACAAGCATGTAGTGATCTGTAAAGAGTGTGGAAAGAAGAGCGAACTAATCATTTAGAGGGGAGAGGTAAAAGGGATGAAATTTGATGATTATGAAACAGATGTCGCTTTTGACATATGGATGAGTGGCGGAAATGTAGATTCCATTGATAGGGATATGGTAAGGGATTACTGCGATTATGGATACTATCCAGAAGAAACAGCAAATTCAATTTTAAGAGGCCAGCGTACACGAAGGGAGAAGTGAAAGGGATATGGCAAATAGATTATCTGTAGAAGATCACAATAGTTTGGTTAAAGCGGTTCAAGCGTGCTGTTATCCTTCGCACAACGACACATTAACACAACTGATCCAATCGGAAGAAGAGGCTTACCGGCTGCTTACCGAGAAGGACGCAATCATGAAGGAATTGGAACGGGAACACGACTATGCCAAACGTCAGGCGATTGAATGGAACGAAAAAGCAGTGGCGCTTAAAGAGGAAAACGCCAGACTACGTAAAGCACTAGAAGAAGCAAAAGCCGAGTATAGCAAAGAAGGAACGGACATCCAGGTATTACGCCGGATGATCAAAATAATCGACGCTGCTTTAGGGGAAGGTGATAAGGAATGAGTAACGAGTTGTATGACAAGGAAAATATTTACGACAACGAGATAGCACCACTTATGAAACAAATTATTGAAATCTGCAAACGAGAAGAATTGCCTATGGTTGCTCAATTTTATTTGAAACAACAACACCCCGATGCAGACGAGGAAAACGCGGCAATGTATTGTACCACTACAATAATTCCATCGAGAGACAAAATTTATGAAGATCATCATAAGCATTTATCTTATGTTGCTGAAGCAATGCGTTATGGACCGAACGGAAAGCCTTATGTGATGGCTGCAACCATTACTCGGGGTTAGCCCCTATACGGATATAGAAGAGTAGACATATTTAATGCAGGAGGAAATGATCGTGAAAAAAAGAAGACCGTGTGAAATTAGCCCGGAAAATGTTCCGTGCTTTACAGATGGAAGAGGCTAATGGAGGATTTGCGGAATGTCCACAATTTGCCGAAGAAGGCTTAGACGCATTGCTTGATCATTTAGACGCGACAGGACTAAAACTGCTTATGAAAAAAATTGAGCAAGCTAGTCGCAAGGGATTGACCCGAAAAAGTAAAATTCTGAACGAATTTGGTGGCGAACGAGGCGTTTGGTAATGATGTGTGGTTCAAAAAGTATGCACTAGGCCGAAGGCCATCTAATAAAGGAGAGATTGAAAATGAATAACAAACTTACTCTGTGGTATGACATCGAAAAAGGTAAAACAGTTAAGGAAGAGGTTAAAAAGAACATTCAGCAGCGATATGGTCTTTCAGATGGAGAGTTTGTATCGATTGGTGGAGGCTTTAAATTCTTGTTTGATGATGAAACAAATGGTGAGATCGCCGTTACTTTTATCGAGGAAAACAATACTATTAAGGTTTCGGTTGAAGGTACATGGTCGTGGGAAGTGATTGAGGTTTATAACTATTGTTTGCCCAACTCAACAGAGAAAGACCCGGCGTAACTTAATTGGACGAAGGCCCCCGAGTTGACCGAATCCGCCTAACGCCAGTGGGGGCCATAAAATAGCTAGGTCAGGGAGGGAATAAAGCAATGAGAGATTATAGATTCAGAGGCAAGAGTATAGAGCCGCTTGTAAGTGTAGATCAATGGGTTTATGGATTTGGTGTAAGTGTAGTAAAACTCACAAGTGGAAAATCACAATGTTGGATGTACACAGATGGTGGAGTGTACGAAGTCGATCCCGAAACAGTAGGGCAGATATTCCCCTTCAAAGACAGTGAGGAAAGCGAACTCTACCCAGGAGACATTATTAAAACCATCCATACCCGAGCTTCCGAGGATGTTTCAAGTGACGATCCATTTAGTAATACCGCGCCGGGATATGAGGAATATGAGAAGATCGGATTTCTTGAATATTACCAAGGTTACAACTACGGGCCGCGTTTGCGCTGGAAGAAAGGACACATGATGATACCGAACACATCCACACTTTGGCGCATGAAGGCTGTAAAGATCGGCAACCGCTTTGACAATCCCGACTTATTAGGGGAGGTAAGAGAGTAATGGATGACCAAACTTGGTTTAAGGACATAAAGCCGTTTGAGTGGGAAGAACTTGACGGAAAGACGCTTAAAATCAGAGCAGGAAAGCAAGAGGGGGTACTTATTGTCGTTGGATACGACCAAGAAACGAAAGACATCTTTGTACTTCACGATGGGAAAGCTGCCGATCCCATCCCCTTACCAACCATAAAGCCGGAAGACTGGGTGTATCATACAAAATTTAAAGCTAAAGGACAAGTAAAACGAATATCAGAAAGCGGTAAGAGGGCATATGTAATTTGGATTAATGGTGCTGCTCCATCATTCGTAGATTTGAAGAGTTTGGAGGTAGTATCCCATGACTGAAAAAGCAGAAGTGGAAATTGAGTGCTATAACTGTTACGGGTCAGAAGGAAAAGGCTGCATGTTATGTAACGGAACTAAAAAAACAATGGTGACTAAGAGTTTCGCAAAAATTATGGGATATGAAACTTGTCCAGGGTGTGGTAATGTAGCGCGTCTCAAATTCCACGCTTGGGTTAATAACCCTAGTCCAGCGTCTGGCATTTCACAACCCGGAGTTTATGTATGTGATTCTTGCGCGGCAATAGGGGAGGCGTATGACATTGACTAAACAGGTTAGAGACTGGCAAAAGGATATGGTCATACAGTTCTTTTTGCTAGACAAAGAAATTATTAACGAAGGTGGAGAAAAAGCGACTGTATCTGTTGAAGGATTGGGAGATTTATTCAAACAGATCGCAGCAGAGAAAGAACGTGCAGACAAAGCGGAGGCAGAATCCGAGAAATGGCGCATAGAGGCATTTAGAAAGTACCCGACACCAGATGCCTATGATGCGGCTTGCGCAGCCTTGCACAAGCACCGAGAACGTGCAGAACAACTATTTACTACGGTCGAACAACAAGGAAAAGAAATAAATCAACTACAGGATGTCAATCGACACGCGCTGGAACGGGAAAAGAAACTACGTGAAGCGCTGGAATGTGTTATGGAGCATTCAAGAAATGACGGTATATCGGTTCATCTTGATCGTTGTTATATCGAAGCTAGGGACGTTTTAGCATCCCTTTACACAGAGAAGGAGAGAAAAGTATGAAGGATACCATGGTAGAAATTCTGCCAACAAATATCAATGACGATACCGAGGACACAAGCAAAATTATTCAAATCACATTTTTCGATGACATCGACGCCGAAGACATCCGAAAAACAAAATGGCTGCTCGGAAAATACACTGACATGATCGATATCATCAAGAACTATGAATACGCCCAAATGCAAATCGAAAATGGAATGGATGCCTACCAGCTCCTAACGGCAGAAGGGACGGCGGGGAAAAGGGTAACCGGCCAGGAATTGACGGCAGACGTAACGGGAAATTCAGTTATTCTAAAGGATAAACGGCATACCAACTACAAATTTTATCTGTACATCTCAAACAACGTACGTTTTGCAATCAACAACCTCCGAGATCCGCACGAAGGATTAATTGCAAAGCTCCTTTTCTTAGACGGGATGAAGTACCTTAAGGCACAAGAATACTTAGGGAAAGGTTACCGGAAGGATATCTATCCAATCTCTCCAACGACATTTGCCGAAAAACGAAGAAAGGCCATTGCAGGGATCGCAAACAGCCTAAAGATGAACAGAACATTGGACTTTGTAGTAATCGATTATGGGCGGGGCCGGAACGAAGAGGGAGAGATCGGCCTAAGATTGCCGGAAGTAAATTAGACCACTTTGGCTTATGCCTCTGTGGTCTTTTCTTCCTCGCGTTTTATTTTTTCCTCGATTGCGCTAATTATGAAGTCGTTTAACGACTCGTACCCAGCCTTTTTAGCTGCAGCTTCATAAACCGCCTTGCGCCCCTTAGGTACATAAGGATACAAGCGATCATAGTTTGCTGCATTATACTTATTCTTTGCCCGTGTTGCAGCCGTTCCCTTTTTATCTTCCAAACAATCGCCCCCTTATCTCTTATGCTCATAATAACATCAAGGATAATACTCACGCAAGTATAAAAAAGTGTTGACACTATACTCACGTGAGTATATAATATTAATCAGGAGGAGGTGAACACAGGAAATGAAAGAAATGATTGGGTTCCTCACAGCAGTCATTCAACTACTTACCGCAGCGCTGCTGCTACAGAAAACACGTGAGGAAAAGAAAAAAGGAACCAAACACCAGCGACCACGCAAGCGTTAAAAGTTCCTCGGAGGGAGTTAGCGGCTCCCTCCTCCCAATCTTAACATATACGGATCAATAAATAAATTGGCGGCGGCCTTACGCGGGAGGGGATTATGAACAACGAAAGACTTGCAGCTATACAGCGCGTAATTGTAAAGCGGAGAGCACGGGGAGCAAATGACCAGGACATCGAGCGGTTTTTAAAAGGGATTGCTCAAAACACCAAGAACGAAGAGTTTCAACAACGGGTTTTGAGTCTGAAATAAACAAGGGGCCTTGCGCCCCTCCTAATCTGGCGGCGGCCTTACGCGGGAGGGATGAAGGATGAAATATACCTTTAGCCAAATGCGCAAGAGATACACAAACCAGCAACTTTCGGATGCACTTGACGTTTGGATTACAAATCACCAGCTTAGAATAAAATTGGTCTTGATGCTCAGCAAAGACGGAAACCGGTATAAGGGTCATCAATTGCAATACAAAGGCATGGAGATGATCATAACAGGGGAGGCTCAAGCGCTATGAAGCAAATCGAAATAATAGGAGCGGAACTACAGGAATGAACAGAACGGAATGGCACATTTAGCGCTTGGTACATCTGTAAAGCTTGCGGCCAAGAGCATGGCTGTGCCGAAAATGAAAAAACTCAATCTGAGGCACGCTCGTTGGCACTCCTGAGATTTGATAGACAATGTAGAAATTATTGTTATACCTGTGGTTCTAAATTGACCAACAAACAACGCTAAGAAATAGGGGCTTCGGCCCCTCTAAGGAGGATGCAGAACAATGGTGGTTCTGGACGACGTTTTAGAAATGCACTCAACCATTAGGGCGTTGGAAGAAAGACAACGTACTATCATCCGGCTTGCGCAAGAATTTATGAAAGAGGCAGAATCGATTGGCGATGTAATCGAAACCCTACGGCACGATTACGAAGCTTTAAAACAAAAGGCGAAGGAGGAATAACGTATGGAAACAGTAACGCTGATTGTCAGTTTTGCAGCGCTGGTGCTCTCGGTTGTGGCGCTGGTTTGGACGATTCGAAAATAAACGAAAATCACAGTGCGTAAGCCCTCACCTACGGGGAGGCGGCGTGAAAGGAGAACATAAAATGGAAAACTGTTTTACAATCACTATGACCCATGAAATTAACGGTGAATCCTCGCGGATGGATATTCCATTCCCGAAACCGAAAGTTAATACTGGCTGGGGCGACTCTCCATCTCTTGCAGAGGTTTTTGTTCACGCCTTCCATTTGTTTCAGGCACATAATGAAGCAATAACAAAAACACGTGAGGCTGTAAGCAAGTCAAACATAGGTAATTATGGATTTTACTTTCACTCCCCAAAATATGATAAGGATTCTATTTCTATCTATGTTGAGGTTTGTGGAGAAGATGAATTTGATTGGAAGTATTTTTTGTCAATGCGAAACAACCAAATTTGCGTGGATTTCGGACTAGATTTTGTTAACTTAATCCATATGTTGTACCCCACAAAACAAAGTTTAGTAGATATTAAACAGGCTCGGCAAACTGGAGTTGAAGCATATGCCGAAGAATTGAAGGCCAAACTCGCACCGATTGAAGAGGAAGGAAATGAATATGCGGAACCAGCACATGGATACGTATATTTTGAAAATTCCTCCGAAATGAAACCTCTTCGCTTGGAAATCGAGTACACCCAAAACTGGGTGTGGAAAGAAGTTAATCTTCAAGGGGATGCAGTTAGTATTTTGCCCTAATAAAATGACAAAAGGCCCCATAACGGGGCCTTCGCCGATGTAATTCAATATCTTTCAATCCGCGCCCGCGCAAGACAGGCGAAAACTACACTTTTATTGTACAACTTTTTCCATTTTACCGTCAAGTGGGGCGTCGTGTAATTGCGACGCTCTTATTTTTTTGTCTACGACAAGCAAAAAAACACTTTACAAATAACCTTATAAGGTTTATAATAAGAATAACAAGTTAAGGAGATGATCGGAATGAGTGGCGGTAATCGGCGGTATAACCTAACACCGGGACAACGTTTTACGCGGCTGGAGGTCATCCGCGAAACAGAGCCGCGCAACGGCAGACGTTACGCCCTTTGCCGCTGTGATTGCGGTACTGTGCGCGAGTTTAACGTGTACAAGTTACTGTCTGGCCAAACGAAATCCTGCGGCTGTCTTGGCCGAGAACGCATTACCGAATCTGGCCGCGCGAAAGCAAAAGACTTGACCGGCTTAACATTTGGGAAGCTGACCGCACTACGCAAGGACGTTGGAAAGTTGAGTGGGGGGAGTTTGGTGTGGATATGCGCTTGTGAGTGCGGAAATGAAATACCCGTGCCGTCGCGTGACCTATTGAGCGGAAACACCAAGTCTTGCGGTTGTTCACTTTCCGAATTTACAAGGTCACTAAAGGATTACAACGAAAAACGATATACCGTTGACGGCGCGTTTGTTCCGCTGTTACGCCAAAAAGTACAGCCCAATAATAAAACCGGGGTGAAAGGTGTATCTATCCGGCGTAAGAAGGACGGAAGTCTGCAATATTTGGCGAATATATCGATCAAAGGTAAGCGCCACTACCTTGGCATTTATTCCACCTTGGAGGAAGCCGTCACTGCGCGAAAAAAAGCGGAGGAAAACTATCACAAACCTTATATCGAGGCGTTAGAGGAGGCAAAGAATGAACACGATTGATAATTACATGACCCCAGCGGAAGCTGCATACCGTTGGGGGCTACCCCAAGAAACGGTGAAAAGCCGACTAAAGCCGTCTCTTTACAAAAAGCAAATTGACGAGATGCTTAACGACGGACTAATCAAGTTTTTTCAGCACCCGGACGGCAAGCGTCGGGATTGGATTGTGACTGTCCAAGCCATGGAAAAGTGGTTCGGACCAAAGAAAAAAAGTTGTTGACTTTTAACCTTACAAGGTTTATAATTAAATTAACAACAAGGGATTACGAAAAACCAAAAATAAAGGAGCGAACGAAAATGAAAGTATTTTACGAGGACATTTTAGTAGGTGAGGTTTTAACAAACCGGAGCATGACAGTTGGTGAGGCGCTGGATTTGATTGGTTTTGACGAACAAAAGTTTATCAGTGACAACGGATTTGACGATATCGACTATAACGATTTTAGAATGGAATATTAATTTTAAAAGCCCACCGACCATATAGGTTAGTGGGCTTACTTTATACCGCATATTTAAATTCGCAAACCGCACGAAGATACCTATCATTCCCGATCTTCACACTTTCTTGCGTAATCTCTTCAATTCTTCCGCTTCCAACAAGCTCACCAGCCACAAATACTACGACCGGCGTTCGCTCCAGTTGCGCAGTATAAAAATGAATATCGGAGCTAAGTGTCCGCATAAAGCGTCTCGTCCGCTTCATTTCTTGATCACCTCCCCGAAATTTTACCATATACACGGGGCGAATGTCTTTAAAATCCGCAGCGAAACCGTAGTTTATAGGATTTACACTTAAATTATCCAATCGAGATATTTTAAGTTGGAAATGCTGTCAAGGAGATGGAAAAAGGAAATGGCAAAAGGTTACGCATATTTGGACAACACAGATTTGCGAGTGTTGCATGTCGTTGATGACGTTAAAACGGCTGAAGAGTTCACAGGTGGCAAAATCGAGGAAGTAGACCTGAATTATGAACACGGATACCCTCTTGATGCCGATGGCAAACACCTCGTTGTTTACGCGACAGGCCGGGAAAAGGAAGGCCGTCCCGTTCCGGCACAGATCGCCGAATTGGTTGAGCGTTTGAAGTAGTCCTTATCAGTCAGTTCATAACTTTCCTCCATAGCCGTTCCTTCGGGAGCGGCATTATTATGTGGAAATGAATAAAACTCCTTGATTAATGGTACTATATATGGTACTATAATATCAGGAGGTGAGACATGGCTAGGATAGATAAACTAGTCCAGAAAATGAAAGACCGCCCGAGCGGAATCCAGTTTGATGAAGTTGCAAAGGTACTCCGGCATCATGGATATGATTTAGTGAGAAGCAACGGTTCACACTTTCATTTCCGCAACAATGCAGGCGACCTAATCACCATCAAAAAGGAAAATCCACTCAAGGCGGTCTACGTCAAAGACGTTCTGGACAGGATTGGGGAGTAGCCGCTCCCCTTTCCATAATCATAATATATCCTAGCCATAAAACGATGGCAAATAAGGATTTAAGCTACTACATGTCGTTACCGTATACCATACAGATTAGGCCGATTAAAGACGAAAGCGGTGAATACTACTATGCTTCAGTCGCGGAGTTGGATGGATGCCAAAGTACCGGGGAAACATTTGCGGAGGCATTTGAAAGCGTCAGGGAAGCGATGGAAGGGTATCTTCAGGTAAAAATTGACCACGACGATTTTATTCCAGAACCGGCGGGAGAAGACGAATACAGCGGCAAATTCAATCTTCGCGTACCCAAGAGCTTGCATCGTCAATTGGCCGAAAGAGCAGCAGCCGAGAATGTTTCCTTAAATCAATACTGCCTGTACAAATTAAGTCGCTGAAAGGCGGCTTTTTTATTTGCCTAGGAAAATTTTCCTTACCATATATGAAAGTTGATCATAGGCCGAAGGCCATCGTCTCGACCGAATCCGCCTAGCGAAGCGGGGGCCGATTACTATTCTGGAGGTGATACTAATACAATGGGACGTAAAAGAGATCCTAACCGAGATAATGCCTTTGAATTATATAAAGCCAGTGGCGGGGAAATCCGTCTCATAGACATTGCCTCTAAGTTAGAAGTATCGGAGGGAACGGTCAGAGGATGGAAAGCAAAGGACAAGTGGGAAAACCGTCTTACTGGTGAAGTGATTGAAATAGAACGTTCCAAAGAAAAAGGAACGCCCATACAGAACGGAACGGAAGAAGACGGAGCGCAAGACGAACTATTCATATCTGCTGTTCAAATTGTAGCCGAGGCCAAACAAGCCTCGGTTTCTTTTTTGCAACGGAGATTACAGATAGGGTATAGCAGGGCGGCGCGTTTAATTGATGCTATGGAGCGAATGAAACTTGTCGGCCCATATCAAGGAGATAAACCACGGGAAGTATATGCCACTCTTCAAACGGCGGATGCCATTACTAAAGAGAGCGCTCCTGTTCCAAAAATAAATAACGTTCCGAAAAAAGTACCGGAACGCTACGAAAATACGGAACGTTCCAAAACGAAAAAGAGCGTTCCAGCAATCGAAAAAGAGCCGGAGCCGGAAGTTCCAGATGATGAAGGGTTGACTCCAAAACAGCGGGTTTTCGTGATGGAATACTTGAGAGACTTCAACGCCACAAGGGCCGCAATGGCGGCGGGATACAGCAAGAAAACGGCTCATACCATCGGATGGGAAAACCTTAGGAAACCGGAAATTAAGGCAGCTATACAGCGATACAACGAGGCGATGATGGACGAGGTTGGCATAAATGCACAGCGCGTGCTTATGGAGTACATGAAAATCGCCTTCTCGGACATCACCGACTTTGTGGAGTTTGGACAAATGGATGAACCGTTATTTGATGGTGAGGGCCAACCTTTACTCGATCCTAAAACCGGAGATCAAATGACCTACAAAAGAAGCTTTGTTGCTTTCAGAAATAACGATGATGTAGACGGTACGATAATAAACGAGGTTAAACAGGGCAAAGACGGGGTTAGCGTGAAGCTTTACGACAAGATGAAAGCTCTTGATGTACTGACCAAATACATCGATCTGCTTCCAGATAAACATAAGCGCATGATACAAGACGAAAAGCTTAAGATCGAACAAGAACGTCTTGCTTTGGATAAAGCAAAGGCGGCGGGTGATGGTAATTCAGACGACGAGCTTATAGAAGATTGGGTAGAGGCGGTGGTAGGAGATGAAGAGTTCGCCGGAGACGAAGCGGCGGCTTCTGGCGTTCAAGAAGCGGATTCCTGAGTATCGAAGGAACCCCGTCCTGTTCTGCCAAGAGATGCTTAGATTTTATCCCGATGAATGGCAGGCGGAAACCCTAATGGATATCGCCGAGAGTCGGCTTGTTTCTGTCCGTTCCGGCCAAGGAGTGGGTAAGACAGGGGTGGAGGCGGCAACGGCGTTATGGTTCCTGGCGTGCTTCCCCTATCCAAAGGTAGTCTGTACTGCACCCACAAGGCAGCAGCTTCATGATGTGCTTTGGGCAGAGATCAGCAAATGGCAGAGCAAAAGCCCTGTTCTGAAACGAATCCTCAAATGGACCAAGACTAAGATATACATGAAGAACTATGAAGAACGCTGGTTTGCAACGGCCCGGACAGCAACGAAGCCAGAGAACATGCAAGGCTTTCACGAAGACTACATGTTGTTTATCGTCGATGAAGCGTCAGGTGTGGCCGATCCGATCATGGAAGCGATTCTTGGTACACTGTCAGGGGAATTTAATAAGCTGCTAATGTGTGGAAACCCTACTCGGACGAGTGGGGTTTTTTATGATTCTCACAATAAGGATAGAGCAGATTATAGGACGCGGAAGGTGTCTTGCCTAAACAGCCCGAGAACCAGCAAAGAAAACATCGCTATGCTCAAGCGGAAATATGGCGAAGGAAGCGATGTATGGCGCGTTCGGGTTGAAGGGGAGTTTCCGCGCGGGGAGTCGGATACATTCATTTCACTGGAAGCGGCAGAGTTTGCCAAAGACGATGTGCGGCTTGAGCCTAAAGGAACAAAACTCTATGTCGGTGTGGACGTTGCACGCTTTGGGGATGACGAGACGTGCATTTACGGTCGGATCGGCGGGAAAGTGGTTAAATCCCATTTCCATCATAAGCAGGATACAATGACCACGACCGGCTGGGTGCTGCGGTTAATCGATGACGTAAAGTCAGAACGATCAGATATCGATGAGATTGAAATCAGAATCGACGATAGCGGCATCGGCGGGGCTGTAACTGACCGGCTGAACGAGATCAACGAAGAGAAAGACTTAGGATTTATCATTGTTCCTGTTAACAATGGCTCATCTGCTGAGGATGAACATTATGGAAACCTCGGATCTGAACTATGGGGCCAGATCAAAGAATTGTTGGAAGAGAATATGAGTAACTATATACTTGGAGTACCTGGAGTACTGGAGTTGCCAGATGACGAAAAACTCATTGCGCAGCTTACGACAAGAAAATGGCGTATGGGGAGTAACGGAAGAATTTATTTGGAGCGTAAAGAGGATATGAAGAAGCGTGGATTACAATCGCCTGACCGCGCCGACAGTTTTATTCTTGCATTTTCTAATATCCAAACAAATTCTGAGTTTGCTTTTGGGTCAATATCAAGTTAATTCGTTGTTCAAGTCATTATTAAGTGCTAAAATCTTCCTATATACAATAGGAGGGATTCGATGGATCAAGTAAACGGTAAAGTAGAGTGGATTAAGTCATTATTTATAGCCAGAAGTACTATGGATATTGAAACTGATGAAGGAAGCAGTGGGCGCATAACATTTGTTACTAATTTCGGGTTCATAAGCGGAGAACTTTACGAATTACTTGGAATTTCTGGTTCTACTGTTGAAGAAATAGCGCAATCCTTGAAAAGTCACCTACCTGGTGGAGTTGATATTTTTAGCATTGCCGAACATTTATACAATAAAAACATTGAAACTAAGAATGTGTTTGACGCAGGAAAGCAGATTATTTTAAAAAATGTGGAGATTATGTATTCAAATGATCTTACTCAACCAATAGACATACCAATGATGGCTGTTTTTGTTGATGAAATCGTTGGAGTTATTCCTGCTAAGGTAAGTGCAGCCGTAAATCCGTAGTAACACCGCAATGATCCAATGTTATATTTTATACAGATAAGAATGACTAAAAGAGGCCAGGAAAATTTTCCTTGGCTTCTTTTTTGTTTGTAGGAGGCGTGTCATGGACTTGGCGCAAACAATGCTCCCAATCACTGATTATGGGCCTTGGATAGTAACTAATAAAGGTGATGTGTCATGTAGATTACTTGCTGACAGACATTATTCTCGGCAGAGCGTTGGCGACAAGCAGTTTTGCAGACCAGGAAAGAACATGGTTCTAAGAACGCCAAATGCTGATGCAGTTTGGGTTACGTGGAAAGGGATTCGTGATGATGGATTGGATGCATTGGAATGTACAATATTCCGAAATGAATCACAGTACCTTAGTTCTGACATGATCAAATACGCGATTGCCGCATCCATTGATAAATGGGGGGATTTGCCGCAGGACGGCCTAATAACATACGTCGATCAATCCAAAGTCCGAAGTAAAAACCCGGGCTTTTGCTTTTTAATGGCCGGATTCGAACGAATAGGCAGAAGCAAGAACAGAGGACTTCTGCTGCTTCAATTCAAAGGGTGAGGGAGGTGGAACTTTGGGTGTAAGACAATGGGTAATTAACTGGCTCGAAGCCGGACGGACTAAAAATGAACCGGATCGGCAAACGGAAAGCTATCCGTTCCCATTCGGGATTCTAATGAGCAAAGGTAACAATCAGCCGGTTCCGAAACGAACGCCAGCGAATCTTAGACTATTATCTGAATCTCCTATTCCGCGCAGAGCGATCAACGTGATAAAGAACGGGATAACAAAGCTAAACTGGTCTGTAGCCGCGATTGATGAGAATGATTCAGAAAAGTACAAGGAAATATGCAAAGTGATCGAAAGGTCGCTCCTTAAACCTAATCCTGGGGATACATTCCGATCATGGATTGAGCAAATCGTCGAAGATATGCTGGTATGCAGTGCTGGGTCGTCTGAAATCTTAAAGGCCGGAGATCCGCAGCGACCATTTCGAATGTACCCGACCGATAGCTTTTCGATAGACCTTTACCCGGATTGGGATGGGAAACCTGATTCATACCGTTATGCACAGCGAGTTAACGGACAATACGTATCGCTCAAGGATTCTGAAATGATGTATATCCGAATGAATCCGAGGACAAATACGCCTTTCGGGCTTTCTCCCCTTGAAACTGTTTGGGAATCGGTAAATAACTTTATCGAATCGCATCGAGCGGCTGGGAAACAGGCCAAGAACACTTTTTTAAAGAAGATAATCAATCTCGGGAAGAACTCGGATAAAAATGCTGTCAAGGCATTTATGACATACTGGGCAGACGAAGTCATGGGCCAAGGCAAGACGCCTGTTATCGGTGGTTTTGAAGGCACAGCAATACATGATCTTGGGGCAACCGATGATAAGGCATTGTTTATCGAGTGGCAGCGCTTCTTGATTGAAATCGTAGCAATCGCCTTTGACATTTCGCCTAAAAAGCTAGGCCAGACGAAAGATGTAAATCGGAGCACAGCAGACAGCGAAGACGATGATACTGATTCCACAATCGAATCTATCGCCGAGAACATTGTCGAACACATCAATAACCACATCATAGATGGCATCTTCCATTTGGGTGGTGTGATTGAATTCAAGTTTCATTATGCGACATCGCTTAAGGATCAGAAACTCAAGGCCGATATCGACGCCATATATCTTGACCGCAGGGTTAAGACGCCGGATGAAGTCCGGGATGATCTGGCTAAAAAGGCGCTTCCTAATGGTCACGGGGAAGTCCTGCTGATGCCAGGAAAAACGGCTGTCATCGACATAAACAAGACAAGGGATGAGATCGATGATGAAACGAAGAGGAATGATATTCCTCCTGAAGAAGATCCGCCTGATGATAAACAGGATATTGATGATCCGAACACCGACACATAGCGGTGTTTTTATTTTTGTCCATGAAAGGAGTTTCTGACATGAGCGGAGCAGAGCGTAACCCAGTCCGAAGAATATTTAGGTTACAGGTTGAAAAGATGGCTGAGGCAGAGAAGGAACCGCAGTTGCTGGTAGTGGCTGTTAAGTTGCCAAGTGGTGCGTTTGAAGTTATCACCAATACTCAGGATTTAAAGAACAAAATTGATTATTACCTCAATGCTTATGATGACGATTTTAGGTTGAAGGTAAATCAAAACATTCAGATTGTTGAATTCATGCTTGTGTAATTGTTCCGGCACGGACCAGAGACGATTATTGAAAGGAGGTGAGACAAATTGCTTAAAACGCTGAAAATGAGTACCGAGAAGCTAAAGGTTCAAAGCTTCCAGTTGGCGGATGCCAGCGATCACCCGAACAAGGTTCCTTTTAAGTGCGCTCTATTCGCCGTGGATCAGCCAAGCGATGGCTCACCAATGGGAGCGGGCGGAAAGAAGATCCGCATCAGTTCATCGGTGTGTGACCAATACCTTCAAACATTCGTAGGGATGGCCTTTAACATCGACTACGTAAACGGCATGACGGACCATGATCCCCGGTTCAAAGTAGCTGTGATCGAGAAAGCTTACCGTTCAATGGATGGGTTCGCTTGGGTGGATGGTTACGTATATGGCAAGGATTTCCCGGATGTTATTGCAACGATCCGTTACTATAACGGATTGGTCGAAAAGTACGGCTGGACTGAATATCAGTTTGGCGCTTCGCTGGAAATGACGGCATCGGTTAAGAACGCCGAAGATGATGAAAACATTCTTGACGTTATCGAGTTCTGCGGAACGGGAGCGGCGATCCTTTTTGCAGACTCAGCCGCATTTAAGTCAACGACATTTGCGGCGAAGAACCATAAATCAAACGAGGAGGTGTCCGATTTGGACGCTAAAGAATTGAAAGAATTGCTTGATGGCTTTAAATCCGATATTTCGGCAAGCTTTGAAAAGGTAATTGGAGAAGTAAAGACTGAAGTCGGAGCGATCAAAACCGAGCTTGAAAGCGTGAAAGCGGCTAAAGAAGCCGATGAAAAGAAAACCGTAGAAGAACAGGCAGCGGCTGACCTTAAAGCAGCTAAGGATGAAGCCGAGGCGCTTAAACAGGAACTGGCTGACTTAAAAGCCGGTAAAACAACAACTCTACCTGAACCGGAGAGAAAAACAGCTACAGCAGCCCAACTTCTTGCGAAATTCGGGAAGACATTAAATGATGGAGAGGGCGACGATCACGTTTCATTCTGTGCAGCCGTCGATAAAATGGGCCTTGATCCAGTTCAATCCATGACATTGAAAATCAAACATAAGGAATTGACACAGCAGCAGTAATCCGAAAACGGGTTGCTGCTTTTTGTTTGCAAGAAAACCAATTAATAAGGAGCGTGTAAACGCATGAGTAGAGTATCCCAAACAACATGGGTTGATATTGCAGCAGCGGCGCAAATTGTTGCTCCAGGCGCATTGATCACTGATGACTATCAAAAGGAAATTACTGACGCACTACGCCGTAATTCTATCTTGGATGGCCGCCTGAATTATGTTCCAGCCACTGGCGACTTTTCAACATACTACGAGCAAACCGAACTGAACGGCGGCGAATTCGTCGATCCTCGCAATCCTTCGGCTACTGCATCGAGCAATAACCGAGTGCCTAAGTCCTTGAAGGTAAAGGCGCTCACGAATCAGGTTAACTTTGGTCACTATGACTTTGAACTTGCAAAGCAACAAAACAACTTCCCTGAACTTAAGGCGAAGGATCTCAATGACATGATTAACGCCATCACGCTTACTCACGGTAAGGCGCTTTGGAGAGGGAGTGATACTGCTCTCGCAGCACCTACAACCCTTCAATATGTCGGACTGGCAAAACAAATCACGAACACATTTGAAATCTCTCCAAATGGATCGATTGTAGCCGGTATCCGCGCCAAAGTCGCTGCGATGGTCGGTTCTGAGAAATTTGAATTACGTCCAACTGCGGTCTATATCGACCCAATTGGCCACTACTACTTGGAAGAAGAAGAGCGGGAAGCAGCAAACAACAACACTCAAATCGCCGGCCTAACAAAGACGACGGTAGCTGGTTTGGAAGTGAAGGCCATTATGACTTCCGCAGGCATCCTTCCAATTATTCCTGAACCGTTTATGTTGTCCACTGTAAACGCTACGGATAACACAATGACCGATTATGGAATTGCGATTGTAACCGAACCGATGATTGAATATCACTATGTAGGCCGTAAAGATGCTTTCCTCTTCGAGCTAGGAACGGTATCCGACCTGCAAATGAAATACATCGGCATCAAATACGGCGCGCCGGTCGCAAAGGGCGCATCGTACGCCCATGCTTACGGCAAGATTACACGCCCGACCATCGCCAAGTTGGGTTAATAACAAATAAGGTGACACGGCGGCTATAACGGTCGCCTGTTGCATTTTATAAGGAGGTAAGCAGGATGGCTAAATCAAAGCTAGAAAAACTCACGGATGCCATTGAAGCCGCTAAAAAGATAAGCGGTGAGGCTGTCGCTGGCGATGAACCAGGCCAATTTGCCCAAGAGTCTCTTGATGCTTTTAATCAGGCGATTGCAGCCGCTCAAGAAATCGCTGACGTTACTGATTCGGAACCAGCGACATACGAAGAGGCATTGGTCGCCCTTACGGCGTCGGTAAAATTGTTCAATGAATCGGTTGTAAACGATCAAACCAAAGATCAGAACGGTTCCGAGCCGGAAAAAGGTCAGGAGTCTACACCACAAAAGCTTGAACTTAAGGGCGTTGTCCTTAAGGGATGGCAAGACGGGCGAGAAGGAACCCATTCGATTCATTTGAAAAAGCGAATTGTCAGCTTTGTCAACGGAAAAACGAATGTTACTCCTGAATTGGCCGAAGAGTTACAGAAAGCCGGATACATCGAATGAGCCAGTATCTTACGGTTGATGAAATAGGATATTTCCCAGCCGGAACAATGCCGACCGAAGGCTTGGTAATTCGAGCCTCCGCTATTATCGACGGCTACTGTAAACGTTCAATATCCGTGTCAACCTATACTGAACGCATCCCATTAACGAATGGTAGAGGCCACTTATCCTATTACCCCGTCGAGAAGATTGACGAGGTAAGGGGGAGGGCGGCCTACGGATTAACTGGAGATACCTTTTTTGGAACTCCCGGGTTCGAACCGGTTGATCCCGCTTCCATTGATGTTGACAAACAAATAGGTACTGTTTGGTGCGGCGGTAATCTTTTCGGTTCGCCGTATTCAGAACTGGAAGTCACCTATTTAAGCGGTTGGGACCCGATACCGGAAAAGGTGAAGGTTGCCTGTGGATTGTTGGTCGGACAAATTGCTTCGAACCCTAATTCAAATGTGAAGTCAAAGAAGGACTTTGATTTCAGCATTGAATATTTCGGCGGCGGGATGATCAATCCGGAAATTGCTGACTTACTGTCGGAATACAATCTCCGGTCATTTAGGTAGGTGATACGATGTTTTATGAATTTTCACACCGGCACACACCTTGTATAGTGGACGGCAATCCAGAAGCGGTTATTTTGTCGCGCGAAACCAAGGCAACGACGATCCTGGGCAAGGAATACCTCTACAATTCTCTATTCGCGCCGACATCTTCCGTCGCTCCTGGTTCTGCCGTTGAAACAGACGACTTCTTTTTGGTCCAGACGATGCGATTAAGCACGGAACGGGATAAATATTGCTCCCTGCTCAAAACGAACGTCACGGCCGAAATCCGGCGCTACACACAAGAATATGACAATAACGACAATCCTGTCGGTGACCCTGACTTCGTTCTTGTGCAGGAAGCGAAAGGATTCGCTCAGTTCGTATCGGCCCAACTCCGGCTAGAAGATCCCGGACTACTTCCAACAACGACGTACATCCTGCTTTTGCAAACGTCAGTGGATGTTAAGAAGCCTCAAGGTCTGCTCTCGCCGGATCGCGTTTTGCTGAAAGGCCGTCCTTATCAGGTCGATGTCGTTGATGATCTGAAGTACCCCAATCTGCTGCATGTGCAATTGTCGGAGGATACCCGATGATTGCGGGCTATGACGCAGAGAGGGCGGCGCACGACCTACAGAGGAGTTTAGCAGCCGAGATAGCCGGACTCACGAAACTAGTCATGCTCACAGCCAAAACGAATATCCGTTATTATCCCGAAGTCAAAAACCATTTAAAAATGGAATTGACCAATCTTGCAAACCGCATGATTGTGGGGGAAGTAACCGCTGATTACTGGCAAGCATGGCTAGAACAGTTCGGTAAGGGCTCCCTTATGGCCGGTCCACGCGAAAACCCCGGACTAATCACTTACATGAACAGCGAGTTTTGGAACCGAGTACGTTCGAAAGGGACAAAGGTTGTCGTTGGTCGGCCACAAGGCGTCTACAAAAGCATCGATGGCGAAGTCAGGCGTTCGGGCGGGTCATATGTCGGGGTAGATTTGGAAGAACTGGCCGCGCGGGGAGACATTGATCCGAGTTATGGGCCAACGCCGCCAACATTCTTTTTGCGAGTGGCGTTGCAGTCCAACAAAAGGCGAATCCTCGAAGGAATCAGCCAGGTCATCACAGAGTTTCCGTATCACAAATACTTTATCCAGAGACAGAGGTGAATAAAGTGAGTGCCTTATTAATTGATGCCATTTACAATACCTTGAAGCACGACGAGGAATTTATGGCGCTTTTAGAACTAACTACTACATCTCCTAGGGATAGTATTTTGAAACGGATTGTGAAGGGCATGGAACCCGAGAAAGCCTTAACAAGCTCAGACGTGCCAATGCTGCTGATTTACTTGAAACCTGGGCGATTCAGCCGAAATTATCTGGTTTATGAAGGAAAGTTCTGTTTGGACATCTACGGAAAGAACGGTAATCAAGCAAAACAGATTGCGGATCGAGCATTTCATTTGTTTCATGATCAGCAAATCCGAGACGAAAACTTTTTGTCGTCGCGCTGTTCACTGGCTTATGACGCTGACTTTGCAACCGGGATAACCGGCGTTAAAGGCTATGAAATCATCTTTGATATAAACTATCACCGAATAAATTGAAAGAGAGGTGAGGATGGTGGAGGAAGTAAAACGAAACCCTAAAGCGCCGCAGGAAAAGAAGGGACCCACCGAGCTTGAAGCGCTAATTGACGAAAAGGTCACTCTGTCTAAAAAGCTTGGTATCATGGGCGATCTGGAGCCGGTGGAGGGCTACAAAGAAACTGATGAGTATAAGCGCATTCAGGAAATCGACAAAAGACTTTGGGAACTTGTGAAATAATCTCACAGGTTCCTTTTTTATTACCCAAGGAGGGATAAATCAATATGGCTGAACCGTTAGTATTTGATGGCGTCGGGAAGATCTGGACAAGAGAACTCGACGGTACACTGAAGTACATTGATGAAAAGATTAACAGCGTAATGTTCGCGCCGCAATTCGCCTGGGAAAAGGTATTCGGCGGTGAGTCGGGTTATCCGTTTCACCTTACCGCGCAAGATTTGGCTGACACGCTCAGCATTGAGGTTCCGAGGTATTCTCCGCTGCTGGCCGAATTGTCTCAGGGCGCGGCCACGGAGCAGAGAGAAGTAACTTTTGATGAGAATGAGGAAGGCATTCTTACCGCCTCCGGTTATAAAGTCAAAGCGCCGGAGAAATTCGGCGGAACTTTCATTGCGAACAGTGAGGAAGTATATCTGAAATCCCCGGAAGGGGTTCTGACGAAACTCACAAAAGCGGCGACCACGCCGACAGCGGAACAATACAGCATTACAGCGGATGGTACGATTACTTCCGACTCCACTAACGAGAACAGTAATGTTATTGTGGTTTTCAAATGGAAGAAGGAGAAGGGCACAATTAACGGATTCACTGGCACGCGCAAACCGAAGCCGTTTAAATTCGTCCATCGTTTCGAACTGATCAATGACCGAACAGGTAATCCCGTTCAAGTCCAATTAACGGTTTACAAGGCTATCGGCGGCGGCACGCTGAATGTAGGTGCGACGCGGAAAACGCCGTCTACAAGTACGCTTGCCCTTGAGGTTCTGGAGCCGGATATCACAGCAGATAACCCTAATGGATACGCCGCCGAAATCATCTTCTCAGAATAAAAAACTAATCTGCGGCCCTCTTGCCTAATTGGCAAGGGGGTTGCTCATTTTAAGGAGGACTCACAAATGAGTGAAAGCAAAGAAGAACAAGCATTGGATCAAACATTGAATATCGGTTCTGAAATACGACTTGGTGACGGCATTATTAAGCATGTTAAGATCGGTACCATCGCTACTATTCGCAAGGTACGCCAGATTATGAAGGGCAAGGAATACCGCTTTTCATTTGCTATTGGGCGTGATAAATTGCCAGCAACAGAGGATCGCCCGGAAATTGACTTCCCGGCTGTGGAGGCGGCATATAAAGAAGCATTCAACCTTGTTCTGGTCGAAGGCCTGACGGAAAAAGAATATGAAAACGTGGACGAAGACGGTCTGAAAGTGCTGGATGATCTTCTGAACCGATTTCTATAGTGAATCGTTTCCGCCTCCTGATCCTGACGAGGATGAGGAGGAAGAGGAAGAAGAGCAGGACAAAGGCAAGGCAACGGATTGGATGGCGCTGTGGGCGCTTTGCGTGAGTATGGGTGTTTCGGACAGCGAATGGCCGAATATGACAATCCCCAAAATCAGAGCGCTGTCCAAGATCAAGAAGCAGCAGAATGAACTTGAAGTGATTCTGCACGGCGGAAAAATCGAAAAGAAACCGAAGAAAGCCCGGCTCCTCTCGGATTTGGGGATCTTCAGATAGCCCACTCTCCGAATGAGTGGGCTTTTTTTGCATTTTGAGGTCAGGAAAATTTTCCTTAAGAGGGTGAACATGTGGCGGACGAATTAAACAAGGACGTTGTTGGGGCCAGGATTAACCTCGACACTTCCAAAATACTGCAATCTTTTAAGGTTATTGATGAAGGGGCGCGCGGTAACGCAGAGTCGTTTAAGATTCTGAATGCTGAACTAGCAATTACTCAAAAAAACTATACTGCTTTGGCGAGTGTGGCGGATAAAATTGCGTTGTCATCCGAAGAGCGCCGAAGAAAAATTCTTGCTGAGTCCGAGGCTTTGGTAAAACAGCGCACAGCGCAAGCCGAGCTTTTAGAGGCAAAAAAGAAACAGCTTGATCAAACTAACAACTTGGTTGAAGCTAAGCTTCAAGCGCAGCAAGCAATTGTTAAAAAGAGACAAGCAGCTATAGAACAACAGGAATGCGAACATCAGCAACGTATGGCTACGCTTCAACAAAGAACGAGTTTAGTTAATGCACAAGAGAGTCTTATTCAAGCAAGGCTGGAAAGACAACTACAGCAATTGAAACAAGGTAACTCTAAAATCGAAACTGAAGCTGAACGCCATGCAGCTCGGATGAAGATTATAGATAAAGCTGATGAATATCTATTTAGCAATGCAAACAAAGGATTTCTTTCAAACGCCGCTCAATATGCCCAACATGCGCTCGTATTTCATACCATTACCCAGGCTGCTCACGAAGCTCAAAAAGCCCTCAGAGAAGGTCTTGTCGATATTGAGTCAAGAATGGCCGGATACGTCCAAACTAACGAGCATTACTTCCTAGAGTACAACGATGGAACAAAAGAAATGGTTATGAATACCGAAAAGTTGAGTACGGAAACCGAAAGATTCATTCAAACCGCTCATGAATTGGGTGCAGAAATCAATGACGTCACCGAATCCGCTCGTCTTTGGGGGAGGATGTATAAGGATGTAAATGTTGTCCAAGAGCTTGTACGACAATCGACGAAACTATCTACCGTTGACTTAGTTGGCCTTATTGACTCCACGGAAATGATGGAATCGGTTATGTCTCAATACTCGGTGCATTTAGAGAATGCCAATGATGCTATGGTCATCGGCAACCGAGTCTTGGATTCTTGGTCAAAAGTCGCGCACGAAACCATGGCACCGGCCCGTGACTTGGGCGCAGCATTTGAACGAACAGGTAAAATTGCCGCTGAAACAGGCGTGAGCTTCGACGTTATGAACGGCCTCATTTCCTCTGGTATTCGGAATACAGCACTAAGCGGTGAAAACCTGGGCAACATGTGGAAGACGGTCCTTGGTACGATCCGAACCGAAAAAGCTGTAAATGAAATTGAGGCATTGGGTGTAGCAACAAAAGAGGTTGTTGACGGAACAGAGCAATGGAGAAAAGCAGAAGATATTTTGCTTGATCTATCTGTAAAGGTCATCGATAAGAACTACGACCTCACGCAATCTTATGCCGACATTTCTCGGGGCGTATACCAATTCGCTAAATTAGCGGCTTCACTTAATGCAGGCGACATTCTTTTAGGCACAGCTGCATCGATTGGATCGACAGGCAGTACAATGGAATATTTGAAGGTCCAAATGGACACTATTCAGCGCAAAGCCTCGCAAACAAGAACATCGCTGTTAGAAATATTCAATACTGCTGGTGATGATGGATTACGTTCTGCAATCAAAAGTTCACTTGATATTCTTGATCAACTCTTAATCGGTATTACAAAAATTCCGAAGGGAGCCACGGAAGCAACGGCCGCTATAGCAGGCTTAATAGCATTATACAAGACCATAGTTCCGCTACTAACACAATGGAGGGAAGCCCAAGCCGCGTTAAATGCGGCCATACAAATGCATGCAGCTATGAACACTGCTGCAACTGAGTCGATGGTCGTGTATACTGCCGCCGCTAAATCTGCAATGGCAACAACAGCGGCTTGGACAGCCGGAATCTCATTAGTAGTTGGTTTATTAGCGACGTATATTTTTGCTCTGGGATCAGCCGAAAAGGCAGAGAGAGATAGAATCCAAAGGCTGAAGGACGAAGATGCTGCAAGTCAGCAAATGATCAGTCAGTATGAGCGTCAAATTGATCTTCTTCCTAAACTCGTTAGTGCACACAACTCGCTAAAGGAATCAATGGATTCGGGGAATCTTTCTAACGAGAAACAAATACAGGTAAAAAAACAGTTGGATCAAGTTTCACAAGCGTTGACGATGACACTAGGGAAAGAAGGGGCAGCTCAACTAGAAGCAGCAAATTACACCGATGAGGCGGTTCGTAAGCAAGTTGCGGCTCTAAACGAATTAATAGCAAAACAAAACGAAGCTCGACGGAATGTGCTTTTAGACCAAGAACGAGAAATTACAGATCAGCAAATTGCCAAAGAAAAGGCACTTGCAAAGGCCACTAATGAATTGGCTGAGGCAAGAAAATTTGTATTTGATGCAACTCGTGCCGAGATTGACTCTGATTACGCCGCTTATGCTGATGAACAGGCGGCTAAAACCAAGCAACTAGAGGAAAGAGTACGAGACTTAAGCACAGAAAACAATAAGTTAGTTGAAGCATTAGGCGGGGTTAAGGTACAACTAGGAGAACTTGCCCTTGAAAATACAGAAAAATCAGTTGATCAGCTTGCAGGAAAATCAGGATTGCTAAGTGAAGCCAATGATAGGCTTGGAGAAACATTTGAAAATTTGCAGGAACAAATACAAGGCAATAGCACAGCCATATCGGAAGTAAATCAATTACTCTATGAACTGTCTGATGGTCAGTCTTTGAACGCTGCGAATGCAGCCGATTTAATTTTGAAGTACCCTCAACTTGCCGATGCCATTTACAAGACGGCAGATGGTTGGAAATTTGAGAAGGACGCTGTTGACGTACTCAGAAAAGCTAAAATTCAAAAAGCTATCGATGAGCTTGAGGCCGAAAAGAATTCGGCTTTTAACGTAAAACTTGCTACGGATGAGCGTTTGAAGGCATACGGTATAGAAGCTGAGGCAATAAAAAGCTTGGCTGATTTAAAAGCAAAACTAAACGGAGCTAGCGCTAGCACTACATCGGATGTTCTTCAAACTGGAGACGATTTGAAGTATTTCAAACCTCAGTTTGAAGAAGAAGGCAAAAGGGTCATGGCAGAAAGGGAGGCTGCCGCGAAAGCGGCTAAGGATGAAATCGATACTATTTATGCCGATTACGAAGCTGAGATGAAAACTTACGACGACAAGATCAAAGCTTTGACCGGCTTATATCAAGACAAATGGTTTGGTGTCTCGAAGTCATCCGGCAAAAGTGGCAAAGAAAAATCGAGTAAAAAGGATGATCCGCTTCAAAAACAATTTGAAGCATCGCAAAAATTTATTGAGCATCAGAAGGCTATTGGACGCATGAGTACTCAGCAGGAATTATTGGCTTGGGAACGCGTCCAGGCCCGGTATAAAGCCGGATCAGAGCAGCGGCTTCAAGCCGACGAGAAAGTTTATGACTTACGAAAGAAGTTGGCAGAAGAGACCGCTAAGAAGGAAAAAGAAGCCTACGATGCTTCGATGAAATGGATTTCCCACCAAAAAGGTATTCGGGAGGTTTCCGCTCAACAAGAATTGGAAATGCTACTCCGGGTTCAGGCACGGTACAAAGCCGGATCGGAAGAAAGAATGCAGCTAGATGAGCAGGTTTATGCAGCCAAAAAAGCAGCGGAACAAGAATTCTTTTCCGAGTTTACAAAGAACCTTAACCATCAAAAGGCCATGGAGCAGTTATCCACCGAGGACGAAATCAAAGCTTGGGAAAAAATCCGCGCTATGTATCGCGAGGGTACAGACCAGAGGATGCAGGCGGAAGAACAATTATATTCCTTGAAGAAAAAACTCATGGACGAAGAACAGCAAACGGTCACGGTCTCCATAAAATCGATCAAATCCAAGATGGAATCGGCGAAAAACGATGCCGTCAAAGCGATAGAAGCGGAACGAGATGCGTTTTTAGATGCTCAGGATGCCAAGATCAAGGCAATCGACGATCAACTTAAAGCCATGGAACGGCTCTACGTCGAAGAGGATTACGAGCGTCAGCTAGCCGAGAAACAAGCCCGTCTTGCTTTGCTTCAATCGGCAGTAGGTCCAGAGGGCATTGCCGAAAGAAAGCAAGTACAGAAGGACATTGAGGACATGCAGCGGGAACATGATCGTGATCTCGCTAAACAAAGCCTTGAAGATCAGAAACAGGCACTGGAGGATGAGAAGCGGCAAAAGGAACAGGACTACAATGAACAGATCGATGCGGCCAACCGGCACTACGAAGAGTTGTCCAGCGCATTCGATTCATTTTCTGAAACCATTCAATTTAAGGCGGAAGATTTGAAACAAATCCAAATCCTTAAAGAAGGCGAGAAAAACGCAGAAATCCTCGCTCAACTCGATCAATTCATCGCGGAGTATCAGTCCAAAATGAATAGCATCAACTCTATTTCCGTGCCTACCTATTCCAGTGATTCCAGCGGAAGAGGCGGTTTATCCGAAGAGGAACGGGACCTAATCCGCTACAATAACAACATCGATAAATGGTACTCTAAAACGGCAACACCTGAAGACAAGGCTGCTGTCCACGCTGAGAATGAAGCGTTACGGAAGAAATACGGGATTAAGAAGGATACTGGGAAACTCCAACATTTTAAGTCAGGTGGAGTAGTACAAGGAATTCGAGGCGAAGCCGTTCCTGTAGTTGCTCATGCAGGGGAAATGTACATTAATGAGCAGCAGCAGAGAAATCTATTTAAACTACTCAATTTCAAGATGCCTTCAATTAACTTTACAATGCCAAGTTTCTCTCTTCCGGCAGTTTCTGGCGGCTCAAATCCGCAGATAAACCACAATTACTTCACAGTATCTACAGGAGATACTTATATTGAAGATGAGTCTACAGCAAGGGTCTTTTGGTCGGAGAAAGAAAACTTCGTTCGTCGTATGCAAGTAAGAGGAGGCGGTAAAGGTTGATTACAGTAACTGCTGATGGCATTGATCTTCGGTCGATAGGATTAGGGGTTAAAAAGCATAACATCCCTCCCTTACCGGAGACGCGGGACAACAGCATAGAAATAGCTGAGAGGGACGGGGAATTAGATTTTGGCAGCACTTATGGACCTCGAACATTTGACCTCGAATGCATTATTATGGCTAATGACACAACAATTGATTATCAAAACAGAGTCGCCCAAGTGGCGGCTCTTTTTAATGCTAAGAAAGGGGATATCATATTTACCTTCTCTGATCGTCCTGGAAAACGATACATCGGACGATATGCAGGAACAATCAGCATCGACAAAATGATTTTTGATGGGAACGTAACAATACCTATCAAAATGGGCGAGAATCCTTTTCCGGTTAGTGATGAACGAATTACTGAAGTCATTATTACTCAATCACCACAAGTTGTACCAGTGCAGTCTATTGGTGATGAGAGGGCAAGCCCGGTAATTGTACTAACGAACGTTGGCACTACAACTCTACAGAATTTCAAAATACTCAATGAATATAAAGTCGAGGATTAGGAGGGGTTAATTTGGCAGACGAGATTTTGTTATCCAAGTCTAATTATTGGAAGATGGCTTGTTTAAACGCAGCGCTGCGGGGCGTAACTTTTACCGCCCCACAAGCTGTTTATATTGCTCTTTATGTAAGCAATCCGACAGACGCCGACACGGGACAAGAGGTAACGGGAGGCGGCTATGCTAGGAGACGAGTTCAGTTTAGCGCTCCAACCGTCGTTGACCGGCGGGCAGTTGTACAAAACATAGAGGATGTATCTATGCCAGAGGCTGCGTCGGATTGGGGCTTAATAACACACATTGGAATTAGGGATGCAGCGACCGGAGGGAATTTGTTATATCACGGTGCAGTCAAACGCCCAAGAACTGCATTAGAGGGAGATCAAATCCGTTTTTCAGCGGGCAAACTATTAATCGATGAAGGGTAGGTGATGAGCAATGGAAAAGATGTATCGCGGCGTAACGAACTCGCCTAAAACAGAGCTAGTAGCACTTATAACGGAAACAGATACTGAAATAGAAGTTAATGACATATCTGTCCTGCTGCCAAACGAAGGGGTGGCCGTGATTGGTAATGGGGACGTTGCAGAGACAGTCAAATACTTGGAAGTTGAGGGGAATGTCCTTAAGGGATGTATCCGAGGTTATGAGGGGATCGCTCGATCTTGGACAGCAGGAACGAGGGTAGCACGTAATTTTGCAGCTTCGGATTGGAATACAGCCATTGATAATATTGAAGGCTTATATGGTCGTTTTGACGATGAAAAGACCGTTCCTCTTACACTACAGCCCGGGCTACAGGTCGTTACTGCGGCCAAGGATGCGCGCTTTAAGCTAAACCAGATCACAGGCAAGACGGAAATAAACGGGCAGGGGCGTACCGGTATTGTTGGCGTCGAAAATCCGTACGTGATCGACACGGCCGGCAACCTGCTGCCGCCGTTTTATGAGTGGGCGTTAAACGAAGACGCAAAAATAACAAACCCTTACGAGCTGACATTAAAAACTGATAACGCATATTCGGGATCGACGATTAAGATTCCGTTTATTGCAGGTCAGACTTATAGGCTATCCGCCACTATGTCGCCGTCAGCTAAATTATACGCCCATGAAATCAGCGCTACCGGTGAGCATACGTATCATTTGTGTGTCGATGGATTTGTAGTTTTCGAGGTTGCGGAAGACACAGAAACCCTTGAAATCTTGGCAACAAATGATACAACCACTGACACAGAAATTACCTTTAAAAATCCAATGCTCACTATCGGTGACGCTCCGAAGCCATTTCAGCCGCAGCGTAAGTCTATGCTCGCTTTTCAGACCGAACTACACGCGAACCCAACGGACGGCAGTGATCCGGATGTGCTGTTTGAGCAAGGCGGGCAATATTTCAAACTGGCGAAGTGGAAAAAGGTTGTGCTGGATGGATCGCTTAATTATACCGTTTACGGAAGTAAAGACGGATTTAGGACGATTTCAACCCCTGTTCCTGGCGCTGTGTACCCCTCAACTGTCACAGATACAATAGGGGAGATGACAAAGTATGATGGGAAATTACTTACCAAAAACGATGCTTTTAACATCAATGATTCATGGTATTTGAACGGGGCTATTAAAAGTGCTACCCTCTCAATCCCTAGCACTGACAGTGGTTGGGGAGATGACTACGAGCCGACTCAAGACGAGATTAAGGCGTATTTTAACGGATACAAGATGTTTACGGTCGGTCAAGGACATACCAGTACCTACAATGGTACAGGGGTTAAGGCATGGGTAGCGATTATTGATATTTCAGCTCCGGAAGGTCCTGCCGATACGCAGATATTACCAACAGGCACGTACAGCCAATGGACTCCATACCAACTCCTGTACCGCCTAGCCAAAGAAAGCGTTGAACCAATTGTTTCTGAAGGTAGCCTGTTGCTGACCGAAGGCGACAACATGGTAGAAGTCGGTACGGGGATTGTGCTTCGGGAGCGGGCCAATCCGTCTTATGCAAACCAGAGCGGATACTACGTTATAGCAAACGACGGATTTGGAGCTAACGGTACTTATTTAAAATATAAGCCCTTGAATATCCTTCACATTTACAAAAATGACCGAGATGATAACGGTTGGACTATTCGTAGAAATTATTCCGAAGCTAATGCCCAAGGTTTATCCGACGCTTATACAACTCCGGCTAACTTTGACCAATCCGCAGCCTACAGCGTCACCTATCTAAAGCTCGACAAATCACCTATTGTGCCGATCGCTGGCAGCCTGGCCGCAAACGAAAAAGCGCAGATCAGCGATCTGACAGTAAGTGTAGCCGAGGCGTTGAGGCGCGTTTCCGTGGTCGAACAGAAGAAAGCAGATGAGGATGTACCGGGACGGCTCACTCCGACATTATTGAATAATTGGTCAGGGATAGTACAATATACAAAAACGAGCTCCGGATTAGTTATCATTACCGGCCGCGCACTGGCGGGAGCGTATACTAACGGAATCATTTTATTTGTTCTACCTGCAGGTTATCGGCCATTGGGAGACATTGTATTTCCTTCTCTAGGATCAACAGGTTCAGCACTTTTTAATTGCGAAGTAAGTATAAGTGCTGACGGAAAGGTTACACTGTGGGCAGCACAAGGAAATCAGTATATTAACCTGTATTTACCGCCGTTCCTAGCAATACAATAAGGAGGGATCAACTTGAAAGTAGTACCTAAAATTGGCCTTGACGGCCTCTATATCGAGGACACAATTATGGACGACGCCTTTTCAGGTGTCGTCCCTTTTTATGTCCGGGAACCCGATTCGGGCGCTGAGACGCTGGAAGATGCCGACACCGCCGCCGAAGACGAGCAGCCGGCAGAGGAGCCGAAGCCAGCCGGGTATATCGTCGGCGTGCCGGTTCCGCCCGGCTTGTATCTGCCAAGGTTTGATCTGGCGGCCTGGAACGAAGACAGTAGCCTGGACCCGACAGCGTATTGGTCGGAAGCCCTGACGCCGAATGAAATCGGTGACCTAATCAAGCCGAAGCCTCAGGAGCCAACGCCAACGGATCTGCTCGGCGCGGAGCTTACGGCTATAAAGTTGCAAAACATCGAGCAGCAGGCGGTAGTTAGTTCGTTGGGATCGGAGCTTACAGCGGCAAGGCTGAACAGTATACAGCAGCAACAGACCATCAGTGCATTGGGCGCGGAGTTGACGGCAGCAAAGCTTGAAATCATAAAATTAAAAGGAGATGATAAAGCATGAAGTTTTGGGCGTTGGCTTTTACAATGAAGTGGGTAACGGCAGAAGCATTGCGCGGAGCTGTGAAAACAGAACAAAATCCGTTCGGGGAAATTACGCCGGAGGAATACAAAGAGATCACAAAGATTGATTTTGAGCAGGAATAGGCCAAGGAAAATTTTCCTTAGCGGAAAGGAGCTGAGGATTTGTTTAACGGAGGCGGCTTTAACAACCTCGGATTTAACACCGGATCGGCGGCAGAGGGGAATGTAATAGACCTCTCTGCTCACTTGTCTGGTAGCGGGCAAATGTACTCTCGCAAAATTGAAATGGAAGCAGACGACAGCAGTAGTTCTTTTAACAACATGCCATTCAATACGGTTAATCAGGGTTCGAACATAGAATATTCCCTCGACTTCAGCATGGACATGGCTCTATCGGCTCGTTTATCCGGGGAAGGCCGAATGCAAGGGGCTTTTGTCCGGGGGTACGTGTTACAAGTAGAGAGGATGTCATGCGAGGGGCGATTAAGTGCGGAAAACATACGCGGCATTGTATTGGAGCCTCGACGTATGTCCGGGGAAGGTCGGATGTTCGCCGAAGCGAGTAAGTACCACACAGATTGGATCGAGTTTACCGATGCATTTCGCCCTGGAGACGTAATCATCATTGACTCGGGAAAATTCAAAATCACGCGCAATGGAGTAAATGTATCCCATTTGTACAACGGAGACTTCTTCGACCTGAATCTTGGTGAAAACAGACTTACTTGGACGGACCCAGCGACCGGTCGGACAATTCTGTTTCGGATTACCCACCGGGATAAGTTTTTGTATTAAGGAGGCGATATCTTGCCTAATCCAACAATGCAGGTATTCGATAAAAATTTCAGACGCACTGGTACGCTGATTGATGCTTACAACATCGAGCGCAAAAGACGAATCAACAGCGACTATGAAATTACATTCATGGTGCCGATGACATCAGATGATTACCTAGAGAAAATCCAACTTAAAGGCCACGTTCGAGATGAGCGTGGCCAATTTTATGTTATCCAGTCCCGTAGCCGATCAAGGGAAGGTCGTAAGCTAACCGCAAACATCTATTGTAACCACATCATGTTCAAGCTGGTGGATTTCAAATTCCCTTATGCGAGTTACATTGATGAGGCGTATGGGGTCCATATTTCAACATTAACTGATAAGATTTCAGCAGCTACGGGCGGGCGTTTTACATTTCAGATTCACGATACCTTTGCTTTACATGACGTAAAGGATTGGGGGCGTGGGGACTGCTTACAGGCGCTTAACGACGTAATCAAGATGTACGAGTGTGAAGTGGAACCCGATAATTTCGTGATCCACATCAAGAAGAAGATTGGAAGCGACAGTGGGCTTCAATACCGGCTAAAGAAAAACATTGTAAGCAGTTCGTTCAAAGACATCGGTGAGAAGCTTGTCACTCGCTTATTCGGGCAAATGAAGGATGGCCGGACGTTTATCGGTATGGATGCATCCAAATTGACCGAAGAGGAGCGGGCTTTGCTTTCTCAGGTTCCTGGGGCCATTGTTAACGGGAAGTTGGCTGTGAACTACCTTATTTCCCCGTATGCTTCATTTTGGGGTAGTGACAGCGTTCCATTTTTTGATGGCGAGATAATCAACCAGGACATAGAAGAACCCGAAGATTTACTTGAGGCTATGCGGAGTAAGCTCCGGGAACAGGAACAACCGGAACTGGAAGCAACCATTTCATCAGCCGATTTATTTAAGATCGATAAAACCGAGCCAAAGCCTGGCCTTGGCGATACAGTTATGTGTATCGATCCTAAAATGGAAATGAACAAGCTGAAAGCACGGATAACCGAATTGCTCGAATATCCGTACAGTATGGATCAGCATAGCCAACCGACCATTTCTAATGTCAAACCTCGTGACTATGAAGATATTATTGCTGACTTACAAAAGAGCAAAGACCTGGTTGATAATATGTTTTCGAACGGGAAGATCCGAACGGAAGTATTCGAAGCAGCGGCAAAGCAAGTTATTATCGACATCAACAATTCCAAAACAGAATTGGTCTATCCTCCCGATGGAGGCATTTTAGCAAGAGAAAAGGACAATCCTTTGCGGCAAGTACGATTAACAGCAGCAGGCCTTGGGGTAAGTACAGACGGCTGGAAGACTATCCGGGCGGCTGTAACGGCGGATGGTATTATTGGGGAAAGAATCATCGGTCAAATTGGTAACTTTGAATCCCTCTCAATCGGCAGCGGGAATGACATTATACTTCTAAATCATGTTGGCTTGTCTGCTGGGAATGCAAATTTTAATGATGCCCCGTTCCGCGTCGATATGAAGGGGAATCTGGTAGCCAACAAGCTTACAGCCAATAGCGCTCAAATCAATAGCTCTAACTTCAATAGCGGATCTATTGTCGGTAGTAGCATTAATATTGGGAATGGAAAATTCACTGTGAGCAGGTCTGGAAGTGTGTACGCTGAAGGCGGAATATTCTCTGGTGGTACAATAACTGGTGCGCTTTTCCGTACAGCAGCTACCGGGCGGCGGATCGAGATCAACTCCGGCGGAGTTATTGGATACAATTCAAGCGGCGAAGAAGTTGTATCACTTGGTCAAACCCATGGCGGCGGCGGATTGGTATTCTCTGATAACGGAAGTCCAAGAGGTGATATTTATGGAGATTCAAATGGACTTCGAATCGGAAATATGGGTGGGATATATATTGAATCAAGGGACGATTTGACGTACTTCAGGGGAGAGGTTGATTTTTCTCGTGCCATTGTACAGGGGCTTAAATCAAGTCAAATCCCCGATTTGAAGGATAAACTTAATGATCTAGAAAGGAAAATCGACGCATTACGAGGTGATTTTTACGAGGATGCAGTTATAAATGCCGCTTTTGATCCAGAAACTCGGAACCTAAAGCTTTACAGTCAACTTCGTACCATTGCAACGGTCAATATACCTAAATAGTTACACACAAATAGTTTACTGGAACAATCCTCCAGTGGTAATATCAGGATATAGCTATCAATTGGAGGGTTAGTAGATATGAAAAAGTGGATGTATTTATTGTTTGGAGTAGTGATCGGCGCAGTTGTCGCAACAACAGGAAGTGCGTTTGCAGATCAAGTTAAATCTATGGTCGGAAAAGAGGTCGCAGGGGAATATAAGGTCAATGTAAATGGTGCCGCCTTATCCGAAAATGCCATTGTCGTTGAAGGGAAAGCACATGTTCCTCTGCGGGCCGTTTCCGATGCGTTGGGGGCTGGTGTAGCAGTGAACGGTAAAACGATTCAGATAACGACGAATTCGGCAGATCAAGTTGAGCCGATATCCGTTACAGAAGGGAAAGTCACAAGCGGGAGATTTTCTAATTGGCCTAAAGCCGAGTTAGAAGAAAAAAAAGCAAAGTTGGAAGGATACATTTCCGATGCTGAAGAGGGAATAGATAAAATGAAACTCAGTCTTGAAAGAGCCGAAAAAGACAAAGGTTCCATTGATTTTCCTAAAACACTGGATATCACAAACAAAAATATTGAAGAGACGAAGAAAAGTATTCAGGAAGTCGAAACCAATCTGGCAGAATACAAAGCAGAGCTCCAAGAGGTAAATGCTGCTCTTGAAGCATTAAACTAATATATCAAGCATCTAGCGAGTAATGGAGGTTAATCTTTGCATAACACATTAAAGCATTTTGGAACGTTGGCACTTATAGTTGGCATAGCGGCTGGAGTTCTTGTTGGAGCCTTTAACCAATCTATCGTCGAAACTTTGATTATCGGGGTACCCGCTCTTGTTATCGGTTTATTTTTCATGGGGTTTGGCGCACTCCTCGAATCTGTACATAAGATTCAAGTACACTTAACGGGGGAAGAGGAGATTATTCAGAAAGATGAAAACGTGGATATGGATGACCTAGATATGTAGACCGATACATACGCAGTAACCTAGCACCAAATACAATCTACAATATAACTGACAAAGAACATTCTCTATGAGGGTGTTCTTTTTTTGTTTTGAATGAAAAGGAGGCGGATAGCTTGGCTGAAATTAAACCTTTGCTCGGAATACAACTTGACCTAACAAGACCGGTGGATGAACTTGTATCAGTAATCATTGCAGTATTGAATAATTATCCGCAACGAGAAAGGGAAATCCTTGTCGAATTAGATACAAGAATTGGGAATTTCCTTGCGAGACAAGAAAAGGAAAATGAATTGCTGGAGGAGGGAGGCGCCGAAGTTGAGCAATCCGGAAATGGAGATCCTGACGAAGATAAACAGTCGGATAGGAAAGCTTGAAGGGAGCCAGGAAGCAAGCGTAAGGGCGATTGGCGATATGGCAACCAACATAAATAGATTGATTGAGAAGATGGACAAATCTGACGATATCGCACGCGAAGCCGAGCAACGCTCCAAATCGGCCCATCACAGAATTGACGATATGAAAAAAGAAATATCAGAAGTGAAGGGTGATATCACTTGGCTTTGGAGAACGGTAATCGGAGCCATTATCACAGGGGGAATAGGCGGGGCTGTAACTCTTATTTGGAAACTAATCGGATGATAGAAAGGAGTGGTTAAACGTGCAATCACGTAAACAAGGAAACGCTCAGGGGATTGATGTGAGTCATCATAACGGTTACGTTGACTGGGCAAAGGTGGCGGCGGACGGGATCTCGTTCGTTTTTTTAAAAGCCAGTGAGGGCAAGACGTTTGTTGATTCTACTTTCAAAAACAACGCCAAAGCGGCGCGAGCTGCCGGGCTGCTCGTAGGAGCATACCACTTTGTCAATGCAACCAGCACCGGCGCGGCTGAACTAGAAGCGAGACATTTCGCCAATACGATTCAGGGCGTTCCGCTCGATCTGTCGCCTGTCATGGACTATGAGAACAACCCGGGCGGCCTGGGCAGATCGCAGGTCAATGACGTAGCCGAAACATTTTTGTTTGAGTTGGAGCGATTGACTGGCAAACGGCCAATCGTCTATACAGGAAACAGTTTTGCATCGAATTTTAGCCCTCTCCTGGGCGCATATCCGCTTTGGATAGCTCGGTACAGCACGCAGGTACCTACGGATGTCTCGGCGTGGCGTCAATGGACATTCTGGCAGTATTCGGACGGCAAGGACGGCGGAACGCGCCAGAACGGCAGCAGGAAGGTGGCAGGCTTGGGTGGATATGTCGATCTGAACGAATTTAATGGCACACTCGCCGAATTGAAAGCTTGGGCTGGAATAACCGGAAAGGACGCGGAGAAAGTGGCAGAACGTGATATTAACAAAGTGAGCGCTTGGGCTGCGGAAAACTGGGCCGAGGCGGTGGCAAATGGGTATTTTGACGGGAGTCGCCCGGGGGCGGAGATCACCCGGGAACAAACGGCAATTGTGATCAACCGACTTCGGAGAAACTTCCTGCGGCTAATTGCCGCAAATACGGAAGACATTGCAGCACTGGACAAGCGGCTGCAGAAAATCGAACAGGAGTGATAAAAGATGGATATAAACGAAGTATGGGGCATTGTAGCTAATTATATCAGCCCGGAGTTGGCCACAGTGGTAGTTGTATGCTGGATCATCGGATTTGTATTAAAACAAACGCCACGGATTCCAGACTGGTCGATCATTTACATTGTAACCGCGTTTTCTATTGTATTTGCGTTGTTTCTCTGCGGCTTCACAGTGCAAGCTATCATCCAAGGCATCCTTTGTGGTGCCTTCGCTGTGTATGGAAACCAATTTATAAAACAATTCAAAAAGAGCGGAAGTGCAAAAGATGTATAATCCATTCGTTGGATATCGGTTGACGAGTCCATTTGGATATAGGATACATCCGGTATATAAAACAAAGAAATTCCATAAGGGCGTTGATCTCGTTACACCATCCAATGGACCGATTTATGCCTTTGTAGCTGGCGAAGTTATCCACGCTAAGGAAGGCGCTAAAGGATCTGGATTCGGCGGATATGGTATCACAGTAGCAATCAAAGATAATAAGGGGTACTTACACAGTTACGCCCACTTATCAATTGCTGGTGTTAAAGCAGGGCAGCACGTTAAACGAGGTCAAGTGATCGGGCGTCAGGGCAGTACGGGAGTATCTACAGGCCCGCATTTGCATTACGAGATCCGTAAGAAGTCTTCACCATCTTATGGATTCACTTCGGACGAAAGCGGAGTTGTAGAGCCTACTCAGTACCTTATAAATTATTATGCAAAGGAGCTACCTAAAGTGGATGTAAAGGACGCCAATGCAATAATCAATAAATATCTCAAACCGGCTTACGGGGTAGCAAAGACAGCTTCTGAAAAACAGGAGATCGGTCGGTTAGCAGACGCATTACGAGTTGCTTCAGGTCAACCAAAACAAAATGGTTAGTGTTTACAATTGGTATAAAAAGCCCTGTCAACGTCAAGTTGGCGGGGCTTTTTTTTGCTATTGACAGAGAACATATGTTCGTAGTATAATTAAATTACCATAATTTACTTAAAAATGTTCCCTTAAAGTTATCTGTCTGGTATAATTTGGGCATCATAATGAAGTGGTGTGATATTTTGAATAATTCTCAAATTGTCCGAGTTACTGGTAATGATTTAACAACATTACTAGGGGAACTCAACAAGGCTAAAAAAGATAAGGTGAGTACAAATTTGCTCCTTGATACTTCAAAATATGCTTCTGCAAGACCACACATATTAACGGTTCTTACCGCTTTTATGAAAGGACATACTGACAATTATGAAGATATTTTTACGAGATTGCCAAGTAACAGTGACGTGAAAAATTATATGGCAAGAATGGGATTTTACAAGCAAACATCGTTTGACGTCGAATACCCTTTTGCTCAATATGATTCGACAGGTAGGTTTTTGGAACTAACGAGTTTTAATGAAAGCAACAGCGATAGTGTAATCAATAAACTCACTCGTATATTTGCTAGTACAAAACTAAATTTACCGCCTGGAATGCAAAGAGCTTTAGCATTTTCATTCTCTGAATTGATAGACAATTGTTGTTGCCATTCACTTAGTGAAATAGAAAATCACATTTGTGCACAGGTTTTTAATGATAGAGTCGAGATATGTATAGTTGATAATGGGATTGGTATTCCAGAAAGTCTAAAGGCAGTTAAGAAATATGCCGATCTAAATAATAGACAACTCATTTCCAAAAGTATTTTGGAAAAAGTAACTTCTAAGGGTGAATCAAATAGAAGATCGCACCAGGGCTTCGGACTATATGCTGTGAATGAAATCATCCGGTTAAACAATGGGTGTTTTGAAATATACAGTGATGATGTAGCGCTTATAACGCGATCTGGCAAGACGAGCGTTGTTAAGATACCTCATTGGCAGGGTACAATTGTATATATGACACTAAGGAAAACACATGACGTTTTCAAGTGGCAAGGGATTTGGAAATCGGTATTTGAAAGTCGTGGGTACGATAAACCGTACCTCGCTCATATAGATGAGGAAGATGATTTTTTCTAGGAGGTGCTAATGATGAAAGTCATATTATCTGAATGGGGCGAAAATCTCGGAACTCGTGATTTGGGGGAAAAAGTGCGGGCACATCTTTTAAAGAAGATGGAATTTTCTAAAATGCCCATCCAGATATCATTTAAAGACGTGTTTATGATATCCAGTTCTTTTGCTGATGAATGCTTTGGAAAATTAATCCTCGGCATAGGAAAAAACGAGTTCAAAAAGTGCTTTATTGTTACGGATTTAGATGATCAAAGCCTCAAAATGATCTTAAACAGGTCTGTAAAGCAGAGGTTAACTGAAACGAATTGAAATTGTTTAAGCCCACTAATCTATATGGTCAGTGGGCTTTTTTATTTTTAAATTGATTAGCGAACATTTATTCGTATATAATACAAACATACGTTCTTATATAGGGAGTGTGAATTTCAATGAAACACGACAGGGATTATACACCGGCAATTTGTGATAAGCTACCGGTTCGAACGTTGTTAGAGGTGTTCGCCTTAATTTACAAAGCACATGCTATGCCAGAGACACAACTAAATTACATTGATCCTTTAGACAACGTCAGCTATTGCGCGTCCTTTCGAGATCAAACCTTAGCTGTGTCTGTTGTTGATTATGGCCCGCTGCCGAATGCAAGTCTGCTTCCCATTCTTTCGGATAGATTTGGCGAACCGGATCGTATGCTTTCAAAACCTTGGTATCGAAATGAAGAATACACCTTTTTCGTTATGTATTGGGATGGCTTCGATATTGAATCAATTATAAATTCCTTTTCAACGGCACCTGGTTATTGGAATGATCGGAACACAAATGATGTATTAAACTAATCAAGTAACGATGAAGGTGATCTGTAATGTTATCTGATTTTGAACGTAAACTCTTGAGAATCCTATACAACTTTGGCCTAAAGTATAAACGCAACCCTACCAAACCAGAATTGGAGCGTCTGACGAATCATGAATATGCAGATATTGAGAAGACGTTAGATAGCCTTGTACAAAAAGAATATATCTTCTGGCCGGATCGTCCGGCGCTGGATACGATAACTATCCTGGAGGCATGGGAACGGGAGCAACAGACGTCAAGGGCCAAGTTTTCCCCGTCAACAACAAACTCCAATATTGATTACTGGACTAAATATTGACAAAATAGACCGCCGAGGCATAAGCCAAAGCGGTCTATTGCTTTGTATCGGAAGGAAAATCATATTTATGCGGATTAACAAACATGTAGTTGTTAATGTCAAGTGGCATATCAGAACTAGGAAAATATCGCTATGGAAAGTGTACAGTGATAGATGTTACTTTTAATCTAAATGGCATCGCTCGTCGAGGTGAACAACATGAAGATCATAGCCATACATAGCATTAACGGAACTGCACACGAACTACCAATTACAGATATCCTTTATTTCTCTTCCGAAGGTGATAGAGTTATCATACACACGGCTGATGCCTCGTACTATCCGCCCCGAACATTGAAGGACTTCGCTCTATTATTAAGCCCTCATGGATTTACCCCACTCGAAAAATCTAATCTTGCGAACATGAAGATGATACGAAAGTATGACAAAATCTCGAAGGCGGCGTTTTTCGACAAAAACTGCGAGGGTAAGTATGTAGCAGTATCACGTAGGAATTTAAAGAAAATTGATGATTTTCTATGAATTGAGAACCGTTCGCACTGGGTGAACGGTCGATTTCTTACGACTGTCTTCGACAAACATTTTAGTTCTTTGGTAGTATGCTTGATGTAAGCCTGATCAGGAATTCAAGTCTACTATGCGCAGGAGGAAAAAAGATGAATTTTTTCGATTGACTATTTGGCAATAAAGTTACCATATCGGTAATTTTTATATTGAATAGGAACTAGTGTTCGTGTATAATTGGAAATAACAAACCTAATGAGGAGGCCATTTGGAATGAGAGGGGTATATAGGATCAAGTCCGATGAAAGATGTAATAGTTCCAAAGAACTTAAGGCAACGCTTACATACTTGGATCACAAACTAGATTGTCCTTGCCTTGTACTCTTTGATACAGCCGGAGAAAAAAACATACTACGTCGAAATGTCAAACATTAAAAATGGTGGGTTTATCGTAGCAAATTGGGATGAGGAAAAAAAGTGGCTTATTTGTAGTTGGACAAGTCATTAACTTCTTAGAGAATGGGAGGCAGCTTCATATGTTAATTAAGTGGTTAGAACCAGTCATCGAAGCAAACTGTGTCGAAATTAATGATGCAATCTTGAATAATGAAGATAAGGAAATATACGAAAACCTAATTAAGATCGTTAAAGAGAATAACTATTTAAGTAAAGATGATGTATATGAAATCGAAAATTCCTTTTTATTAGCTATAAGGAATGCGGTCGTTGTTTCATATACCTCAGGCCTGCGTGATGGGATAAATATATATAGGAAATAGCAAAGGCAGGTCTATCGATCTGCCTTTGCTTGTTGGTTTAAGTTGTTATGATATATAATATCATGAGATTAACGTATAAATGAGTGAGGAGTTGTTATATAAAATGCCACTCTCTTGTGGGATTGTGGGCCTTCCGAACGTCGGAAAATCCACATTGTTTAACGCGATTACCCAAGCGGGGGCGGAATCCGCAAACTACCCGTTTTGCACGATCGATCCGAACGTCGGCGTGGTGGAGGTGCCGGATGAGCGGCTCGATAAGCTGACGGAGATGGTAACCCCGAACCGCACGGTGCCGACGGCGTTTGAATTTGTCGATATCGCCGGACTGGTGCGCGGAGCAAGCAAAGGCGAGGGGCTCGGCAACAAGTTCCTGGCCCACATCCGCGAAGTCGATGCGATCGTGCACGTCGTCCGCTGCTTTGAGGATGAAAATATTACCCACGTCGAAGGCAAGGTCAACCCGATCAATGACATCCAGACAATCAATCTGGAGCTGATTTTGGCCGATGTGGAAAGCGTGGAAAAAAGAATCGAACGCGCCCGCAAAAATATGAAAGGCGGCAATAAGCAATACGCCCAGGAAGTCGAGGTGCTGGAACGGATCAAGGAGGCGCTCTACAACGACCAGCCGGCGCGCAGCGTGGAGCTGACGGATGAAGAGAAGCTGCTCGTGCGCGATCTGCATCTGCTTACGGTCAAGCCGGTGCTGTACGCGGCGAACGTCAGCGAAGACGGTGTGGCCGACGCGGACAACAACCCGTATGTGCAGCAGGTGAAAGAATTCGCCGCGGCGGAAGGCGCCGAAGTTGTGCCGATCAGCGCCAAGGTGGAAGCGGAAATCGCCGAGCTCGACGGCGAGGACAAAGCGATGTTCCTGGAAGAGCTCGGGCTCAAGTCCTCCGGGTTGGACCGTCTGATCCAGGCCGCATACCGGCTGCTCGGCTTGTATACGTACTTCACCGCCGGCGTGCAGGAGGTCCGCGCCTGGACGATCCGTAAAGGCACAAAGGCCCCGGGGGCGGCGGGCGTTATCCACTCCGATTTTGAGCGCGGCTTTATTCGGGCCGAGGTCGTATCCTATGAGGATCTTGTCGCCGCCGGTTCGATGAACGCCGCCCGCGAACGCGGCCAGCTGCGCCTGGAAGGCAAAGACTACGTCGTTCAGGACGGAGACATCATGCATTTCCGTTTTAACGTATAATGTAAATTCGGGCTGGCGGAAGCCTTCAAGTCGCTTGTTCAAGCGGATTTGAAGGCTTTTTGAATTTCCGCAGCAAGGAGACTGCGAATTTGTCTTTAAGGAAGATTTACCTAGGTCCTTCGATTTAAGCGCGGAAATGGGAAAAATTTGTATTGTTTTGCTCAAAAGCTATGAGTATACTGGAGTCAGCTTTGGCTTTATTTATCGATTAGGAGGAGTTTTTTGTGAGTATGGATTACTTGATGTCCAGAAAAAGCCAGTTGGACACCCGGGAGCTGCTGCTTCTTGAATCGGAAGTGAAAGCCCAGGGGAAAAACATGGTTGTGGCTTATGTCCTGTGGTATTTTCTGGGAATTTTTGGAGGTCATCGTTTCTATATGGGACGGACCGGTTCGGCGGTAGCCCAGTTGATTTTGTCGCTTACGCTTATCGGGATGTTCGTTACGTCCATCTGGTGGATCGTTGACGCGTTCCTCGTGCACACTTGGGTAAAACAACACAATGCGGAAGTGGAAAACCGTTTGATCGACAAAATTTTTTATGACCGCGGCAGATCTCCGGAGTACCCTATCTAATGGCGCTGACGAAAAACGATCTGTCCACGAATGAATTGCTTGTGCTGAACCTGGAAATGAACAAGCGGGAAAAGTCTTTGGTGCTTGCGTATCTCATGCTGCTGGTAGGCCATCTGGGCGTTCACCGTTTTTATCTGAAAAAAATCGCTACGGGAATCGTCCAGCTCTGCCTGTCTGTTCTTGCGTTTGTGTTTTACTTTGTGTTTGCGATCGCGGCGGGCATCGAAAGCGTGGAGTCGCCCGACAGCATGGGATCGCTGGTGTTCCTGATTCCCGTTGTTCTTTTTGGTCTGGCCCTCACCGTATGGGTTATCGTAGACGCTTGCCTGCTTCCGGGGATGGTCCGGGAGTGGAATGCGCGGCTTGAGAACCAGCTGATCGCTCAAATCGCCGCGGCCCGGTCCGCTGGCCGGCCCGGTGATGCGGAACAGCCGCAGCCGAACGGAATTGACCTGACAAAGTGATGGAGCGTAAGCTTGAATCTTATATTGAATAAGCTTGAAGAAGGACGCCGGATGGCGTCTTTCTTTTTTTGTACAAATTTTCCTGCGGCTTTCGTCAGGAAGAACTCGGACCGTGTCCTGTACGCGTTTGCCGATTCAACTGGTACTGCTTCGGGGTGATGCCGTACTTTTTTTTGAACAGGGCGATAAAGTGGGAGATGTTTTCGTAGTTCAAATTGTACGCCACTTCCGTAACCGTTTGCGTTTGCAGCAGCGAGCGCGCCAAAATCATTTTCTGATTGGTGATATATTCATGGGGTGTAAGCCCGGTGATCCGCTTGAACATATGCGTAAAATGGGTGTGCGACATATTGTAATTATCGGCGAGATCTTTGACATGCCGGATGGCCGGCAGATGCTCGCGAATATCCCGGATGGCGCGAAAAACGGGGTGCTTGCTGTCACTGCGCAGGCACTTGGCGCAGATTTGGCGGCGCAGCAAATGATAAGCCATCTCCTGGGCGGCCAGATCGATCAGGAACCGGTTGTCTTCCCGGCCGGATCTTAGATATCGGCGCATCCGGGCGACGGTTTCCGCAACCAAGGCGGCCTCCCCCGGCCGGCACAACACGACCTCTTCCGGCCCGGAATCCTCCGTAAGGTCGAACTCTTCCGCGACCGTATCCTTTACCCGCTCGATCAACACCCCGCTCAGCTCGAAGACCAGCGCTTTGGTCGGGGCTTGAATCGTCATCTCTACGGACGAGCCCGGCGGCAGCAGGATCATCTCTTCGGACCCGTATGCGAACCGGTCGGCCCCGTTGATGCCGACTTCCTTCTTTCCTTCGAGAATCGTGCAAAGCTTCGAGCATTCGTAGGAAGTGTACTTTTCCTCATAAGCCTCGGGCAAGTCATAATATAGAATCCGAATGAACTCGGTTTCAAAGCCGTAATGCAGTTCGTCATAACGATCAAAACGATGCAGGCATTTTTCCATCCCGATCACCCTTTAGCTTAAAATTCCGATTATTTTCCCGCAGAAAGCGTTAGTTTTCATCCGCCGCAGCGCGGTATTTTTAGTTTGACAAGCCTAAGCTGCTTACATTATTGACAAAAATCAAAATCTGACGAGGTGGTTGTTGTGGCCAACAAAACGAAGTTCATGATGCCCCCGATGAGCCTGATGGGCTCAGGCGCCCTTGAGGATCTGGGGAAGGAAATTCACAGATTGGGCTTTGAAAAAGCGCTGATCGTGACCGACGGGCCTTTGGTCAAAATCGGCATGGTTGAGAAAGTAACGCAAATTCTTGAACCGCTCGGGATACAACATGCGGTTTTCAGCGGGACTCAGCCCAACCCGACCGTTTCCAACGTCAAAGACGGCCTTGCCCTGCTTGAACGAGAAAATTGCGATTTCGTCGTTTCGCTTGGCGGCGGATCGCCCCATGATTGCGCCAAAGCGATCGCGCTGGTCGCCGCCAACGGCGGCGAAATCGGGGATTATGAGGGCGTGGATAAATCCGAACGTCCGGCGCTGCCGCTGATTGCGGTCAACACGACGGCGGGAACGGCCAGCGAAATGACGATGTTTTGCATTATTACGGACGAGAAACGCCAGATCAAAATGGCGATCGTCGACAAACATACGACCCCGCTCATTGCCGTCAACGATCCCGACCTGATGATGGCCATGCCGAAATCGCTCACCGCGGCCACCGGCATGGATGCGCTGACCCACGCGATTGAAGCTTACGTATCGAACAGCGCGACGCCGATCACGGATGCTTGCGCTCTGCAGGCCATCGCGCTGATCCGCGACTATCTGCCGCGCGCCTATGACGATGGAAACGATGCGGAAGCGCGCGACCGGATGGCTTATGCCGAATTCCTCGCCGGGATGGCGTTCAACAACGCCGGACTCGGCTATGTGCACGCCATGGCGCACCAGCTTGGCGGCTTCTACGATTTGCCGCACGGCGTGTGCAACGCGGTGCTGCTGCCGCATGTGGAGCGGTTTAACGCCAAGGTATGCGCCGCGCGTCTGAGCGACGTTGCGCGCACGCTCGGTAAACGCGTGGACGGCCTAGGCCCGGAAGCGGGCGCGGATGCCGCTATCCGCGCCATCGAAGAACTGGCCCGGCGCGTCGGCATTCCTTCGGGGCTGCGCGAGCTTGGCGTAAAGCCGGAAGATTTCGACGTTTTGGCCGAAAACGCTCTCAAGGACGCCTGCGGCGCCACCAACCCGGTTCAAGCCACGCATGAAGAAATCAAGGGAATTTTTGCCCAGGCCATGTAAGACCCGATGCTAGATATAAAAAATATGAGTCTTGTTATTTTTTTCACTTGTACTCATTGTACTAATAGTTGCTGCAACCGACAAGAAACGGAAGGACAAAATCCGACCGGATAAACTGATAATTGTTACAGGAAGGATAGCTGCATGTAGCTTATTGGCGGTAGTGGCGGCGCTTACTGCATTAATATTTTGTGAAAAACGAGGACGCTTACACCGGGGAGTTTATCCTGGTAAGCGTCTTTTTTGTGCGACGGAGCGGATATTAAGGTTGGTTATTTTCGTTGTGATATGATATAATAAAAAGTCGTTTATCCATTTTATAGTCTTTGACTAAAGGCGGGATAAGCGGGCTTTTTCAGGAAATTGTGAGATAAGAGAGGTGATTTCCTTGTTGGACCGACTACAATCCCTGGCCGACCGGTACGAGAAGCTGAGCGAGCTGCTCTGCGATCCGGACGTGGCGAATGACGCAAAGCGACTGCGGGATTATTCCAAAGAACAATCGGATTTACAGCCGGCTTATGAGGCGTACACCGAATATAAACAAGTAATCGGCGAGTTGGAAGCGGCCAAGGCGCTGCAAGCCGAGAAGCTGGACGACGAGATGCGCGAAATGGTGAAGATGGAAATCGAGGAGCTGACCGCGCGCCAGCAGGCTTTGGAGGAAAAAATCCGCGTTTTACTGCTGCCCAAGGACCCGAATGACGATAAAAACGTAATCGTAGAAATCCGCGGCGCCGCAGGCGGAGACGAAGCGGCCTTGTTCGCGGCGGATTTGTACCGCATGTACACCCGCTACGCCGATTCTCAGGGCTGGCGCGTCGAATTGATGGATATGAACGAAAGCGACCTCGGCGGCTTTAAAGAGGTCATCTTCATGATCAACGGCCGCGGCGCGTACAGCAAGCTGAAATACGAAAGCGGGGCGCATCGCGTGCAGCGCATCCCCGCTACGGAGTCCGGCGGACGGATCCATACGTCGACCTCGACGGTGGCGGTGCTGCCGGAAGTCGAGGACGTCGACATCGAAATTTTGGATAAAGATATCCGCGTCGACACGTTTTGTTCCAGCGGCGCCGGCGGCCAATCGGTCAACACGACGAAGTCGGCCGTGCGGGTGACGCATATTCCGACGGGCATCGTGGCGACCTGCCAGGACGGCAAATCGCAAAACTCCAACAAAGAAAAGGCGCTGCAGGTGCTGCGCGCCCGCATCTTCGACATGAAGCGGCAGGAAGAGGAAGCGAAATACGCCGGCGAGCGGAAAAGCAAGGTCGGCACCGGGGACCGCAGCGAGCGGATCCGGACGTACAACTTCCCGCAAAGCCGGGTCACGGATCATCGCATCGGCTTGACTCTGCACAAGCTGGATCAGGTCATGAACGGCGAGATCGACGAGATCGTGTCCGCGCTGACGATCGCCGAACAGGCGGAATTGATGGAAAAAGGAGAATAATAGATTGAACAGTGAAGGATATCGGTTATCCGGAGCGATCAGCATTTGGGAAGCCCGCAAAGAGGCTTCTTCTTTTTTAGCGGCGGCGGGTGTGCGTGAGCCGGAGTCCAATGCCGAGCTGCTGCTGCGGCATGTGCTTGGCCTGCCCGGGGCGGCGTATTTGGCCGCGCTGCGCGAACCGTTCCCGGCGGACAAACAGGACGCCTGGGAGGAGGTTATCCGCCGCAAAGCGGCGGGCGAGCCGGCGCAGTACATTATCGGGGAACAGGAATTTTACGGCCTGACCTTTCAGGTCGCGCCGGCCGTGCTGATTCCCCGCCCGGAAACGGAGCTGCTCGTCGAGCGCATCGCCGCCGAGGGCGATGCGCTGTGGCCCGGCGGCGCGCCTTACGCCGCCGATATCGGCACCGGCAGCGGGGCGATCGCCGCTGCCCTGGCCCATCTGCGCCCGGCGTGGCGCATCGCGGCGAGCGATATCTCGCCGGACGCTCTCGCGGTGGCGCAGGACAATGTCCGGCGGCTCGGCCTGGCGGTGGAGTTCAAGCGGGGGAACCTGCTTGAACCGTTTGCCGGCGAGCCGCTGGACATCGTGGTGTCGAACCCGCCGTATATTCCGGCGGGGGACATCCCGCACCTTCAGCCCGAAGTGCGGGACTACGAGCCGCGCGGCGCGCTTGACGGCGGTCCGGACGGGCTGGCGCCCTACCGGGCCATGCTGGCGCAGCTCGCGCTGCTCCCGAGGCCGCCTCGCCTGATCGGCTTCGAGCTCGGCCTGGGCCAGGCCGCCGCGGTCGCGGACATGCTCCGCGCGGCGGGCCATTGGCGGGAAATCGTCACGATTCCCGACCTGGCCGGCATCGACCGCCACGTGATCGGGATCGGCTAAGGCGGCCGAGCTGAGACGAACGAACAAGCCCGGTCCGGCCAGGCGAGCTAAAAAGGCGAATCTTCTCCTTCAATCGTCGCTACCACATGTAAAGTAGATTCATAGATTGTGGTATACCACGAAAAGGAGGAGATTCATTTATGCCAGTCACTTTAACGTTTCCTTATTCGCAAGCGGCCGGAGTCGGCCGGGGGTATTTTGTGGCCGCGGACGCTCCGGGGGCTGCCGGGATCGTTACGGTAGCTAGTACGACCGGCGACGTGGAACTGCGCATCACCCGCTACAACGCTCCCGATTTTGTCACCACCGTCACTTCCGGTACGACGTTTTCGGTAAGCATCGGCAACATCCAAACGATCGGTATTTTGGCGCTGCAAACCGCAACCGGTACGCTGTCGCTGATTACGAACGTCTAATCTCTTCTCCGCCGTCTGCCGGGAGGGCGCCGACGATCAAATCGCCGGCGCCCTTTCCCGTTTTATGGCGTATCGGCGGCAAGACGCCGCAGTACTTATGTAGGATTTTATTGGCATACGGGAACATTTGTGCTTTTATGCGGATTCTTTTACAGTATAATAAGGGATAAGAGCTGCTTCAGGTAAATAGACGGTGTTATTAGCCATCAAAGGAAAAGAGGATGAACGTGCTGAGCAAACTCAAAAAGATCGACTACACGATTGTGTTTATTTTGCTGCTGCTGATGGCGATCAGCATCACGGTGCTGTACAGCGCTACCTCGCATACCCAATACCACGGTTACCATCTTCGTATGCTGGCCTATTATGCGCTGGGGTTTGCCGCGTTTTTCGGGTTTGCCGTTCTGGACTACCGCCTGCTTATGAAGTATGCGCCTTATTTATACTTGTTCGGATTCGGGCTGCTCGTCGTAGTAATGTTCATCGGCAACACTTACTACAACGCCACCGGCTGGATTACGATTCCGGTAATCCAACAGAGCTTTCAACCGGCGGAATTTTTTAAACTGCTCCTGGTTGTTTTTCTCGGTTTCATGCTGCTGCGCAAGCGGAAGCCGCGCCTTTCGTTCTGGCGCGATGTGGTGCCGATCTGTCTATTGACGTTTATTCCGTTTCTGGCGGTCATGGCGCAAAACGACCTCGGGAACGCGCTCAGCTACGTGGTGATCCTGGCCGGGATGCTCTGGATCGGCAACATTAAATATACGCATGCGCTGATTGCCTTGGCGATTTTTGCCGGTACGGTTTTCGGCGGGATTACCGCCTACAAGACTTACCATGACCAGGTATACAACTTCTTCGTAGAGATCGGCCGGGAGCATTGGATCAACCGAATCGACCCGTGGCTGATGCCGGAAAAAGCGTCGGAAGACGCTTCCTACCATACGAGAAACGCCAAACTGGCCATCGCTTCCGGGGGAATGACCGGGGAAGGGTACATGAAGGGCGAGACCGTGCAATCGGAGCGCGTGCCGCTGACATATTCGGACTCCATCTTCGTCGTGATCGCCGAGGAGTTCGGTTTTCTCGGCAGTTCGGTGCTGCTTCTGCTTTATTTTGTGCTGATCCACCGGCTGATTCTGATTTCTCTGGAATGCCGCGACACCGGCGGCCCCTATCTAATCGTCGGCATCGTCGCGATGCTGCTGTACCAGATTTTCGAAAATATCGGGATGTTTATCGGACTTATGCCGCTTACGGGTATCACCTTGCCTTTTATCAGCTACGGCGGTACCTCGCTGCTGATCAATATGGCGAGCATCGGAGTGGCGATGAGCATCCGCATCCACGGCCATGAAAAGGAAGAGGAGAACAATATCCCTTCCGACCGGTACGCTTCCTTGAAAGCCAAGAGCAGTATGGAGTGAACTGATTGTACATCTGAAGAAAATAGCGGGATTTTTGGGATCAGTGCTACGGTGCCTAGCCTCTGTCGAAACGATTTATGGTTTGGGGCGGAATCCGAAAGCGGCCGGCCCCGGAAATTCCGCTATATTATTTTGGCTCAAAACCGAGATCAGTGCTTGACAAAATATGTCTATAGCGTTTGTGTCTGAGTATCCCTGCATGCTGCTTTGCACGATTATTCCTTTTGTTCAGGGGGAGAGGGTGGGGGCAAATCACGGTCCTTTCATTTTTTCCGGTGTCTTGCCCTATTCCTCCCGTCAGGTCCGCTTCACTTCTCCTAAACCTCCTGCTCACAAACCTGTCTAACGATCTCGAACTAATGATCTCGAACTAATGATCTCGAACATGTCTGCTTCTCCCAAACCTATTTTCTTCTCTTGAAATTATCTTCCTCTCTTATATTCCTCTCTGCTTCCGGATCAAACGGGATAATCGTGCAAAGCGTCCGGACAGCGGATATTGAACTGCTGATATTTCATGCCACGATCGGTTAGCGGCTTGGCTATCAAAGCGCTGATTATTAGGTTGAGCCATTATTTTTTCATAGATTAATAGGTTTACATCTCTCTTAACCGGACATACTGGTAGACATCGGCATAAAGGATTCGGTTAAGGGGAGAACGGACATGACTAAAGACAGACCTTATATTCGCAATTTTGCGCTTATGGTTTTCAGTTTGGCGATGCTGCTGATGTCCTGGGAAGGGCAGGCTAACGATACCGCGGCGGCTGCGGGGCTGATCCCGCAGGATTCAATCCGGCTGCGCATTCTGGCGAATTCGGACGGCGCGGGCGACCAGATCGTAAAACGGAAGGTGCGCGATGCCGTCGTGGAGCAAATGAACGGCTGGGTCGCCCGGCTGGATCAGCCGCAAAGCCTGGAAGAAGCGCGGCGCATCATTCGCGACAATTTGCCGGCCATCGAGGAGCAGGTAGGGGAAACGCTGAAGGAAAGCGGGAAAAACTACGATTACAAAGTGGAGCTTGGGGTTGTGCCGTTTCCGACGAAAATGTACGGCGGCGCCGTCTACCCGGCGGGCGATTACGAAGCGCTGCGCGTCACGCTCGGCGAGGGCAAGGGCAAAAACTGGTGGTGCGTGCTGTTTCCTCCGCTTTGCTTCATCGACGCCGGCAGCGGGGATGCGCTGGCTGGGGGCGGAAAAACGGCAGCTACGACGACGGAGGCAGCGGCGAAAGGCGCTTCGGACAAAGCGGGCTTAGCGGCTGCTGCCGGCGGCGGTGTCGGCGCGGACTCGGCAGCCTCGCCCGTAGAGCCGGAGCAAGTCGAGGTGCGGTTTTTCTTATGGGACATGCTGACCAAGTTAGGGGGCTGGGTTACGGGTTTGTTTGCCTGAGCTTTGTTTGCTTGAACCATGGACTGATGATAATAGTAAAAAACGGCCGTACGGAGCGTATCGTACGGTTTTTTTGCGTTTCTCGGCTTGACCGAGCGATTCTGATTGGATAAATCCAATAGATTTAGAAATATGTTGATTGATACAGCAATTGGATTTTTCCATTAGATTCAGTTCGGCGAAGCGTAAAACGGGGGATTTGAAGAAATCTATTGGATATTTCCAATGGGAGCTTCAAATGGCATAGGTTAACGCCAATCTATTGGATTTTTCCAATGTGAAGTGGGGGAAGATTGGGTTGCGGGGAATTTGGGCGGGTGTGTAAACCGCGAAAGATTCGCCGAAGCCGTAAACATGTAATTCGTTGCTGCGTACTATGCTCCGGGACGTGATCGGGTATAATAGAAGAATAACTTGAAGTTAGGACGCGATACGAATGGATAGACAGAAACATGTGGATCGGGCGAGCCGGGAGGGAAAAGCAGATTCCGCCGCCGGACGGACGGCGGAACACCGGACGGTGCCGGCGGACAAGCCCCAATCGGGGACAGCGGGGGCCGGGGAAGTACGGCCAACCCGCTGGTGGAAGGTCGCTTCCACCTGGGCGGCTGCTGATCAACAAATAAAAGCGGCGGGTATAGGTGCTCAAACCGTTGGCGCTGGCCAACCCGCTTCGGTCCCGGCTGCCCAGGCCGCGCAGGACGCCGAGGCTTTGGCTGAAGCGGCCGCGGTGCTGGCGGCCGGGGGGACGGTGGCGTTTCCGACGGAGACGGTGTACGGGCTGGGTGCGGATGCACGGAACACGAAGGCGGTAGAGGCGATTTTTGCCGCCAAAGGCCGCCCTTCGGACAATCCGCTAATCGTGCACATCGCGTCCATGAGCCAGCTGGAGGGCCTCGTTACGGAGGTAAACGAGACCGCGCGGAAGCTCATGGAGGCGTTTTGGCCCGGGCCGCTGACGCTGGTGCTGCCCGCGGCCCCCGGCGCCGTCTCGCCCCGCGTGACGGCGGGGCTGGATACCGTGGGCGTGCGCATGCCCGCCCACGACGTGGCGCTGCGGCTGATCGCCGCAGCGGGATGCCCGGTGGCGGGGCCCAGCGCCAACCGGTCGGGCCGCCCGAGCCCCACGCTGGCAAGCCACGTGGGCGAGGACTTGTCCGGCCGGATCGACGGCATCGTCGACGGCGGGCCCACCGGGGTGGGCCTGGAGTCGACGGTGGTGGAAGCCGGCCGTGACGGCACCGTGACCGTGCTCCGCCCGGGCGGGATCACGGCGGAACAAATCGCCCGCGTGACGGGCGCGGGCGTGAAGCTTGACGCCGCCCTGCGCGAGGCGGGCGGCGGTGCGGACAGCCCGGCGCCGCGCGCGCCGGGCATGAAGTACACCCATTATGCGCCGCAAGGGGTAATGCGCATCGTGAGCGGGGCCGCGGACCGCGTGGCGGCCCGCATTCAGGCCGAGCTGGCGGCGGCCTCGGCGCGCGGGGAGAAGACGGGCGTGCTCGCCTTCGACGAGCGTCTCCCGTCCTACCGCGCGGACTGCTCGCTTTCGCTCGGCAGCGAAACCGAGCTCGCGGCGGCGGCGCACCGCCTGTACGCGGCGCTCCGCCGCTTCGACGAATGCGGCGTCACTTATATTCTCGCCGAGTCCTGTCCCGAGGAGGGACTCGGCGCCGCGGTGATGAACCGGCTGCTGAAAGCGGCCGGACACCGCGTCATCGACGCCGGTGAATAAATGAATAAGCCGACGAACGGTAGAAATGCCGGCGAATGAATAAGCCGACGAACGGTAGAAATACCTGCGACTGAGAACGCCCGCGAACGGAAGTCAACTGCCGGCGCATAAGAAAGGCTGGGATGAAGCATGATCAAAATCGGGCTATCCGGCTGGGGCGATCATGACGATTTATACCCGCCCCGGACGCCGGCCAGGGACAAGCTGGCCTGGTATGCCCGCTACTTTTCCCTGGTGGAGGTGGACAGCGCCTTTTACGCCGTGCTTGGCACGGAGGTGTATCGGCGCTGGCTGGCTGAGACGCCGGCGGATATGACCTTTATTCTCAAGGCGTACCAGGGGATGACCGGGCATTCCCGGGGCAAAAGACGCCTTACGGCGGACCGGGCGAAATGTTCCAGGCTTACCTGGATTCGATTCAGCCGGTCGTGGAGGCCGGCCGTCTCACGGCGGTGCTGTTTCAATTTCCGCCCTGGTTCGACTGCAGCCCGGAGCATGTCCGCCAGCTGCGCGCCGTCCGCAAGTGGATGGGACGGCTTCCGCTGGCGCTGGAGTTTCGCCATCAAAGCTGGTTTGCGAAGGAGACGCGGGAGCGCACGCTGGCGTTTATGCGGGAAGAGGGCTGGATTCATGTCGTTTGCGACGAGCCCCAGTCCGGTCAGGGTTCGGTGCCGACGGTGCTGGAGCCAACCGCTCCGGACCTGACGCTGGTCCGCTTGCACGGCCGCAATGCTGCCGGTTGGAGCCAAAGCGGGTCGCCCCGTTGGCGGGAGCTCCGCAATTTGTACCGCTACTCGCGCGAAGAGCTGTTGGAATGGCGGGACATGCTTTCGGAGCTGTCCGGGAAAGGCACGCGGGAAATCGGCATGATTTTCAACAACAACTCCGGGGGCGATGCCGCGGGAAATGCGCTGGAGATGATGGAGATCCTCGGCCTAAGGCCGCGCGCGCTACCGCCCAGACAGCTGGATTTATTCGATGTATAAAAGAGGTAGTTCAAAAAGTTAGCTTTTAAAGATATAAGAAAGAATAGACGTCGGAGTCTCAGCTTCCTTATACCGCAAGAAAAACAACCGCTAAACGCGGTCTGTCTCCCTAGAAATGTACATCGATAGATGTTTTTCTTATCACGAAGTAGAACTATGTTTTTGAACCCGCACTATAACTGACAGAATCACAAGCGCCAGGCGCCCGTTCGCCTTGTCCATGTCATGAATTCGGACCTGTCCGCATATGGTTGTACAAAATATATGGACATGGAGGATACCGATGATGACGGAGGTATACGCGCGGCTGGGAGAGCTTTTTACCATTCTGCTGATGGCGGTGGCTCTGGGGATGGATGCACTGTCGCTGGGTATCGGCATCGGAATGAGAGGGGTCCGGTCGCGGGATGCGATCCGCATCGGATCGGCGGTGGCTCTGTTTCACGTGCTGATGCCTCTGCTCGGCATATTGGCGGGCAAATACGTCGGTGTATTGCTGGGCCATCTCGCCCGGTATGCGGCCGGAGGGCTGCTGGTTGTCTTGGGCGCTCATATGATCTTCAGCTCGGTAAAAGGCGGCGGCGTGCAGTCGATCAGCCATCGGACATGGTTCGGCGTGCTGCTGTTTTCGTTAAGCGTCAGCATCGATTCCTTTTCCGTCGGCGTCTCGCTTGGCATGTTTCATGGCGATTGGATTTTGACGGTGCTGGCTTTCGGTTTTTTCGGCGGTTTGATGTCGCTCGCCGGACTGGTGATGGGCCGCCGGGTGGGAAGGACGATGGGCGAATACGGAGAAGCGGCCGGGGGAGCGATTTTGCTCGCGTTTGGCCTTATGTTCATCTTTTGATAAAATATCATAAACGCGATAAAATATCCGGACGTGGGAGGTGAAAGGCATGCGCATTTTGTTTGTATGTACCGGGAATACATGCCGCAGCCCGATGGCGGAAGGATTGCTGCGCAAACTGGCGAGGGAACGCGGTTTGGACGTGGAGGTACGGTCCGCCGGCGTGGCCGCGATAAAGGGCGCTTCGATGTCCATGCATGCGGAGGCCGTACTGAAGGAGCGGGGCATCACGGATGCGTTCGAGTCGACGCCGCTGCACGCGGAGCTCGCGGAGTGGGCGGACCTCATTCTGACCTTGACTCAAGGCCATAAACGCCAGGTGGTTTACACATTTCCCCATGCCGCGGACAAGATATACACTTTGAAGGAATTCGTCGAAGACGATGAAAAGCTGCTTGCGGATCGCGAAGAACTGCAGCGTCTCATTGCGGACCGGGAGCTGGGCAAAGCGCTCGGCCAGGGTTGGACGGACGCGGAGGAGCGCCGCTTGAACGAACTGCAGCAGCGAATGCCGGTCTACGATATTTCCGACCCGTTTGGAGGATCGCGGGCGGATTACGACCGGACGGCGGCCGAAATCGGCGCCGCATTGGAAAAACTGGCGGATAAACTGCAGCGCGGAGAGCTGGAGAAATAACGCAGCGAAAACGAAGTTGCATTTGTCGGCCTAATGCTTTATTCTAAGATCAGATAGTTTTTGGTTCCGATGTAACTGGCGACAAAAGTGGATCAAACCACGGTGGAGCATCGGAGTATACGGCCGGTCGCCTGGGCAAAGAGCAAGACGCAGCGGTTGCGTTCTGCTCTTTTTTTGTTGCATGAAGCGTCACGGTTTGCCGCGGAGGCGGATTTGTCGGCACGAATTCCGGTGGTTTTAGGTATAATAAGGACAGACTCTATGGAGGTTCTTCACTTAAGACTGAAGGAGGCCGGATGCATGGAAAAAGGAGAACTCGGAAACATCCGGGACCAGGTGGCGGAAATTGCCGGGGAATTGGCGGCGGCGGCCAAGCTTGGCCCGGGGAAATTGCTGGTGGTCGGCGCCAGCACCAGTGAAGTGGCGGGCCTCAGAATCGGCACCGGCGGAGCGGAAGACATTGCCGCCGCGCTGTTTGACGGGCTCGAGCAGGTTCGCGGCAAATTCGGCTTTGACCTCGCCTTTCAATGCTGCGAGCATTTGAACCGCGCCCTGGTGGTGGAGCGTGCGGTGCTGGAGCGGCTTCGCCTGACGGAGGTGGCGGCCGTGCCCGTGCCGAAAGCCGGCGGATCGATGGCGGCGGCCGCTTACCGCCGGTTTGCCGATCCTTGCTTGGCCGAGAGCCTGGAGGCTCACGCCGGGATCGACATCGGCGAGACGCTTATCGGGATGCATCTGCGCCGCGTGGCGGTGCCTTTCCGCCCTTCGCGCCGGATGATCGGCATGGCCCGCGTGACCGCGGCCTGGGCGCGCCCGAAGCTGATCGGCGGAGAGCGGGCGGTCTACGCGCTGCCGCAGGCCGCGGACGGGAACGCCCCGCATTGCCAGTAAAGGTGATGCGACGTGATTCGTAATCGGGTATGAGATTTTGCTGGGGAACAAGTCATCTGCAATTGTATATTATTCCAAGGAGGAATTTAACAATGGAAAACTTGAGAAAACAAGATCCGGCCGTGCTGGAAGCGATGAACCTGGAACTGAAGCGCCAGCGCAACAATATCGAGCTGATCGCTTCCGAAAATATCGTCAGCGAAGCGGTGATGGAAGCGATGGGTTCGGTGCTCACCAACAAATACGCGGAAGGTTATCCGGGCAAACGTTATTACGGCGGCTGTGAACGCGTCGATATCGTGGAGAACATCGCCCGCGACCGCGCCAAGGAACTGTTCGGCGCCGAGCATGCCAACGTGCAGCCGCACTCCGGCGCCCAGGCCAACATGGCGGTCTATCTGGCCGCGCTTAAACCGGGGGATACCGTGCTGGGGATGAACCTGGCTCACGGCGGCCATTTGACCCACGGCAGCCCGGTCAACGCATCCGGTTTACTGTATAATTTCGTGGCATACGGCGTACAGGAAGACACGTTCCTGATCGATTACGATGAAGTGCGCAAAGCGGCCTTCAAACACCGCCCGCGCTTGATCGTTGCCGGCGCGAGCGCTTATCCGCGGATCATCGATTTCGAGAAACTGGCTTCGATCGCGAATGATGTAGGAGCCCTGTTTATGGTCGACATGGCGCATATCGCCGGTCTTGTTGCGGCGGGACTTCATCCGAATCCGGTACCGCACGCTCATTTTGTGACCACCACGACGCACAAGACGCTGCGCGGTCCGCGCGGCGGCCTGATCCTATGCCGTCAGCCGTGGGCGGCCGCGATCGACAAAGCGGTGTTCCCGGGCACGCAAGGCGGACCGCTGATGCACGTGATCGCTTCCAAAGCGGTTGCGCTCGGCGAGGCGCTGCAGCCTTCCTTCAAAACTTATGCGGAAAATGTGGTCAAAAACGCCAAAGTGCTGGCCGAAACGCTGCTGGCCGAAGGCCTGAACATCGTATCCGGCGGTACGGACAACCATTTGATGCTCGTCGATACCCGCAACCTGAACATCACCGGTAAAGACGCTGAACATGTGCTGGATTCGATCGGTATCACGGTCAACAAAAACGCGATTCCGTTCGACCCGACCAGCCCGTTCGTAACGAGCGGCATCCGGATCGGCACGCCGGCCGTAACCTCGCGGGGCATGGATCAGGAGGCGATGAAGTCGATCGGGCAGATTATCGCGCTTGTCCTGAAGAACCCGAAAGACGAGGCTGCTCTGGCTAAAGCCCGTCAGCAAGTTGTCGAACTAACCGATAAATTCCCGATCTATCCGGAACTCAGCTACGAATAAACGCATAAGGTTTAACGGAGGCCAACCCGTCGATGCGGGTTGGCCTCTTTTAAATCTTGGCCCATGGTACAGGTCTGATACTGGCCCCGCGGTTACGTTTGCAGGGGCCGCATCCTCGCTAACAGATGATGCTCGGCGGCTTTTTTTCGACGAATGCCCTATATCTCGCCAAGTAAATATGTAATAATAAATTTATGATAGCGCATACAAAATTGCGAACCGCAGGGTGACATGATGATATCAAGCAGACAACAGAGAATGCTCGGACAATTGATGGAGAGCGAGGGAGCCGTCTTTATTCCCCTGCAGAAATTGGCGGATGATTACGGGATCTCCCTGCGAACGGTACGGAGCGATTTGCTGCACCTGGAGGATTGGCTCAGAGAGCGGGGAGTGCGTCTGGATCGCGACCGCTCCGCCGGCGTTCGGCTGCGGCTTGGGCCCGGTCAGTCGGAGCGCCTTGCAGTTCATATGGAGCAGCGGCCCGATTATATGGATGCGGAACAGCGAATCGGCTTGTTGCTCAAACAGCTCTTGCAGGCGGCGGCACTGTCCGTCAAGGAGATCATGGAAGAATTTGGGATTAGTAAAAATACGCTTTTGCAAGACTTGAACGAAATTAAACAGCGGCTTGGGCGGTGGGAGCTAACCTTGGTCCGTGACCGGGGAGCGCTTTACATCGAAGGGCCGGAGAAGCTGAGGCGAAGAGCTTATTTAAGTTTGCTTCGCGGCGAAATTACGGACGACCGGCTGCTTCGCTATATCCTTGATCAGCGGGAGCGGGAAGAACCCCATTTGCGGCTTCATCCGTGGAAGGAATGGTTCGAGGCCGGAGATGCGGCCATGCTGTTCGATACGATACAGCAGCTGGAGGAAAAGATGGGCGTTCAGTTTACGGACGCCGGATATTCCACATTGATCCTTCATATGCTGATGGCGATGGAGCGGCTGAAAGAAACGCATTCGATTGAAATGGACCGCGAATCGCTTTCCGAGCTGCAAGGCCATGACGTATATGAACTGATCAAAACGGAAGCGGCGCCGCGGATTGAACGGCATTTCGGGGTAAAGCTGCCCGCGGCGGAAATCGGCTATATTACCCAGCATATCCTCGGCGCCCAGAAGCAAAGCCTGCCGGCCGAGGAGTTGATGATCGCCGAGCTGGCGGAGCAAATGGTGATCCGCATCGAGCGGGCTTTGGGCCGTCCGCTGCAAATGACTGAACAGATTGTCCAGGGCTTGGCCATTCATTTGAAGCCGGCCATTTACCGCGCAAAGTTTGGGCTGCAGTCGAAAAATCCGCTGATGCGGCAATTGGAGGCGCAGTACGGCACGCTGCTCAACTTGCTGGAGCGGGTAGTGAACGAGGTGATGGAACCGTGGTCCATCGTCTTCGACCGGGACGAGGTCGGTTATATTATGCTCCATATCGGGAGCGGGCTGATTCCTCCTAAGGCGCCCGTGCGCAAGCGCGTGGCGATTGTATGCGGTTCGGGTCTCGGCACTTCGGCGATGCTGAAGCGGCGGATGGCCGTTATTTTTCCCCAAGTCGATATTGCAGGTGCGTATTCGTATAAGGAAGCCGTAAGCATCACGCTAGGAGAAGCGGACGCGATGATTAGCACGATGGAGATTAGCCATCCGCTGCAGGTACCGTGGGTTAAAGTATCGCCGCTGCTCGATCAGCATGATCAGCAGCGAATTGCCGGCTTTCTGGGCGTTTCTCCTTCGGGCGAACCGGCGGCAGCTGCGGCGGCCGTGCAAGCGGTTAACGATATTTTTCAAGCGGTTGAGCGAAATGCCCATATCCATAACCGGAACCGCTTGCTGGAGGAACTGCTGCATCTGTTTCAGGGCGGAAGCGGGGTGGACAAGGGGCCTTATGAGGACTATGCGCTCACTTCGCTGTTGCCGCCGGTCTCCATCCGCCTTGGATTAGCCTCTGTTCCATGGGAGGACGCCGTTCGCGAGGGGAACCGGCTGCTGATCGAAAGGGGCGTTGCGGACTCCAAATACGGGGATGCGCTGCTCGAAATCATTCGTTCCAACAAGCATCCTTTTATTATACGTTCAGGGGTGGCTTTTCCCCACGTGTACATGCCGGAGTGCGTGACAAGAACGGGCTTCAGTTTGCTGACCTTTCGCGAGGCGCTGGCGTTCGGGCCGTCCGCGCAGCCGGTTTGGCTTGTGATTACTTTGGCGGCCAGCGATAAGGAGCGGCATGTGACCGCGCTCGGAACGCTGCTTGATGTCATGAATGATGAGTCGTTTATGGCCGATTTGCGGCAAACCGTGGATGCGGAAGGCGTGTGGCGAAAGCTGCGGGAGAAGGAGGGCTTATGAAAAAGATCATCGTTGCTTGCAACAGCGGTCTGGGGACGAGCCTGATGATCCGGCTGAATGTGGAGGCGCTTATGAAGGAGTGGGGAATAAAGGCCCAAATCGAACATACGGACATTACATCGGTTGATGTCTTTGATGATGCCGATTTGATTATAGGCTCCAGCTACCATATGGAATCGCTGCACATTGGCGGGAATGCGGAGACGATCGGGCTGGAGGACATTACGGACCGCCAATATTTAAAAGTCCGGCTCATGGAAAGCGTTACGGTCCGCAGTTGGCTGGACTAACGCAATAAACTTACGGAATTTACCACAAGACGGGGGGTTACCCATGAATGCGACGCAAATCATCAGCAAGGGACTGCTTGGGGAACCCGCCCTGCTGCTCGGATTAATCGCGTTTGTCGGATTGCTGCTGCAGAAGCAGCCGTTTCAAAGGCTCATTCACGGTACGATCAAAACGATGCTTGGATACACACTATTGCAAATCGGAGCTAACGCCGCCGGCTCCTCCTTGTCCAATTTATCGGCGGTCATTCAGAAAGGATTCCAAATTATCGGCATTATTCCGCATAACGAGACGATTACCGCGCTGGCGCAAATCAATTATGGCGAGGAAATCGCGCTCATAATGCTGGCCGGGATGATCGTTCACCTGATGATCGCCCGGTTCACACCGGTGAAATACATTTTTTTGACCGGACATCATATGCTGTTCATGGCTTCTTTGCTGGCGGGGGTCTTGGTGTCGATGTCCATCCCGTTATGGCAGGTGGCGCTTAGCGGCGGCGTGGTTCTGGCTTTGTGCATGTCCTTTGCCCCGCTGATCGCGCAGCCTTATGTTCGGCGGGTAACGGGAAACGATGATTTTGCGCTCGGGCATTTCAACAGCGCCGGCTATGTTCTAAGCGGGTTTATCGCCTCCTGGTTCAGAAAAGGGAAGGAGCCGCCGGAGTCGCCGGGACTGCAGAAGCTGCGCTCCTTTTTCCAGGACCATATGGTCGTGATTACGGTATTTACGTTCGTGTTATTCCTTGTCTCGGGGCTCTTCGTCTCTTCCGGCGGGGTCGCGGAAATGTTCTCCGGCCGGCATATTCTGGTGGTTTCACTGATTCAGGCCACCTGGTTCGCAGGCGGCTGTTACGTTATTTTGGCCGGTGTACGCATGCTGCTGTCCGAAATCGTCCCCGCTTTCAAAGGCATTGCCGACCGGATCGTGCCGGGAGCCATTCCCGCCCTGGATTGTCCGGTATTGTTCAAATTTTCGCCGTTTTCGGCGATGATCGGCTTTTTGCTCAGCTTTGCCGGAGGGCTGGCGGCGATGGCCGTTCTGCTGCAGGTTCAGTACACGGTCATTATTCCCGGGGTTATTCCGCATTTTTTCTCCGGAGGAACGGCTGGCGTCATCGCCTATAGAATCGGAGGACGCAAGGGATTGATCGTATCCTCTCTATGCCACGGGTTTGCAATCACGATCCTGCCGGTGTTTCTGATTCCGCTGTTGTCGAATCTCGGCTATCTGCGGGCGACGTTTGCCGACAGCGATTTCTCGGTAATCGGCGTGCTGGTCCATGCGTTGTTTGGTTGGTTCAAGGGGTAGCTTCCGACCGTACAAAGAAAGTCCGATTTCGCCTTTGAGAGGCGGGGTCGGGCTTTTTTGGCGTGTCCGTTTTTTTGCCGAAAGAAGTGGCAGAGACTTGGACTCACAGTATTGTAAGCGCAGCCAATATAATTGACTCATAAATAGCGAAGGGGGATTTCAAGAATGAAGAAGAAAAAATGGATCAGTTCCGTTGCCGCGTTGACGATGGCCGCCATACTGTTTACGGGCTGCGGATCGGCTGGCGGAAACCATGCTGCAGGGGATACGGCGGGAAAGGGTGCCGGAGCTTCGGACAAGCCCCAAGGAAAGCTGACGGTTTATATTGGTTTTCAGGAGGACCACGCGGTAGCCGCCATCAAGAAGTTCACGGAAGACACCGGCATCGAAGCCAGCATGATCCGGATGTCGGCGGGAGAAATCCTCGCCAAGGTTCGGGCCGAAAAAGACAATCCGCAAGCGGACGTTTGGTATGGCGGGCCGGCCGACACATTCGTGCAAGCGGCAAGCGAGGGCTTGCTGCAGCCTTATCAATCGCCGGTTGCCGAGAAAATCGACGCAAAGTATAAAGACCCGGAAGGCTACTGGACCGGCGTGTACGTAGGCGCTGTCGGTTTTGCCTCCAACAAGGAATTTTTGGAGAAGAAAGGCGTGCAGGCCCCGACGAAATGGGCGGACCTGCTTAATCCGGCGTTTAAGGGCGAAATCGTTATGGCGGACCCGGCTTCTTCCGGTACGGCATACACGGCCATGTATTCGGTGTTGAAGGTGATGGGCAGCGAGGAGAAAGGTTTTGAGTACCTCAAAAGCCTGCATCCGCAAATTCAGCAGTATACGACAAGCGGCGCCGCTCCGGGCCGGATGGTCGGCATGGGCGAAGCCGGCGTAGGTATTTTGTTCGCGCATGACATTATTAAATACCAGGAAGAGGGCTTCGACAACCTTGTGCTGACGGTCCCACAAGACGGTACGGGGTATGAGACAGGCTCAATCGGCATCATCAAAAACACGAAAAACGAGGAGCTTGCGCAAAAATTCGTCGATTGGGCCTTGTCGCCGGGAGCACAGGAGCTTGGCAAAACGGTGGGCAGCTTCCAAAACCTGACGAACCCGGATGCGGTAGGGCCGGAACAAGCCTTGAACCTGTCCGATATCAGAACGATTGATTATGACGTGGTTGAAGCCGGAAAGGAACGCCAGCGCTTGATCGACAAATGGAGCGCCGAGGTCAAAAAATAACTGTGAGGAGAGAGCTGGAATGAGCGCCATGTTCAAGAGATTCAAGCGCGAGCCGCTCCTGCCGATTCTGATCGTGTTGGTCATGCTCTGCTTAGTCGTTTTTATCGTCTATCCGTTATTCCAGATTTTAAAGTCCAGCTTCGTCGGCTCCGCCGGCGAGGTTGGCATTCAAGGTTATCAGCGGGTGCTCTCCGGGGGAGGATTGCTGCAATCCCTGGTGAACTCCCTGATCCTGGCCGTATTGACGTCCACGCTGTCCACAGCCATCGCCTATGTATTCGCCTATACGTTCGCCTATGTGAAGGTGCCGTTTAAGAAGCTGTTTAACGGAATTGCTATTTTACCGGTCATATCTCCGCCGTTCGTGATCGCGTTATCGGCGATGCTGCTGCTCGGAAAACAGGGCTTGATCACCAAAAATTTGCTGGGCCTCGAAAACGCCAACATATACGGGCTGCATGGCCTGGTGCTGGTGCAGACGCTATCGTTTTTTCCAATCGCGTTTCTGACGCTGTCGGGTCTGCTTCGCTCGATCAGCCCTTCTTTGGAGGAAGCGAGTCAAAATATGGGGGCCAGCCGGTTGAAGACGTTCCTTAGCGTCACTTTGCCGCTCTCGGTTCCTGGGATAGCCAACGCGTTTTTGCTGGTGTTTGTCCAATCTCTGGCCGATTTCGGCAATCCGATGACGATCGGAGGAAACTACTCTACCGTTGCCAGGGAAATCTATTTGCAGGCGGTCGGAAGCTATAATTTGCAAGCGGGCGCGGCTCTGGCGATGATTTTGCTTACGGTTACGATTATCGTGTATATTTTGCAAAACTTCTGGGTAGGCAAAAAAAGCTATGTCACGGTAACGGGCAAGCCGGCGGGACAGCGGAGAATGATTGAGACCGGGGCCATTAAACAAGGGTTATTCGCTTTTTGCATGATCATGTCGCTGGCCGTTATCGCTTTCTATGCTTTGGTACCGGTCGGATCGTTCATCAAGCTGTGGGGGATCAACAACAGCCTGACCCTGGACCATTACAAATACGTATTCTCCATCGGGCAAAAGGCGATCAAGGATACGCTGACGCTGGCCATCGTCGCCACTCCAATCGCCGGCCTGCTGGGGATGATCCTCGCCTTCCTGATTGTCCGCAAACGTTTCTTCGGTAAAAAGGCCCTGGAGGTGATCAGCATGCTGTCCATTGCCGTACCGGGTACGGTCATTGGGATTGGCTATATTCTTGCCTTCAATAAAGCCCCGTTGGCATTGACGGGAACGGGAATGATTATCGTGGCCGCTTTCGTCGTTCGTTCCATGCCGGTGGGCATTCGTTCCGGGATCGCCGCCTTGCAGCAAATCGACCCGAGCATCGAGGAGGCCGCGACGAATCTGGGAGCCGGGGGACGTAAAGTGTTCACCAGCGTAGTGCTGCCACTGATCAAGTCCGCTTTCTTCAGCGGCCTCGTCAACAGCTTTGTCAAAAGCATGACCGCGATGAGCGCCGTGATTTTCCTTATTTCGGCCAAATATAATCTCATTACGGCGTCGATTCTGGCGCAGGTCGAGGCGGGCCGGATCGGCGTGGCCAGTGCTTACTGTACGATTCTGATTCTCATCATGATCGTTGCTCTGGCGCTAATCAACTTGCTGGTGAAATGGATGGGCGGCAAAGAGCGGTCCGTTTAATTGGCGTCCATTCTTGAAGGAGGTATTGTTTATGGCTAAATCTGTCACTCTTAAAAATATATCGAAGGCCTTCGTGAACGACAAAGGCGAACGGTCGTACGCGGTAACCGGGGTTGATCTGAGCATCGGAGAGGGCGAGTTCGTCACTCTGCTCGGCCCTTCAGGCTGCGGCAAAACGACGACGCTGCGCATGATTGCCGGATTCGAGGAGATTACCGAAGGGCATATTTATTTCGGGGATGAGGCGGTCGACGGGATTCCTCCAAATCGGAGAGACTGCACGATGGTGTTCCAATCCTATGCCCTGTTCCCGCATTTGAACGTCTTTGACAATATCGCTTACGGGCTCAAGATCAAGAAGCTGGCCAAGCCGGAGATTAGCTCGAAAGTTGAATCCGTATTGGATATAATGAATTTGCGGGATTATCGGGACCGGATGCCGAGCCAATTGTCGGGCGGGCAGCAGCAGCGGGTTGCCCTGGCCAGAGCGCTCGTGATGGAGCCTGGCGTGCTGCTGTTTGACGAGCCGTTGTCCAACCTGGATGCCAAGCTGCGTCTGGTGATGCGGGACGAGATCCGGCGGATTCAACTGCAGATCGGCATTACGGCCGTTTATGTCACGCATGATCAAAGCGAAGCGATGAGCATGAGCGATAAAGTCATCGTGATGAATAAAGGGAAAATTGAACAGATCGGTACGCCGATGGAGATTTACCAGCGCCCCAAAACGAAGTTTGTGGCGGACTTTATCGGAACCGCCAACTTTATGGAGGGGACGGTGAAAGGAACGGAGGAAGGCCGGCTGTTGGTGGAGACGGACGCAGGTTTGCTGCGGGTTCGCCGGGATGGTTTTAAGGCGGGGGACCGCGTTACCGTCGTAATCCGCCCGGAAGCCGTATCCTTGTCCAATGAATCGGTGCACCGGGGTGTCGTGCGAAAGAGCGTATTCATGGGCCAGACGCAGGAATACGAAGTGCAGTTTGCCGGGCAGTTGTTCCAAATTACCGAGCATAATCCGATCCAGGAGAAAGTTTACGCGGTCGGAGCCAATGTATCGCTGCAGTTTGCCGAAGATGCGCTTCATGTGATTTAACCCAAAACATCACGTTCGGATGACATCAAGCAAGGGAGAGAGGGGCGGCATGAAACGAATAACTTTAGGCATATTGCTGCTGTCCCTTATGATATCGCCGCTTCTGGCCGCTTGCGGCAGGGAGAGTCAAGGTACGTTGACGGTGTATGCGGGACTGTATGAGGATCACGCCATCAAGGCGATCGAGACGTTCCAGAAGCAGACCGGCATTAAAGTGAATTATGTGCGGATGTCGAGCGGGGAAATCCTGGCGCGAATCCGGGGGGAGCGGAACGCGCCCAAAGCAAGCGTTTGGTATGGCGGACCGGCGGATACGTTTATTCAGGCGAAAACCGAGGGATTGCTGGAACCGTATCTTTCGCAAAATGCCGCGTCGATCCCCCGCGAGTATCGCGATCCGAGCGGATATTGGACAGGAATTTACGTCGGTTCCATCGCGTTTGTGTCCAACAAAACCTGGCTGCAGGAGGTAGGGTTGCAAGCTCCTCAATCGTGGAATGACCTGCTGCAGCCGGAGTACCGGGGGATGATTTCGATGGCGGACCCCCGTTCATCGGGAACCGCCTATACGACGCTGGCCACGCTTGTGCAGCTGTTCGGCGAGGATCAGGCGTTTGACTATTTGCGCCGGCTGCACCTGCAAAATGTCGTTTACACCACCTTCGGGAGCGTTCCCGGGCGAACGGTAGGCATGGGGGAGTCAGGCACAGCGGTCATGTTCGCTCATGATGCGCTCAAATATTACAAGGAAGGGTTTCAAAATCTTGTCATTAACTTTCCAACCGAAGGAACCGGCTACGAAATCGGGGCGGTCGGCATCATCAAGGGCGGCCCGAATCAGGAGGAGGCCCGGCAGTTCGTCGATTGGGCGCTGACCAAGCAAGCTCAGGAACTCGGCAAGCAGGTCGGCAATTACCAGCAGTTGACGAATCCCGACGCCGTTGCCCCCGAGGAAGCCATTCCTTTGGAGAAACTGAATGCCATTCCATACGACCTTGAATGGGCCGGCAAAAACCGCGAGCGCCTGATCGGCAGGTGGACGGCCGAGGTGTTGGGTTCGGGAAACGGATAGGATCTTCTATTAACGCGGCCGATATCATGGTATAATTTTTTTAGAGACTGATATGGTAACGTTCGTCATACTATCTTATCCGCAAGCTGAAAATGGAGGTTGGCATCATTGAAATTGCTGGGGGCTATTGAAGCCGGAGGAACTAAATTTGTATGCGGTATCGGCCATGAGGACGGCACGATTCTGGACCGGGTCAGCTTTCCGACGACGACGCCGGAAGAGACGATGGGCCGGGTGCACGATTATTTCCGGGATAAGGAGATTGAGGCCATGGGCATCGGCTCGTTTGGGCCGATCGATCCGATTCCGGGGAGCCCAACCTATGGTTATATCACGACGACCCCGAAGCCGCACTGGAGCAACTTTGATCTCGTTGGGGCCGTTCTGAAGGCCATGAACTGCAAGGTAGGCTTTGACACGGACGTAAACGGGGCGGCGCTGGGCGAATTACGCTGGGGTGCGGCCCAAGGGCTGGATAATTGCCTTTACATCACGGTCGGAACGGGGATCGGGGCCGGATCCGCTTTAAACGGAGGGCTGATTCACGGCTTGTCCCATCCCGAAATGGGGCATATTCTCGTGCGCCGTCATCCGGACGATAAATATGAAGGCACATGTCCATACCACGGGGACTGCCTGGAAGGCTTGGCCGCCGGTCCGGCCCTCGTCAAACGCTGGGGAGTCGCCAACGGCGCGGATCTTCCTCCCGACCATCCGGCTTGGGAAATGGAGGCCTATTACTTGGCGCAGGCATTGATGAACTATATTCTCGTGCTTTCTCCGCAAAAGATCATTATGGGCGGCGGAGTCATGAAGCAGAGCCAGCTTTTCCCGCTGATCGCGGACAAGCTGCAGACTTTGCTGAATGGGTACGTTCAGCACCCAAGCTTGCGTGAGGGAATCGCCGATTATATCGTTCCGCCGGGGCTTGGCGACAATGCCGGACTGGCCGGCGCGCTGGCTTTGGCCGACGCGGCCTTGTCCTCGCCAAGCTGAGGCGTGGTTCAAAAGGCGCTTTTTCCAAGCCTGATCCGTGAATTGGACCGAAAAGCGGCCCGATTTTGAATGTAACGGACACCAGAGACCTTATTCAGGTAAAAACAGAACATTTCAGCTTGTTTTTGATCAAATAAGGTCCTTCTGGCTTTGCTTTCCTATACTGATCGATGATATAGTTTAAGATATACAAATGAAAACGAAAAAGTGAAGCACACTTGCCGGTGCCCAAGGGGCGCTGTGGCGGTGTGCTTTTTTTGTTGAAAATTGTCCATTGTGGGAGAGGAAGGGATTAATCATGAGTGCTTATGAACTAGCGGTAAGAGAAAAGAAAGCGAAATGGCCGGAAGGCAGGCCGTTTACCCCGCATGACGAAGCGTTCAAGAAGCTGCTGCAAACCTTTTTTGCGGAGTTCATTGAACTGTTTTTTCCTGAACTGGACAAGCTGCTCGATCATCGTCATACCCGTTTTTTAATGCAGGAGCTGCTAGTGGATATCGTTGGCGAGGAGAAGCGGACGCTGGATCTGCTGCTGGAAACGAGATACTTGGAGCTGGATGCCTACATATTGATCCACATTGAGCCGCAATCCTACCAGGAGAACGACTTCCACGAGCGAATGTTCATCTATTTCAGCCGTTTGTTTGAGCGGCATCGGAAGGAATATAAACTCGTTATTCCCATTGCCGTCTTTACGGCGGACGAGGCTAAGGAGGAGAAAAATACGCTGGTGATGAGTATGCCGCAGCAGCCGATTTTGCGGTTTGAATTCATGAAGGTGGAGCTAAGGAAGCAACCTTGGCGGCAATTTATCGATTCCGCCAATCCGGTGGCTGCTGCGCTGCTGGCGAAAATGGGCTATACTAAGGGAGAAGAGCGAGAAATACGCCTGGTGTATTTACGGATGATTTTACGGCTGCAAGGAAGGTTGGATGATGCGCGAATGGCCCTGATCATGTCGGTGGCGGATCTGTATTTCAATACTGATCCCGAGCAAGACAAGCAGTTGCTGGAAGAGTTGAAAGAACAATACCCGGAGGTAGGTGAGTCTATTATGGAACTGATGCCCGCATGGAGTCGTTTGGGATACGAGGAAGGCTTGAAGGAAGGCTTGCAGAAAGGTTTGGAGGAAGGTTTGGGAAAAGGGATTGAGCAAGGCATAGAGCAAGGCATAGAGCAAGGCATAGAGAAAGGGATTGAACAAGGTATAGCCGTGGGCATGGAAAAGGCGGCGCTTAATATGCTTCGCGAGGGAATGGAGACATCACTGGTCGCTAAAGTTACGGGGCTAACCGAAGAGCAGGTGGCGAGGCTGAAAAAGCAATCTTGAATTCAGCCGCTTAGGGCGGATGACCGAATGTTGAGCCAGTAAGGAAGCGCCTGTCCTTGGGAAGTTTTATCCCTGACAGGCGCCGTTTTTTAAGCATGACCTTTTCGCTTGCAAAACTACATCAATAAGGTCCAGTTTGTCTCTGCGTCTTTGTATCGGATGCTGAATTCCTTGGTGGCCAGGTTGGCTTCCAGCTTCGCTTCGGAGGCGCCGTTTTTCCAAATGATCCGCAAATTGTTGATGTCCGCTTGCTCGGCTTCGACGGTTCCGTCAAACGCCGGGCAGGTGTTTCTAAACTTCAGCAGCCGGAACAACTGCTTCACGACAGGACGCTCCACTTCGCGTTCGATTTCCTCCAGCGTGTAGTAATGACGGTTGATGTTCCGCCCCTCTTTGGTGCGTTCCAGCAGCTCGATATCATTTTCGCCGGCAAGCAAGCCTACATAATAGATTTGCGGGATGCCCGGGGCGAAGCACTGAATCGCCCGCGCCAACAAGTAGCTCTGGTCATTGTTGCCAAGCGCCGAGTAGTAGGTGCAGTTGATCTGGTAAATATCGAGATTGTTGTAGGCTTCCGTGCTGTAAATCTTTTTGACGTTGGCGCCCTGGCTGTACAGGCTCTCCCGGGTCATTTCGCACTCCTCGTCGGACAGCAGGTCCTTAACGTCGACGACCCCGATGCCGTCATGGGTATCCAGCGTCGTAAACTGTTTGCGCGGGCAAATGTTAAGCCAATGAACGAGCCGGTGAACCTGGCCGCTGTACAAGGCATGCAGCACCAGCATCGGCAGGGCGAAGTCATACACATAATAGTCCTGCTCGGCGATTTTCAGCTGAATGCTGTAATGCTCGTGAATTTCCGGGAGGACCGTAATGCCGGAAGGGGAAATGATGTCCTCGGAATACCGCAGCATGTCCCAAATATCCGGCTCCACGAAAAAGCAGTTCGTGCCGATTTTTTTGTTGGCGTAAGCAAAGGCGTCGAGCCGGATGATGGAGGCTCCTTTTTGGGCCAGGAACGTCAGATTGTCGCGGATGAACTTTTTCGTGGTGTCGGTCGTTACATCCAGGTCGATCTGCTGCTCGTCGAAGGTGCACCATACCTTTTCCGTGCTTCCGTCCTTAAAGGTTACTTCTACATAAGGGGCGCGCGGTTTGCGCTTGTAGATCAAATCCACGTCCTCCGGAGTAGGCTCTCCGCCGGGCCAGAAGTTTTTGTAGCGGATAAACAGATCCTTGTAGGCGGACTCGTCTTTTTTCTCCAGAAAATCCTGAAAATACGGCGATTGCCGGGAGATATGATTAATCATGAAATCATACATCATGTAATATTTTTGACTCATTTGCTCGACATCGGACCAATCGCCGAAGGCCGGATCGACCTTGGTGTAGTCCATGGGCGCAAAACCACGGTCGCCTGAAGAAGGATAGAAAGGCAACAGGTGAACGCCGCCGACGACTCCTTGCAAATGCTTGTCCAGCACCTGGTTCAATTCCTTCAAGTTTGTCCCGAGGCTGTCTGCGTACGTAATCAGCATCGCTTCATTTTTTATCTTCATAAGTTCTCCTTCTCTATCGGAAAAATAAGCGGTCTTTATTTCAACCGGTACACTCTGGCTTCATACGGCTTAAGCCGGAATGACCGGAAATCGTCCTTTCCATCGGCCTCGTAATTGGAGATAAGCAGTTTTGCCCGGGTGCGGTTCAAGCCTTCCGGCAGCGTGAACTGAGGCCGTTCCGCGGAAAAATTGCAGATCACGAGCAGTTGGTCTTCCTGCAAGGTTCGCGTGTACGCGTAAATCTGTTCATGGTCGTCCAGCAGCAGCTCGTAGCCGCCGTCCACGATCACCGGATTTTCCTTGCGCAGGCGGATCAGTTTTTGATAATAATAGAAAATCGAATTTTGATCCCGCATCGCGGCTGCGACATTGATCTGCCTATAGTTCGGGTTTACGGCAATCCAGGGCTGACCGGCCGTAAATCCGGCATGTTCCGCGTCCGTCCACTGCATTGGCGTGCGCGCGTTGTCGCGGCTGCGTTCGTGGATCGCCTTCATCATTTCCTCGCGGGTGAGAAGCCCGGCCGCAATATAATCTCTGTACGTGTTTAAAGTTTCGATATCGCGGTATTCATCCACGGTTTCGAACGCTACGTTGGTCATTCCGATCTCTTCGCCTTGGTAAATGTAAGGCGTCCCCTTAAGCATATGCAGGCAGGTGGCCAGCATTTTGCCGGATACCTCGCGGTATTCCTCGCTGTCGTTGCCGAAGCGGGAAATCGCCCGCGGCTGGTCATGGTTGCTCCAATACAAGCTGTTCCACCCCTGTTTTTCCAGCCCTTTCTGCCATCTTGTGAAAATCGTCTTCAAATCCGTGAGCTTCCACGGCTGCGGGGACCATTTCCCGAATTTGCCGTTGCCGACATCGACGTGTTCGAAATGGAACACCATGTTGAGCTCCCGGCGTTCCTTGGCCGTGTACAGCTTTGCTTCCTCAACGCCTACGTTCGGCATTTCGCCGACCGTGATCGTGTCGTATTTGGCGAGTACCTCATGGTTCATGTCGCGAAGAAATTCATGAATGCGGGGGCCGTTCGTGAAGTGGGGGCCACCGTCGCCGTATGCCGTATCGCCAACAACGCCGTCCAAAAAACGCTGATCCTTCGATATGAAATTAACGACATCCATTCGGAATCCGTCCACGCCTTTATTCAGCCAGAAGGTCATCAGGTCGTACACTTCCCGGCGCAATTGCGGATTCTCCCAATTTAGATCGGGCTGCTTCTTGCTGAACAGATGCAAATAATATTCTCCCGTCACGGGATCGTATTCCCAGGCGCTTCCGCCGAAGAAAGAGCCCCAATTGTTGGGAGGGCCTCCGTTCTTCCCTGGTCTCCACACGTAATAATCGCGGTAAGGGCTGCTCTTCGAGCTTCGCGACGCGATAAACCAGGAATGCTCGTCCGAGGTATGATTCACGACGAGATCCATCATGATTTTTATATTTCTGGCATGGGCTTCGCTCAGCATTTCGTCGAAATCGCGCATCGTTCCGAATTCATCCATAATGGCGCGGTAATCGCTGATGTCGTAACCGTTATCATCGTTGGGGGATCGGTAAACCGGCGACAGCCAAATCACGTCGACGCCCAGGTTTTGCAAATGATCCAGGCTTTGCGTAATCCCCTTGATGTCGCCGATCCCGTCCCCGTCGCTGTCTTTGAAGCTGCGCGGATAAATTTGATAGACAACGCTTTGTTTCCACCACTCCTGATTCATGGGTTCTCCTGCTCCTTGTTTCGTTTTATTTCTATAGTTTGATTACGATTTGACGGCTCCTTCCACAACGCCCTGGATGATCTGCCGCTGCATCGCCACGTAGAAAATCACGATCGGAATCATCGAAAGAACCAGCGCCGCCATGGCTACTCCGTAATTGGACGTATATTTACCGAAAAAATAGTAGGTGGACAGCGGCAGCGTCCGGTCTTCCGGCGAGATGAGAACGAGCGAAGGAAGCAGGAAGTCGTTCCAAATCCAAAGTACGTTAAGTATGGCGATCGTGGTCGTGATCGGTTTCAAAATCGGAAAAATCACGCTGCTGAACAGTTTGATCCGTCCGGCTCCGTCAATCAGCGCCGCTTCGTCCATATCGACCGGGACGCCCTTAATGAAACCGTGGTACATAAAGGTCGACAAGCTGATGCCGAACCCGAGGTAGAAATAAATGAGCCACCATTTGCTGCTGAGCATGTCCAAAGACCCGAACACCGAGACGAACGGAATCATGATCGCTTGGAACGGGATAATCATCGAAGCGATCAGCATCAGCAGGATGATGTGGTTGATTCTCCATTTCCACCTTACCAGGAAGAAGGCGAGGCTGGAGGAAAAGATCAAGATCAGCGCGACGGCGAAAACCGTGATGATCAAGGAATTGACAAAGGCGCTGCCGAATCCCATGGTCTTGTAAGCTTCGGTGTAGTTGGCAAAGCTCCAGTCCACCGGCGGCGCAAGCGGATTGCGCACGATATCGATCCGCGACTTAAACGAGTTCACGATAATCATAAGCAGCGGAAAAATGAACGCAACCAGCAGCAGTACATTCAATACAAGCGCGGATGCTTTTTTCATTCGGGACGATCCGGTCATCATGCTTCCACCTCCACCTTTTTCATCACGCTGACCTGAACGATGGCGATGATCGCCACCACGGCAAACAGAATAAACGCTTTAGCTTGCCCCGGCCCGAAACGCTGGTACACAAAGGCTTCGTTGTACACGTGCATGGCGATCAATTCCGTCGAGCGGAAGGGGTCGCCTTTCGTCAGCGACAGGTTCGTGTCGTACACCATGAAGCTTCTTTGCAGCGTCAAAAACAAGCTGATCGTAAAAGCGGGTACCATGAGCGGAATTTTGACGTTGAACAACTGGCGGATATAAGACGCTCCGTCCAGGCTGGCCGCTTCGGTCAGCGAAGCCGAAATCCCGTTCAACCCCGCTACGTAAATAAGCATCATGTAGCCGGCGTTTTGCCAAATGCTCACGATGATAAGGGCCCACAGCGCTTTATCCGGATCGCCCAGCCAGGACGAGGACAGAAATCCCCAGTCCAGCTCGCGGCCGGCGTACGTAAATACTCTGGCAAAAATAAACTGCCATACGAACCCCAAAATAATGCCCCCGATGAGATTGGGCGTAAAATATCCGGCGCGGAAAAAGTTCTGCCCTTTAAAACCGCCGGTGACGAGCAGGGCGAGCCCAAACGCGACGACGTTGGTCAGCACGAGCGTGACGACCACATATTTCAGCGTCGTTCCCATCGATGCCCAGAATGTCGAATCGGTCAGGGCAGCTTGATAGTTGGAAAGTCCCAAAAAATGAAAGGTGTCGGAGGTGCCGTTCCAGTCCGTGAGCGTCGTGAATATTCCCATGCAAAAGGGGACGAGTATGACTGTCGCAAAAGCGAATAAAGGGATAAAGCCGAATGTCATAAAAACTTTCAGTTTGTCGATCCATGTTTTCTCGTTGTACATGAGGAACCTCCCATCTGGCGCCTGAAATGAGCCGGGAGCAAGCGTCCATGCTTATTCCCGGCCGTTTTGCTGGTGATGCTTGCGCCTCGCTTATTTCTTGCCCGCAGAAGCCCAGTAAGCTTGAAACTCCTTGGTCAACCCGGCTCTGTCGATTTCTCCGCCCAGGTATTTTTGCAGACTGGCCGCCATGGCAGGGAAGGCATCAGGCGGATAGTAGGAGTTCATCCATGCCAGCGTGTTCTCGGATTCCGTGTAGGAAAGCACCGATGTGGAGACCGGATCCGTCGGTTTGGTCGTGAAATTGTCGTAGGCCGGCAAAAATCCGAACTGATTTACATAGTAGTCCTGACCTTTTTCGCTGGACACCATCCAGTTCAGGAAATCCTTCGAAGCCTGCTGTTCTTCAGGCGTGGATTGGCTGGCATCGACGACCCAATATTCCGGAACGCCGACGGAAATACGGCTGTTGCCGAAATCGCCGGCGTTGTTGCTTACCGGAACCGGCAGGAATCCATACTCCCCTTCAGGATCGATTTCTTTAATTTGGGTATATGCCCAGTTGCCCATGAACCACATGCCGGCTTGTCCGTCCGCGAGCACGATCGGAGCATCGTCATAGGTTGCGGAGAGCGGCGCGTCCTTCGCGTAGTTGTACTGTTTGATCAGATCCAGCGTGTCCAGCCAGCCGTTGAAAACCTGGTCTTGGGCCAGGTCCACTTTGCCGCTTTTCAGATCTTCGAGATATTGCAAACGTCCCGCGTGATCCTGGGACTCGTTTGCGGCGAACACGTTCGTGAAATGCGCGCCCAGGGACCAGTCAACCGGGGTGATTTCAACAGCTTTTGCACCGGTTGCCTCAATCTTGTCGAACAAAGCCTTCAAGTCGTCCTGGGTGCGGATGGTGGAAGGATCAAAGCTGCCGCCTACGGCTGCGTCCAGCACCTTCTTGTTGTACAGGAAGCCGAAGGCTTCGATCGACATCGGCATACCGTATACTTTGTTGTCGACGGTGACATAATCAAGCGTACCGGCATTGGCGTGCTGCACCCATTCCTGATCGGAAAGATCGGCAAGCTTGTCCTTCATTTGATCGAATTCGCTCAGAAAGTGCATGATGTTCGGCGCGTTATTGGAAGCGTACAGGGTGGTGATCCGCTGGTAGCCATTTTGTCCGGCCATCGGAATCAGCGAAACTTTGACCTTGTCCTGCGAACTGTTGTATTCCTGGACCATTTCTTCAAACTGTTTCGAAATTTCCTGTTTGCCGACCAGCACCGAAATTTCGGTTTTCGCCCCGCTGCCGCCCGCGTTGCCGGCTCCGGCGTCGCCTTTGCCCGAATTGCCGCCGCACGCCGCAAGCGCCAGGGACAATAAGCCGACTAGCAGCAGTGATGAAAGCGTTCTCTTCATAACTATTAGACCTCCTAGATTTTGAATACAACTCATTTTATAACCGAGCAAAAAATATGTCAAACGTTTTCCTATAAAAAAATCCCGTAAAATAAGGATATAGTAACTGATAATTTACAAAGTTTTATGGTATCGTTAATCATATGAAAACAGTTGTATGCCAGGATATGGCCGACTATTATGGAAATAGACAATTCCGAGTTGCGGGTTCTTTTCGATAGATAAAGTGAGGGGATGCATGAAATGGCGAGTATCAAAGATGTGGCCAAAGTTGCCGGAGTATCCGTGACGACCGTTTCCAGAGTGATGAACAACCGGGGATATATCAGCAAAGAAACCCGCCGCAAGGTGGAAAAGGCGATGGAGATGATCGATTATCATCCCAACGAGATCGCCAGGGCGCTGCAGAAAAATCAGTCTTATTTTATCGGGATCATCGTTCCCGACTCGAATCACCCGTTTTTCTCCGATTTGATCAAGTATGTTGAAATGAGCGCGAATGAAAAAAACTACAAGCTGCTCGTTTGCAATTCCCTCGAGGATCCGGACAAGGAAGCGAACTACATTAGTATGCTGCGCCAGAACCGGGTGGACGGGATCATCATGTGCAGCCATACGATGGATATCGAAAGCTACAAGAAGGTTCCTTTTCCGATCGTTTCCTTTGACCGCCTCGTATCGCCGAATATCCCCTGCGTAGGCTCCGACAATTACAGAGGCGGGGAGCTGGCGACGGAGCATCTGATCGGGCGGGGATGCAATCGGCTCCTGCATATCTCGGGGCCGCTCGGGCTGGACATGCTCTCCAACCGGCGGAGGGACGCCTTCGTGATCACTTGCATGAAGCACGGCATTGCCTACGATATCATTGAAGGCGCACACAACAAGCTTACCTTCGATTATTTCTGGTCGTTTATCGCCGAAAAGCTGCCCCCGGACAAGCTTGGCGAATACGACGGCGTATTTTGCAGCAATGACATCGTGGCTTACGCCTTGTACATTTACGCGCAGCAGCACGGTATCCGGGTGCCGGAGGATTTTAAAATCGTCGGCTACGATTACCATAGCTTCACGCGGATGCTGCAAAATCCGAAGCTAACCACCATCATGCAGCCCAGCGACCGGATCGGCGCCATGCTGACAAACACGTTGATCCGAATGATCGAAAATACGGAAGGGGAATTGATCAACAATACGACGGTGGACATCACCCTGATTCAAGGGGAGACGACCTGATTTCCAGCAGATACGACCATTATATAGAAGAGTCAGTCATAAGCCGAGGGTTCGCGCCAAACGATGCGAGCCGGCTAAAAGACGGATTTTGTCGCAGGGCGCCTATGGCGCTTTTTTTTTGAAGAAAGACGGTTTGATGGACCAAATGCAAAAGTGCAGTTCATTCACCTCAAACTGGCCCGCTTATGCGATTCAAATGCAAAAGTGCATCTCATTTGAGCCTATCCGATAAAAAAGTAGCTTTTGACCGGAATTGTACTGCACTTTTGCATTTGATGAGCCAATTTTGGGGTGTTTGGGCGAAATGGCCTGCACTTTTGCATTTCGCTACCCATTTGTCTCTGCTTTCCAGCGAAAGCGTGGGGAAAGTACGCCGATACGCCGTTTTTCTTTGCTTTTTTTTGCCAGTCGATTCCATACCGGCCCCTTCATGGCATTCGAAAAAAGACAGTGATATAATAAACAAGATTTGTGCACATTGGAATTTGGGAAACTTGATGCAAATGGAAACTTAGCAATAGAACCGGAGGGACTAATTATGGCGAAATTGGTGGTATGCGATCACCCTTTAATCCAACACAAACTGACATTTATCCGTGATATGCGAACGAACACGAAGGATTTCCGCGAGCTGGTGGATGAAGTGGCCACATTAATGGCCTATGAAATTACGCGGGATATTCCGCTCGAATCTATCAAGGTGCAAACCCCTGTGGCCGAGGCCGAATCGCGGGTCATTTCCGGCCGGATGCTCGGGCTTATTCCGATTCTCCGCGCGGGGCTGGGCATGCTGGACGGCGTGTTAAAGCTGCTGCCTGCGGCGAAGGTGGGGCATGTCGGACTGTTCCGTGATCCGCAGACGCTGCAGCCGGTGGAATATTACATAAAGCTGCCGACGGATGTGCAGGAACGCGAGCTGATTGTCATCGATCCGATGCTGGCGACCGGCGGTTCGGCGATCGCGGCGATCGACGCCCTGAAAAAACGCGGCTGCACGCAAATCAAAATGATGAACCTGATCGCCGCCCCGGAAGGAGTCAAAGCGGTGCATGACGCCCATCCGGACGTCGATATCTACGTTGCCGCCCTGGATGAACGCCTGGATGATCACGGCTATATTATCCCTGGCCTGGGCGACGCCGGCGACCGTCTGTACGGCACGAAGTGATCCAAAGACGACTTTTTGAACTACCGCTAAAGGAAGGGAATGGGACATGTCTAAAATTAAAGTAATGACCGTCTTCGGCGTTAGGCCGGAAGCGATTAAAATGGCGCCGCTGATTCTGGAATTGCAAAAGCATAGCGACCATATCGACTCTATCGTGTGCGTGACGGCCCAACACCGTGAGATGCTGGATCAGGTGCTGGACGTGTTTAAAATCGTTCCGGACTACGATCTGGATGTGATGAAGCCGAACCAAAGCCTGAACGAAATCACGATTCGCGTACTGCAAGGTTTGGAAGGGGTGCTGCGCGAGGCGAAGCCGGATATCGTACTGGTCCACGGCGACACGCTCACGACATTCCTGGCCAGCTATGCAGCTTTCCTGCAACAGATCAAAGTCGGCCATGTCGAAGCGGGCCTGCGCACCTGGAACAAGTTGTCTCCGTATCCGGAAGAAATGAACCGCCAGTTGACTGGAGTGCTTGCGGACCTGCATTTTGCTCCGACGGAGTGGTCCGCTGGAAATTTGCGGAAGGAAAATAAGCCGTCGTCAGCTATATATGTCACAGGCAACACGGTGACAGATGTGTTTCAATATACAGTACAACCTGATTATAAGAACGATGTGCTCGACTGGGCCGCAGGCAAACGGTTGATTTTGATGACGGCTCACCGCCGCGAATCGCAGGGCGAACCGCATCTGAATATTTTCCGCGCCGTGCGGAGAATCGCCGATGAGTTTGAGGATGTGGCCATCGTGTATCCGGTACATCCAAGCCCGGCGGTTAAAGGTCCCGCCCACGAAACTTTGGGAGGGCATCCCCGTATTAAACTTATCGATCCTTTGGATGTGGTGGATCTGCACAATTTTTATCCGCACACCCACCTTATACTTACGGATTCGGGCGGTTTGCAGGAAGAAGCGCCTTCCTTTGGCGTTCCCGTGCTCGTGCTTCGCGACACGACGGAACGTCCGGAAGGAATCGAGGCAGGGACACTGGAACTGGTCGGCACGAACGAGGAGATGGTTTATGAACGGACAAAGGCGCTGCTTTGCGATCAAGAAGCTTACGCCGCCATGAGCCATGCCGCTAATCCATATGGTGATGGAAAAGCATCTATACGAATTGTCAATGCGATTTATCACTATTTTGGAATAACGGACGAGCGTCCGGAGGATTTTCACAGAAAGTTCACAAATTGACGAAAATTTGTTTTGATCGCAAGCATAAAAAAGTATACAGTATTACTGTACGCTGTATGCGTTTGCTCCAGGATTGCAAGGACGAATTTAGCATTTCACGACTTTAAACCGCTAAAAAACCTCAATTGACAAGAACTGTTCACAGTTAGTAAAATAAATTGGGATTATTAGGGTGAATTGAAATGGAAGATCCGATAAAACCTGGAGGCAACAACAGTGTATGGAAGGTTGCCGCTTTGGTAACGGCCTTAGGGACGAATTTTGCCATATGCACGATCGGCGGTTTCTACTTCGGTTCCTGGTTGGATAAGCTTTGGCTGACGAATGGTGTCGGTATCGGTCTGGGCGTTCTAACAGGAATTGCGGTCGGGATCGTCGGCATCGTAGCGCTGATCAGATCGGTCATGAGGGGGAAATAATGGATGAGCTGTCGAAATTAAGCCGCGCTTTGACAGCCGGGACGCTTGGTTTCTTGGCCCTTTGCTTTTTGGGAGGCGCTTTATTGCCGGGATTGCAAAGCATTATGCTCGGTATGGCGCTGGGTGCGGCGGTAAGCTGGATCAATGCGTATTACCTGGGCCGAAAGGTGCGGCGTCTGGGTGATGCGGCTGCGGCCGGCGAAGCCAAGCGGATCAACATGGGGTTTCTTACCCGGACGGCTACGGCGGTCTTGGCGGTGTTTGCCGCCATGAAATATCCGCAGCACCTCAACGTGTATGCGGTTGCCGGGAGTCTGGTTTTTGCGCAACTTTACCTTCTTATTATAGGCATCAAATATTCTCGCAAACCTTGAGTTGTATTCAACCTGAGATTGGGGGTGAGAAAACATGCATGAAGCTCCGATTATTGAATTGGGCGGCCTGCGTTTCGACTTATCGATCATTTTGATGCTGGTCGTAACTTGCACCATCGTTTTTGTGCTGGCGAAATTGGCTACGCGAAACCTGTCTGTCGAGAATCCCGGAAAATTGCAAAATTTTTTGGAATGGGCGGTTGAATTCGTTCAGAACATGATTTCAAGCACGATGGACTGGAAGAAAGGGAAGCCTTTTTTATCCCTGGCTATGACGATGATTATGTTCATTTTTGTGGCCAATATGCTCGGACTTCCGTTAGGGATCGCCACGGAGTATACCGACCCGGCAAAAGCAACCATTTTCGGACACGAAATTACCTCCGTTGTGAAGGTGCTTGAGGAAGAACACGCGAAGCACCCGGATGAGGAAGCGCACGCCGAAGTGGCCTGGTGGAAATCCCCGACCGCGGACGTAAGCGTGACAATGGGGCTGGCATTGCTGGTATTCCTGATATCCCACGGACTTGGACTTACGAGAAACACGAAAAATTATTTGAAGCACTATATTCAACCGTATCCGTTTTTCCTGCCGATTAACATCATTGAGCAGCTGTCGAAGCTGCTGACGCACGGCGTTCGTCTATTTGCCAATATTTTTGCGGGCGAGGTGTTGATCTCCACGATCATGACTTTGGCGAAGGCCAGCGTCATCGGGATGATCGCTTCTGTACCGCTGCTGATGATTTGGCAGGGCTTCAGTATTTTCGTCGGTGCGATTCAGGCGTTTGTGTTTGTCATTCTGATGATGGTGTATATTTCGCAGAACCTGGAAAGCCATGAAGAAGAGCATTGATAACATGAGATTTACGCTGCAAGGTTTTAAAAATCAGTTTCAAGTTACGGAATGGAGTACTGCTTCATCCTGACTGAACTATACAAATTGAATTTATTTTTAAGGAGGATATACAAAATGGGAGCAATGGCATTATTGGCAGCAGCTATCGTAGCAGGTTTGGGCGCGTTTGGCGCAGCGCTGGGTAACGGGATGGTTATCAGCAAAACGGTCGAAGGGATCGCGCGTCAACCTGAAGCGAAATCCACCCTGCAAACGACGATGTTTATCGGCGTTGGTTTGATCGAGGTCCTTCCGATCATCGGCGTGGTCTTGGCCTTCATGTTCTACGGTATGGCCGGCTAATTGAAAAGGAAAAGAAGAACTGGCGGGGAAGGCCACAGCCGTCCACGCCTTCTTTTTAGCCCAGGCAGAACGATCTCGCTATATGCGGATAGGCTTCGGAAAGGAGTGACTTGAGATTGAGTTTCGTATGGGAAAATACCGTCATCGCATTGATCGCGATCGGAATTCTATACTTCTTGTTAAATAAATATGCTTTTGGCCCGCTGTTTTCCGTGATGGAGAAACGCCGCGAGCTCGTGCAGCAGCAGCTGAACGAAGCCGCGCAAACCCGCGAGCAAGCAAGCGCTTTTGTGGAGGAGCAGAAGGCGGCTCTGCAGCAAGCGCGTAAAGAGGCTTACGACATCATCGAGCAGTCCAAGCAAACGAGCAGCAAGCAAGCGGCTCAAATGCTGGAGCAAGCCAAAGATGAGGCCACTCGTTTGAAGGAAGAGGCGCTGCGCGATATTCAAAACGAGAAAAACCGTGCGGTGGAACAGCTCCGCAACGAAGTGGGAACTGTCTCCGTGAAGATTGCTTCCAAGCTGATCGAAAAAGAGGTCAGCGATACCCAAGTTCAGGGCGAACTGGTTGACAAGTATCTTAAAGAGGTCGGTGGCCGCTCATGAGCCGCGAGTCCGTAGCAGCCAAACGGTATGCCAAAGCGTTGTACGAGATCGCGGCGGGGGAAAACCGGACGCTGGAAGTGGAAGAAGAGCTGAAAGCGCTCGTCGGCGCCTTCCGGTCCGGAGCAGAAGTCTCGCATTTTATTTCTTCGCCGAACATCACCGAAAGCCAAAAATGGGAAGTGATATCCCAAGCGATCGAGGGCAAGTTGTCCAAGTCCGTCGTCTCGCTGGCGAAGCTGTTGGTGGAACGAGGAAGAATCGGGATTTTGCCGGAACTGCTGGACGCTTACATCAAAATCTCCAGCGATGCTCTTGGAATCGCCAATGCGGTGGTGTTGACCACGTATCCGCTGAACGAAGAAGAAAAAGGGCAGGTTGCTGCCGAATTCGGCGCGCTCGTGGGCAAAAAAATCCGCGTCGAAAACGAGATCGACAAATCGCTGCTCGGCGGCATGAAGGTCAGAATCGGCGATACATTATACGATGGAAGCTTGGCCGGCAAGTTGGAACGGCTTGAAAAGTCTTTTCGAAGACAAGCACTGTAGATAGGGGTGAAACACTTGAGTATCAGACCTGAAGAGATCAGCACGCTGATTAAAAGTCAGATCGAACAATATAAATCGGAAATCGAAGTGGCCGAGGTCGGCACCGTTATTCAAGTTGGCGACGGTATCGCCCGTGTCCACGGACTTGAAAACGCCATGGCAAACGAGTTGCTTGAGTTTGAAAACGACGTTTTTGGTCTTGCGCTCAACCTGGAAGAAAGCAATGTCGGTGTCGTTATCCTTGGCCCTTACAGCGAGATCCGCGAAGGCGATCAAGTAAAACGCACCGGGCAAATTATGCAGGTTCCGGTCGGGGAAGCTATGCTGGGACGCGTCGTGAACCCGCTCGGCCAGCCGGTTGACGGCAAAGGGCCGATTGAGACGACGGAATTCCGTCCGGTAGAAAACAACGCGCCGGGCGTTATTGAACGGAAATCGGTACATGAACCGATGCAGACCGGGATCAAGGCAATCGACTCGATGGTACCGATCGGCCGCGGCCAACGCGAGCTCATTATCGGCGACCGTCAAACCGGTAAAACGGCGATCGCCATCGATACGATCATTAACCAAAAAGGCAACGGCGTGAAATGTATTTACGTAGCCATCGGGCAAAAGCAATCCACCGTCGTAAACGTGGTGGAAACGCTGCGCCGTCACGGCGCGTTGGATTACACGATTGTAGTAACGGCTTCCGCTTCGGAACCGTCGCCACTCTTGTACATCGCTCCATATGCCGGCGTTGCCATGGCGGAGTACTTTATGTACAAAGGCGAGCATGTTTTGATTATCTATGACGACTTGTCGAAGCAAGCCGCGGCTTACCGCGAATTGTCCTTGCTGCTTCGCCGTCCTCCGGGCCGCGAGGCGTTCCCTGGCGACGTATTCTATCTGCACTCCCGTCTGCTGGAACGCGCCGCGAAGCTGAGCGACGAGCTCGGCGGCGGCTCGATTACGGCGCTGCCGTTCATCGAAACGCAGGCGTCCGACGTATCGGCCTATATTCCGACGAACGTTATTTCGATCACGGACGGTCAGATCTTCCTGGAGTCCGACCTGTTCTATTCCGGTCAACGTCCGGCCGTTAACGTCGGTATTTCCGTTTCCCGGGTAGGCGGCTCGGCGCAAATCAAAGCGATGAAGAAGGTTGCGGGCAGCCTGCGCCTTGATCTCGCCCAATATCGCGAGCTTCAAGCGTTCTCCCAATTCGGTTCCGATTTGGATAAATCAACGCAAGCGCGCCTGACACGCGGTTCGCGGATGATGGAGATCCTCAAGCAGGGCGTAAACCAACCGCTTGCCGTTGAACTGCAGGTTGTCAGCCTTTATACGGCGGTTAAAGGTTATCTGGACGATATTCCGCTGGGCGATGTGCGCCGCTTCGAAACGGAATTCCTGTCCTTCATCCAAAACAATCATGACGATGTATTGCAGTCGATCCGCGATACGAAGGATTTGACCGCAGACAACGAAGAAAAGCTGAAACAAGTGATCGAGCAATTCAAACGCGGATTCGCGACGAAGGCATAAATGAGTTGAAGCATAAACCGGCTTTGGCTTTATGGGCAAACGCCGGTTTGTGGCTGTGTAAAACAACTTTGGCTCCGCCAAAGTTCAAGCACTTGCTTACGAAGCAGTTTTGGCCCCGCCAAAACTTTAAGGTGGTGAAATCATGGCAAAAGGGATGCGCGAAATCAAGCGCCAGATCAAAAGCGTTCAGAACACCCGGCAAATCACGAAAGCGATGGAAATGGTAGCTTCGGCCAAGCTGCGCAAAGCGCAGGAAAGAGCGCAGGCTTCCCGCCCTTATGCGGAAAAGCTGAAAGAGGTCGTTTCCAGCATTGCCGCCGGAACTCAAGGGGTTAGCCATCCGATGCTCGAATCGCGTCCGGTGAAGAAAACGGCGTATATCGTCATTACTTCGGACGGCAGTTTGGTCGGCGGCTACAACGCGAATATTTTGCGGAAAGTAACGGATCTGATCAAGAGCAAGCACACCTCTTCGTCGGAATACGGCATCTTCGTGATCGGACGAAAAGGTAGAGACTATTTCAGACGCCGCAATTATCCGGTCGTTGAAGAAGTGACCGAACTGTCCGATACGCCGAAATTCGCGGACATCAAATCGTTGACGTACGCGGCCGTTCAAGGTTTTGAGACGGAACAGTTCGATGAAATTTACGTTTGCTATAGTCGGTTTATCAATGCGATTACGCAGCTGCCGACGGTCGAGCGCTTGCTTCCGTTCGAGTCCGTGCATGCGGAAGGTCCAACCAGCAGCTATGAGTATGAGCCTTCGCCTGAGGGCGTGCTCGAAGTGCTGCTTCCGAAGTATGCCGAAACGTTGATTTTTGGCGCGCTTCTTGACGGCAAAGCGAGCGAGCTTGGCGCCAAAATGACGGCGATGGGCAGCGCGACGAAAAACGCGACGAAAATGATCAATGAGCTTACCCTGACATACAACCGCGCTCGTCAAGCCGCGATTACCCAAGAAATTACGGAGATTGTCGCAGGGGCGAACGCGCAAAGCTGATAGTTCCGAAAGCATTATCTAGGAGGGAAACGAAGATGAACAAAGGACGCGTTGTCAGCGTAATGGGTCCGGTTGTTGACATCGAATTTCAGCGCGGTCAACTGCCGGAAATCTTCAACGCAATAAAAATTGAGAAACAGGATGGCCAGTCCGCCCTGGTTCTGGAAGCTTCCAATCATCTCGGCGACAACCTGGTGCGTTGTATCGCCATGGCCTCGACGGACGGTCTTGTGCGCGGCACGGAAGCTGTCGATTTAGGGGCGCCGATTTCGGTTCCGGTAGGGGAAGTGACCCTAAGCCGCGTATTTAACGTTCTTGGCGAAACGATCGACAATAAAGGCGAAGCCGTAACGGAATTAAGATATCCGATCCACCGCGAGCCGCCGAAGTTCGAAGAGCTTTCGACGCAAGCGGAAATGCTGGAAACCGGGATTAAGGTTATCGATCTGCTGGCACCTTATGCGAAAGGCGGCAAAATCGGCTTGTTCGGCGGCGCCGGCGTAGGGAAAACCGTTACGATCCAGGAACTGATCAACAATATCGCGCAAGAACACGGCGGTATTTCCGTGTTTGCCGGTGTAGGGGAACGGACGCGTGAAGGGAACGACCTTTACATGGAAATGACCGAATCCGGCGTAATTTCGAAAACGGCCATGGTATTCGGGCAGATGAACGAACCGCCGGGCGCGCGCTTGCGCGTAGCTCTGACCGGCCTTACGATGGCCGAGTATTTCCGCGATCAGGAAGGCCGCGACGTGCTGCTGTTTATCGACAACATTTTCCGGTTTACGCAAGCCGGTTCGGAAGTATCGGCCCTGCTCGGCCGGATGCCTTCCGCGGTAGGTTATCAGCCTACACTGGCTACGGAAATGGGTCAGCTGCAAGAACGGATCACCTCGACCAAAAAAGGTTCCGTTACTTCGATTCAAGCCATTTACGTGCCTGCGGACGACTACACCGACCCGGCGCCGGCTACGACGTTCGCCCACTTGGATGCGACGACGAACCTCGAGCGGAAAATTTCCGAAAAAGGGATTTTCCCTGCGGTTGACCCGCTGGCTTCCAGCTCGCGGATTTTGACTCCGGAAGTCGTGGGACAGGAACATTACGATGTTGCCCAAGGGGTAAAACAAATTTTGGCTCGTTATAAAGAGCTTCAGGATATCATCGCCATCCTCGGTATGGATGAACTTTCCGATGACGACAAGACGCTGGTGGCCCGCGCCCGGAAAGTCGAACGTTTCCTGTCGCAGCCGTTCCACGTAGCAGAGCAGTTTACCGGCTTCAAGGGCAAATATGTGCCTGTTGCCGAAACGGTCCGCAGCTTCAAGGAAATTCTGGACGGCAAACATGACGATCTTCCGGAAGCCGCGTTCCTCTTCGTTGGTACGATTGAAGAAGCTGTCGAAAAAGCAAAGACGCTGTAAAACCGCGCCGTTAAAGCGGATGCTTCAGAAATGAACTATCCCGCGAACAGGAGGGATAACAAGTGAGCACCTTTTTATTGGAAATCGTCACGCCGGAGCATGTGGTGTTCTCGCAAGAGGTGGACAGTCTGACTGTCCGGGGCAGCGAAGGGGAGCTTGGCATTATGCGCGGCCATATCCCCCTTGTAACGCCGCTCCAGGTGGCACCGATCGTGGCCAAAAAAGGCAAGGAAACCCGTTTGATCGCCGTACACGGCGGATTCATAGAAGTGCAAAGCGACAAAGTGATTGTACTCGCCGAAAGCGCCGAGCTGCCGGAGGAGATCGACGTGGAGCGCGCCATCGCCGCCCGCGAACGGGCCGAACGCAGATTGGCTTCGCGCAGCAACCAGGACCGTATCGATCATCGCCGGGCCGAGCTTGCGCTGCAGCGGGCGGTCACGCGGATCAACGTATCCTCTAAAGCTAAGAAATAGGCCAAAAAGACCGGGCACCCTTAGGTGTCCGGTTTTTTTGGCGATTAGTACGTTTTGCTTATTTGATTCCGCTTAAAATTAGGACTTTCGCAGGAAATCTTGCCGTTCATGAAGAACATACTAGGAGAACATCCTAAAAATACGGTTTTTCAGCAAGAGAAATCCTTAAAAAATTGATATTTTGTAACCCTTTGCAGACAAAGAAATGCTGGATTATTCCTTCGCGGGCAAGTATGATATATAAGGTTCTATATTTTTGACCAAAATCAAAAATCGGGAGCATAAGCGAAAAGGACTGCTTTGCAAAGAGGCATTAACCGATTAGGTGCTTGCAGCATAAATATAAAACGTAATGGAGTGGATGTAAGCATGAGCCCGGTCGAGACTGTGTCAACCTCGGTTGGAGTGAATGGCTTGACGGCGATTCTTGTTTTATTGGCCTGTATCGCCATCTCCTGGTGGGCGCTGCAGAACTTGAAGCTGGACCTTGTCATCCGGCATCCGAAAAGCCCGCAAGGAAAGCTGCTGCAGCTGCTGCTCGCCATTGTGCTTGGGCGATTGGTCGCCGACTTTGTAATGGAATATTGGGGTTATACCCAAATGTTGAAGTATATGTTTTGAAACACCCGTGGCAAGAAAATGTCGAATAACATCATTTCATTGTGTCAACAATGGTGAATAAGGACTACGGCTCAAAAGCAAGCCCGAGAACTGGACAAAAGGCTGTTTTCTAGTCAAAATGAGCTTATTCGACAAGATTAGCGCCTTGTACGCCTTAAATGACAGGTGATATGATGAAATTTAGGGTATATACGGGATACCTTCTTCCAATCGGGGAAAAAAAGTGAAAATGAACGCGCGGAGGGAACCATGATGAGCAAATTTATCGTCCGCGGTGGCAATGTATTGGCCGGGAACGTAAAAGTAAGCGGTGCTAAAAATTCAGTGCTACCGATCATTGCAGCGTCTTTATTAGGTGAGGAAGGAATCAGCATCATTCGCGATGCTCCTCCGCTTGACGATGTAATGACCATCAATAAAGTTTTGGAATCACTTGGAGCGACAGTTACATATGACCGGGAAGTGATCACGGTGAACGCGCAGCACATCGCTTCATGTGAAGCCCCTTATGAATGGGTGCGCAAAATGCGGGCGTCTTTTCTTGTCATGGGTCCTTTGCTGACACGGATGGGTTTCACCCGAATTTCGCTGCCGGGAGGATGCGCGATCGGAACGAGGCCGATTGACCAGCATCTAAAAGGGTTTGAAGCGATGGGAGCGGAAATCAACCTTGGTCACGGCTTTATTGAAGCCAAATCGCAGGGGCGGCTTCGCGGCGCTAAAATATATCTCGACGTGGCCAGCGTCGGAGCGACGGAAAACATCATGATGGCAGCAACGTTGGCGGAAGGGACGACCGTCATCGAAAATGCGGCCAAGGAACCGGAAATCGTCGATCTGGCCAATTACTTGAACGGAATGGGCGCGAAAGTTCGCGGCGCGGGAACCGGCGTCATCCGCATCGAAGGCGTGGAGAAGCTGCACGGCTGCGAGCATACCGTCATTCCCGACCGCATCGAAGCCGGAACCTTTATGATTGCCGCCGCCGTTACGGGCGGAAACGTGTTTGTCGAAGGGGCGATCGCCGATCATTTGGGGCCGGTCATTTCCAAACTGGAAGAGATGGGCGTGATTGTGGAAGTCCAGGAAAACGGCGTACGCGTCATCGCCGGCAAGCCGCTTAAAGCGGTAGACGTCAAAACCTTGCCGTACCCGGGATTCCCGACCGATATGCAGTCGCAAATGATGGCCCTGCTGCTCGTGTCCCAAGGAACGAGCGTAATTACCGAGACGGTTTTCGAAAACCGGTTTATGCATGTGGACCAATTCCGCTTGATGAATGCGGAGATTAAGGTGGAGGGCCGCAGCGCGATCGTCACCGGCGAGGCCAAGCTGAGCGGAGCCAAAGTTTGCGCGACCGACCTGCGCGCGGGTGCGGCGTTGATCATCGCCGGGCTGGCTGCCGACGGAACGACGGAAGTGAGCGGAACGCATCACATCGACCGCGGTTACGTTCATTTGGCCGAGAAATTGTCCGGACTTGGCGCGGACATTTGGCGGATCTCCGTAGACGAGAAACAGACCTCGCAGGAAGCCGAAAAAGTTCCGGTAACCATCAAAGAGGAAATGCCTGTTTTGAAAATCCAGCCTTCTTGGGCGTAATGAAGCAAGCTTTTTTCCGTGCATGACCGAAATGATGGTTATTATCATAGGAGTGAAGAAAAACCATGCTGGTGGCAGCATGGTTTTTTGTTTAAAGATATCAGCATTCTGATACCGGAAGAAAAACTATCGCGAGGGTGAATCGTTGAATAGTTGTAAAACATAAAGTTATTAATACGGATATGTAATCAAGCGCTTGTATAATTGCAAACCCTACAATTATATCTGATTAATCAGCCAGGCTGGCGGACATGTTTGGGTGTAGCCTGCAGGAAATGCAATTAAAACATACAAATCCGTATCTTGGATTAAATCCAGTTGTAACTTTTGCAACTAATCGACCGAGTATGTTGGTCAGCTAAAGTTCTCTAGAACGATTTTGCCGATGGTCCGGCCTGTTTCCACCATGGCGTGAGCTTGGCGCAAGTTGGCGGCATTGATCGGTTCCAGCTTTTCAGCTATCGTTGTACGAATTTTGCCTTCATCCACGAGCCGGGACAACTCGCTTAGCAGCTTATGCTGTTCGATCATGTCTTCCGTTTGAAACATCGGGCGGGTAAACATCAACTCCCAGACGAACGTTGCGCTTTTATCCTGCAGAAGCGTCAAATTCAGCAGCTCATCGGTTTCCACGATCGAGCAGATTTTTCCTTGCGGGGCGATCGCTTCCGCCATGTTTCCCCAATGCTTTTCCGTGCTATTCAGGCAGAAGATGTAATCCGCGTGCTTAATGCCGATCTTTTGGAACTGCGGAACAAACGCTTCATAATGATTGATAATGTGATCGGCTCCCATTTGTTTGGCCCAATCGGCGGACTCGGGCCGCGAAGCGGTGCCGATGACCGTCAACCCGACGAGTTTGGCCAGCTGCGTAGCGATGGAGCCGACGCCTCCGGCAGCGCCGATGACGAGCAGCGATTTGCCGGCGTTATCGCCAGCGTTTGGGGAGATGCCAAGCCGGTGGAAAAGGGCCTCCCAGGCGGTAATCCCGGTCAAAGGCAGAGCCGCCGCCTCGGCAAATCCTAGCGATGCCGGTTTACGCCCGACGATCCGCTCATCCACAAGGTGGAATTCGCTGTTTCCCCCGGGCCGGACGATGCTCCCGGCATAATACACTTCATCGCCAGGCTGAAACAACGTCGTTTCCGGACCAACTTGCTCCACAATCCCGGCGACATCCCAGCCGATTACGCGCGGCGTGTGTTCGGTACGGTTTTTGGGGGAACGAACTTTAACGTCTACCGGGTTTACGGAGATCGCTTTGACTTTTACTAGCAAATCTTTGCCGCCCGGCACCGGCTTTTCAATTTCCACATCCAGCAGACTTTCCGGATCGTTAATCGGTAAATACTTGTAGAACCCTACCGCTTTCATTATTTCTTTAGCCATCTTTATGAACCTCCGTATCTGATTAAATGGATTTTCCCTTAACACTTGTTAATGTAATGCATGTGCTTTAAAATTGTAAGTACGCACAATCATGTTATGTAGTATTCATTTGTATACTATTAATGCGAATTTAATAATGCGAATTCAAAAAGTCGGATTTTAGCCGAGGCGGACGCACATTCTTGGGAGACAGACCGCGTTAGCGTTGTTTTTCATCCGATGAAGGAAGCTAAGGCCCGGACGTCTGTTTCTTTCTTAATGCCTTCAAAAGATGACTTTTTGAACCGCCTCTATTAAGGAGTTGAATAAGGATGCGCGATCGCAAAAGCGGCTACGGTTCCTGTCCTAATGAAGAAGGCTGCCCGGTCGAATATACGCTGGACGTCATCGGCGGCAAGTGGAAAGGCTTGCTGCTGTATCATTTAATCAACGGACCGATCCGGTTCAATGAATTCCGGCGGATTTGCCCGACAATCACCCAACGGATGCTGACGCTGCAGCTAAGAGAACTGGAGCAGGACGGCATCGTTCACCGCGAGGTGTATCATCAAGTGCCCCCGAAGGTGGAATATTCGTTAACCGAATTCGGCCAGACCCTGGTCCCGATCATTCTAAAAATGAAGGAATGGGGCGAAACCTACAAAAGCCAGAAGCCGCTCCCGAAATCGGCGGGGGTAGAATCCTAGTCTCAGCTTTAAGCAGGGAAGGAAACGGGATGAGCAGTGTGAAATGGATGGGCAAAGGTCAGGCAAGTGAATTAGATAGGCGGACTAGATTAATGATCTAAACAAGTAATTGGACAAATCATTAAATAAGCTAATCAGATAAGTAAGCTCGATGAGCAGCTTGAAGACGGTATGGTATTCCATGCCGTTTTTTTTGTGCCCAAAACAGTCATGAGCTTTGCATGGAGCGCCGGGGTCAATTCGGCCGTCACCGTATGTGCCCCATATCCTTAACGGGCTTAGTAGGCGGGAAATGGCCAAACCGAGGGCGGGAACACTGGCGTTGCGTAAACTCAAACTCCTGCACAAGACAACTTGTTGTCTTGATACATTTCAGTTTTCCCGCAAAGGCTTAGTGTTCGAAATAAAAGTGGGCTTGCAGGAAATCTAACGGTCGTAGCAGCGGCTATTTTCCGAAAAAAGCCCTTTTCAAAATTTTAACGGATGTGAGAAGCGTTATTTGCCTGAGTTTAAGCAAAATGAGCCGGGTGTCAGTGAAATAAGCGCTATAGTAACCGTTACAATTTGAAATCAACGTTTTTTGAGCGGATAGCGGTTGTGGCAACCGTTAGAATAGTTGTGGCTTAATGCAGCGCTAGTGGGGGAGAGAACTTTTTCGGACCTAGGAGCTGCTTGTATCATCAAATTAACGGAAGTCGCCTTATCGGGATCTTTGCAGTCCGAACCGCAGCTGCTTTTGATTTGTTATGCTTTTTTGTCCTGAAACGAACCTTTCAAAACATCGGAAATTCGGTAGCTTGCCGTCACATTCTAAGTTTTTCGGTTCTAGCAGATTCTGAAAACTCATATCTATGAGTATAGCGATCAAACGATATAACGGGGCAAAAGCTAGGCTGCGCTCGTTATGGAAGATCGCGGCAGCCAGAATCCGATGGAGGTAACTCAGTTGATGCAGGAAAAAACGCATTCTTTGAAAATAAACGTTGCACCAAGGCAGGAGCGGCCGGCGGGCAGTACGGCGGAGGGAAGGCCGCCGGCGGCACGGGCAGACGGCCGTAAGCCGGAGGCGGATGGCGGGGCGAGGCTGGCGCTGGCGGGGAAAGCTGCTGGCGATGCAACGGCAACGGCGGCAGGGAAAAGCGCGAGTGGTGCCAAGCTCGCGGGGGCGACAAAGGCTGCAAGCGGTGCGCAGCTGCAAGCAGCAGGAGGGGGCGAGCGCGGAGCGAGGACGGGGGCGGTGGAAGAAAGGGTTAGCGGTGCGAGGCCGCAGATAGCAGTAGAGGCCGTACGTGGCGCGAAGCCGGGGACAGCAGAAACCGCAAGCCGGGCAAAAGCGGGTGCGGCGATAGAAACAGCGAGCGGGGCGAAGCCGCAGGTAGCGGGAGGGGCCGTGCGCGGGGCGAAGCCGGGGACGGCGGAATCCGCCAGCGGGGCGAAGCCGCGTGTGGCGGCAGGCGATCCGCGCGGCGCGGAGCGGTCCGCGGCGGAGGCGCCCGCGCGCGTCGCAGACGGCCGCGCGCGGGCGGGCACGGACCGCGTGCGCGTCAGCGTGCGCACGCGAAAGCCACCCATCCGCCGCCAGGCGGGCGGATGGAGCGGGCGGCGCGCCGCCTGGCAGGCGGCGCTCGCCGCGCTGGCGCTGGCGCTGCTGCTGCCAGCGCTGCACGCTTGGCGCGCGGCGCATGCGCCGGCCGCGCGCACGGACCCGGCGGCGGTGCCGGGCACGCCGCCCGCCGCTGTGCAGGCGCCAGCGCCGCCGGGCACGGCTGGCGCCAATCCGCCGCAGGCCGGCGAGGCCCCCGCCCCGCTGGCGGACACGCCGGTGCGCGTTTACCTGTCGCGCACCGGCGCCGTCGAAACCGTGCCGCTCGAACAATACGTGACCGGCGTCATCGCCGCCGAAATGCCGGCGGATTTTGAGCTGGCGGCGCTCAAAGCGCAGGCGATCGCGGCCCGCACTTTCATCGTCCGCCGTCTGGCCGCCGGCGACACGAGCGGGGTTCCGGCGGAAAACGCCGACGTTACCGATACGGTCGACCATCAGGTCTACCTCTCGCGCTCCGTTTTGAACGCATGGAAAACGGACGGCAAAGCGGAGCAGCTGGCCAAGCTGCAGGAAGCGGTCCGGCAAACGCAGGGAATCGTCATGACCTACCGAGGCCAGCCTATCACCGCCTCCTTTTTTTCCTCCAGCGGAGGATTCACGGAAAATTCCGAGGAATACTGGTCTTTGAAAATACCCTATTTGCGCAGTGTTCCAAGCCCTTGGGACGCGAGCGTCAATCCCGGGAATCGGGAAACCGTCCGTTTGCCGGTGGCTGAGCTGTTCGGCGAACTGGGTCAAGAGATGCCGGAGGATGTCAAAGCCGTTTTTGGGAGCGGCGGTACAAACCGGCAGGCACCCGCCTCTCTCAAATCCGCCCCGTTTAAAGTGCTGTCCTGGACGACCGGGAGGCGAGTAAAAGAAGTCCGCGTCGGCGGCAAGGTGTATACCGGACGAGAAGTTAGGGAAAAGCTGGGTCTGCGCTCAAGCCAGTTTACGATGACGCTGGACGCAGGCGAGGTGAAGATCACCACCTACGGGTACGGTCACGGCGTCGGCATGAGCCAGTGGGGGGCCAACGGCATGGCCAAGCAGGGTTTCACGGCCACGCAGATTTTAAAACACTATTATACGGGGATCGCCTTCCAGCAGGCCGCGCATTTTTTAAAGTAGCCGAAAGGGGTGCAAACTTGTATTCTAACTTTTTTTGAAATTTTAATATAATCCGAGTATAAAAGAATCCGCCCCGGTAACAATGGTTACTGAGGTGATGACCAAATGAATGAACAAGACCAAAAGAAACAGTCCCGCGAAGAATCTCCTAAAATTGGATTGGGAGAACCGGCAGCTCCGGTATCTTCGTGGAAAAAATTATTGTCGAAGAGATGGGTTTACCCGGCAGCATATGTGGCGGCAGCGGCAATTATACTAACCTTAGTGTGGGTCTACCAGGATGCGAGCAACAAGCCGATGGACTCGACCCCCGCCAGCGTGACCGACTCCGTAAACCTGTCCGGCGATGAGGGAGTGACGGGCCAGGAAGAGACGCAAGGTGGAGAGGCAGCCGAGGTGATCGCTTCCTCCGAAGATCTGGCATGGCCGGTCGCGAATGTGTCCGAGGTATCCGTCGTCAAGCCGTTCTACGAAAAGGACGCTACGGCGGAGCAGCATCAGGCGGCATTGGTGCAGTATAACGATACGTTTACGCCGAACACCGGGATCGACCTGGCGCGCGAAGACGGCAAGCCGTTTGATGTGCAAGCCGCGATGAGCGGGAAAGTGACGCGGGTGGAGGAAGTTCCGCTGCTCGGTTATGTCGTGGAAATTACCCATGCCAACAACCTGAAAACCGTGTACGAAAGCTTGTCGGAAGTAAAAGTGAAGAAAGACGCCGAAGTGAAGCAGGGCGATGTGGTCGGCAGCGCCGGACGCAACGAGATGGAAAAGGATCTCGACAACCACGTACACTTCGCCGTTTATGAAAACGACGAGCTGGTGAATCCGGAAACGGTGCTTCCGAAAAACTAACCAACCCGGCGAAATTAAATCAACAGAACGCAGAAGCGATCCGGCTACCCGGATCGCCGGCAATGGCGGAGGGCGAAAGTCCTCCGCTTTTTTATCCGTTAGGCAAGCATTCTTCAGCCCCCCTATAATCTCTCCAAAGAACGCAATACCGTTTGCACTTTTCATCCGTTTGCCGGCAGCCGTTTGCATGCCCCGAAAATAAATTGGTTCCACGGAAGCTTGTCAGGCTTGGAAACAAAGAATATATAGGCCCGCCACTCATATAATGTACCAAACTATCTCGAAGCAGAGGGAGGCGGGAGCGTGCACGATTACATCAAGGAACGGACGATTAAAATAGGCCGGTGCATCGTTGAGACGCGGCACACGGTTCGAACGATCGCCAAGGAGTTTGGGGTGTCGAAGAGCACGGTGCACAAAGATTTAACGGAACGTCTGCCGGAGATCAATCCGGATTTGGCCGATCAGGTCAAACACATTCTCGAGTACCACAAGTCGATCCGTCACCTGCGGGGTGGAGAAGCGACCAAGATCAAGTATAAGAAAAAAGGGCAGTCTAAACGCGAGGTGATTAGCACGGTAAACTAATGGGTAAATATTAAGATTGCTTTAAGCGGATTAGGATTGAATACATCCCCTAAAGTATGGTATTTTTAACTAAGGTATAAGATCGTGGACTTCTATCCATCATTCCCGAATTTTAACGATTATGATCGGCTTTTGTCGAATCCGACTTCTGAGATGTGGGACTTTTACCATAGGGCTCTGGAAATGGCTGTACCGTCTTTTCCGTGATCCGTTAAAAATACGCTTTGGGGGAGCATCGTAATGATGAGCAAGGATATTGGTATTGATTTAGGCACGGCCAATGTGGCGATTCACGTTAAAGGAAAGGGAGTTGTTCTGGACGAACCTTCCGTCGTGGCGATTGACAGCGAAGGAAAACGCGTTATGGCCGTTGGCGAAGAAGCGAGGCGAATGGTTGGGCGTACGCCGGGCAACATCACTGCGATCCGTCCTTTGAGGGACGGGGTTATCGCCGATTTTGAAATTACGGAAACGATGCTGAAGTATTTTATCGATCGCGTTGGGGGAAGAAGCTGGTACAGCCACCCGCGGATTCTGATCTGCGCGCCGACGAACATCACCTCGGTTGAGCAGAAAGCGATTCGCGAAGCCGCTGAGCGCAGCGGCGCCAAAGAAGTTTTCTTGGAAGAGGAACCGAAGGCGGCAGCCATCGGGGCCGGGATGGATATTTACGAACCGAGCGGCAACATGGTTGTCGACATCGGCGGCGGGACGACGGATGTGGCGGTGCTCTCCATGGGGGACATCGTCACGGCTTCGTCCATTAAAGTCGCGGGGGACAAGTTCGATGCCGCCATTATTAAATATATTAAGTCGAAGTACAAGCTGCTCATCGGCGAACGGACGGCGGAAGATATCAAAATCAAGATCGGAACGGTTTATCCGAACGGACGGTTGGATGAAATGGATATTCGCGGGAGGGACATGGTTTCCGGGCTTCCGCTGACCGTGACGATTAAGGCTAACGAGGTGCAGGAGGCGCTTGCCGATCCGGTTTCGAACATCGTGGCGGCGGCAAAATCGGTGCTGGAGCGCACTCCGCCGGAATTATCCGCCGACATTATCGACCGCGGCGTGATTTTGACCGGCGGTGGCGCTCTGCTGAACGGACTTGACGAACTGCTCGCGGAGGAGCTGCACGTACCGGTGCTGATCGCGGAAGATCCGATGCACTGCGTAGTGAAGGGGACCGGCATCATGCTCGATAATTTGGACAAGGCCCTCAAGAAAAAGATCTGATCCGACGATATTATTAATGTAGGAATGTTATTGCCGCGGGGCAATTGAACATAAAATTGGGCAGATGGAGGGATGGCCATGTTAAGAGGTCTTTATACGGCGGCTTCGGGGATGCTTGCGGAGCAGCGCCGCCACGATACGGTGACGCAAAATATCGCCAATCTCAATACGCCGGGGTACAAACAGGTGAATTCGGTAGCGCACTCTTTTCCGGAGATGCTGATCGCATTGATGGGGGACAAGCGCTCGGGAAGCCCCGCTCCGATCGGAAAGCTGGTGACCGGGGTGTTTGCGGAGGAAAGCTTGCCTGCGTTCGTTCAAGGCGATCTGAAGGAGACGCAAAAAAGCACCGATTTTGCCCTCGTTTCCAGCTTGAGTTTGGACGATCCGGCTACCGGTGAGCCGATTGCTTTCGACGCCTCGGGGAAATACGTCGGGCAGGACGGAACGGTGACTTATCAGCCCCAGGCGTTTTTTGCCGTGGCGGATGAGAACGGCAATGTCCGATACACGAGAGATGGCAATTTTAACGTGAACGCTGCGGGCGAGCTTAGAACTTCGACCGGTTACCGCGTTTTGGACGATCAAGGAAACGCTATTGTTCTGGCCGCCGGAATGTCGGTAGACAGTTTGAAAAGCAGTGCCGCCGGGCAATTGACGACTTATGATAACAATACGGGAACGACGGTTCCGGTTGCCGCCCTCGGCATCGTTGTTGCGGACCGTCCGCAGCAATTGGTCCGTGAAGGGAACGGTGTGTATGTCGCCCAAGATGAAACGGCCGCCGGCATCCGAACTTTTGATCCGGCCGCTGACGGTGCGTCCGTTCGTCAGGGATATCTGGAAGTATCCAATGTGGACGCGGCCCAGTCGATGGTCGACCTGATGGCTGCCCAGCGGGCGTATGAGTCGAATCAGAAAATTATCCAATATTATGATAAGAGTTTGGAAAAAGCGGTAAATGAAATCGGCCGCGTATAACGCGGGCTAGGGAATAGGGAGGTATGGCATGAACAACTCCATGATCAGCGCCATGGTATCGATGGGCGGAATCCAGCAGCGTCTCGATTTGCTTGCCGATAACATCGCGAATGTGAATACCGTGGGGTATAAGCGTAAAGAGGCCTCGTTTGAAGATACATTAACCGAGGTGCAACAGCAAATTCCCAAATTCAATAATTTGACGGGCCGGGCGACGCCGTCCGGGTTCAATTTGGGCTTTGGTTCGAGATTGTCTCATGTGGCGTTGAATTTTCAGCAAGGCTCGATCAAGGAAACCGGGAACGCCACCGATCTGGCGATCGAAGGAAACGCTCTGTTTAGCGTACTGACGCCGGATGGGGTCAAAGCTTATACGCGGGCCGGGGATTTTCACATTCAGCCGAATCCGAATGATGGGGAAAGCTCCTATCTAATGAACAACCAGGGATATGTGGTGCTCAACTCTGACGGAGAACCCATTGAAATCCCGGCCGGAGCCAAACTGGAAATTGACGGTGCGGGCAATATCCGGGCGACGCTTGGGGAAGAGGTGACGGAAGTAGGCCGGATCGCTTTGCTGACGCCGGAGCGGCCGGAGGCGCTGCGTCAACGGGACGGTAATTTGTTCGTATTGGCTGACGGCGTAAATGAAGCCGATGCACTTGTCGATACGCTGACGCTTCCAGTGGGGAAACAGGCAGGAGTCCGGCAGGGAGCGGTGGAACAATCCAACGTGGATTTGACCGATGAGATGGCGGAGATGGTTCAGGTGCAGCGGGCTTATCAACTTTCGGCACGCGCCTTGACGTCCAGCGAGACGATGATGGGTCTGGCCAACAACTTGCGCGGATAGGTGGGGAGTTCCATGACTGAAGAACGTCGCCCTGAACCCAAGCGGGCTGCCTGGATCGTAATCCTGCGCATCGTACTTATCTTATTGTTCCTGCTCGTCGCTTTGGTGGGAGGCGCCGTCGTCGGTTACGTTGTGTTCGGGAAGCAGGACGCATCGGACATCTGGCAATGGGCCACCTGGCGGCATGTGTTTGATCTGGTGTTCGCCCCTTAAGAGGAAGTTCAAAAAGTCATCTTTTGATCACGAAGTAGAACTATGGAGCTTAATCGGCATCGAATCTTGAATTCAGCCGGGCCAAGCGAATGCTTCCGAAGCATGTTTCCTACGGAAACATTTCAGTTGCTCACGTACCCCAAACGTACGCTCCGCTCCTTACGTCCCTAGCTTCATCCAACCTTCTCGGTGCTGAAAACCTGACTTTTTGAATATACATTAATATAGTAGAAATTGAGCGGAAATGTCCACAACTCCCTGCAATGGGAGTTTTCTTTTTGCCTGCGGAAAATGTATAATGATGGGGGACCGTATGGCGAAAAAACAGTTCAAAAGGGCTTCATCCGTAAGCGGCGCTGACGCCGTCTGCGGATAAGCCCCTTATCTTAACCTTCGCTTTGCGCAGATGCGAAGGATAACTACAGTTTGACCGAATGCCGGCCGTTTTATTCAGGCGAGGTCATCCGCTATTTCTTTAAAACCGAAAGGAGATACATATGCTGGATATTAAACAGATACAGGAGATCATTCCGCACCGCCCTCCGTTTTTGCTGGTTGACCGGATCGTGGAGCTGGAGGTGGGAAAACGGGCGGTAGGGATCAAAAACGTAACGATCAACGAGCCGTTTTTCACCGGACATTTTCCGGAGTATCCCGTCATGCCCGGCGTACTGATTACGGAAGCGCTCGCCCAGGTAGGGGCGGTAGCGATTTTGCAGGTCGAGGCCAATCGCGGCAAAATCGGCTTCCTGGCCGGTTTGGACAATTTCCGGTTCCGCGGCCAAGTCGTTCCCGGCGATACGCTTCGCTTGGAGGTTGAGATTATCCGCCTGAAAGGCTCGATTGGCAAAGGACACGCGGTGGCCAAGGTCGATGAGAAAGTGGTTGCCGAAGGCGAGATTATGTTCGCATTGCAATAAGGAGAAAACAAGGAGGAGCATGAACCATGACTGAAATCAGCGCATCCATCAAAGCGAAAGTGGAGGGATGGTTGCAGGACCCTTCCGTAGATGAAGCGACCAAGCAGGAGCTGCGCAGTTTAGAGAACGATCCGAAGGAACTGGAGGACCGGTTCTACCGGGATCTCGAATTCGGAACCGGCGGGCTTCGCGGTGTGATCGGCGCCGGCAGCAACCGGATGAACCGCTATACGGTGGCGCGGGCTACGCAAGGCTTCGCAAAATATATTCTGGAAGCGCATGCCGGGAAAGAGGGGAATCCGTCGGTGGTTATTGCCCATGATTGCCGCCATTTTTCGCCGGAATTTGCGCTGGAGGCGGCGCTGGTTTTGGCCGGAAATGGTATCGTCGCCAAGCTGTTTCCGTCGCTCCGTCCTACGCCGCAGCTATCTTTTTCCGTACGGGCTTTGAACGCGACGGGGGGGATTGTCATTACGGCCAGCCATAACCCGCCGGAATACAACGGGTACAAGGTGTACAACGCTTCGGGCGGTCAATTGGTGCCGCATGAAGCGGAATGCGTCATCGCGAACATTCAGGAAGTCAGCGCGTTTGCGCAGGTGAAGCGCCTGACTCGCGAGGAAGCGGAAGCGAAGGGGCTGCTCGTTTGGCTAGGCGAAGCGGAGGATGAGGCGTTTGCGGAGACGGTTGCCCGCACCAGCGTGAACCGGGAGCTGCTTTTGGCGGGAGCGGCCAAAGAGTTGGCCGTCGTCTTTACGCCTCTTCATGGCACAGGTAATGTGCCGGTGCGCCGCGTATTGGAGAAGCTGGGCTTCACGCAGGTGCACATCGTGAAAGAGCAGGAGCAGCCGGACGCGAACTTCTCCACCGTGAAATCGCCGAATCCGGAGGAGCGCGAGGCGTTTGCGATGGCGATCGAACTGGGCAAACAAGCGGGAGCCGATCTGCTGATCGGAACGGACCCGGATGCCGATCGGATGGGAGCTGTCGTCAGAACGGCAACCGGAGAATATGAAATACTTACCGGTAACCAATCGGGCTCATTGCTTGTACACTATGTATTAAGCCAAATGAAAGCAGCCGGTACGCTTCCGGCGAACGGGGCGGTCGTCAAAACGATCGTCACCAGCGAACTCGGTGCGGCGATTGCCCGCCATTACGGAGCAACGGTGTTTAATACGCTGACCGGTTTCAAATATATCGGCGAAAAAATGGACCAATTCGAAAAAACGCAAGACTATACTTATTTGTTCGGCTATGAGGAAAGCTATGGATATCTGGCCGGCAATTATGCTCGCGACAAAGACGCGGTAGTGGCGTCGGCTCTGATCTGCGAGGCCGCGGCTTATTACAAGCGCCAAGGCAAAACGCTGATCGACGTGCTGGAGGAGCTGTACGCGCAGTTTGGGTATTACCGCGAAGCGCTGGCGTCCCGCACGCTGAAAGGCAAGGACGGTCTGGCTAAAATCGGCGAGTTGATGGAGAATTTCCGCAGCAATCCGCCGCAGCAAATCGGGGGCGTGCAGGTTAACGAAATGCTCGATTACTCGCTTGGCCTGGACGGCTTGCCGAAGGAGAACGTGCTGAAATTTTTGCTGGAGGACGGCTCCTGGTTCTGCTTGCGGCCTTCCGGTACGGAGCCGAAAATCAAATTTTATTTCGGCGTTTGCGGTACGTCGAGTGAAGATGCTTCAGCGCGGCTTGAACGAATCCAGGACGAAGTACTGGCTCGCGTCGACGCTTAATCGACTAGAACTCTGTTACAATTTCTTAGATTTTAAATGACAATTTGAGAAGATTTAACTGCAATGGTGCATTTATGATGGAAATATTGGTTTCGTGGACAGCTTCATCGTGCGTGTGCTTTTGCAGTTGTCTTCTTGATAGGGTGACCCAAACTTTCAGCCGTTAAGCAACTGCATTTATGCATTTTGAGGAGGTACCTTTGTGATTCGAAGTTGGCAGCGGTGGAATAACTTTTCCCGCAAATGGTTGTGGATATTGGTGATTGTCGGAATCGTGGCTTCCGTGCCGGTGATTTATGAACGGGTGGAAACGGAGTCGTCCTCCAATAAGGTGGAGTTTGTTTTCAATTATCGCGGTTTGTTGGAGATCGCTTCTTATCAAGCGGATCCGGCGACGTATATGAACGAACAGCTTGAGCGGCTGAAAGCGGCCGGAATTCACACGATGGCGATGTTTGAAAGCACGCTCGACGAGTTGTCGAAAGCGCGCCGGATCATGGTGTTTAGCGCGCTTGAAGCGGCAAAGTTGAACCAGTCCGTCATTTCCCCGGACGGCAATTACACCTATATCGCTTTTACCAGCGAGGAAAACGAGAAGCAGCTTCGGCCGATGATTGAGGAAACGTTCCGGAATCTGGGCGCCTCGGTGGCCGATTGGGAGTATCAAGGCCATGGCGGCTTGATCATTGGTATGGGCATGGAAGAAGCCGTGCTGAAACCGATGCCGCAAGATCCTATCGCGTTTGCTATGCTGCGGGACAAAGGATTTCATATTTTGCCAAGGCTTTCGGACAGCAAGCCTTACGATCAGCAAGCGATGGACCGGCAACTGGCTTTTTACGCCGAAAACGGAGTAACCCGCATTTTATTCGACGGGGATTCCGTCAAGGGGTATAAAGACAATGAAAATATGAACAGCTTGCAGGGCTTTGCCGAGCTGCTGAACAAATATCACATCGGCATCGCCGCGATCGAAGGCATGAAGGCGCCGCAAAAAGGCTTCAACAAGCTGGCGTATTTGATCGATTACAACGTTGTCCGGCTGCATTCTTTGGCAGATGCGGAAGCTGGTCAGGATACGGCTACTTTGGCTGACCGCTTTGTATTGGCCGCTAAGGACCGCAATATCCGGATGATTTACTTGAACGCTTCCCCGTCCAAAGATGCCGGAAAAGCAGCGATCACCAACCCGCTCGACAATCTGGTTCATTCCCTGCTGGCACCGGGCAATGCGATTCAGCGTATAGAAAACAACGGATTTGAACTAGGGACGGCGGAGCCTTTCCAAATTCATGATTCCAGTTGGCAGAAATATCTAAAAGCCTTGGCCGTTTTGGGCGGTGTCGCTTTTGTCGCTCTGCTGATTTCCTGTTTTCTGCCTTCGCTCACGCTGGCTGCGTTTGCCCTCGGTTTGATCGGCTCGGCCGGGCTGTATGTGCTGAAACCGGTGATGCTGGAGCAGGCGCTCGCTTTGTTCGTGGCGATCAGCGCACCAACCGTGGCGATGGTGCTGGCGATCCGCAAGATTCAGGAGCTGGGGGACAAGCATCCGGGCATGGCAAGCGGAAGAAGATTAATGCATACGTTAGTATTGTACGTCAAAACCGCGATCATCTCGCTTGCTGCGGTTCCGTTCGTAATTGTACTGCTTAACAATATTACGTACAGCCTGGTGTTGAATCAGTTCCGCGGCGTCAGCCTGCTGCATTTGATGCCGATTTTGTTAATCGCCGTTTACGTCTTTCTGTACCGGGGCAATTCCGTATGGGAAGAGCTGAAAAATTGGCTGAAGATGCCCATCACGGTGATTTGGGTCGTGCTTGCCGCGGTACTTGCCGCCGCTGCGTATTATTACCTAACTCGTACAGGGAATGCGGGTACGCTGCTGCCGGGCGAAGCGGTCTTCCGTTCGTTCCTGGAGAACACGTTTGGCGTGCGTCCGCGCAACAAGGAGTTTTTGCTGGCGCATCCGCTGTTTATCGTCGGTATTTTCGCCGCTTTCCGTTACCGCTGGGCGTTTTTTTCGATGATCGTGGCGGTGATGGGGCAGTTGTCGATGGTCGACACGTTCGCCCATATTCATACGCCGGCGGCGATTTCCCTGGTTCGCGACGTATTGGGCCTCGGGCTTGGTTTGGTATTCGGATTGATTGCCGTACTGGTTTGGCAAATCATTGAAAGGTGCTGGGATAAATGGTCGCCGCGACTGCTAGAACCATAGTTTTGTCGGGGTATTACGGATTTCGCAACAGTGGGGACGAAGCGGTGCTAAAGTCGATCCTGCTCGCACTGGAAGAAGAGGGGCTGACCTCGGGGGTCGACATTAAGCCGGTTGTGCTGTCGAATGATCCGGAATGGACGCGCCGGACGTATGGCGTCGAAGCCGTGCACCGGATGAAACTCAGCGAGGTTAGGAAGGCTATAAAAAGCAGCAACGGGTTGATCAGCGGCGGGGGAAGCCTGCTGCAGGATGCGACGGGGGTCATGACGATTCCTTATTATTTGGGCTTTATCAAACTGGCCCAATGGATGGGCAAACCTACCTTTGTTTATGCCCAGGGGATCGGTCCGGTAAAACGCAAATTTTTCCGCCCGCTGATCGCCGCGGTTTTCCGGCGCTGCGATTACATCTCCGTCCGCGATGCGGAATCGGCCGCCCTGCTGCGCAGCATGGGGTTGCGCGGCGGCAACGTGGAGGTGGTCCCGGATCCGGTAATGGGGTTGACGCTGCCGGAAGGCGGCAGCAGAGCGGACTCACCGGTTGAACGTGATTCGAATGAGAGCATTTCCGTTGCAACCCCTGGGCAAACGGAAGGTTCAAGCATAGACTCCGCCTCCCCTCTGCCGGTCGTTGGCGTATCGGTCCGCTTCTGGAACCGGCAGCGGACCGAGCTAACGCAGCTGGCCGAGGGGCTGTCGCTCCTTTGTCGACGCAAGTCGGTGCATATCCGCTTTTTGCCGTTTCATTTCCCGGGTGATGACGAAGCTTCGCGTTTCGTGATGGAACGGCTCGGAAATGTGGCGGAATGCGGCTGCGCCGTAAGCATTGCGCCGGAGACGGAGCACCCGCAGGATATGCTGCGGGAGGTAAGCGAGTGCAGCCTGCTGATCGGCATGCGGCTGCACAGCTTGATCTATGCCGCCTCGCAAAACGTGCCGCTGCTCGGCGTCTCGTATGACCCGAAGATCGACCAATTTCTCGGCCGAATCGGGAGCGTTCCGGTCGGCACGGCGGAGGAGTTGGACCCGCGGATTTTGGCCGCCGAGGGCGAGCGTCTGCTGCAGGAAGGCGATGTCTGGCGTAAAACGCGTGCATCGCAAATCGCCGGCCTCAAACGCGAGGCGCGCGTGCCGGCGCGGCGGATCGTGGAAATTTTACGGAGCAAAGGGTGAGCAAGGTGATGACGAAGTCAAAGGACCGGATTCCTACGGTATCGGTGTACGGCGTTCCCGTCTGCAAGTGGGGAATGAAGGATACGGTAGCCTACTTGACCCGGGCGGCCAACGAAGGAAAGCCGCATCAGGTGATTACGGCCAATCCGATTATGATGATGGCGGCCCTGGAGAACCCGGACTATATGGAGATCATGAAGAACGCCGAGCTTATAGTTCCGGATGGCACCGGGCTGGTGTGGGCTGCACAAAAAGGGGGCGACCCGGTAACCGAGCGGGTTCCGGGGTACGAGCTGCTGCACGAGCTGATGAGGCAGGGGGAACGTCACCAATGGAAGGTGTATCTATTAGGCTCGGCGCCCGAAGTGGTCAAGGAAACGGCCCGGCGGTTGGCGCTGCAGTATCCCGGGACGGAGATCGCAGGTTACCGCGACGGTTTTTTTGGGCCGGATGAAGATGAAGAAGTCGTGGAACAGATCGTCAAAGCCGCTCCGCACCTGCTGTTTGTCGCCCGGGGAGCGGACAATCAGGAACCCTGGATCGCCAAGTATAAGGAAAAGCTGCACGTGCCGGTGATAATGGGGGTCGGCGGCAGCTTTGACGTCATTTCGGGCCGCGCCAAAAGAGCTCCAATCGCTTTTCGCAAGCTCCGCTTGGAATGGTTGTACCGTTTGTTGAAGGAACCTACACGTTTCCGCAGAATGCTTGCGCTGCCCAAATTTGCGTTGCGCGTACTGCGGGATAGAGAAAACCTTACGAAAATGGGCTAAAAGTCGCGTTTTATTTGCAAAACATCGGAATTTTGCGTAAATACGGGGTTGGTGTTTCTCTCTAAACGGAGTATAATTCATTCCGGCAGAACAATTGGAGGTCGAATACTTAATGTTGTGGATGATTTATATCATCGGATTCATCGTTTCGCTCGGCTTGGCCCTGGGATTAACGCCGCTCGTCAAAAAGTTCGCTTTTGCCGTCGGCGCCGTGGACGTGCCAAACGCCCGGAAAGTTCATACGCGAATTATGCCGAGACTCGGCGGATTGGGTATTTTCGCTTCGTTTATTATTGCGATGCTTCTGCTTTTCCCGTTTATTCCGGAGATTTTTACGCTTCGTGAAGTGAACTTCATCAAGGCCTTTCTGGTCGGCGGTTCGATTACCGTGCTGCTGGGAGCCTTGGACGACCGCTTCGATTTACCGGCCAAGCTGAAATTTCTCGTGCAAATCGCGACGGCCTGCATCGTTGTGTTCGGTTTCGATATCCGGATTGAATTTGCAAATATTCCGTTCCATTCTTATGCTGCCGTGGAAACCTGGATCGCGATTCCGTTCACTATCCTGTGGATCGTGGGCGTGACGAATGCGATCAACCTGATCGACGGACTGGACGGCTTGGCGGCAGGCGTATCCGCGATTGCCATCGGCACGATCGCCGTCATGGCCTTTGTTATGGGCAATGTTATGGTTGCGCTTTTATGCTTGCTGCTGCTCGGCAGTATTCTGGGATTCCTGTATTTTAACTTTCACCCTGCCAAAATCTTTATGGGCGATTCGGGCGCGCTGTTCCTTGGCTTTTGCCTGGCGCTCCTGTCGCTGCTGGGCTTCAAGCAGGTGGCGATTGTATCTTTCCTGACACCGCTCATTCTGATTGGCGTGCCGCTTTCGGATACGATGTTCGCGATCGTACGCCGCTGGATGCAGAAGAAGCCGATCTTTTCCCCGGACAAGGGACATCTGCACCATTGCCTGCGCGAGCTGGGCTTCAGCCACCGCCAGACGGTGCTGATTATCTACGGCATCGCCGCGTTTTTCGGCGTGCTGGCGGTCATCCAGTCTTCGGCGGCGATGTATAACGCCAACTGGGTCACCTTTGTCGTCATCTGTGTCATGGTGTTTTTCCTGCAAATCGGCGCCGAAATCATCGGCCTGATCGGCAAAACGAAACGCCCGGTGCTCGACTTCTTCGCGCGCCTGCGCATGAAGGTCGGGGAAGAGCGGGGATCGAAGTAGTCTGAAAAAAGAAAAGACAAGCCTTGCTTGCAACTAATGTTGTTGCGGCAAGGCTTTTTTTAATTGCAGAAATTATATTTGGTAAGTACGTCGCATCAGGAAATGAAGGATTTAGTTGTAAAATGCACAATTCTTTATCGGCGACTGGAGTCAAGCGCTTGCTTAAATGCAAAACCCGCAATTAAAATCGGCATTTTCGAAGGACTGGCGTAGAAGTTTGGGTGTTGTTGTAGGAAATGCAATTAAAACTGGCTAACCCGCATCATTGTTGAAATCTAATTGCAGGTTTTGCAGCTGACCGCCCGGGTCCAATCCAAGAAGAATGGGCGTCCCTTTGGGATCAACTGCAAAAAAGGCATTCTACTTTCCATAAATGGCCGTTTTGGGGAGGTTTAAATGAAATATATCTGTTTGTGACTCTATTGTGAAATTTACCTCATGACGACAACAAACGCGATACTTCGACACACTTAATAGGATAATCTTATTATGTAATATAAACCTTATTATAGGAGATATTGCTGTGTATGAAAAAGTTAAAACCAATGTTGCTGGTAATGATCGCTGCTTTTCTGATGTTTTCGTCAAACGCTTACGCCTTCGAAAATGTTGATCTAACTAAAAATGAATATGAAAGCCATGTAATAAGTGAAAGGCTGTATATTGATAATGAAGAAGTTGAATTATTCATTGATATGATGACAGCCGGAAATGCTAGTGTCTATTTATTGTTTGAAGATGCAGAGACTGAGGATACAATATTAATGAGCCAGCTAATTTTACGGCCAGAAATGAAAAGTATAGGTTTTAGAAGCCATCATAAAAATCCACGACCCGGCTATTACTACATTGAAATTTCAGGAGATAATAACGCTTATGTCACAACAAGACTTAGGACAGCATTTCGTTAAGAAGATAAAAATCCCGCTGACCTAAATTGGTTGGCGGGGATTTTTATCTTCTTATTTGCATAATCCATACGAAAAGTTGACTTAACCATTTAGCACAACAATAAACTCAAAGGGCTCTATCGGCATTTTAGCTGCTAGAGCCTTTTTTGTAGGCAAAAATCTTCCTTAATTATAGTTTCGTCCCTCCTCCTAAGAAAAGTGGCGGACGGAATACCTGATCGAATCTCTGTCTTGGGGTTAAATTTTTAGTTCCTGCGGCCGATATAAAGTTTATGTGGCTGGATTTCGTCGCCAGCGGGTGACAGAAGGCAGATTATGCGAAAACCAAAGGGGGATTTGAGTTGAAGAAAGTAATGTCCTTATTGATGACAGCGTTGCTGATGATTGGTCTGTTCCCGGCCGGTTTGACCAATACCGCACATGCTGCATCGGGGAGTTTTTTCGTGTTTCCGAACGAAAGCTATGATGTGGGCTCTGCCAGAGTCGTAAACAAGGACGAGGTGAATCTTGTCGGCTCCATTAGTAATGTCAATGGCAACATCTCATATAGCGTTTATCAAATCGCTGAGAACAAGTCCGGAAAATGGGAGGTTGTCACCTCCAATGTAGGGCAAACCGGCGGCATTACGGTTGACGGCTATGATATTAAGGTTACGGACTTGCAGCTATACCCCGGGATGAACAAAATTACGTTCAAAGGAACGAATGGTTCTAAAACGGTTGAAGAGTCCATCTATATCGAGTTCCGCAACGGACCGACGCTTTCCAATTTGAAAGCAAGTCTGAGCGGAGAAACCGTTGACTTAAGCGAGGACTCCACGGCTGTAGTAACCGCATCCCCAAGATCAAAGGATTATGGGAAGAGCTCGGCTGAAGTTATCATTAGCGGGGTGGCCAAAAATGCTACGTCCGTCACGGTAACCGTAGACGGGAAGAGTTGGTCCTATAAAGTATCCAGTTACAACGATTACAAATTTACGGCTTCATCAATTAAGGTGAATGAAGGCAAAAACCTGATCACGATCAAAGCGACCAACGGTGACCAGTCGGTTGAAACGACACGGGAGCTTGCGTTTAACAACGGTCGTGCTACGTTTTACGATACTTATCTGACGGCCGGAGGTTCGAAATCTCCGGACCTGGCAACGGCCCCGGATTTTAACGTTGCTCCAGGCAATGCAGGATCCATTGACCTCACCGGGAAAGCCATCATTCCAATTACGGGCGGTACATTTACGGTAGACTATACATTTTCCGGCGGAGCTACAGGGACAGGGAGCGTCAATGCTACGGTTGATTCGACGGATACCAGCAGCGGGTTTACGGTAATTAGTTATTCCATTGATGCCCCGGCAACCATTGCCTACGATCAAACGGTCAAAGTCGAACTGAAAGTTATGAACTCCGGCGGTACAGGGAATCCGGTCGGGGAATTTACGGCTTATTTTACGTTGCGCGACAGCTTGCAACCCTTTATTTATCAAGTAAACTACCTTGATGGCTATAACAGCAATACAACTGCCGACCAGGCTCTGAACTTGACGGGTACGTTGACAAGCGAAACCAGTTTTACCGATATTTATGCATTGCCCGCCGGCTTTGAAGTGCTGGTAGTTAACGGAGATAATTCCACCGATGTTGGTCTGGACAAGATCACAGATTCCAAGGGGAATGATCTGGATATCAGCGGCGTGAAACCGGAAGTGGTGAACCGTAAGTTGTCGACACAGTCGATTAATGGGGTCCAGACGGATGTGATGCGAATTATCGTTAAATTCGATAAACTTCCTTCCGACGGTACCCAGTACATTACCTTGTCCGTCGGCGGCAGCAAAAAGACGGTTGCGGCCAGCGTGCTGTATGGTCCTTATGTTCAATTCGACAAGCTCTACGAAGGGCAGCAAATCTCGGTCGATACGACGTCGGTTGACAGCATGACGAACAATATTTTGGATGCGGTCGGTGATTTTTCGGGTACTTTGTTCAATATTCCTGATTCCGGTACTATTAAATACAGCGGCTCCACCCGTACGGTCTATTTGTATATCAATAATACATTGGTTGATCTGGAGGAGAACGGGGCACCCAATAAATTTAAATTAGCCAGCGGGGATAAGAAAACGGCGACTAATGCGATCAGCACGGGGAACAACGTCATCAAGCTGGTTTATAAATCCGGCAATAGCTCTTACACCAAAAGCGTGAAAATTAATGTGGCGCAAACCAATGTACCGGATATCCCGGTTAATGACACTTTGGGGGTCATTCCGTTTACCACTGGCAACGCATATGAGATTCCGGCGGCTGCCGACCCTGCTTTCAAACAAAACGGCTCCACGTTCTCTACGAAAGAGTCGGAGATCAAAATTTACGGCACCTTTGATTTTCTGGATTTAGGTATTAGCAATAGTGCGGTAAATGCTGCGCTGGAGGATTTGGACAATCCTGAGGATTACATTTTGAACATTAAATCCTCCGAGGACAGCGCCAGTTCCGATGGCATTACCTGGACCCTGGACAACGAACTTTATTCCGAAGATACAGGTAAAGTTTACGAGAAGAGCACAGGAAAGAGTGTAAATGACCTTCGCGTTTACTATAATGAAAAAGGTCAATATTTCAGCTTCGTATTAATTAATCAGGAACTGCCTAAGGACGGTTCTCCTGTCGTTTACAATTTCACGGTCACCAGCAATGGAGCTACTTCGACCTATCGTATTGAAGTTTTATACGAACGCACCGTGTTTAACGTCATTCGGCCATTGCCGGAGAAACGCATTTTGAATCAAAATTTTGTGGAGGTTGTCGTTGCCTCGGAAACTGCCGATAGCGTGACGATTGACAAAAAAGAAGCGGAGCAGGTTGCTTACGATGCCGATTTGGATGGTAAAAGTGATTATCCGCGTGCCTTCCGGACCGTTGTCACTGGCTTGAAGGCGAATAAGGATACGAAAATCAACATTGTCGTCAAGGAAGGAAACGACGAGTTGAAGGAGACCGTCACGGTCAAATATGTACCTACCAATATTCCAGGCGGTCAATTCATGGCTGCAATGGCAAGCTCGCATAAAGTGTTTGACGGAGCTTTGTCGCTGAAATTTACAAAAGGCACCAGTTTGATTCGCCGGGATTATGATCTTCCCGAGCAATTGAAGAACCAGGTGTTCTCCGGCCATACGATTCGTTTTGCCATCGGCAACAACGAAGACGGCGTCGTGGACCGCCATGAATTTGAGGTTAATTATGCCGACTATAACTACTTGGTAGATACGGGACGGCAATATTTTATCAGTAATTTCCCGGATCGTTTTGCCAAGGCCAGCCCGGTGTTCTGGATTGATGCCGGTATTGCGGACGATATCACTACAGCGGGATATGACCCGATCACCGAAGGGGCGGATCCGTATCAGTTTGATTTTTCGAAGATTCCAAGCTTCTTTAAACGGGACCCGGAAAATGAGCTGGTTCCGTCAAAACGCGGCGAATTGACGTTGGCTTACGATGCGTCGATGGCTCAGGATGCCGGCCGGCTCGTGACCGTGTTCCATTTTGATCCGGAAAACAAAGAATGGGAGAACATCGGCGGGGTTGTAGACGCCAAAAAGCATACCATTAAAGTTCCGTTTGACCGATTTGGCTATTATGTGGTCGCCAAGTTAAGCTCTACTTACACGGACATTATCGATCACGCCTATGGACGGGAGTTTATTGAGACTGTTTTTGCTAAAGGGGTTATGAATCCGATAGATCCGTCTACGCAATTTGGTGTAGATAAGAAAATCTCGCGTGCCGAATTTGTTCGCATGATTACCAAAGCCCAACAGCTTCCTTTAAATTACAGCGGCCAGCAGCACTTTGGGGACGTGCCCAAAAGCGCAGTGATTGACCTGGACGCCTTATGGGATTACCGCTTCATAGAAACTGCGGCAAGGGCAGGCTATATTAAGGGGGCGCAGCCTGGTGCCTTCAATCCGGACAGTCTTATTACACGTCAGGATGCTGCGGTCATCATTGCAAAGGCGTTGAACCTGAAACTTGACACTGACCGTGCGAAGATCGAAAAAGGACTTCAAAAGTATTTCAAGGATTATTCAACGATTGATTATTACGCCCAGGCTTCCGTCCTGGCCATCGCGAAAAAAGGATTTATTACCGGTTCGCCGATAGATTCGAAAGATCCATCAAAAGGTTATAATTTTAATCCTGAAGCATCCACGCTTCGCGGGGACGCTGCAATTATTATTTCCAAAGTAATGATTGACCAGAAGAAACTGCCTAAGATGTAATCATGTTTCTTTAATGCAAAAAAGTGCGAGTGTAGAGAAATGGCTCTGCGCCCGCACTTTTTTTGACATTAGGCGTTGTCTTATCGCAAGTCCTAACCCTACCTAGACTCTAGACTAGGCTTCTTTTGAACTAAGGTACATGTACGAAAGTACGATTTAAAGGGAGGGGTTAGGCTTTATAATAATGAAAAAGGAGGGGGCGAATTGGAATTTTATTCGTGCTTGGAAAATTTGACTGCTAAATATGCAGGATGCATAATGATTAATGTAAATCTTGAGCTTGATGGCCTATTTCTTAACAGGGAGGAGCAGTACCGGAAAGTAGATTGCAAATGCAACCTAAGGAATATTTAGCCGTAGTAAAATCAGGAGCCCGAAAAATAGATTAAAGAAATAAGTGGGGGTGGAGAAATGTCCCAGTTTTCAATACGCCGTCCCGTAACCGTCTTTATGCTGGTTGTGGTTTTGTTGATCGGGGGCGTTATTTTTGGGTCAAAGCTGCCGGTAGAACAGATGCCGGAGCTAAAGTTTCCTGTTTTGGTCGTTGCCACAAGCATTCCAGGGGCGACACCGTCTGAAGTCGAGGAGTTGGTGACCAAGCCAATTGAAAAAAACCTTGCTTCAGTACAGAACATAGATACGATTAGTTCTCAATCGCAGGAAGGAGCGTCCATGGTCCAGATCATGTTCAACTGGGGGACAGATCTGGACCAGGCTAGTTTGGATATCCGGGATAAGTTGGACGCAGTCAGGGGCGCTTTGCCTGATTCGGCCAATTCCCCCAGACTAATGAAGTTTGATATAAATTCAACTCCTATTATCAATCTTGCGTTCACGGGCGATCGGGATGTCAATTCTCTAAAGCCGATCGCAGAAGACATTGTTCAGCCCGAGCTTGAAAGAATTGCGGGTGTGGCATCCGTAAGCGTGGCGGGTGGACAAGACAGATTGGTTCGCGTGAATTTGGATCCCGCCAAACTCGAAAGCTATGGGATCACCCTGGATCAAGTAAGTCAAGCGCTGGCCGCCAATAACCAATCGGGTTCTGCCGGTGCTGTGAGAAAGGGCGGCTCGGAAATTCAAATACGTGTTGATGGCGAGTATCGGGCCGTTTCGGAAATAGGAGAAATTCCGGTTGCAGCGGGATCGGGGACCATTAAACTTAAGGAAATAGCAACAGTAGAGGACTCCTTCGCTGATGTAACCTCCATTTCTACATACAATGGACAACCGAGCATCAATATTGGGGTTACCAAAGCATCCGGCGGCAACACCTTGCAGATCGCGAATGCCGTGAAGGAAAGACTGGATTCGATCCGGCAGGAACTGCCGGAAGGAACCAAGCTGGAGCTTGTAACGGATGCCTCCGAACCGATCCATGACTCGGTTGATCTGTTGGTAGAGCACGCTATTCTTGGCCTTGTTATCGCATCCGCCATCCTCTTGTTGTTCCTGAACAGCGTCCGCTCAACCATCATCGCGGCTGTTGTAATTCCAATTTCGTTTGTGGCCACCTTCTTAATGATGTACTTCACAGGCCAGACGATCAATATTATTTCGCTCGCCGGTTTGCTCCTGGGCCTGGGTTCATTTGTGGACTTCGCGGTCGTTATTATCGAGAATATTTTCAGGCAGCGGCACGAGGGGAAAAGCATGCTGCAGGGTGCAATTGATGGTTCCAAGCAGGTCGGCAATGCCGTTATGGCATCAGCGCTTGCGCAGATCGTTGTCTTTTTGCCGATTGTATTCACAGAAGGCATCGCCGGCGAGTTGTTTAAGCCGCTCGCTTTGACGATTATTTTCTCTCACATCGCAGCATTGCTTGTTTCCCTGTTGATCGTTCCGATGCTCAGTTCACGCTGGTTGCCGAAGCTTCCGGACGAGTCGGTGTATACCTCGGGTAACTATCGGGGCTTCAATCCGATCGTATGGTTCAATATCGGGTTTGAAAAGTTCAAAAACGGCTACGGCAAGACGTTGGAATGGAGCATCCATCACAGAAAAAGTGTGCTCATTATAACAATTCTTATGTTTATAGGTGCAGGCGCTCTGACTCCATTGATTAAGTCGGAATTTATCCCGGCTCAAGATCTGGGACAGTTCAATGTATCGGTGAAATTACCGGAAGGAACCAAGCTGGAGGAAACCAACAAAGTTGTTCAGCAAATTGAGAAAGAAATCATAAGTATCCCTGAATTGGATAAAATGTCGGCAAGTGTAGGTTCGGCAGGAGGGTTCAGTTTTGGTAGTCCGACGAACGCAGCTACATTGGATGTGACGCTTGTTGATGGACATTCACGTTCAACGGATCAAATCGTTGCTGAGCTCCGCAAAAAAATCACCAATATTCCGGATGCGAAAGTAACCCTTACGGCGGGTGAGAGTTTCTCTGCCGGTGCAGCCGTTCAAGTAAACCTCAGAGGCGACGATATGGAAGTGCTGCGGGAGCTTTCCGATCAGCTTGTCAAAGGCGTAAGCGATATTCCGGGAGCGGTTAACGTTAAGAGTTCACTAGACGACGCTCGCGAGGAATTCCAAGTCATCGTTAACCGCCAGTTGGCTGCAGAGTATGGGCTGTCTACATCACAGATTTTGTCTGCGGTGCGTACTTCATTCAATGGGTCGGTTGCTACGACCTACCGTACTGGAGACGATGAAATTGATGTTAAGATTTCCATGCCTGAGCAGTTCAAGGAAGACGCTTCTTATCTTGAAACTTTGCGGATTACCACGCCGCGGGGCATTGACGTACCGTTATCTTCAGTTGCGAGCCTGAAGCGAGCCGAGGTTCCTGTCACCATTACCCGTGAAAATCAGACTCGCCAGGTTGAGATTACGGCGGGCGTTGAAGGCAAAGATCTACTCAGTGTTAACCAGGATGTGGCCAAACTATTGAATCGTATGTCGATGCCTGATGGTTATACCGTGGATACCGGCGGCGGGCAAGAGGAACAAATGATGGAATCATTTACGAACCTTGCTATTGCCCTTCTGTTGTCCGTAGTCCTGATTTACATGGTTATGGCCGGACAGTTCGAATCTATGTTTACACCATTTGTCATTATGTTCTCGATTCCGCCAACGTTTATAGGTGTTGTTCTGGGATTGATTTTGACAGGGACTGCCTTGAGTATCATGGCCTTTGTCGGGTATATCATGCTGGCCGGACTTGTTGTTAACAATGCGATTGTCTTGATTGACTTTGTTATTCAGCTCCGTAAAGAGGGGATGGACCGCGAGAAGGCGATCCTGCATGCGGCGTCCGAACGGCTGCGGCCGATTCTGATGACGATGCTGGCGACGGTGCTTGCGATGGTGCCGATGGTCGTCTCCAGCGACCCGGCAAATGAGACTATGGCGCCTATGGCGGTTGTCGTTGTATTTGGTCTTGCTTTTGGGTCTATCATTACGTTGATTCTGATCCCTGTCGTATATATTTTGCTCGATAACATTACAGTTAGACGCAATAACCGCAAGCTTAAACGCCAGCAGAAAAGGGAAGCAAAGAAACAAGCGAAACTTGAGCAAGGCAGTTTGCAGGTCTAATAGATAAAGCGGGACATAGTGAGGTGGGAAAACCATGAATAAAAAAAGTGTAGTAATATTGTTATCGGCCTTGGCTTTATCAGTGGCATTAGCCGGTTGCTCAGGAGGCCAGCCTCCTGCAGCCGCACCAGCGGAACAAGCGGCCGTGTCTGTTGAGGTCGGGAAGGTAACCAAGGGCAGTATTGAAGCTGAAGCGGGAGTTGTCGGTACTCTGGCCCCCAACAAAACCGTTCAGGTAGCTCCTAAGATCAATGGTACAATTGCAAGCATCAATTTGAAAATCGGGCAGACCGTTGCAAAAGGCCAAGTTTTGTTTACGCTGGATCAAAAGAATATTCGCGACAGCATCAAGCAGTCCCAGGAATCTTATAATGTTGCGCTTGCTAACCTGAAGCAAGCGCAGAGCAGTACGGAGCAATCGATTCAGCAGGCGGAATCCGGCGTTGATCAGGCTAAAGCCGCCCTTGATCAGCAGCAAAGCTCTATAGATACGGCGAAAAACACAATTAAGGATGCAGAGACTTCCTTGAAGGACGCGCAAAACGCCCTGAACCGTACGCAGCAGCTATTTGCGGCAGGAGCTGTATCTCAGACGGAGCTGGAGCAGGCACAAACGACAGTAAGGCAGGCCCAAACCAGGCTGGACAATGCAAAGCTGACGTTGAGCAACGCTCAAACTTCTTTGGAAAACGCGCAAACGTCATACCAAAACGCCGTGAAATCACTTGAATTAGCCCGTAAAGGGGCCGGTATTGATGTGGCTAAGGCCAATGTTGAACAGTTGCGCTCCGCTCTTGAGACAGCTCGCAGCCAGTTGGATGACGCTACGGTTAAGGCTCCTATGTCCGGCACGCTTTCGGCTGTCAACGGCAATGTTGGACAGATTGTGGGTCCTCAGTCGCCTGTTGTCACGATTGCAAATACCAATCCGATTCTGGTCAAAGTAAATTTGTCCGAGTCAGAAATGATGAAGGTTAAAGTCGGTTCCTCCGTGACAGTAGGCATTCCTTCCGTCGACAAGAGAATTAACGCCAAGGTTACGGCGATCAACTCTGTCATGGATCAGGATCTGAAAGCTTATCCGGTTGAAATCTCTATAGAGAATTCTGCTAATACACTTAAGGCAGGCATGGTAGCCAACGTGTATATCCAATCCGGGGCCGCGGAAGGGCTGCTCGTTCCGCAAGCCGCTGTTTCTGAAAAGGCGGGTGTAAAGTACGTCTATATCATCGAAGGAAATGTAGCAAAACAAGTGAAGATTCAGACCGGAGAAGAGAGCGCCGAGCAGGTGGAAGTGACTGAAGGGCTCTCAGAGGGGCAACAGATCGTCGTTAAGGGCGCAGCTATGCTTACTGACGGCGCGCAGGTTGCCATTATAAATCAGTAATAATGGCCCCCTGTTCGGCATATCTTTGTGTGTCATTACCTTTTCCGGGCAGAATGATGCGTTTTAGAACCCCTATACGTATCATTCTGCACCTCCTTATTTATGTAGATATTAGGAGATGTAGGAAATAATTGCTGGATGACGCTAGATAAGCCTTTAGAGTATAATTATAACTGTAAGAAGGGTGAATACATACTTTTTAAAAAAATCAAAAACTTTTTTAAAAGTATCGCAACTTTTCGAACTCCAAAACGTCTAATTGTGTGAGTATGATACAGATGATTACAATTTCAAAAGACAAAATATGATAAAAAATCTTTACGGCGTTGTAATCACATTGTATAATACTGGAGTAAGTTGTGAGTTTTTCGCCTGCTTCATTATTTTGGTTTCAAGCTTCTGTGATATTGTCACAGATATCATTTTATAAGAGTTGCATCCATACTCGGAAAGGAGGTGTAACGACTGATGAGTGACACGACTCGACACAAAGAAAATAATACTGTAATTGATGAAGTTCAAGGAGGAGAAAAAAAGGTTATGACAAAGTTTAACAAAAGAATTATTAACGTGCTTGCTACAGCAACGTTGGTTGCTGGCGTAGCGGCGCCTGTAACAGCAATTGTTGCTCCATCCGCTGTTGAAGCTGCCAGCAGTGGTGACATTACGGTTCTGAGCACACCGAGCGTAGTTAATAATGGTAAAGTACAGCGCGTTGGCAGCATCAAATTTGAGATTCCTAAGTTCTCTACTCTTCGCACTGGCGACACGCTTAATATTAGCTTGCCATTTGATTTGGCGAAAAAAGACAGCGTCACTAAATCTGTTTATGCCATTGGGGGACGCGAGTTTGTTGCATTTACTGGTTTGAACAACCCGGATTATAAGGATTTTGTAAACACCTTGCAATTGGCTAATGACGCAAACGGTCTTACAAATGCTGATTTTGAATTAGATCCGGAAGTTTCCGATGCAAGTACAATTGCAATTAAATACGTTGGTGAAAATGGCAAGGTTCTGTCGGATGACCCAGCAGTCTTCACGCTGGTTCTCGGTGGTTTGATCATCGACAGCAGTGAGGAAGCTAAGGTTGAATTCAGAGCTCCTGGAAGCAGTCCTTTCCCGGCTGGATCCAAAATTGTTGCTACAGTTGCTAAAAACAAAAACAATCTTAACGTGTCTTTTGGCAGCTTGGATACCTCGAATGAGAGATTTGATCCTAAGATCGTCATCGAAGAGCCTTATGCTGGTGCATTGGATTTAAACACCGAATTAAGAATTAAACTGCCTAATGGATATGTTTGGGTCGACAATAAAAAAGCGATGAAACGTATGTACGGTGATTTTAACCCTGAGTGGCTTAAAATTACACAAGAGAAAGATGATCAAGAACTGGTTATTACGGTTAACCCTGATGCGAAGGCAGCAGTGGAAGCGCGTAATCAAAGTGCCAATAAAGTTGAGACCAAAATTGAAATTCCTTACGACTTCAGAGTTGATGATTCCACAAAAGTCAAGAAAGGCGATATCATTGCTCGCCTGAGCGGCAGAACCTCCGCTAACATTTCTGAAGCCAAAATTGGTACTTATGGTGAATATGAATCCACGCTGAAGGCTGAAGATGCACCTACTTTGGTTTCCGGCCAAGATGAACAGAGAATTGCCGATTTCCATATTACTGAGACTGTTGGTGACAGTATCGTAACTGGCTCGAACGGACGTTATCTTGAACTGACGCTGCCGGAAGGTGCTAGATGGCAGGATGAGTATGAATGGGATATTGCTGGTAAGGATAGATCTAAAAAACCAAATCCCCTTCCTACTATAACAGACGAAGGTTTGACATTGACGTTTGAAGGCTTTACAGGAAATAATAATCGTACAGCCAAATACTTGGTGAAGCGCGACCCTGGTAATACGGATGCAGCAACGCTCGACTTCGAAGACCTTGAAGTAGCTTTGGCTCCTGACTTCACCGGAGATTTGAAAATTTCGGTTGGCGGTTCCGCAGGAGTTAAAGGGGACGTTGTAGTAGCTAAGGCTGTTGCTCCGGTTACTGCGCAAGTAGCATCGGCTCCTGATGTCATTATCGGTGCACGCGAACAAAAGGCTGGTGATTTCACGATCACTGAAGGTAAAGCCGGCGCTTTGGTGGACGATGGCGAAGTTCGTTTGGTTCTGCCGGATGGCGTTAAATTTGCAAGCACACCAACGGTTAAAGTATCTGGCGGGGACCTGATTATCAACAATGTTAGAAGATCGAGCGATGACAGAACTGTGATCTTCGACGTTGAGGGCGAAAGCGATACGGCTAGCACGATTTCGGTATCGAATGTTAGCGTTATTCTTGACCGTACTGTTCCGGAAGGAAAAGTTGAACTGTCCGTTGAAGGCGACGCTGTATCCGAAACTCAAAAGTATTCGAATTGGAAAGATAACAAAGCGGTAGCAAAAGCAATTATCGCTAAAGTTTCTACTCCGGCACCGGTTGAAGACTCCAAAGGTAATACTGTATCTATTTTCAAAATCGGTAGCACGAGCTACACTGTAAATGGTGCAACTTATACAGCCGACGTTGCTCCTTACATCGAGAACGGACGCACTTTCCTGCCTGTTCGTTACGTAGCCGATGCTCTGGGTGTTGCTCCGCAAAACATTAAGTTTGATAAGAAGACTTCCACAGTCACGCTGTTGAAAGGTGACCGTATCGTACAAATCAAACTGAAAACTAACATCCTGACGGTTAACGGTGCAGTAATTAACATGGACGTTAAGGCAATCACTAAGAACAACCGTACTGTTCTGCCAATCAGCTGGGTAGGTCAAGCTTTGGGAGCAGATATCAAATGGGACAAAGATACTAACACAGTTACGGTAACACAAGTAAAATAAGAACCGTTATCGCTGGTTCTAACGTCTTATGAATAATGAAAAAGGGGTTCCTATTAGGGGAGCCCTTTTTTCATAGTATATCCCGCAATACAGATTTTATTCATTATGGAATCGTAATAAGTCTACAATCTACAATATAGTGTAAGGAGGAGTGGTGTGAGATGAAACGACTGGGTTCCGCTTTAGTTTCCACAGCACTGTTGTCTTCCGTTGTAGTGGGTGCAGCTTCTGCGCAATCGGCAAACGATATTCGTGTAACCCTCAATGGAATAACTCAGACATTTAATCAACAACCCATTCAAAGCAATCATGTAACCTTGGTTCCGATGCGGGCTCTGTTTGAATCGCTTGGCGCGCAAATTGATTATGATACTGCTACCGGATTAATTACTGCAACCAAGGGTGCGGACACCATTGAACTGAAAGTGAATAGTACTACCGCTCACAAGAACGGTCAATCGATCACTTTGGAGACGCCCGCTAAACTCATAAATGGATCTGCCTACGTACCGTTACGTTTTGTTGGGGAATCGTTCGGCGCTAAAGTGAATTGGGATAAAGCAACTTCAACTATTCAAATTGAGCTGCCTGTGCAGACGGAAAGTGAACAAAACAATTCATATCCTGCTCCGATTGCCCCTGTTACAACTACGGAAGCCATTTATGAGACCAACACGGAGCCGCTGGCCTATGAAGACGCTGTCGCTCTTGCGGTCGCCAACAACAATAAAATCAAGATGCAGGAGAAATCGCTTAAGGCAGATGACAACAGGTTGGTAGACTCAGCCGATAAGATCGATTATATCCCTACTCCCGGCCCGAACGGCAATCCTGAAGCAAAAGCCGCTTTTAATAATTACAGTCAGGCGCAAATAGGCTACCTGATATCCAAGAAAAAATTAGAGGTATCCAAAGAGGCCTTGGCATTTCAGGTTAAAAAAAGCTATAATGCTATCATTAACGCCATTGAGGATAAGCGCTTGGCCGATCTCAATGTAACGGACGCAGAATGGAAGCTGCGCATTGCACAGACCAAGTTGGCGAATCAAATGGCCAGCGAATATGAAGTAACCCAAGCGCAGAATACGTTGGCCCAGACTAAAGCTGCCCAGGAAGTAGCGGCTAAAGCTCTGGATGAAGCCTATCGAACTTTAAATGCGTTAATCGGCTATAAAGCGGATCAGAAGTATGAAGTTACGGATCTTCCCAAATTTGAAGTATTTGAAGATAATGTGGACGCTCATATTGGCCGGGTTCAAGCCGATAGTCCGACCGTGTGGATGGCAGAACGCGAGGTTGAGCAGGCTGATCTGAATGTTAATTATTTTACTTTCGCTACTGGGCAAACGATCAATGCTTATGAAAATACAAAAATTGGCGTTGAAGTGAAAAAGATTAGTGTCACTGATGCCAGGAAACAACTTGAAGATGCCATCCGGCAAACCTATGATCAAATTAAACAGCTTGAAACTCAATACACTCAGCTTCAGGCTTCCTTAACAAGCGCCACTGACGCCTTGAACGTAGTACAAAAACGTTATGAACTGGGCATGGCGACTCAATATGAAGTGTTTCAAGCCCAGCTTCAATTGGAAACCTTGAAACAGAAAATATCCGCCATCGTCACAGGTCTGGATAGCGCCAAACTGGCCTATGAGAAACCGTGGCTTGCAGTGCCACAATAAAATATTTTTATAACAGAATAAATAATTTTCGAGGGGTGGAAGCAGTGCTTTCGCCTCGTTTTTTGTTTATACGAAACTATTTTTATCTAAAAACGTCTAAATAATTAATCATGCTAAACGGGGAGGAGACATTTTGAGAAAAGTTTCAAAGACTGCAGCGGCCGTTGTTTTGACAGTATCCGCATTAGTGCCTCTGTCATCACAAACTTGGGCTGCACCAACACCAAAGACTACCAACTCGGCTAAAACTGTAAAACAGGAAACTGTACATACATTGGCTAATCTGCCTCCGGTGAAGATTACCGCAAAAAGTTTGGTTCAATTGAGCGATGTCAATATTTTAACTCTGGACGGCGAAAGTATTCTTACGTATACGCTGACGATCCAAAATAAGGACAACAAGACGATCGATTTGCTCGATTACTGGTCCAAAGTAAAAACCACAAGCGGGACAACTTACAGTACGTCGTTGATGACCAAAGACAAAGACAAGAAGAAGCTGGCGGCCGGTTCTTCCACGACGTTGACGTATACAGCCCGAATCGCGAATCACATCAAGCCGCAAAATCTGATATTCCAGGTGGTCAAATGGGATTTTAGCCAGCCTGAGTACGAGGCGTTAAAAGGACAGTTCAAGATTCCAGCAGATTATTTGACGTCGACCCCTGCGAATCAATCCAAAACATTATGGATTGCCGATGCCCGTGTTAAGGCGAAGGTAGGGCAAGTGGCTTCTTATGTTTCAGGCGACTATAAATACGTCAATGTTTTGCTTAATATGACGAATGTCGGCTACAAGCTGTTTGAAGATCCGAAAATGAAATTTGTGATCCGTTCATCTGCAGGTGCAAGCTATCTAATGACAGCGGATCCAACAACCAGTGTGGATTACAAAATCCAACCCAAGGATACGAAAACCCTTCACCTGATGGCTCAAATCCCAAAGAAAATCGAGTTGTCGAACATGGAGCTGCAAGTGGCGCTGGATGACGAGACGGCCAAGCAGAGTCTGCCGATTGCAACGATGCAATTACCTGGCGAAGGCGATAACCTGATGACGGTTAAGCCCAATGTCGAAAAGTTCATTCAAGCCGGCAACGGCAAAATAGCCGTGCAGGTGACGAGCGCTGTCGTGAACAAAAATGATCTTGAACATGAGCTGTCTGTACGCTTTGCTTTCCGCAATACAAGCGGGGCGACGATCACTTTGCCGAAATATCAATTTGAACTGCAAACCTCGGATGGATACCGTATGCCGATTAAGGCGCCAGCACTGGAAAATATGACCCTTCAACCGCTGGAGCAAAGATTCATAACACTCCCGGTGACGGTGCCGCCCGATATCAGCATTGCCTATCCGCGTCTGTTCATGAATCTGCCGACTGCGGAGGACAACAAGGAGAAGATCGCCTATCCGCTCGCGATTTTTGCGCTGCAGACCATTCATACCGCCGATAAAATGGTAGGAACCGAGCAGTTTATACAGACGAAGGACGGTGTTTTTGGCGTTACCTTGTCTTCGCTGCAAAGACTGCCTTGGAGTGATGGCGATCTGGTCAACGCCAAAATTACGATTAGCAATGATAACATCAAAACGTTACAGCTGCCGGAACTGACCGGGAGCTTGCAAGTGGACTCCGTTAAGCTGACTGAAGGAACCAAGCTGATATTCACGCAGCCGGACAGATTAATTGGAGCCGGAATGTCGATGGACATTTTTGTGACAGCTAAAGTGCCTAGCTATCTGAAGTTTGACCAACTGCAGGTTGCCCTGCTTGAGAAGATAGGGGAAGAGAGTACCGACTGGATTCAATTCAGCAATACGGGCGCAATACCGGAGGTGGCCGGTATAGCCAAGGGAGCCTCCTTTACGTTCGATACGCCTGGACGCAAACAAGAGTTGGGTGTGATAAGTTCCCGTGTTTACTTAGGTCCATCCAGCGATCTCGTTTATACCGAACTGGATGTCAAGAATCTGGAAGAACATCAAATGGATCTTTCGCAAATTGTCGGGGCATACCAGACATCCGACGGCCAGACATATAAAGCCACGGTCAGCCAGATCGACACCCCGGCCGGACCGGAAGAGAAAAGTGTGGTTGCAGTATGGACTAAAATTCCTAAGCGGGTCTCAATAACCGATATGAAGCTGATTGTTGGGGAAGGGATCACCGACAATAAGCTGACGCCGGTCAAAGGCGAAGCGACAGGTTATATAAATGCGGTGGCCCTAGAGCTTGGGGTTTCTAATCCAACAGCTAATAAAAAACTGAGAGGCCTGGAGATATTCCCATATAAGTTGGCGGTGAAAGACGTGGAATCTACTCTCTCCGGCAGCTCCATGAATCTGAGCTTTACCTATGATCTGACCCGTAATAGGGACTATACGATCGGCGAGTTTGGGCATAAATATCTGTTTGAGGTCGAGGATTCCAGCGGTCGAATTTTCGAGAAGGAGTTCGTCCCTGAAACCGACTTGCTTCTTACAGGCGACGGTAGAGCAAGCTTCAGCTTTAATGATCCGCTATTTAAAGATCTCACCGAAGACGACGAATTTAAATTAACGGTTTATGACCTGTTCCAGGGATACAAAATCAAGCTTGGCAGCCAAAGCTTTGAATATGATGATGAGACTGATACGGATGAGTAGTAAAATCGGGCTTGTTTCATGCCTGTATAACCTCTATCATTATCGTAATGAGAGATTTGAGGAGGAACATGATGAAGACAGTATGGAAAGTCATGTCAGCGACGGTGGTGATCGGTGGTAGTATTTGGGCAGGCTCGTTGCTGAATTTGACGGCGGAAGGCTCAAGCGTAACGGGTCAACCAGGCACCGCTGACGATCCGGTTGTGACGAAGAGTTATGTGGACCAAGCCATTCAGCAGGCGCTCAAGGGAGGCGTGACCCCAACAAAGCCTTCGGCTCCTTCGACGAGCGGCAGCACCGGCAGCAAAGGAGGCGGCTCAACCGATGCAATTGAAGTTGTAACGGTAGAGCCGGGTCAGACGTTGATTGCGGCAGCCGGAGCGGAGTTCGTGGTTCGGGCAGGGAAGGCTGTAATTTACAGTACCGACGCCGACGGTGTCACGGATTTGACCGATGGCGTAGATATCAAAAACGGAGGAGCGGTAACGAACAACCACCTGCTTTCGTTTCCCCGGGATGGACGCGGAGTTCAGGTTCAGGCCGGAAATAAGTACAGCCTGACGGTGTTGGTTCGCGGCGGATATTCGCTAAAATAGGACAGCCGATTTCTTCCTGAACGAACAATAATTCTATAGGTTATTTTTCACGGCTGAGCACATCCTACTCCTGAAAGACAATATTTATGGGGGTGGATTAAAGATGGCAAGAAGCAACTCCAAGCTGGTTCCGGAATGCCGTCAAATGCTTAAACAGTGGAAGTATGAAATTGCGGCAGAGTTCGGGTTGCCGGTCGGCGGCGGGGTAGCCGGTGAGGCGTCGGATACGGAATTCGCGGGCGAACTCGGCGCTTTGGGGACAAGCGGTGTTTCCGGCGGCAGCTGGCGGCATCTCACATCACGGGAAAACGGCTCGGTCGGCGGAGAAATTACAAAACGGCTGGTCGCTCAGGCGCAGCGTGATTTGCTTTTGCACTAATCTTTTGACATGACATGGCAAATGCGATAATATGACTTTGAGGATTGTCAAACAACCTTTTCCGATCAGGGAAAGGTTCATTTTTTGGTAAATAAAGTCGGTAAATCTGCCCATAATCCATGGGGGCATTTTTAGTATTGGATACGAAGGCTTTCGCCATACTATCCATGGGGAGGTTGAAATTTTATGTCCGTACAAGGGCGACACTTATTTACTTCCGAGTCCGTTACGGAAGGACACCCTGATAAAATTTGCGATCAAATTTCCGATGCGGTTCTTGACGCATTTTTGGCCAATGATCCCTATGCCCGGGTTGCATGTGAAGTTTCCGTAGCCACCGGGCTAGTGCTCGTTATCGGGGAGATCAGCACCAAATCCGAATATGTCGATATTCCTGCTATTGTTCGCAAAACGGTGAAGGAGATTGGCTATACCCGCGCTAAATATGGGTTCGATTTCAATACTTGCGCGGTCCTCACCTCGCTAAATGAGCAGTCCGCGGACATTGCCCAAGGCGTAAACGCCGCTCTGGAAAGCCGGGATCCTGCCCAGATCGATAAGGAAACGGAAAATATCGGCGCCGGTGACCAAGGGTTGATGTTTGGTTTTGCTACGAATGAAACGCCGGAACTCATGCCGCTTCCGATTGCGTTGTCGCACCGTATTGCTCGCCGCCTTTCCGAAGTGCGGAAGGACGGCACGCTGGGCTACCTCCGGCCGGACGGTAAAACCCAAGTTACGATTGAATACGTCGACGGCAAACCCAAACGGGTGGACACAATCGTTGTATCTTCGCAGCATGCGGAAGAAATTACGCTGGAACAAATTCAAACAGACATCAAGGAGCACGTCATTCTTCCGGTTGTACCGGCGGAATTATTGGATGGGGAAACGAAATATTTCATTAACCCGACAGGCCGCTTTGTTATCGGGGGGCCACAAGGCGATGCCGGTTTAACGGGCCGCAAAATTATTGTCGATACGTACGGCGGATATGCCCGTCACGGCGGCGGCGCATTCTCTGGGAAAGACCCGACCAAAGTTGACCGTTCGGCTGCTTATGCGGCGCGTTACGTGGCGAAAAACCTCGTTGCCGCGGGGCTGGCCGACAAAGTGGAAATCCAGTTGGCTTATGCGATCGGCGTCGCTAACCCGGTATCCATTAATGTCGATACTTACGGAACAGGCAAAGTACCGGAAGAAAAATTGGTGGAGCTCGTTCGCCAGAATTTCGATCTTCGTCCGGCGGGCATCATTCGTATGTTGGATCTTCGCCGTCCGATTTATCGTCAAACCGCAGCCTACGGTCATTTTGGACGTACGGACATCGATTTGCCTTGGGAACGCATAGATAAGGCCGAAGCGCTGAAAACACAAGCGGGATTATAAACTATCGTTAATAGAAACGGATATCGTTCTCCTGGAAGGGAGAGGGTATCCGTTTTTTACGCTGCGACTCTCGTTTCTTATGTATCGAGAATTTTGCGTGCTTATAAAGTTGAAGAGTTGTAAAACATACAGTTATTTAGCTGATGACGTAGCTGGGCGCTAGTTTAAATGCAAATCTACAATTAAAACGTCATAGTTGAAGAGATTGGTGAAGATGTCTGGACGTAGTTGCAGGAAAGAGTCAATTTCATAATTCAAAACCCTTGATATAACTGGATTTTTTGGGCATAGAAAAAGGAGTACCTCCCCAAATCTCGAAGTAATAGTGACCAAACCAAACTCGAGAAACAGAAACGGAGGTAATCCCTATCTATTCAATTCGC